>Ga0265798_10012874_pt1 | contig 10056 bp, 9 predicted proteins | sample P3T30metagenome_FD_192430 | JGI IMG/M metagenome (GOLD analysis project Ga0265798, IMG submission 192430) | Plant litter microbial communities from East Loma Ridge, Irvine, California - P3 T30 | ecosystem: Environmental > Terrestrial > Plant litter > Unclassified | place: USA: California...
GGAGATGCTAAAGGATCCGGTCACTAAAGACGAGCAGGACGTGTTCGAGGAAATGTGCGGTCCTACCGGCACACTCGTTATCTGGGAGAAATGCGACCGGATCCTGACGAAGGAATATGAGCCCGGCAGTACGCAGGAGCGCAGCGCAGTGACGCGGCTGGCCGACAGTCTGTCGAAACACCTTTCACTGGTCTTTCACCGCTTTCTGGACAGCGGAGATTCACGGGAACGCAACGTCGACATACTAGTCAACCAGCAACCCGTCGAGCCGTGGAACCCCTTCTATCCTGCACGCTCAGAGCAGGTTCTCGCCGAAAAGATGCAGCGTCTCGAGATAGAGATGCCCGACGGCTCCATCGAAATCGCGACAATGAAAGCGTGGCTGCTGCCCCACCGTCTTGACATGACCAAGGATGAGGAAAGGCAGCATGCCCGCATCACCAACCGCTCTCAAGGGTTCTATGTCTACCGGGAAGGACGTCTGATTCAGGATGGTGGATGGCTTGACGTTTTCGGAGTTCCTGAACCTCACTATTCCCTGCTGCGCATCGAATTCGACTTTGGTCACCGGCTCGATGACGCATTCCGCATCGACGTGAAGAAGTCCCGCATTCTGTTCCACCCCGAACTGGCGGACGGTCTGCGCAAGCTGCTCCTGCCGGTGTATCGTGAGGCCGGTCTGCGGTATCGCAGGAAAAACCGCGAACAGAATGGTGCAAAGCCGGTTGACCATACCAGTGCCAACAAGAATATAAGCGACACCGGAAACGCAGCAAAGCCGCAGGTGGCCTCAGTGGACCCAACGACGCAGTCTGCTGTCGTGTCCAACAATCAAGGTGCGAAGATCAGACTGCGGGTACCGGTACAGAGCCACGTGAATGCCGACACCATGTTTGTCGAAGCCGTCGACAGTATCACCAGCGGCGAGTTGTGGCAGCCTGCGTTGCGTGCGCCGGACGCCGAAGGTTACGTTCCGGCAGTCCTGCTGAACAGACATCATGACTTCTACCAGAAGATCTACAAGCGGGCCGCAGCGAACGGCTACGCAGTGGAAGGCATGGATCTCCTACTGTGGGCATTTGCCGTGGCCGAGCAGAACAATACGAACGAAGAGATGGCGCCGATCTTCCAAGACATCCGCGAAGAAATTTCCAGCAATCTGCGCAAGCTTCTGCGCAACCTGCCGGAACCGGAGCCGGACGAGCTGGCAGACCAGGACGACGTGGAGTGACATGATCACCGATCGGATCGAACTCATCTTGGCTGAACTCCAGGAAGGTACGGGCGCGGCCTTTGCAGGAACAGTGCGCCATGACGGACTGCGGCGCAGCCTGAAGATCTGGTTTGGAGATCTGGACGAACGACATGGTCCGGTTGCCGAGCTGGTCCCTTATGGTCTGAGAGGACACCAGGTCAAACTTGGGTTCGGCAACTTCTCTGCGGCAGTTATCGGACAGATAAAACAGGCTGCGGAGGAAGATGTCCAGCTGTCACGCGCGCTGGTGGCTTCCATCCCTGCTGGGGTCGTGCTGGAAATGCCGGGACAGGCCCCCGCGAACTGGTTCGTCAGGGACGGCTCCTTCAGGATAATTGCCACGGTCAGGAATCTCGACAGGCCGCATTCGGACCAGGTACTCGCCTCCACCTGTCGCGAGGTCATCGTTCCCCTTATGGCAGCGATGGCAGAACTGATCGGCTACGACCAAATCGACAGCCCTGAAGAGGCCAGTGATGCCATCCTCGAGGGCGCACTGCTTCGTTCCGTCGTACGGAGACGGGAACGCAATCCGCGCAACCGGCTCCTCTGCATCCGGATTCATGGCGAGCGCTGTGCGGCCTGCGGACTGGAACCCCGAGCCCGATATGGTGCCGCCGGCAGTGTGATCGAAGTTCACCACCGCCAGCCGCTATGCACGCTGGGACGGCCGCGCGCCTACGATCCGCGGATCGACCTGGTGCCGCTCTGCCCGAGCTGCCATCGGGCGGTACACACGCGGCGTCCCCTGCCATATTCTCCCGAAGAACTCAGGGAACTGATGGGAGCCGGCTGTGACTGACCCCGCAGTCCTGCCCGAGATTTTCGGGGAGCTGCGTGCCTGTGCCCCCGACGGGTTCACGCTGTCGGAACGAGTCGTCGAGCCCATCCTTCTCATAGAGCGGGTCGGAAGAAAGATCCGCGCCACGCTCGCCGGGAGCCGAACCGTCAGGGGCGTTTCCACCACAATTGCCACTCCCACGTACAGGCATGGCTGGGTAGCCGACGGTACGACCATCAGGCCTCTTCCCCACGATGCGGCCCAAATGTTCAAAAAGCGGTTGGGGAGCCTCGACCCGAACGACCTCCGTTACAGCGAAGCCGTGCGGCTCATTCGCGAAGACAGCCCGGAACTGCGTGCGGTACCGGCGCCATCGTTCATGGAAGACGGCCGGCAGGCTGCTGAACACATGGCACCGAAACTGCAACCTGCGGGGCTGAACGCCAGCCTCTTCCCCTATCAGGCGCAAGGAGTTCGCTGGATGTGGGAAACCGTCAGCATGACAGGAGGTCTGATCCTCGCAGACGAAATGGGGCTTGGAAAGACCATCCAGATCATTGCCCTGCTTTTAATGGATCTTCCCGACCGCGAATCCCCTGCGCTTATCGTCTGCCCTACCAGTCTGATCGCCAACTGGGAGAGGGAATTCAAGCGCTTTGCACCAGGCGTGCAGCTGTTGGTCCACCGTGGACCGGACCGGACCGGAGTTTACCGTGGCCTTCAGAAAGCCAACGTGGTAATTGCAACCTATGACACGGTGGTAAACGACATCTCGATCTTCTCGTCGTTCGAATGGTCGTGGGTAATCTGCGATGAAGCACAGGCAATCAAGAATCCGGACTCCCACCGGCGGCAGGTCATCGGATCACTGCCCCGGCGCAGGACAGTTCCGATGACAGGCACTCCGGTCGAGAACAGCTTGGCCGACCTGTGGTCGCTTGCTGACATCGCCATCCCCGGGCTGCTTGGCTCCCGCCAGGATTTTGAAAAGACGTATGGCGACACGATCGAAGCTGCTCAAGCCCTGCGGCCGATAACCGATCCGGTCATACTCAAGCGTCGGGTAGCCGATGTTGCAGGTGACCTTCCTGAACGGCTCGATATTGACGTGCCTCTCGACCTCGAAGATGGGCTGGTCGACGCCTACATCAGGGTGCGCAACGAAACCATGGCCCGCTATCCCGTAGCAGGCGCACTTGTTGCGACACTCCGGCTGCAGCTGTTCTGCGCCCACCCATGGCTGGGCCATGCACCGGGGTCGGAAGGAGAAGAGGCGGACGATGCCATACTCGCGCACACCGGTGCCCTTCCCCTGATAACCCCGAAACTGGAACGGGCTCGGGATCTGCTGCTCGAAGCATTTTCGACAGGCAGGAAAGTCATCGTTTTCGCACTGTTCAACCGTATCGGCGAACTTCTGCTCGAAGCTACCGGACGGCGGGACTGCCTTTTCTGGGAGGCGATCAATGGCTCCACTGACCAGAGACTGCGCCAGGAGATCGTCGACCGGTTCGCCGCACATTCAGGGCCGGCATGTCTTGTGCTGAATCCCAGGGCGGCCGGTGCCGGGCTGAATATCACGGCGGCCACAGTTGTAATACATTTCACGCCTGTGTGGAATCCAGCCTTAGAGGCCCAGGCCAGTGCCCGGGCGCACCGTCGCGGCCAGACGGAACCCGTAACAGTATATCGCCTGTTCTACAGGAATACGGTCGAGGAAGTGATGATTGACCGGTCTGTCTGGAAGAACACCCTTGCGAATGAGTCCGTCCCGATCTCTTCGAGGGACGCGGCGGATATCAGGCGCGCCCTAGAAATTTACCCGAGAAAAACATGACAATGAAATCTTTTAGCAAGACTTTGAGCGCAAACGACATTGGCAAGACGGGGACCCACCAAGCCGGCATTCTGGTTCCGAAAAGCGAACAGGAACTCCTTGCATTTTTTCCTTCCCTTGATGCGGGGGTCAAGAATCCGGATGCGTGGATCCATTGCACCGACGAGCAGGGTGAGCAGCGTAAATTCCGGTTTGTCTACTACAACAACAAACTTCACGATCAGGACGGAACCAGGAATGAATACCGTCTGACCTACATGACCAAGTACCTAAAGGGGATGAGCGCGGAGGAAGGCGACGCGCTCGAATTTTCTCGGGCGAACGGCACTGCCGGCTACTCCATCCGACTCGTAAGGAAACCTGCGGTTGCGGCAGAACCGGGAGACGGTCCGACGAGGATCAAGATTACCGCAGGCTGGCGCCGCGTTCACTGATTCCAACACCACGGATGGCGGCGCCGGTCCTGCTATCGTCCAGTCTGGCCGCGCGGTTGTCATGAAGGAGCGCATACGACGGCCTTCTGAAAAGAACTGTCTACCGTCGCCGCCATATGGACACTATCCTGTTTTGGCGCGCCGGAGCCCGGCAGAGCACGGATACGAAAGTATTTATCCTGCACGCTACCTACTGCGCGACTGACGGCCGATCGGGATGCGCTGCAGCAGTGGTACCGAGCCTTCCGGACTCCGCGTGGACATGCCTGAAGCATCCGGTTCCGGGCGCGGTATCTGGCTGGGACCTGTGGCAGGCGCGTTTATGCACAGTACCAGCAGCTGCAGATATCCGTCATTCCCGAGTGCCCCTGCACAGTCGCAGCGCTCTTTAAGCCTGACCAGCCCGTCATGGCCCACACTCGACAGAACGTCAGGCAGGCAGCTTCCAACCTGCGCGATGCCGGTTGTATCCCTGACCGCGCCCGGCAATGCAACATAATGGGCTTCCCGTGCCATGCTTCCGGGCAGGCTTCAGTCAGTCCGCTATAGGATCCAGTTACTGAATCCTGTAGCGGGAAGACAGCGGCATTACCTGTGATGTTGTCGGTTTCCGTCATCCACGCCGGCAGCGCCGGAGTTAAGAAGTCGGATACCTCATGAATTCTTAACCCCGCAGGATTCTAATGATTAGCTATATGAACGGGAAGAGGCCGCGGGCTATACCTTTGGCATCACGCAGGGATCGCGGTCTTCCGTCTGCACTGAGTAGTAGCTGATGGTCTGAAGAGCAGTGCCGTACCGCAAACGGAAACTGTGGCGGACCGTTTCCGCCATGGCCAACGGATGCCCTATCAGGTAGCCTGCGGGCTGCATCCTTCAGGCTGGCCTGCTGACAGAGCCATGGTGGCAGGTGAAGGACTGATGACGGGACAGCGAAGCTCAATGGCCGGGACTTCACTGCGGAGCCACTCTGCCAGCGCGTCAACGCTGCCCGAAATGTCCCTGTAGCGCCCACGCAGCACGCACTCCCAGACAGTTCCTACCCGCCACCCCGCGTCGCGTAGTGCCTGCATGACCTTTGCGTCGTTGAGGCGGTTCCTGCCTATTTTCGTGGCCCAGAATTCCGTGCGCGTCCCAGGCAGTCGAAACAGTGGACAGTTGTGACCATGCCAGAAACAGCCGTGCACGAACACGACCGCGCGCAGTCCGGGAAACACGATGTCCGGCTTGCCTGGCAGATCTGGACGGTTGACGCGGAACCGGAAGCCACGCCGGTGCAGGAGACTACGGATCAGTTTCTCCGGTTTCGTGTCACGGCCACGAATCCCGGACATCATGCGGCTGCGCGTGGCGCTGTCTACGATATCTGCCATTGATTGCTTCAGGAACAGTACCGCACCATCTTACGCGGTCCCTGCAACGCGGGGCGCGAGAATGGTCGCGCATACTACCGGGCGCGTGATAGCGATGCTGGCCCTACTGTATTGCAGATCATGCTGGCACAGACGGTAGGCATGTGTTTGCCGGCCGCCAGTCAACAGGAAAGAGTCAGGCAGCCAGTCTGCCGTGCGCAGTCTGCTGCTTGCGGGCGATGCTCCTGCCGTTGACGATCCTGTCCTTCATCAGGCGTGCCACTGCCGCAAATACCGGCACCACAACCGAATTGCCAAACTGCCGGTATGCCTGGGTGTCAGACACCGGGATGCGGAAGCCGGACTCGCCTGGCCCGTCATAGCCCATCAGGCGGGCGCACTCGCGCGGCGTCAGCCGGCGTGGACGGTTTTTCATGTTCTGCTCGTGATGCAGGCCGAGTGACGGATCGAATCCGCGGTCAACGAGGATTTCCGAACCATCCTTGTGATAGCGCGCGGAGAGTGTCCTTGTCACATGGTTCGCGCCCACCAGTCCGTAACCGAACCCGTTACCCTTTTCCTTGTGCTTGATGGAGTAATTGAAGAGGTACTCCCACAACTTCGGAGTCAGGACATAGCATGGATCGACTTCCGGATCGAGGATGTCGCCGAGCGATGGCTTTTTCTCGGGAAATTCCTGTTTGATATTCCGGAGTGTGAATCCTTCATGCACGTTCAGATCCTTGCGGAACCCTACTAGCACGATCCGCTCACGGTGCTGCGGAACGAAATGCGCGCCATCGACGATCTTCGGATCCGGCACGCCGTTCGCATCGGCATCCGAAATCCAATAGCCCAATTCATCGAGCGCAGCCATGATGATCCTGAACGTGTTGCCCTTGTCATGACTTTTCAGGTTCTTGACGTTCTCGAGCACGAATGCCACTGGACGCTTCGCAGCAATGATGCGCGCGACGTCAAAGAACAGCGTACCTTGGGTATCGCATTCGAATCCGTGCTTGCGCCCGAGCGAGTTTTTCTTCGAGACGCCTGCAATCGAAAATGGCTGACACGGAAAGCCTGCCAGCAACACATCATGATCGGGAATCTTTTCGTTGATGTGCTGGTACGCTTCCTCCTCGGAGATTTCGGGGCGCGCACTGAGCGTTACTTCACGGATGTCCTCATTGAATGTATGCACGCTCTCATCAGAATAATGGTTGGCCTTGTAGGTACGGACTGCAAATGGATTCCATTCGCTCGTAAACACACAGCGCCCTCCGGCCTGCTCGAAGCCCTTGCGGATGCCGCCAATACCGGCAAACAGGTCGATGAAGTCGAAGTCGTATTTCCGGTCCGGTAGTGGTGCCTCCGGAAGCAGTGTCTGCAGGTGGCGGAATTCTGCATCGCTCAACTGGAGCAGCTGCTTTCCATTGAGACAACGTTTCAGCGTTTCGCGTGTCCAAGTACCGGGTGAAACCCGGTTGAGATGCTCGACCACGAATTTGGGCTCGTAGCTTTCCAGCGTCTTCCTCAGGAGACGCAGGTTGTCGCGCTCTGGCGACGTGGTATTCAGTTCGGACATTTGAAGCTCGATTCCTGACGGAGGGCAGCCGCCTATAACGGCCGGAGGAAAACTCAACATTATACTGGATGTTAACACAGCCTCTCTACCACTGGCAGAAGCCTTGTAGCCGAAAGACCGGAACAGCAGTAAGGGATGACGGCAATCAACAGTGATCCATGCATTGATGTCTACAGACCACGTTCTGCATGCTGGACATAACGGCCTCGGCGCCTACAGACAGAAGACCGGGCTCGACTGGTACGACGGCAGACAGTCGATAGTACAGGATTTCCCGAGATGTCAGTACGCTCTGTCAGCCGGCTTTTCGCCCATTTTGAGACGCCCGCTCCCACCTGCTGCGCAACACTACTATGGCGTCCGTGCACGTTTGTTACACCCCCCTTGTTTCCAGCGACGCGACAGAATCCTGTGCAGATTCTCTCGCTCTTTCAAGACACGGTCTGCCGTGAACGCACGGCAGCCCAACAAACAATTCCGGAGGTTATGCTACAAGAAGTCTAAGATACAATACTTGGCATCGTCCCTTGCGGAAACATGTTGTTACCGGAGCGACGGAAAGAGAGCGGAAGCGGAATGAACTGGGACTTCTTTTTTGACAACTGGGGCGTCAAGACTGTTACGGCGAACGACATCGCAAAGCTGGCATACGTTCCGAACGCGGAGCAGCGTCAGGCGCTTAATGCGGCAGGTTTCCTGCCCGCACCGGACAGCAACCTGCCACAACTGATCAGCGTGAATGTGCTGCTGGAACCGGGTATCGACTCGGTCATGACAAGCTACTACCTTGCACGGCGGTCAGAGAAAGCGGGACGTGCGCCCGAAGCGAGGCTGGGACGCGCGCTGACCGGAAAATGGCTGAAGCCTGGAGACACACTGTTACTCGCTAACATCGGCCGCTGTGTCTATGCACTGCGAACTGGATCGCTTCCCGCGGATAATTCGAGCGCAGAACGGCTGGCCAGCTCGCTACCAGACCACGTTATCCACACGCGTGCGGCAGCAGCGTCCGGTCCAGCACCGCGCCGGATCGCGAGCCGTACGGAATTCCTTCGCAATCCCTATGTCGTGGCTGCCGCCCTCTTGCGTGCACGGGGAGGCTGCGAGATGCCTGCCTGCACACGTGAACTGTTCACCCGCCCCGACGGAACTCCCTACCTCGAAGTCCACCACCTTGTCCCGCTCGCCAGCGACGGCCCCGATACCCTGTCGAACGTCGCCGCACTCTGCCCTTCATGTCACCGCGAGGTGCATCATGGTGCGCATGGGGCAAGACAGACCGCAGCAGTCTTAGCACATGTCACCGCCGTAACTGCAGCCGGAGGCCAGCCGTGACGCCGAGTTACCTTTCCACAGTATTCTCACGGTATTGTTGCAGACCGTCTCAGCAGTGTTGAGGCGGACATTCTCGCTTCGAACCGGCATGAATTCTACGGCGTCGAGCGACTGCGTGCGCCGCCGGGCAAGCAAATGCTCGGCGTGGTTTGCTGAAGCCACATTCGGTCGATTTATCTGCGCCCCAGCTCGACCACTGCTGAAGGACTTGTGCAACGAAGCCCTGCAACACTCGCTTTGCCTGGAGTAAGCCATCGGCCTAAAGGGCGCTCGACCCATCGATGAAAGAATGCGCCGGCGAGCATACTGGTTGCCCAGGCGGCACCAACCCCAATCGCTTGCATCCCGGGTTGTAAATCGATGAAGTAGATAAAGACGGCATTCATGACCAGGCAGATCGGGAAATGAACCAAAAAAACAGAGTACGAGATATTCGCAGCAGACTGCAAAAAAGACGCTACGCGTGAGCGCGCTCCGGATAGTGAAGAGCGCCCAAACACAAACAGGAAACATGCGACGATCAATGCAAGGGCAATACGGACCCGGAAGTCGACCGCAAGCGCCACTAGTGTCGGGATCAGCATCATGCCAAGCAAAATCGTTATCGCCTGTGATGGCCGCTTTGTATCACTCGCCCACCATGCCAAGGCCCCTAGCCCGTAGCTACCAAAGAAGTAAAGCGCCCAGATATCCCAACTGGATTCCCGATTGAAGAAGAACAGCGAGCCGCTGACTGCAACGACTACCACAACAGGCATCACCCAGCCTTGCATCCGACCAGTGGCAAACCGCCCACCAGCCCACAGCAGCAAAGTCATCAACGCATAAAGCTGGAAATCAATCGCCACATACCAGGCGCCGGCAGACAAGGCCTCGTAACCAAGTACATCGTGCAGCAGCAGGGCATGTGCACTGAACTGTGCAAAGCTAGGGGGAGCAGAAATCGAGGGATGCGTCATCCATATGCTAGCCAGCGCAGACGCACCGATCGCCAGCAGCATCGCCACCAGGAACGGTGGCGCTAATTTGAGGTAGCGTCGGTATATCGTCCGCAGCGGATGCTCGATGCCAGGCTGACCGTTCGGCGACAGCGATTTCGCAGCCAGGAACCCGCCAATCACCAGGAACACCTGCACCGCAATCCGCGCATCATCCGCCAGCCAGTCGAACAAGCCAGGCGCCAATACCCGCGCATGATCCGCCATCGGCCCATAGAACGCCAGGTGATGCAGCACGATCAACTGCGCTGCCACGGCCTTCAATAAATTAATCAGTACATACTGTTTATCTTGCGCTCCGGCTGAACCGGACGCTGCTGCCACTGCTCCACGCATACAAACTCCACCGCTTACCTTCAACAAATCCGCTCGACGTAACCCAAGCAAGAATGCTGTCGATACTGCCGGCCGGCGGTCATCATAGCCGAGCTTGCAATTTTGTGTCGTCCCTATAGCTGAGCTTGCAATACTGTTGCCAG
>Ga0265798_10012875_pt1 | contig 10054 bp, 10 predicted proteins | sample P3T30metagenome_FD_192430 | JGI IMG/M metagenome (GOLD analysis project Ga0265798, IMG submission 192430) | Plant litter microbial communities from East Loma Ridge, Irvine, California - P3 T30 | ecosystem: Environmental > Terrestrial > Plant litter > Unclassified | place: USA: California...
TAAAAAGTTCGGCCGCACGCATCGCCGCCAGATTGACTCGGGCCAAGTATGGGAAGCGTTCAAGGCTCTCAAGGCGACTTTGGCCGGATTTGATGAGGAGATTAAGCGCCTCGACCGGCTGGGCATGCGATTCGCGATTTACCGCAACCGTAAGAACGAAGCCACTGATGCATTCTATCTCGGCGGAACCCGCGAACTGCGAATCGTCCCGGTCGTGTCCGGGAGCAAGCGTGCTGGCATCCTTCAAACCATCATCGGCGCCGTGATCTTCGTGGCGTCGTTCTTCGTGCCAGGCATGCAGGGGTGGGGGCAATCGCTCGGTGCGTCGCTGGTGCTTGGCGGCGTCATCCAAATGCTCAGTCCTCAGTCTTCTGGCCTGAAGCAAAGCGCTGCCCCCGAAAACCTCCCGTCCTACGCCTTTGGCAGCGCTCGAAACACCACCGCCAGCGGCAACCCGGTCCCGATCTGCATCGGCGAAAGAGACTGGGGAGGCGCGATCATCAGCGCCTCGATCTACGCCGAAGACAAGACCTGACCCTGAATTGGAATACCAGACCGCCATTGGCGGTTTTTTTATGCCTGGAGAAAACCATGGGCGCAGCTGAAAAGACCGAGATCACTGGCGCCAAGGGCGGAAGCAGCAACCCCAAAACTCCCATTGAAGCCTCCGATAGCTTGCGGTCGACAAACGTGGCCAAGCTTCTTATTGCTGTAGGTGAAGGCCCCTTTGCTGAGGCGCCGACTGCTAGAACGATCAAGCTTGACGGCACGCCGATTGAAGACGCGAGTGGCAACGTCAATTTCCCCAATGTGAAATGGGAGTTTCGTAGCGGGACAGTTGAGCAAAGCTACATTCCTGGCATCCCGTCGGTCGAGAACGAAACCACCGTCAACGTCGAGTTGCGCAGCGGCACTGCTTGGGTCCGCTCGCTGACCAACACCCAGCTTTCTGCTGTGCGCCTGCGTTTCGCCTGGCCCGCGCTGCAACAGCAGGATGAAAACGGCAACGTCGGTGGCTACCGAATTGAATACGCCGTGGATGTGTCCACAGACGGCGGCGCCTATCAGCAGGTGCTGGACGAGGCGGTCGACGGCAAGACCACCACCCGGTACGAGCGATCCCGTCGCATCGATCTGCCAGCGGCTACTAGTGGATGGCAGATCCGAGTTCGCCGGATCACCCCGAATCAGAACAGTAACAAGGTCGCCGACACGATGCTGGTGGCGGGCTATACCGAAGTCATCGACGCGAAGCTGCGCTGCCCGAACACAGCGCTCCTCTACATCGAATTCGACGCCGAGCAATTTACCAACATTCCTGCCGTGACCTCTGGATGTAAGGCGCGGATGTGGTCAGTTCCAAGTAATTACGATTCATATGCCCGCACCTACAGCGGAGTATGGGACGGTACCTTCAAGCAGGCGTGGACTAACAACCCTGCATGGGTGACATTCGGTATCTGCACGGTGGACCGCTTCGGCCTGGGCAAGCGCATCAAGCCATTCATGGTCGACAAGTGGGAGCTGTACCGGATCGCGCAGTATTGCGACCAGTTGGTGCCAAACGGTGTAGGTGGGCAGGAGCCTCGCTTTCTCTGTGACATGAACCTGCAGGGCAAGGCCGAAGCCTGGACTCTGCTGCGGGACATCTCTGCGATTTACCGTGGCATGACCTACTGGGCTCAGGGTCAGCTCGTCGCTCAGGCTGATATGCCGCGCGCGCAAGACTTCGACTACGTCTTCACACGCGCGAACGTCATTGACGGCAAATTCTCCTACGGCAGCGCTTCGACTAAGACCCGATACACCCGGGCGATCGTGAGCTACGACAACCCGGCGAACAACTACGACACTGACGTCACCGCGTTCGCGGATCCTGAATTGCAGCGCCGGTTTGGTGACAAGCCAGTTGAGATCAGCGCGATCGGCTGTACGCGGGCTTCAGAAGCACAGCGTCGCGGCAAATGGGTGGTGATGAGCAACAACCAGGACCGGACCGTCACGTTCAAGACCGGCATGGAAGGCGCCATTCCGCTGCCTGGCTACATCATCCCGGTGGCTGACTCGCTGCTGGCCGGGCGGGAGGTGGGCGGCCGCATCTCTGTTGCAGCCGGGCGCGTTGTGACGCTGGATCGTGACACCTTGGCGAAGGTAGGCGATAGGTTGATCATCAACCTGCCCAGCGGGAAGGCAGAAGGTCGAACCGTTCAATCCGTCGCCGGGCGCGCGGTCACTGTGACCACGGCTTACAGCGAAACTCCAACGCCGCAGCTTCAGTGGGCGCTTGATGCTGACGACTTGGCGATTCCGTTGTATCGAGTGCTCAGCACCAAGCGAACCACCGAAGGCGATTATGAAATCGCGGCGGTACAGTACGAGCCGAGCAAGTTCGCCTACATCGACACCGGCGCGCGCCTGGAAGAGCGTCCGATCAGCGTCATCCCGATTACCGTGGTTCCGGCGCCGGCGAGCGTCACGCTGACGTCGACCACTGCCATCGCTCAAGGTCTGGCCGTCACAACGATGACGATCACCTGGCCCGCGGTAAGTGGCGCGGTCGCCTACGACGTTGAATGGCGCAAGGACAACGGCAACTGGATCAAGGTGCAGCGCACCGGGATGACCAGTGTGGACATCACTGGCATTTACCGCGGGGCGTATCTGGCCCGGGTGCGTGCGGTGAGCGCCTACGATATCTCGTCGATCTGGCGCAGCTCGATCCTGACCCAGCTCAACGGCAAGGAAGGTTTGCCGCCAGCGGTGACGTCGCTCACAGCCACGCCGCTGATCTTCGGCATTCACCTGAAATGGACTTTCCCACCAGGTGCGGACGACACGCAGCGAACGGAGATATGGTACAGCCCGAACCCGGCGTTAGAGTCCGCAACGAAGCTCAGCGACCTGGCCTACCCCCAGTCCGAGTACAACATGCAGGGCCTGCTGGCGGGCGTGACGTTCTTCTTCTGGGCGCGACTGGTCGACCGGACCGGCAACATTGGCCCGTGGTATCCGTCGGGTATCGGCGTAATGGGGCAGAGCAGTTCTGATGCTGGCGCCATCCTCGACATGATCGCGGGTCAGATCGGTGAGACTGAGCTAGGCCAGGAACTGCAGGACAAAATCGACAAGATCGACGACCTGCAGGACCAGATCGACGCGCTGGATGGGCTGAAAGCCTACGACCCAGATCAGACCTATCTAAAAGGCCAGATGATCGTCGTGGATGGACGGATATTCCAGGCGGAGCAGGATGTTCCGCTGAACACACCGCCACCGAACTTGGCGTACTGGGATGACGTGGGCGACTTGTTGGAGACGGCAAACGGCCTGGCCGAGCAGGTGGCAACGAACACGGCCGACATCAGCGAAATCGACGGTGTGCTCACTTCGCAGGCCTCGGCATTGCAGGTGCTGCGCGCAGCGAGCCGTGATGACGATGGTGAGGGCGATGCTATCGACGCCCTGCGTGGCTGGAACGCGACCGCGAGTTTCGCCCAAGAGGTGAAGGTCCGGACGACGCAGAACAGCGCGCTGTCCCAGCAGTTGACCACGCTGGACGCCGAGGTGGGTGAGAACTCTGCCAATCTGACCGAACTGACTCAGACGGTGGCCACTGACAAGGAAGCCACCGCGCTTGCGCTCCAGCAGTTGAACGTCGAAGTGGGCGACAACTCTGCCGCCATTCAGACCCAGTCCGAAGTCGTGGCCGGAATCGACGGGAAGGTATCCAGCTCCTGGTCGGTGAAGATGCAGGTCACCGCAAACGGGCAGTACGTAGCCGCGGGCATCGGGCTTGGTATCGAAAACGGCCCGGCCGGGTTGCAGAGCCAGTTCCTGGTGTCGGCTGACCGGTTTGCGATCGTCAACACCATCGCAGGCGGCGCGATCGCGGTTCCTTTTGCGGTGCAGGGCGGTCAGGTGTTTCTGTCTTCGGCTTTCATCCTGGACGGCACGATCACCAACGCCAAGATCGGCAGCTTCATCAGCTCTACCAACTACGTTCAGGGACAAACGGGCTGGCGCCTCAACAAAGACGGCACGCTGGAGATCAACGGCGCGGTAGCAGGTCAGGGGCGGTTGGTGGTGAATAACCAATACGTCGCCGTCTATGACGCCAACAACACGCTTCGGGTGAAGTTGGGGAACCTCTCATGAGTTATGGGATGCGGATATGGGGCGCCGATGGGGCGCTCCAGCTGGACGAGAACTCATTTACGTTCAGGGTGGTTTTGTCGGTCGTCGTCAATAACTCGGGCTGGACCATCACTGATGCATCGAAGGGATTCGGATATAAGGACTTTTCTGCTGACGGCATCTCACCGTCAAACTCAGCCGCAACTGTAGTGCCGATTGGCGATTACGCCGCGAACACGACTCAGTTTGAAACTGAGGTTTTGAATGGAGTGGTGCGCGTCTACAACTACAACCGTGGGTTTCCTGCCGGTGGCTGGTCAGCAAACGCTACTTCCATGAGGCTTATGGTCATGAGATTTGCCTGATGGGATACGGACTACAGTTCACAAACAACAGTAACACAGTGATTCTGGATTCAGAGTTCGCACGACTCACGGTGCTCGGTAGCGGTCGCTATTCGCCCACTCAAGAGTCTGGTTTAGGATCGGTAACCAGCTTTCCCCAGGTCATCACCAGCATCGAGCCGCCGTTAGTTTTCGTGCGCCCTGACACTGTTTCAGGAGGCGTGGCAGGACTTTGCCTGATGAAGGTGCTTGGGTCACCCGGAGCGTGGACCGGCTTCTATGTCAGGGCCTATGACGTCAACACATTGCAGCCCAATGGGAGATGGTTTGCCGCCGCCTTCATGTCCCGGCCCGCAGCATCATTCGGCCTGAGAATGTGGGACGCTTCGGGTTCACTGATCTTCGACAGCGGAAACCCGGTGGCGGTGTTTACCCGGTCTTTTCAAAACTGGGACTACGTTAAATCGGTAGTGAGCGGGGCGAACTCCACTCACTACTACGTTGTTGATTTCAACTTCCCCGAAAATGAATATGTGATGATCAACAACTTCGGGATGAACATGGTATCCAGCGCAAACTCTGGCAGGATCTTGTACATGCTTTGGAGTTTCAATGAGGGGAAGTTGTACGCTTTAACCGACTCATCGGCGAACCCCAGGCCGTTCTACCTGCCAGCCATCTTTTCCAAGATGACTATCTAAGTTTAATTGCTAGGAATTTCTTATGTCTTGGACGCGATCTGGCACGGTTTCCGTCGCCCAAAATTCGACAACAGTAACGGGCACCGGTACGGACTTCGCGGCAAATACCCGGGTTGGTGACGCGTTTGTCGGTCCTGATGGCCGGCAGTACGAGATCACCAACGCGCCGAGCCCGACGGTCATCTCCATTCTTCCGGCTTACGCTGGCCCAACGCTGGCGGCTGGTAATTACGCCATTGTGCCCATTCAGGGGTACAACAAGGACACCGCCGACGCTTTGCGTCAGGCTTCACTTGAAGTCGGTGGCGCTCTGGATGGCCTGGAAGTCAGCGTTCAACAGGCTGCCGATTCTGCATCGGCGGCGCTGGCGTCAAGGAACGCCGCGGCAACATCTGAAATCAATGCCGGTCAGTCGGCAACCGCCGCCCTGGCTTCCAGGAACGCTGCAGCGACCTCCGAAACCAATGCTGGGCAGTCGGCTGCGGCCGCGCTGGCGTCGAAAAATGGCGCTGCGGCATCTGAAACAAATGCAGGACAATCTGCAACGGCGGCGCTGGCTTCAAAGAACGCCGCCGCTACGTCAGAAACGAATGCGGCCAACAGCGCGGCGGCCGCAGCCAACACGGGCGTCGGGAAGGGGTTCATCGAAGGTCTAGTGATGCGCTGGGCCAGTTCGACCTCCATTCAAATCGACCCGGGTTCTTGCTGGATCAACAGTCTGAATCGTGTTTACAAGGTGCCGGCTACGCTGACGGTCACGCCGCCTACGGGCGTCACGGGCTTCGGACACATTTACGTTTACGACAATGCGGGCACGCCGGCCGCCGAGTGTGTGACGACCGATCAGGAACTCTACTGGGGTGGCGCTCGACAGAAGACGGGCGACAGTTCGCGGCGTTACATAGGTTCGGTGCTGCTCAGCGCGACACTCGGTGCCTATAAATTTCGCCATAACCCTGATCTGTGCAAGATCTGGTATTTGGCCGCTACGCCCACGGCAGCACCTTTCTTTCTTCTCAGCGGAGGCTCTGCGACAACGTTCACGGCTGTCTCCGCAGCAAACGTCGCTCCGGCGTCGGCCTCCGAGTTGCACGCGATTGTGGTGCCTAATGCGCAGGACGCCGTGTTTGGTAACGAAGAACAATCCACTACGGCTGCGGCCAGCAACTGGCTGCAGGCAGCCCGCGCCGGTTCACAAGCGCCAATGGTGCTCCAGTTCAGCCTGGCCAACACTCTTCGCCGGTTTTACTACCTGGTGGCCAGCGGCGGGAATCTGAACATATTCGCAACCGGATACACATTCGGGAGATAACCATGCCTTACGCAGTAAACGAATCAGGGTGGCGCGCAGTTGGTCAGGATTTCACTAAGGCAAGCCTGCTGCCAGGTGAAACGTTGGTGGATGATATTACCGATGAGATCCTTTACTCCCTGCAGGCGAAGGGTGCGCCTGCGAGGATCGCAGATCGCCGTTATCAGGCTGAAACGGCTGGCATCACCCGAAACGGGATGTTCATCGACACCGGACGAGACAGCCAGGCACTCATCACCGGTGCCGCGCTGTCAGCCATGATCGATTCGACCTATGTCTGCAACTGGAAGACCAGCGACGGCTTCGTGCAACTGGACGCTCCGACATTGATCGGAATCGCTCAGGCTATTCGCGCGCACGTCCAAGCCTGTTTTGACCGTGAAGCGGCGTTGCTCACAGCGGTCGATAACGGCAGCTTCGTTGAGGACATGCTTGCCGGGGGCTGGCCATCATGAGCCGGTTCACCACGACGCTGAAAACCGAACAGATGGGCAAGTGGACGCATGTACTGCTTGATGAGCTGGTACTGGCCGACGAGGAAGAACAGGTCATCACAGTGCCAACCGGGTTCAGCACCGACTTTGCCAGCATCAAGGTGCTGCACAACGCCTTCCTGTTCGTGCTGTTCGCGCTGGTGTCCGGTTACGGCAACTACGCCGCTACCGTGCATGACTGGCTCTACACGACCGGGCAGATCAGCCGTAAGCGCGCCGATGCGGTGCTGTACCGCGCGCTGCGCGCCGAAGGCGTTGCTCGATGGCGGGCCTGGCTCTTCTGGGCTGGCGTCCGAATAGGCGGCGCCAAGCAATACACAACGACCCCGACCAGTTCGGGGTTTTTTACGTCTGGAGGAAAGTGATGGGCGTGACTGAGAAAGATCGCGACGTACTGGCGCGCACGCTGTGGGGCGAAGCGCGCGGGGAGGGTCTGGCGGGGATGGTGGCCGTGGCCTGGTCGATCCGGAACCGGGTCGAGGACGGCAAGGATAAATCGTGGTGGGGCGAGGGCTACGCCGGTGTGTGCCAGAAGGCGTACCAGTTCAGCTGCTGGAACAAGAACGACCCGAACTATCCGTTTCTAAGTGGCGCTAAGCCAATCCCGGCGGCGGAATTCACGATGTGTCGGCTTGCTGCCGAGCAAGTCATCGGCGGGCTGAAGCCTGACCCAACTGGTGGGTCCACTCACTATTACGCGACCACGATGCCGAAGCCTCCTTCCTGGGCTGCCAAAGCAACTCAGACGCTGAAACTCGGTCACCACATTTTCTTCAGGGACGTGCCATGAGCCCGGCCGTTGCGCTTTATCTGAAGATCGGCGGCGCGCTGGCGGTTCTACTCATCATTGCGGCGATACTCTTCGGTGCTTATCGCCATGGGGAGTCGGTGGCCGATGCGCGCTGGCAACTGAAGTGGGCGGATCAGCAGATGCTACAGGCAAAAGGACTTGCCGCCGCCACGACCGCAAACCGAAACGAAGAGCAACGCCGCCAGACAGCGGTCAACCAGGTGGGAAATGATGCGAGACAACAACAGTCTGTTGCGACTGCTGACGCTGTCAGTGCTGATGCTGCTGGCGACCGGGTGCGCGAGCAAGCAGGAAAATTGGCTGCCGGAGCAAGCTGCACCGCCGGCGATCCCGGAGCTGCCGAGCGAGGCGCATCAGCCACCCGCGCCGCAATGGTGCTATCCGACCTGTTCCAGCGCGCTGATAAAAGAGCGGGAGAGCTGGCAAGGGCTTATGACGCAGCACGAATAGCGGGATTGGCTTGCGAGCAATCTTACATAGCTCTTACCCGACAGCGGTGAATCGCTGCCGGGTAGGAAAGCTGCAAGCGCGGGGACTAGCGAAACTTGGGATGACTCAAACCATGATGGATCAAATTAAGAATGAACAAAGTTTGATCGCTTGAGAAATCGCTCACCGGTAATGTTTGTTCGGATTTCTCTTGGCCAAAAAAACCAGTGTGAGATACATAAAATGAACGCACGCCAAGACGCTCATTATCAACCACTTCATAGAAGTCAACGTGACCAAGGAGCTCTGCACCATAAGCAATTGGACTTAAAGATGCATAGAACTCTCTACCAATGGCAGTTATCTTAAATGAGGTTCTGTCTTCGGTTGGTTCAATAGCCACAGTTTTAATCTGAAGTGCGTCAGGATTAAAATTCTCAAATAGTTCTGAAAAATGGGCGCTTATCCTGCCGTAACGCTGTTGAAAGTAAGAAAATCCTCTCACAGCTTGTCCTACATCCTGATAGTGCTCCACGGTATTTCTCCCTGATAGATTGGTGGCTAGATAATAGCATCATCCTGATATAGACTCATCTTTATCCGGAACGATCAGTTGCGGTCCTTGATTCCTCACATTGCCGACATCCTTGCTCACCTGATACCAGGTGAACTCCTCAGTCGGCCGGCAGCATTTCTTCGCAATCTGCTCGGCGCGCTCGGCGGTCGTCTCCGGGTCAACCCACTCGCGTGCATGTTCCGGCGTCAAGACCACCGGCCGCCGGTCGTGAATATCCACCATCCCCTGATCTGAATCGGCCGTGATAATCACGAATCCGTCCTGCGGGGCAGGCTCCAACCCATGATGAACTTCGGCCAGGGCGGCGAAGAACATTGGACCTTCCTCTTTCAGCCTGATGAAGTAGGGCTGCTTCTTCTTTGGATCGTCCGGATCCTTCACCCACTCAAACCAGCCATTGGCCGGGGCCAGCGCGCGTCCGTTCGGCCAGAGCTGCTTGAAGTACTTCCCCGTCATCACCGTTTCGACCCTGGCATTTATCGGGGCGGGGCGCTTCGCATCCTTCTTCGCCCAGAACGGCGACCACCCCCACTTCACCTTGTCGACGCTCAGGCCTTCCTCGGTCGGCCGAATGATCTCAACGCGAGTCGACGGCGCGACGTTGTAGCGCTCGATCGGCCATAGGTCGTAGCCATTGATCACCAACTGCTTTGGCGCTAGCTCCTTGAGGTAATGGTCCATCGATTCGTAGATCGAGTAGCGTCCGCACATGGTGTCACCCGTCGAAATTTCCTACATATGAGATTGACCGCAAGCGGGCAAGAACGTTAACTGTATATACATACAGTTACTCACAACAAGGCTTGCATCATGAGCGTCACGATCCTCGGCCCGCTGTCGGCCGGCGGCGAAAAGCTGCCTCTTTACTCCTTTCACGTCCCGGCCGGCTTCCCTTCGCCGGCGGCCGATCACATCGAGAAGCACATCTCACTGGATGAGCTCTTCGATATCCGGGCGCCGCACGTGTACCTGGTGAAGATCGAGGGCGACAGCATGCAGGGCGCGGGGATCTACTGCGGTGACCTCGTGATTGTAGATCGCAGCCTTTACGCCGAGCATGGCGACATCGTAATTGCCGCGCTGAACTCGGAACCCGTATGCAAACGGCTGCACATGCGCGGGAACGAGGTCATCCTGAAGTCGGAAAATCCGAAGTATCCCTCCCGCCATGTGATGGAAGGGGATGAGCTGGTGATCTGGGGCGTGGTGAAATACAGCGTCCGCGATCATGACAAAGCCTGAGCCCGTCTTC
>Ga0265798_10012877_pt1 | contig 10053 bp, 7 predicted proteins | sample P3T30metagenome_FD_192430 | JGI IMG/M metagenome (GOLD analysis project Ga0265798, IMG submission 192430) | Plant litter microbial communities from East Loma Ridge, Irvine, California - P3 T30 | ecosystem: Environmental > Terrestrial > Plant litter > Unclassified | place: USA: California...
TAATGATGCTGTCTGCCATGTTGGCCCTGATGTTGGCGGCAGTGGCTGTACGAAATGATAAGCACGTGCGTAGCCAGTTCCAGACTTGAAAACAACCCACTAACGTACATCAGAGCAAGGTGACTACCGTTCCACAGTCAGCCCAGTCAGCGGAGGCCGATGCATCACACCCACAAGGATTTATCGACGACGACTCCGACAAGCCAGACCTCATCGCCATTCCGTGGCCATCGCCGTCCGCTACATCGAAAGCACCAGGACAAGTTTTTCCCATTCGATGGCCGTCCAAGTGTGGAAAACAATACAATGTCAAGACTGAAATGTACGACTTCACTGAGTCAAAGGAGCTCAACATCCAGGAAGCTGTCCACCAGCTCGACGGTCCGTACAAGCGTGTAGCGGGCTGGATCCACGTTGCACGGGCACCAGACGAGCAAGCACCAGGCACGATTCAAGTGAAGCTGTCGTATGCTATTTCCACATCCGTCGATGTCAACAGCGTCAAGTACTCTCAAACACCATCCGGACTGGTCATTGGCGACCCGACCTTCCCAGATGGCTTTGATGGCGTACACCCAGGCACTGCCTGTCTCGGCATGTCCGTTGTCGTCTTCATGGCACCGGGGGTCACTTTAGAGAACTTGAAGGTGTCGTCTCTCCACATGGGAATGCAGATACACAGCGGTGCCCACTTCAACGTCACAGACACTACATCCATCTCCCTCACCACTGGCACCCTTGACGCCATCAAATTCTCCTCTAGACAGACGCATCTGCAAACCATCTCGGGCTCAATCAGTGGGAAGTACGCCCTCATGGATCTCCTATCCGTCAAGACGAAGAGTGGGTCTGTCAACATCGACATCGAGCCCCAAGCAGCTGTCGCAGGATCCACCAATCCGGCCGTCTTCATGGTCGACTCACTCTCAGGCAGCATCCGAACAGACTTCAAGCGCAAGCACATCCCTGAGCGCGATTACCAGACCTACATCAACACAACTGTCGGCTCTGTCGACGGAACTTTCATCCACGGCTCAAAGACAGAGATGAACTCGGTCGCTGGGCTTGTCACAGCAGACATCCTGCCCTTCAACTCCGGAGACTACAAATCGGAGATTTACACACATACGCGTTCTGGCAAGACATCACTCACCCTCCGCACGCCATACAAGGCAAAGAGGGTGCCGTTGAATGGACTCACGAGCACCCACAAGAGCACGTCGGGCGAGATTGACGTCACCTACCCGCAGGAGTGGACTGGCATGATTGACGGCACATCGATGAACGGGGAACTGCACCTACAAGGCAAGGACCTGGAGCTGCTGAAGGAGAATGACACACCAGGCAAGAACCATGTCGAAGCAAAGAAAGGGGACGGGGCCAGTCGACTGACCTTCGACACTGTTAGCGGAGGCTGCGAGATTAAGATCGGGAAGCTGAATTGAGCGGCGGCGGATAGTTGAGACTGTCGCAAGTCACCAAAAAGATGGGCCTTCAGTATCAGGCTGCAATATACAGGAGGTGTTTGGGCGTCCTGGTATGGATACCTTGGGTTTTTTAATTTGCCAACTATGACGGCCAGACGGATGGGCGAGTCCGATGCGAGCGCTAAACAGACGACGGCGAAACTTTCATGCATATCGCGTACCACATGTCAAGTTCTAGTCACTTTGTGATACTCTAAATCTTTACTCCTTCTTCATCGCCCCTGGGAACACCATATCCACCGGTGAGGCGCGATACCAAACGCGCTGTTGCGAACCAGCGAAAGATTCCCGTCTCGACCACTGCCGCACGTCTTTTTTTAGGGCGCAGTGGATGATTTTGATAGCTCCGAAGTTTATTGTATCCAGTGTCTAGTGCACCATGTCCGCGCGTCCCGCTCCGCCAGCGGTGGCCTGTCAGAACCGTGATGGTGGAAACATGCATAATCCCCGCTACTCAACGACGACGATCCTACAATGGTCCCTCCAGATCTCATCGTAGGGCTGAGATAATATGCATTTCTGGGAAATTATGGTCCCCACCCCCTCTTTTGGGTGTTGGTGCTATTAAGCTGAAAAACGGCGTGGCCGAATTCAATCTTGCACGTCATTGCGCCTGCTAAGGACATGCTTGTCTTAGGTCGCACCAAGATGGGGTACGAGTATACGGAGTGCGCTATCATGGTATTTGATATAGGAAGGTGGGAAAGGTTTACGATAGATAGCCCTGTCGTGTGGGTTGGTGGAAATGAGCCCGTCGTATATAATACATGGTGTGTTGAGGCTGTGTTTGCTAATAGTGAAGCACAATGTAATGTTTGCATCGTCTTGGAGCGATGTAGGCTTGGTGTTGCGATCAGTTCCCTGTCGCCGACAACGTGTGAAGGTATGAGCTGAAGTAAACAGCCAGCTTCCGCTCGCCCCTTTTGGCGTGACATGTCAAACGATTTGCCCATTCTGGAGATGGATAGTCTGTTAGGTGGTCGCTTTTGCCCGACTCGGGAAGTGCTGCAGCAGGTCCAGAATGCAAACTGGTTTTGTGCTACAAAACACGTGGAGGTGAAGGACGGCTATGGGAGTCTAGTGCTTGTTGAGGCAAGGGAGAAGGTGAAAATCGATCACAAAGAGGAACAATAACTCGCATCATCACCGCCACCAAACGGGTTCGCCGAAGAGCTGAGATGTAACGGCTTCTTGAATCGGCCACGCTCTCGTGCAGGTCATACCTTGCAGCGCGCAGTGCTGGAACTAGCTGTTACTACGCGGAGTTAGAGACGAGTGAACGGCTATGGAAGTTCATGCTTTGGTTCTGGGCAGGTGACAGGCGCCATGGATGCTCAGGTAGCCGTGCACACGCAGTTTATTGGCAAATGTCTAGATGTTTTGATGGTGGTACAAGACTGAGGCAGTCAGGGTAGCGGTTTAAGAGCTGATAGGCCGGCGGGAAGGTGTTGCGAATTACTCCGTGGCGTCATAGGCAGAGTGGAGACTGCCCAGCGCTCGCCATGGCTGAGTGCTAGACGATGCTCGAGTCGACATGCAGAGAAGCGTGCTTGTCACGCAAGCCGACTAGCACATGCAAGTGATGACCCGGGCCTGTCACTTGTCACCCTGACTCGACGGCCGGTAGGGCAGCTTGTCATGGGCTGACGGCGAGGTGCATGAGGTGGGGGGTCGAACAGATGGGTTGTGATCCTCCTTGTGAAAATCCACAAGATACGGTTTGTACCGTCGTATGTAGTTGGCGATGCCACTATTCGGCTTCAACGGGGGCCGGCCGGGGCAACGAGCAGAAAGCAGCGACAGCAGATGGCTTCCGGACACTCCTCCGCTGCACCAGGCTGGCGGGCGTCATGGCGGGCGAATCAGTCTTGCAAAAGGTGAGAAAGCTGGTAATGGTGCGGTGCGTGTTGCGCGCAGAGTGGGTCACAGACCCCCCTGGCCGTGTATCAGGAGTGTTTCGGCCATGTCGCGACGCGGTAAAGAGTCGTGGGGCCGGCTGGTAGAGCCGCTGACTCAGCACCTCCCGAGGGCCCTCACCAAACACGCGCCACAGGCGACGACACAAACCACGACCCCAATCAGTGGCTCCGTGAAATTAGGCTGCCTCCAGAGCCAGCAGCAAACCTCGCTGATACGATGGGTGCGGGTGCTGGATCCTGGCTGGCGACCTGACACTTCTCCAAGTTGCGTATTTGACCGCCAACCCGTCTCGTCGGCCGATTCCCCCAATCGACGTACGCCAGCCCGATTGAGCGCTGAAACTCGAGTTCCAGTCGCAGGGAGCAATGGATAGCCCTCTCGACTGAGCTCATCGACCAAGAGGCTCCCTGCTGGCCGTGGTCGTGATCGCTGCTCACCCTGCTTCATCCATGTCGACACCTCCGCCTCAGCAACATGGGGCACGTCGTGCGCCGCGCGACACGCCTCTCCGAGTGAGCCGACAAGATACTGGAGACAACGACTGGTGCGACCGTTCAAGGTGCGTCTAATCGCCTTTGGGGATCCCAGCAGCCTTGCGCCCGGTCCACCACCCACTACACCATCCCCGCCAGACGCTCTTTTCGGTGAACGCTTCAGCTGTGTTCGTTCCAGATCACCTGCAGCCAAGGCGCGTCGCGACACTTCTCTCAAACCTGAGCCCAGGCGGTTCCGTTGTGTCAATCGCAGAGATCATTACCTCTCGTATTCCCACTCGGATGCTGCCAACCCGTGTGTGCATCATATAGCCTATCAACCCCTCCATCCGCTTCTCCTTCTATTTGGCTGTCACTCTTTAGAACCCTGCCCAACTACCTTTTGTACTCTTTACTTTCTTTTGGAGCGGGCTCCATCCGCGCTGGCTGCATTGGGAACTTTTGTTCTCGTACACTCTTTTGAGAAACCTCTCTTCTAACAAACGCCACACATCTTGCAGCCATAGTTGCACAACGCTATCGCCTGGCCACATTCCTTTGACTGCACCTCTTCACTTTCGCTACCAATGTGAGTTTGCCGTGATTATTAATCCTGCCTTGCTTCGTCCGTTGTAGATTGTTGCTTACCATTTGCATTGCAGACTATCTTCAGACCTGCCAAGGTCGTTGTATATAGAGGACGAAACTAAAGATGGAATTCAATGCGGTTCAGCAGTAAGCTCCAGTCATCCTAGCTGCCGACTCGTGTCCGGCCGACTGACCGGCTTTTATAGGTACCGCTCATCGCCTAATAGACAGTATGCTATGGGACACTCCTCTCCCACGCCGGGGACGCAGATGATGTATTCATACGGCAATCTCCCACAACAGCAGCAACAACCACAACCACAACAACAACAACAACAACAACAACAGCAGAGTCTTCAGCACATGTCGAGACAGTCACCACCCCAGCCCACGTGGGCGGTGCCACAGACCCACGCTCCGTATTATGCTCAGCAGGGTCCTGGGGGCAACAGAGAGAACGCGGGGCACTTAATGGCGAGAACAGACGTCAACACATCTCAACCACCGGCATCAAGCAGTGTGGTCTATAGCAACAGCATGGCTACCCCTCAGTCGCAGGCAACGACAAACTACTTCCCTGGCGTCATCGACACAAGTAAGCCCCTCGATCGAGCAGCATGTCTGCAACTGCTAACTAGTACAGGTCCTTGGGGCCAGAAAGTATGTGAAGAGCTTGAGCAGTTTCCTTCTTTAGACTCGGATGTGACGGACTTTGGCCACGGCATGATGGCTCACGACGAGAACACTCCCATCATTGACCTCCGTCAGTACCACGGCATGGCCCAGCAGGAAACCGACCACATGCAAAACTATAACCCACATCCCTCTCGACGACTGTCTGAATCCTCCTTTTCCATGTCCAGCACCGGAGGTGTGCTTCCAGAGCCGACGCCCTACGAGGAGATGGGTTCTCAGGAGCCAGTTCCGTATGCATCCGAGTACGATTCCTGGAGCCACACTGAGCCCACCGCAAGTCACCTTCTATCGCCCCTTGCCTCTCCGCGTCGCTCTCAGTACGACGGCGTTGTTCGAGGTGGAAGTCGATCCCGCGCGTCACCAGCACCACACAACAATGTCCGCTCATCGCCATACTCACTTGACAGCAGCAGCCGCTTCAAGAGGTGGTCTACCGGTCACGCGCCGACATCAACACCCACCAACACACGCCCCATGTCACAAGTGTCGGATCGCTATGCCCCCTATGGACCTCGGATGAACCCGCATCACTCCATGCCAACCTATCCTCCCAGCGCGTACAACAACTTTGGGCTCAGCCCGCAAAACGTTCTGTACTCACAAACGGCCCCTCAGCACCCGAGCAACCCTCAGTATTTCGCGCACCAGGAGCAGCCGCAGTATCACCTCGAAGTGCCACGACCGCTCCCCTCGCAGGGACTCTTCCGTCTACTCCAGAGCAATGCAGACCGCCATGGAGGCTGCTCATCCCACTTTGCAGATCTCTCCGATCCTCCGGACCTATACTCCTCCCTGCACGAGGAGGCACTCAACCCACCGGAGTCTGACATGAACCCCTCGGATCCTGACCTCATCCCGCACGAGCAAGACCTCCGCTTTGTCGGCGATCTCTACACCCCGCGTTGGGTCCGTGGGCACGGCAACAAGCGCGAGGGCTGGTGCGGACTCTGCAAGCCCGGTCGCTGGCTAGTGCTGAAGAACAGTGCGTTTTGGTACGACAAGTCATTCACCCATGGCGTTAGCGCAGCCACAGGCGCAGCCTTTCAGGGCCCACAGGACACTCGTCGGACCGAAGGCAACCTCGATGTATGGGAAGGTCTCTGTGGCAGCTGCGGCGAATGGATTGCACTAGTCAGTAACAAGAAGAAGGGAACAACGTGGTTCCGACATGCATACAAGGTAAGTCAACGTCCTCCAAATTCAACATTCCACGGGCTCAAGACTGTCGCTTCTCCGGCTATCATGATTCGCCTGCTATTGTAGTACCACAAGCTCGAGCATGCTAACGTCCACGCAGTGTCACACACACCCTAAAGTCAAAGATGGCCCTAAACGCCGCCGTGAAACACAAGCTGGGCGCGTCCGCGCAGCATCATCCGTTTCGGCCACCTCGTCGTCGTACCCTATCAAGCAGGACGTCTCGCAGTCAGACGCACCTTCTCACCGTCATTCCACCCCCACACCGATACCGGGCAGTTCCTCTCTGCACTATATGCAAGGCGGGCCGTTGTCGACACCATTGCCGAACTCTACACCCACATCGACACCGCAAGTCAATACCCCATACTACCCGAACAGTACGTCGTACCCGACGCCGAATTCAGCAACCCCCACGATGCACTCGCTTCGGACGCCCACCGCCTCATCGTTTGCCGAAGTGCATGAACAGAGACATGATCCCGTCGTTGGGATGTTCACAACACCGCTCCAGAGTCTGTCGAGCTTTTCTGGCCATTCGTACTCGCCCAACCTCGCGCACCAGGTCAGCGAACCAGAACTTGTGGGTATACGGACGACAACGACGGCATTGAATTCGATAGCGAGCATGATATGAGTCGACATGATATACACTTGCATGAACTTGACTGATCACTGAAAAATGTGCGACCATGGACATGCTACATTTCCTTGCAAAACCATTTTGAGAGTGGTGCATTGGGTAACGTCAAAGGGTTACCTCGGTGGATGGGTATGCATTTTTCTAGGGAGCTCTGTCTTCTAATCTTGTCCTTTGCGACATCAATCTTGCGCAAGCGTCTATGTGCGCATCCTGGTTTTCTTAGCGATTTCTTTTTGCTTACAGCGTCATCTTACAGCGATTTGCGTTGCTGCAGGCCATCGCATGCCTAGATAACCTAGGCGAATGCGGCATCACGAAGTCACGACTTCCAGCATTTAGTAGGATAAGTCTTTTTTATCGTTTACATCTGTCTTGGTCTCTAGCGCTCTCTCTCTCTTTCTCTTTCTATGGATTCCCAGCAAGCATATTGCCACGTAGGTAGATTTTCTAGGTTACTGTTTATAGACTCGCGCCCCGAATCCAAAGTGTTCAAGCCTACTCGATTTCGAAATGACACCACCACACAAAAGGAGCCATGCGTCACCGTTGGTAGCGGACCGAACGCACGACCCTCCCCATCAGCCCACCATGTATTCAGCCGCAACCCACAAACGGGCAGCAAATTCCAGAGAAGTGGTCAGACAGCCTCGCAGTTGTCAAACGCCTACGCCTCACCTATGTTACACAGCCTCAAGTTTCGGGCTGGAGGATCTGATACCAAACGACCCTGCTGAAACACAGCATGCACGAGACATTTACGGTATACACCGTGTGTTTGGCACATGAACGGCGGTTCTGGAGGTGGTGGGCCGTGGTCGGTCGATCCCGCACGTGCGCAAATGTGCATTTCCTTTTTGTTACCAGTTAGTGGTCTCTTGATAATGTTGAACGTCTGGGAAGATGGAATTCCGTGAAACTGGGAATTGGATGTTTTTTTTTAATGTTTTTTAGTAACTCGAGACGGCGGTATAAAAGATAAGATGGGTGTCAGATGCTTTTTTGCTTTTTTAACGCGTTGCCTTTGGCCTTGCTTGTTGTGCGGCGGTAACGTACTCTAGCCTGGAATGCTACAACACCAGCATGTACACACAAGCCGGCCTGTTTAGCATGATTTGAGTTGTTACACTTCTGGCAGGCATTGCGAAGCGGACGACAATCACCACTCGTATCCTGAGGCTGAGAGGGATCAAAGGGTCCAGGCAGCGGAGCGGGATCTACAGTGGAGCCTATGCACATCATATTTGTGATCGGTATATGGGTAATGGAGGGACCGTTCGCCCATTCTGGAGATACTGGTGATTTGCATAAGAGGATCTGGGTCATGCAGACGAGAATCTTGATTTGGGGAAGCTGATGCGAGTTGTAGACCCAACCCGAGTTTAAGGCTTCGGCATGCGAGTCGTGCGTACTACAGTGCATAACGGCCGGATTGTGGGGATATGGGGATCATGTTGAGCCTGCGCAGCCGGACTCGCCACAGGGCTTCAAGTCGTTGTAGGCTTTTTCGACGATAGCCTGGACGGATTCTGAACAAAGGCCAAGTTTCTCATTTATGTCTCGTGTCCTGAATGGCGCCTCGGCATCTACTTTCTCGTCATACGGAATGCATCATTCGAGTAGGAACATGCCAGAGTTGGGGCATCCTCTTTCAATTCTCGGCCGCCCTTCCAAGATGGACTATTCTACGTTGTAGCTCCCTATGGTAAACGCACGACCGGTCACCTTCTCAGCAATTTCTAGGACCTCATTGGCAGATGTGACTACGCCGGCAACATAGATGTATTAATTCTTGACCTCATCCCAATGGTCAATCGTCTGGGCTACAACACTTCCCACCCTTTCCAGGCCAGACGCCGCAAATGGTTCGGTGCCAATGCCGTGGATGGTAGCACTACGCCACTCCATACCAAGGCCCATGTTGCCGCTAATGAGGTTGGTATCCAGTGTGTACCCAGTTGTAGTGGCAGTTCATTCAAAAGTAGGGTCAGATATCGACATATGTTGAAGATGACCGATGACTATGGCTCGTCCGGCGTACTTTGGAATCCGGCTCTGTATGATTTTGTTGAGCGTTTCGTGGCCGAACTCGTCGGGTATGAACCATTTGACTCCAGCGGCTACTGCAGCGTCGATGATATGAACTTGCAAGTCTGAGTCTCCGCCTGACATGGTACTAATGATCAGGTCGTATCCTGCGAATGATTCTTGTAACAAAGCCATTGAGAAGTCGGATTTTCTGTGAAATATATCAGACGAAGAGATGTAGGACGGCAGATCAAGTGTTTGCGAGGGATTGGTAGGCCCAGTGATGTGGTACTGGTGAGCAGTAAGCTGTGCTTTGGATAATAGGAGGGCGTTGATGATGGTAAGACAAAGCTCCCAGTTTTGTCTCGTTAGCCTGTTGCAAGCCTACCATAGATCTCGCTTACGCTTAGTATCAAAATCTCTCTATTGTCATCTTGCTGGTACAATGTTGCTTGTGTATTGGGTGTGAAGCTGCGATGATAGTCTTATACTCCCGATACTCATCCCACACCGGACGGGTCAAAGAAAGGCTGCGACTAGCTGGCTTATGTACCATGTTCCCTCATAAAAGAGTTACCGGCTGGTATTCACAGCATGTTGTACTCAGCTATGCGACGCCGAAGGAACGAACAGATTCGGAGCAGCTCATACATATCATTCATAAATTCCGGGTAGAAGATATGCATGCCACATACAATGCCACGATCGATTAACTAATCGACAGTCATGATGTCGTGAAGACTTCAGATCAAACTATGAAGTAGGTGAGAAGAGACATCAGCAACTCGGGCGTGTGAGCGGACCCCCGAGGTGGGGCTTGGCAGTTGACGTAGCGAAGGTCGCTGCGGGCGTGTCCTTTACATTCAACGCCGACCATGGAAATGCGCGCATACCGGTAACCCCAGCATTTTCGGACATGGCAGCCTTGCAAAGGCTTTCCAAACTCTCCGAGGCGCATTGCGTCCTCCTCGCGGTGCAATATGCAACCGAGTCCAACATCACAGCGTTACGCGCATTGACAGCA
>Ga0265798_10012879_pt1 | contig 10052 bp, 7 predicted proteins | sample P3T30metagenome_FD_192430 | JGI IMG/M metagenome (GOLD analysis project Ga0265798, IMG submission 192430) | Plant litter microbial communities from East Loma Ridge, Irvine, California - P3 T30 | ecosystem: Environmental > Terrestrial > Plant litter > Unclassified | place: USA: California...
ATCAGGGCCCGGGATCCAGGCCCAGGTCAGCCATGGCAGATCAGATCCACACCCCCGTCCTCCTCGAGCGCACGCTCGAGCTCCTCGCCCCGGCGATCTCGCGCCCCGGCGCCGTCGCGGTCGACGCGACGCTCGGCATGGGCGGCCACGCCGCCGCGATGCTCGCGCGGTTCCCCGACCTCACCGTGGTCGGCCTCGACCGCGACACCGAGGCGCTCGCGATCGCCGGCGAGCGTCTGCGACCGTTCGGCGAGCGTGCCCGACTCGTGCACACGCGCTACGACGGCGTGGCCAGCGCCCTCGACGACCTGGGCATCGACGAGGTGCAGGGCGTGCTCTTCGACCTCGGCGTCTCGTCCCTGCAGCTCGACCGGGTCGAGCGGGGCTTCTCGTACTCCAAGGACGCACCGCTCGACATGCGGATGGACCCGACCTCCCCGGTCACGGCCGAGACGATCCTCGCCGAGTACCCCGAGTCCGAGCTGCGGCGCATCTTCTACCAGTACGGCGAGGAGAAGCTCAGCCCTCGCTACGCCCGCCGCATCGTGGAGCACCGTGCCGAGGCGCCGCTCCGCCGCAGCGGCGAGCTCGTCGACCTGCTCATCGCCGCCACCCCGATGGCCCTGCAGCGAGCGGGCCACCCTGCCAAGCGCGTCTTCCAGGCGCTCCGCATCGAGGTGAACGGCGAGCTCGCGTCGCTCGAGGCGGCCGTCCCCGCCGCCCTCGACCGCATCGCCGTCGACGGTCGCGTCGTCGTGCTCGCCTACCAGTCGCTCGAGGACCGCTTCGTCAAGCGCGAGCTCGCGGCCCGGACCACCTCGACGGCGCCCCAGGGCCTCCCGGTCGAGCTGCCGGAGCACCGGCCCGGCTACCGCCTCCTCGTCCGCGGCGCCGAGCTCGCCTCCGCCGACGAGATCGACCTGAACCCCCGTGCCAAGCCCGTGCGACTGCGCGCAGCCGAACGAATCCGGAGAACAGCATGAGCAACGCCGCGATCGACCCGATCCCGCAGCGCCGGCCCGCGCACGAGCCCCGCCGGGCCCCGGTCGAGATCGTCACGAGCCGGGCGCAGCGTCGAGCACGGCCGCGGATCGCCTACGCGCTGGTGGCCACCGCCTCCCTGTTCGTCCTGCTCCTGACGCAGCTCGCGATCAGCATCGCCCTCAGCGACGGCGCCTACACGATCTCCGACCTGCAGGCCGAGAAGACGGAGCTGACCCGCGACCAGCAGAAGTACTCCGAGCAGCTCGACGTCCTGTCGTCCCCGCAGAACCTGGCCAACAACGCCGAGCAGCTCGGCATGGTGCGCAACTCGAACCCGGTCTACCTCGACCCGACCACCGGTGCCGTGCACGGCGACCCGGCCCCGGCCGACGGCACGGCGGACGGCACGGACAACCTGATCCCGAACACCCTGCTGGACGGCGTGCCCCTCGCGACGGTCGCGCCCGACGCGGCGGCACCCGGGGCGGCGACGACCGGCACGACCGAGCAGGGCGCCGCCACGGCCGACTCGGCGGCGACGGGCGCGCCGACCACGGGATCCGGCACCCCGTCGGTAGCGTCTGACCCAGACCAGCTCGCGGCTCCCCAGACCCGCTAGCGGTGGGCCCCCAGGGGCTCACCTGACGACGACAGCGGCCGGCGCCACACGGCCTGCCGCGGTGAGGACACCTTCGTGAACACAGCCCCTCGCAGCCGCCGGCTCCGGGCGACGTTGGCCATGGCCGTCGTGATCGCCCTGGTCGGCGTGTTCGTCGTGCGCCTGGCCGACATCCAGCTCGTCCAGGCCGCCGAGCTCAACGCGCAGTCGCAGAACAAGCGCGAGATCCAGCAGGTGACCTACGGCGACCGTGGCGACATCACCGCGAACGACGGCACGGTGCTCGCCGGCAGCGTCACGCGGTACAACATCACCGCCGCGCCCGCGTTCGCCGCGGACGTCACCGTGACCGAGACCGACGCGGACGGCGAGAAGACCAAGGTCGCCATGAGCGTCGACCAGGTCCTCGACGAGGTCGCACGCATCACGGGCGGGTCGGCCGCGTCCATGGAGGAGGCGCTCACCCGCGACCCCGAGGCCAACTTCGCGTTCCTCGTCAAGGGCGTCGACGTCGACGCCTTCCGGGCGGTCCGCGACCTCAAGAACAGCGGCGTGTCCTGGCTGTACTTCGAGCGCCAGTCGGCCCGCACCTACCCCAACGGCTCCGTGGCCGGCAACCTGACCGGCTTCGTCGGCACGGACGGCCCGCAGGCGGGCCTCGAGCGCACGGCCGACTCCTGCCTCGCGGGGACGAACGGCAGCGAGACCTACGAGCGCGGCGCCGACGGCGTGCAGCTCCCCGGCAGCACCGTGACCACGAAGGAGGCGGTGGCCGGCGGCACCTTGCAGCTCACCGTCGACAAAGACCTCCAGTACATGACGCAGCAGGCGATCGCCGAGCAGGGGCAGGCCATCGGGGCCGAGTCGGCCACCGCCGTGGTCCAGGAGGTGGCGACCGGCAAGCTGCTCGCCGTGGCCGACTGGCCCACCGTCGACCCCAACGACGTGAACCTGACGAAGGACGTCGGCGACCTCGGCTCCAAGGCCTTCACCGCCTCCTACGAGCCCGGCTCGACCTTCAAGGCCATGACCGCGGCCATGCTGCTCGACTCGGGCAAGGCCACCCCCACCAGCCAGGCGACCGTGCCGTACTCCCGTTCGTTCCCCTGGGGCGGCGAGATCCACGACGCGAGCTTCCACCCGACCGAGCGGCTCACGCTGACCGGCATCCTGCGCGACTCGTCCAACGTCGGCATCTCGCTGCTCGGCCAGAACCTCAGCGCTCAGGCCCGGTACGACTACATGGTCAAGTTCGGGCTCAACGAGCCCACGGCCGTGGGGTTCCTGGGCGAGCCGACGCAGGGCGTCAGGGCCGCGAGCTCGTGGGACCAGCAGACCAGCATCAACACCATGTTCGGACAGGGCGTCTCCACGACGGCCCTGCACGTGGCCAGCATCTTCCAGACGCTCGGCAACCACGGAGTGAGGCTCCCGTCCCAGCTCGTCGAGGCCTGCACGGCGGCCGACGGCACGGTCACCCCGGCTCCCGCGGCGGCGGGCACGACGGTGGTCTCGCCGTGGGCTGCCGACACGACCGTCAACATGCTCGAGAGCGTCGTCTCGGCCGGCGAGCAGAAGGACGCCCTGACGATCCCGGGCTACCGGGTCGCCGCCAAGACCGGCACCGCCGAGATGGCCCGCGCCGACGGCACGGGCTACGGTTCCGACCGCGTGGTGTCCGTCGCGGGCATCGCGCCCGCCGAGGACCCGAAGTACGTCGTCGTCGTGAGCTTCACCAAGCCCAGTACCATGAAGACGTCGGCCGCCGCGGCGCCGACCTTCAACAAGATCATGTCCCAGGTCCTCGAGATGTACCGCGTCCCTCCGTCGACGGAGCCCGCACCGGCCATCCCCCAGACCTGGTGAGAGAAGAGGATTCATTGAGCGCCCGGATCCCCCCGGTCCTTCGACCGGAACATCCGTCGGCGAGGTCACTCGCCCAGCTGGTCAGCGAGTTCGGTCTCGAGCACGAGGGTTCCCTCGACGGCGTCGAGGTCACCGGAGTCACGCTGAGCACGGCGGACCTCCACCCCGGCGACCTGTACGTCGGCGTGCCCGGCGAGCACCGGCACGGTGCCGAGTTCGCCTCGCAGGCCCGTGACGGCGGCGCGGTGGCGTTGCTCACCGACGCTGCCGGTCTCGAGATCGCCCGCGAGAGCGGGCTGCCCGTGGTGCTCGTCGACTCGCCGCGCGCGGCGCTCGGCGACGTCTCGGCCTGGATCTACCGCACCGGGGGCGACGACTCGCCGCTGCTGTTCGCCGTCACCGGCACGAACGGCAAGACGAGCACCTCCTACCTGCTCGAGGGCGTGCTCCGCCAGCTCGGGCTGGTGACCGGCCTCAGCAGCACCGCCGAGCGCCACATCGGCGACCTCACCGTCGTCAGCCGGCTGACGACGCCCGAGGCGAGCGAGATGCACGCCCTGCTGGCCCGCATGCGCGAGAGCGAGGTGCGTGCCGTGGCCGTCGAGGTCAGCGCACAGGCACTCAGCCGCAACCGCGTCGACGGACTCGTCTTCGACGTCGCGGCGTTCACGAACCTCAGCCACGACCACCTCGACGACTACGCCGACATGGAGGAGTACTTCCAGGCGAAGCTGCCGCTGTTCCAGCCCGACCGGGCGAAGCGCGCCGTCATCTCGCTCGACTCGCCGTACGGGCACCGGGTCGTCGACAACGCGCGCGTGCCGCTGACGACGATCACGATCCTCCCCGACGTCGAGGCCGACTGGCGCGTCGAGATCCTCGACGAGCAGGCGGCGTGGACCGAGTTCCGCCTGACGGGGCCCGAGAACCGCGAGCTCGTGACCCGCGTGCCGCTGATCGGGTGGCACATGGTCGCGAACGCCGCCCTGGCGATCGTCATGCTGGTCGAGGCCGGCTTCGAGCTCGGCGCGATCTCGCAGGCGCTGGAGGCCGAGGGCGGCATCGTCGCCTACCTGCCCGGCCGCACGGAGCGGGTCTCGGGCGACCGCGGCCCGAGCGTCTACGTCGACTTCGGCCACAGCCCCGACGCGTTCCTCACCACCCTCGCTGCCGTCCGTCGTTTCACGCCGGGCAAGGTCATCATGCTGTTCGGCGCCGACGGCGACCGCGACAAGACCAAGCGCGGCGACATGGCCCGCGTGGCGGCCGAGGGGTCCGACATCCTCGTCGTCACCGACCACCACCCGCGCTTCGAGGACCCTGCCGAGATCCGTGCGACCCTCGTCGGCGCGGCCCGCGAGGCCTACCCCGAGCACGAGATCCACGAGGTGAGCCCGCCCGAGGCGGCCATCCGCACCGCCGTCGGCCTGGCCGGCGAGGGCGACTCCATCCTCTGGGCCGGTCCCGGCCACCAGGACTACCGCGACATCCGGGGCGAGCGGACCCCGTACTCCGCCCGCGACGAAGCGCGCGCCGCGCTGCGAGAGGCCGGGTGGTCCGAGTGATCGCCCTCACGCTGGCCGAGCTGGCCGAGATCGCCGGAGGCGCCCTGCACCTCCCCGAGGGCGGTCACGACGCCGACCAGGTCGTCGACGGATCCGTCGAGACCGACTCCCGGCTCGTGACCACGGGCTCGGTGTTCTTCGCCCTGCGAGGCGACGAGACCGACGGCCACCTGTTCGCCGACTCGGCCGTCGCCTCCGGCGCCGCGGTCGTCGTCGCCGAGCGTCCGCTCGACCTGGCCGTCCCGGTCGTCGTCGTCGACGACGGCGTCGAGGCCCTCTCCCGCCTCGCCGCGGGGGTCGTCGAGCGCGTCCGCCGGGGCGGACGACTGCGCGTCGTCGGCGTGACCGGGTCGAACGGCAAGACCAGCACCAAGAACATGCTCAGGGCCGTGCTGTCCGACGTCGGCCCCACCGTCGCGCCCGAGGGCTCGTTCAACAACCACGTCGGAGCGCCGATCTCGATGCTCCGCGTCGACCTCGACACCGAGTTCCTCGTCGTCGAGATGGGCGCCTCCGGCCCGGGCGAGATCGCCCGCCTGGTCGCGATCGCCCGACCCGACACCGGCGTCGTGCTCAAGGTGGGCCTCGCCCACGCCGGCGGCTTCGGCGGCATCGAGGGCACCCGTGCGGCGAAGGCCGAGATGGTGACCGACCTGCCCGCGACGGCGACCGCCGTCCTCAACGTCGACGACGACCGCGTCGCCGGCATGGCGGCCGACACGGCCGCCCGCGTCGTCGGCTTCGGCCTCACCGACTCGGCCGCCTACAAGGCGTCCGACCTCGAGGTCACCCGCGAGGGCACCTCGTTCGTGCTCGAGCACGACGGGGTCTCGCGCCCCGTGCAGCTGCGCATCCTCGGCGAGCACCACGTCATGAACGCCCTCGCCGCCCTCACGGTGGCGGGGGAGTGGGACCTCGACCTCGACCGCGCCGTCACGGTGCTCGAGGGCGTCGCCCGCGCCGAGCGCTGGCGCATGGAGGTGCTCGACGGCGGCGACGGCGTCACCGTCGTCAACGACGCGTACAACGCGAGCCCCGACTCGGTCGCCGCGGCCCTCAAGACGCTGGCCCAGATCGTGCCCCCCGGCGGTCGCTCGATCGCCGTGCTCGGCGAGATGGCCGAGCTCGGCGACCTCGCCCGCGAGGAGCACGACCGCGTCGGTCGCCTCGTCGTGCGGCTCAACGTCGGCCAGCTGGTCGTCGTCGGCCACGAGGCCCGTCACATCCACGTCGCCGCCGGCCTCGAGGGCTCGTGGGACGGCGAGTCGGTCCTCGTCGACACCGTCGACGAGGCCTACGACCTGCTCCGCCAGACCCTCCGCGACGGCGACGTCGTGCTCGTGAAGTCGTCGAAGTCGGCCGGTCTGCGCCACCTGGGCGACCGCCTCGCGGGGGTGACCTCGTGATCGCCCTCCTGATCGCGGGCGCCGTGTCGCTCGTCTTCACGCTGCTCATGACGCCGCTCTTCATCCGGCTGTTCCACCGCCTCGGCTGGGGGCAGTTCATCCGAGACGACGGGCCCCAGTCGCACCACACCAAGCGGGGCACCGCGACCATGGGCGGCATCGTCCTGATCATCGGCACCGTGCTCGGCTACTTCGTCGGCCACCTCGTCGGTCCCGACAGGATCACCAACAGCGGCCTGCTCGTCCTCTTCATGATGGTCGGCCTCGGCGCCGTCGGGTTCCTCGACGACTTCCTCAAGGTGCGCAACCAACGCAGCCTCGGGCTCGGCGGCTGGGCGAAGATCGCGGGCCAGGTCGTGGTCGGAGCGGTGTTCGCCGTGCTGGCGCTGTCGTTCCCGAACGAGAACGGCCTCACGCCCGCCTCGACCATGATCAGCGGCGTGCGAGACATCTCGTGGCTCGACTTCATGTTCTTCGGCACGATCGCGGGCGGCGGGCTGTTCCTCATCTGGGTCGTGCTCATCACGGTCAGCACGTCGAACGGCGTGAACGTGGCCGACGGCCTCGACGGCCTCGCGACCGGGGCGTCGATCCTGGCCATCGCCTCCTACATCTTCATCGGCTTCTGGCAGTTCAACCAGTCGTGCTTCAGCACGCGGCTCGACGAGTCGACCCGGTCGGCCTGCTACACGGTCGCCAACCCCCTCGACCTCGCCGTGGTGGCCGCGGCCATCTGCGGCGGCCTGATCGGTTTCCTGTGGTGGAACACGTCGCCGGCCCAGATCTTCCTCGGCGACACCGGTTCGCTCGGCCTCGGCGGAGCCCTCGCCGCGCTGGCCATCCTGAGCCGCACCGAGCTGCTGCTGGTGCTCATCGGCGGCCTCTTCATCGTCGTCACCGGCTCGGTGATCCTGCAGCGGGCCTACTTCAAGATCACGCACGGCAAGCGGATATTCCTGATGAGCCCGCTGCACCACCACTTCGAGCTGAAGGGCTGGGCCGAGGTGACGGTCGTGGTGCGCTTCTGGATCATCGCCGGGCTGTTCGTCGCCGCGGGCGTCGGCGTGTTCTACCTCGAGTGGATCTCGCGCACCTCATGACGACCTCCGCCTCCGATCCCGTCCTCGCGGCGAGGCTCGACGGGCTCACGAGCTGGCACGCCGACTGGTCGGGCCTCCGCGTGCTCGTCCTCGGCCTCGGCGTCACGGGGTTCTCCGTCGCCGACACCCTGACCGAGCTCGGTGCCCGCGTCGTCGTCCTCGCGCCGAGCGTCGACGACGACCGTGCCGAGCTGCTCGGCCTGATCGGGGCCGAGCTCGTGCTCGATCCCGCCATGGCCGACCTCCCGCCGAGCGTCGTCGAGTTCGATCCCGAGCTCGTCGTCCTGTCGCCGGGCTTCGCGCCCCACCACCCCCTCGCCGTGCGTGCGGTCGAGTCGTCGGCCGCCGTCTGGGGCGACGTCGAGCTCGCCTGGCGCCTCCGCGACAAGACCGCGACGATCGCCGACTGGCTGCTCGTCACGGGCACCAACGGCAAGACGACCACGACGCAGCTCGCGACGTCCATGGCCCTCGCCGGCGGTCGGCGTGCCGCAGCCGTCGGCAACATCGGCGTGCCGGTCCTCGACGCGGTCCGCGACCCCGAGGGGCTCGACGTGCTCGTGGTCGAGCTGTCGAGCCACCAGCTGCACTGGCTCCCCGTCGTGGGCCCCGGCGCCCTCAGGCCCCGAGCGTCCGTCTGCCTCAACCTGCAGTCCGACCACCTCGAGTGGCACGGATCGGTCGAGGCCTACCGTGACGCCAAGGCCCGCGTGTACGAGAACACCGTCACCGCGTGCGTGTACAACAAGGCCGACGCGGCCACCGTCCACATGGTCGAGCAGGCCGACGTGGCCGAGGGCTGCCGCGCCGTCGGCTTCGGGCTCTCGGCGCCCGGCCCGAGCGACTTCGGCGTCGTGAGCGGCGAGGACGGCGGCGTGCTCGTCGACCGGGCGTTCCTCGCCGAGCGGCGCCACCGTGCCCTCGAGCTGGTGACGACGGCCGAGCTCGAGGCGGCCGGCCTCGCCGCCGACCACCTCGTCGAGGACGTCCTGGCCGCCGCCGCGCTCGTCCGGGCCGTCGACGTCGACCCGGCAGCCGTCCGCGAGGCCCTCCTCTCGTTCCGGGTCGACCACCACCGCACGGAGGTGGTGGCCGACTCGGGCGGCGTCGTCTGGGTCGACGACTCGAAGGCCACGAACCCCCACGCGGCCCACGCGTCGCTCGGCTCGTTCCCGTCGGTCGTGTGGATCGTGGGCGGCACCTTCAAGGGCGTCGACCCCGAGCCGCTCGTCCGCGACGCCGCCGACGGCCTCGCCGCCGCCGTGCTGATCGGCGTCGACCGGGAGGGGCTCCGTGCGGCCTTCCGGCGACACGCCCCCGAGCTGCCCGTCTTCGAGGTCGACGAGACCGACACTGAGCGGGTGATGCCGACGGCGGTCCGCCTGGCGGCGGCCGCTGCGAGGCCGGGCGACACCGTCCTCCTCGCCCCCGCGGCGGCGTCCTTCGACCAGTTCACCGACTACACCGCACGCGGCAGGGCATTCGCCGCCGCGGTCGCACACCACCTGGGAGGTGACGCTGATGGCCCCGAAGCCCACCAGCCTCCCGCGTCGCCGGCCGACTGAGTCGACCCGCCCGCGGGACGACGACGGCACGGCGTCCGCACCGCACGACGGTCGCCAGGCCGCCGCCGTGGTCGCCGTCAAGAGGCTCTTCGCCGCCGAGACGGGATCCTTCTTCCTGATCCTCGGGACGACGCTGTTCATGGTCGTGCTGGGGCTCGTGATGGTCCTGTCGTCGTCGTCGGTCGAGCAGTACATCGCCTCGCGGCACACGTCGTTCTTCGGTGCGTTCGTGCGGCAGGGCATCTACGCGGCCATCGGGGTCCCGTTGATGCTGATCGCCTCCCGCGTGCCCGTCTCGTTCTGGAAGCGCTGGGCCTGGCAGATCCTGCTCGTCGCGGTCGTGCTCCAGCTGCTGGTGTTCACGCCCCTCGGCTACGAGATCGGCGGCAACCGCAACTGGATCGACCTCGGGTCCTTCACCGCCCAGCCCTCCGAGGCGGTGAAGCTCGCGCTGGCGATCTGGCTGGGCATGATCCTCAGCGTCAAGCGCGACCTGCTCGACGACTGGAAGCACCTCGCGATCCCGCTGGTGCCCGTCGTCGGCGTCGCCGTGGGCCTCGTCGTGCTGGGCGGCGACCTGGGCACCACGATGGTGATGCTCCTCCTCGTCTTCGCGGCAGTCTGGTTCGCGGGCGTCCGCCTCCGCTACCTCGCCGTCCCGATCCTCTTCCTGGCCGCGGCCATCCCGCTGATCGCGTCCGGCTCGGCCTCGCGCAACGAGCGCATCGCGGCGTGGATGTCGGGCTGCACGGACTCGAGCGACTACCAGGCGGCCTGCTGGCAGACGCTGCACGGCACCTGGGCTCTCGCCTCCGGCGGGCTCTTCGGGGTCGGCCTCGGCAACTCCAAGTCGAAGTGGTCCTGGCTGCCCGAGGCCGACAACGACTTCATCTTCGCGATCATCGGCGAGGAGCTGGGGCTGATCGGCGCGATCGTCGTGCTGGCGC
>Ga0265798_10012880_pt1 | contig 10052 bp, 5 predicted proteins | sample P3T30metagenome_FD_192430 | JGI IMG/M metagenome (GOLD analysis project Ga0265798, IMG submission 192430) | Plant litter microbial communities from East Loma Ridge, Irvine, California - P3 T30 | ecosystem: Environmental > Terrestrial > Plant litter > Unclassified | place: USA: California...
GGGAATGGTGGTCGAGATCAGGTACGTGCCTGGCGGTATATACACAATGGCATTCTTGAGGGTAGAGCCGTTGCAGCCCTTCCCGCAACGTTTGCCGTCTAGCATGGCGGCTTTGAACGCTTTGGTGCCGTCTGTAACACCGTTACCAACTGCACCATATTCGAGCACATTCCGGAACACTGCGTACGTCGCGTTGTCGCCCCATGGTACCGTACCCTTCCTGTCGATGCTGCCCATCCAGTAGGTGCCCTTGGCAGCCACAGCGCGCTTCGTTAAATTTCCGGGTATGCCAGCTGCATCAGCTTCAGCGACTAGAGCTGCAGCATCCGCGATGCTGTCGGTAATGTTTAGGAGCGGTGGCACTGGTGTGCCGTCTTCTCTTGCACGTAGACGACGCTTGACTTTCGATCTACCGATGAAAATGCCAGGCTTCAGCCCATAGTTGTTTCGCATAGGGCTCAACAATCGAGCTTGGTTGAGCTTGGAAGACTCCGCGATAGCCTTCTCAACGATGATTCGCGCTTTTGCCAGGTCGGACAGTGAGGCGTTGGTCAAGAGAGGAGTGATATCAGATGCGGAGATGTTTCTAGTGTCAGACTGTCGTGCGACTATGGGGAATGATGGAGACACCTGTTCGTTGCGAGGCTCGGTTTGGACATCTATAGCTTCTTCACGAGACTCAAGTCGTTCCATCTCGCTCTCTTCATCGACATCGTAATGCTCATCGAAGATATCGTCATCCTCATCGTCCTCCTGATCCATCCAGCGAGTCGAATTCATGTAAGACATTGGTACCGTTGTGCCGGTCAGATCGGCTTCGGGCCATGAGTCGTACCCACCAGAGTCGTTTGCCGGAACGATGTACTGGCCACCGAGACCGGCGTCTATCAGTTCTTGGATACGGTCCGCTGAAAACTCCCATCTCGAGGCTAAGAATGCACTCGATTTATTCGTGTGGACTGTTTCGGGGGTTCCTCGTTTCGCCTGATTGACGACCTTCTCGCCAGAGAAGATCGTTCTGGCTGGGTCTTCGTACGTCACGACCCTCGCAGCCACGCCGTTCGCCACATTCTCAGCTGTGAAGGTGAACAGCGCTACGCTATTCTTACTTTGATACGTGGGGTGCAATAGGTTATTGGTAGCTCTCTTCTGCTGTATGATTATGGACTTGAGCTGGCGCTGAAGCTTGTCATGCGCGTCGGCCTGCCAATTCTGCTCGGCTTTGCATCTATGTGCACAGCTCAGGGCAGCACAGCGTATCTGCGATGCCACGTTGGGATCGTTTCGATCGCCTCCACCCTCAACCCATGTAGCTGGAGGGAATTCATCGCACGAGTACCGCATCTTGGAAAGTGATATGCCCGCGCCCAGACGATAGTTCCTAATCTGGTTGATGGAAGTGCCAGGCTCCAGATCTTTGTACGGCCACACACCGTCATTTCGCATCACGTCATGCTGGTCTTGTTCGGGGCAAGCATGGTTGTTCTTCCAAGATCCTGGGCAAGACTGCGCTCGGCGCTGATATGATCGAAATCGGCTTCTTTTTCCGGTGTTGAAGTCATAGCCGAATACGTCATGCGGTAAGTAACTCGGACGAATAGCCCTCACGCGAGGAGAGCGCCCATACCAGTTGTATGCATTCTGGCAGATGTCTCTCATGTAGTAGCAGTTGTATACGAGCAACACTTGCTTTGGCGAAATGTCGATCACTTGTTCTTCTACTGCGCCGACCTGAGGCTGGCTGTATCATGTTCTATTAGTCACCCAGCTCAGCATCGTTGTCTGTCTTTTCGAACTTACTAGAAATATCCATCCACCCAGCTGTTAGTGAGCGGATCGATCACCGGCCGGACACTGTAGTCCTGACTCGATTGAGCTAAGGCCAAATGGACAAGCAGAGCACCTTGGAAGTCCCAAAGATACGTAATCAGCCTCAGCAATGCCATTCTCGGGAGAAACAGGAGAGGCTATGGATGTGGAGTGTCAAGAAGCAGTATTGTTCATTCAGTGGTATGATCCGACCAAGATCATGTGTGTGTGTAGTGACTTGCGCTTTGCCAACTATCTTTTGGGGGCCAGGATGAGACCGAACGGAGTCTTGTACATGTGCATCACGTTGTAAGACCCTGTGTTCCATCGATGATTGACCATATCTCAACCGATCATGGCGAATCTTGTCACTCAACGTTGTAGAAGCTGACAGCCAGTCGCCCAGTAGATTGGCAATCTATACATTGAATGACTTCCTAGATTTGATCGTCCGTTGCGCTTAGCGATCAGCCGTGAGTATATTGTCTGACCATGATCTTGCCTTGGCATTATTGGGTATCTCTCTGGACACGGCCATCTTGCAATTAAACTTACAGACGCAATGAACATTTGTTACACATCGTCTGGATAAATGATGACTTACTTGCCTCCGGGCCGATCAGGGGTCAAAACATGGGGCCGCTGACCGGGATAGCATGTTGCGGATGCAGCGTGGAAAAGTGAGGGCGGTGCCTTGGAATATTTTGTAAGCGCGCATCATGTATTGATGGACACGCAATGTCACATTCATGTGGGACAAAAGGATTTCCAAAGTAAGCTCAATATGAAATGTGGCAGAGAATCATGGATGTACCGATTAATCATTCACATCTATCCGAACGATAACCCTCAGCCTACTACGACTTGTGTGCCATAAAGGTCATTTTGGAGATGTTAATGTTGATCACGCCTTGTTTCAAGACAATGATCGAGGCGAGTGGACTGCGGTTGTTGACGATGAGGATTCACATTGCCCAAATTGTGGTTGGCTGCGACGTTCATATCAGTTCTAGCTTATGAGAAGAGACTGGAGTCAAGATCATGAATGTGGAAGAATGGACTTACCAGCCTGCACCGCAATCCACTGGTAAGACTCCACATTGCCCATTCTTGTTGCAACAGCCCCCATAGACCACATTGCAAGTGTACTTGTTTGGGCCTCCACAGCTGCCATCTGGTGTGGTACCAGTCTGCCACGGTACGGAGAAACTCGTGGTGGGTGTTGGATGGGTGCAGTTCCCTGACTGGCATGAGGTGAGACTACAGTACAAAGCACCATCTCCACACTGGCCGTCAAGGTTGCAGCAGTTCCCCCACTTCCCTGCGCAGAGACGATTCCCGTGTTCGAAACCGCAAGTCCCATCGGTGCTGTAGATTTTGTCGCCCAGGCAGCCGCCCTCGTAACATGTGCCATCAGCGCAATCTTCCCTAGATGATCATTAGACCGTGTGTTTTGGATCTCTTTCAAATGCTTCAGGGACTCTTACTTCGATGCACCGCAAATAAATGTATTGGCATTGCAGCATGGGCACTCGGTACCAAGGCAGGTTGCATTATTGTGCTTTGGGCCACAAAGGCCGTCTAGGGCTCTCACGGGCTCGATATCTAGAAATGTCCATGTCAATAACCGCTGCTTGGAGCACGTCGAGTTGGGACTAGCATCCAGGACTTACAGCCATCGTAGCAGTACCTGGATCTGGGTTGGATGTTGGAACAATCTGTCTCGAGCGTCGGGTTCAACGAGAAGAAATAATCAGTTGTGATTTCATACTTGTTGCAGATCTCTGTACAAGTGTAATAGTTGACTTCATCGTGGGTTCTGGCCCAAGCTCGACAGTTGAGCTCGCCAGGCTTGACTTCCAGAATTCTAATCCTGCTATCGGCTTTGCTCGCAGAACTGTCGATTGACTCTGAAACAATAGGGGCGCCTGTCATCTCTGCGAAGCGCGCGACATTTGCATCGTTAGACCATGTGACTGGACGGCAATCATCGGCGAGAGAAAACAACGGCAAGAGAGACAATGTGACGGAGGGTAGGAACATGCTTCGCTTGAAAAACATCATCATCGATAGAAGAGTGACGCGACTTTGGAAGTGAGTTCAGTGAGAAGGTACTGATTCAACAGTGCACTCAGCTATGTGCCCTGTCGGGAGTATACGAGGAGGTGCGATCCTGCGCAATCTCGCCTCCCTTAGAACTCGTCACTCGATTGCCAGTAGAACGCGCGATATTGATCTCGGTTAGCCTACCCGCCTCAGTCCTGATCACCCTCCAGCCCTCAACGCAGGTGGTCATCCTCGATAAAGCCTGTATTTTACCTTGTGGCACGCAGAATATTGTCACCCCTGCGTTGCGTAATATATGTCTGATTGCGGTAAATTCCACCCTGCGGTTATCAAGGAACTATACTGTGTTTGTGCTCACGCCAGCAGAATTGCAATCTAGGATTGATATAGTACTGACCATTCGAGACGTCTCTGCGCGGCCGGATAATGGTGATGTTGGTTGGTGGCACAGTCAAGCTTGTAGCCGGTAAGCAATATGCGGCCTGGCAGTAAGCACAATATGCTACCGGCCATCAATGCGCATATGCGGCCGATTTTGCACATTCGCAGTGTGCATACAACCAAGCGTACCTTGAAGCCCTTTAGGCACTTATTGTTGCTGCGTTCCAAGCTTCGTTCGGGAAGTTGAAAAGCTCAGAGTTGTCACAGGGCTGTGACAACTCCACAACGAAGTCAATCCATTTTCCCTTGTTGATCTTTGCTTTGATACCCTGCTTACGAACACGCTGGTAATGAACATCAAAGCAGCTATGCAGATTTTCTGTCTTCTTGTTCTCTATGTTTTTCCAGGTTCAGGGTCCGGCCTCAAATCCAGCAGGTCTCGAGATACCGCTCTAAACCTCGGTACGGAAACCAAAGCACCAATGGAAAAGCGAGCTTGCGGCGAGACCAATGGCCGTGTCTGCTACGGCGTTGGCGGTGGTGAAGCGCAAAACATAGACGAGGCCGACATTGCATATGCCGCATCGTACTTGCGATATCTGGCCGATAACAACAACAATCCATTGTGGACGATGCCGCCCGAATTCGACTGTTCGGAGTGGGGATTACCTATCGCCGATGCCGGTACCGTGCTTGTCCTCAGCAAGCACATCAAACCACGCACCAATTCCTCGGTCACCTATTACGATCTGGCTCGCACTATCGACGGTGGTGCGGAAGCAACCTCTACTCAACTGGCTGAGTCTTTGCTGGGTGCGTGTGGATCTGGAGGTGGTATGATGGGTGTCACAATTGACGATAAGAACCCTGCATACAACACACCTGCTTATAAGGCCTCAGGTGCAAGGCCACAGGATCTTATTGTCAAGATTGTGAAGGCTCCAGCGATTTGATTGGATAGTGGAGAGAGAAGAGTAAGATTTTAAGGGCGGGCTGTAGTTGTACATAACTCCATATAACTGGGTTTGCTAGTGTCAGCCTTGCGCCTTAGTTCATAAGAGGTGTCCGCGATACTGATTCCACGGGAGACGTTGCCTCTGACACCATTTCTCAGCCGTATATCCACTCACTCGTCGCAACACTTTGAGAATTGAACGTCTTTGCTTCCGCCGTGTGAGTAGCCATGGACCAGAAACACTCAAGATGGGTTTGTCAATGCTGGCAGAAATGACCAGTCCGTAGGCCGATCCCACGCTGAGCGCCTGTCCGGGAAATCAATCTTTACAGTCTCCCCCAACATGCTCCGTCGCCAATTCTCCACTGTGTAGAAGTGCACTTCATCCGGCAAGCCACTGATCATCAGCTTGGTGCCCGCTGCGAGTGGCTCATTCTTCAACAAATCGCCTTCCGCCCCAAATATATCTTCACGTCGATCCATCAACCAAGGGTGAACCGCCGAAACATAGTCGTGGATGGTAAGGTATGCGCCACTTGCCTTGACGAGCAGCGTCTCACCCTTCTTCCGGGGCCGATTAACACGACAACACCTCAATAGATGCGGTTCCTCCTCCTCATCTGAGTCCGAATCATAATCCGGAAGCTCTCCAAAGAGAAACTCTTCGGGGTCCTCTCCGTTCTCCTCAGGGTCGTGACAAAACCGATGAATTTCGAGCCACTGGACTTCCCAGTCCTCGAGACTGTCAATGTGAACGATGACGGAGGAGATTTTGGGTTCAGTAAGGGGCGATTGAGATACCGAATGCCAGGTAGTAGTCGAGGTTGTTTTGTCACCATATGGCTCTGTCGCGATGTTGGGGTCGTACTTGATGTCATGCATGACCTCAATTGCGCTGATCAATGGGCCGTCGAGAACCCACATGAGACGCTGAGCATCGAAACTGAAGCCTATAGGCTGCTGCGCTTCACGGTAAAATTCGTAGGCTGGTGGTCTTGCGCTGTCCGTGGGTCCAGAGATATTTCTAGACATGTCGGCGTGTTTAGGTTGAAGGTAACCAGGAAGCGCGGGGACGCCGGGACAACCTGCTTTTGTAGCTGATGCTGACTATAGTAGCCCGCGATCAGGCTGCACGCTGCGGTGCAAGACCAACTTAGGCTAAACTAACACGCGTAGTAATATTAGACAATCGCACGCCTCTAAGAAGCCTTGCAGGAAGATCTTTCAACTCTTTTTAGTACAAATTATTACTATAGATTATAATTATTAGTAAACTAACAATTATCTAGTATAAGCTAGTATAAGCAAAGTAAAGTTAATTAGTTAAAGATTAAAAAGTTCCTCTTAAACTATTTATAATACTAAATATTATATAAATAAGGTAATTAGTATTATATAAACTAAAAATAAGATATTTAGTAGTACTACATATAATATAGTATAAAAAGTATTCTAAATTCTAAGCTAGTAAAATAATTCATCTCTCTATAATAGTAAAAACTTCTTCTTAAGTTTTATTATTTATAAAAACTTCTTCTTAAGTTTTATTATTTATAAAAACTTTTATACTTTTAGTAGCTTAAACCTAATAAGCTAATAAGATTAAAAGATAATATAATATATAGGTTTCTATTAATAATATTTGACTTCTTTTTATATACATTTTAACTTCTTATATTAGGTTAACTTTTTTTAGCTTTTGTAATATAAGAAGCTTTTAGTTTTTAAAAAAATATATATATAGTAAGTAAAGTAAAATACTAGAATTATATTTAATAGACTTATAACTCTATTTATATTACTAATACTTTCTATTCTATCTCTATTAGTAAGTTTATAGCTAACTATATTAGTAGAGATATATATTACTACTTTATAACTTAGAGAAATTATATTACTTACTTAAAGTATTTTTCACTATCTAGTAACTAGTTTAAAGAAAAAGCTTTTAGTATAGTAAGTAAAGTAGTAATTCTTTTAACTATTACTTGCTATATTTTAAGAAGTATTATAACAACTCTAAATATCTAATTCTTTTCTTTTATTCTATAATCTTCTACTATATACACTTTTTATATAATTACTAGTATTTTAGAACTAGTTTTCTTATTTTAAATACTAATATTAACCTTTATTAAGTTTAAGTTTATAGCTAAGGTTAGAAGAAACTAAGTAGTATCTAAATAACATTTAAAATTTTAGTTTAAATAATTACTATATTGTTACTAATACTATTCTTATTAGAAGAATGTATGTTGAATAATATTTTATATTTATATTTATGTTTATAGTATTACGTATAAGATTATACTATAAGTATCTTTATATATAGAATTATTTATATATATTATTAACTTATATACAGTATCTTTTAAAGTAATAAAGTAAATATATAGTCTAATTAATAATAATAATTAAGTATTTAGCTAAGTCTTTACTATAATAGTACAATTTAGTAAATAATCTATTTTAGTATTTTATAGTTAAAATCTTTTCTTAGTAATTAGTCTAAATTTTAGTAGAAAAAGTATTCTTTCTAAGCTTAAAGTGTTTTTAATCTATAGCTAGAACTTAGAATAGTTATATTTTAATATACTTATAGATTATTACGTTAATATATCTTCTAGATACTATTAGAAAACTCTTTTCTTAAGTAAGTATATTACTAACATAGTAAGGTGTTATTACGAAGTAAGAAAAAGATTTATTTATAGTAATATATACTATACTTAGAGAAATCTATTATTAGATTAAAAAACATTTATAGCTTTTTTCAATAGTATACTTTTAAGTAAAGAATATTAACTACTATATTAGATAATAGCTTTCTTTAATTTAGTTTACGTATTTTTCTACTAGAGAGTTTTTTAATACTATAATTTCCATATATAAGAAAGTAAAATATATTAAAGATTAGAATATAAGCTTATACCTACTAAAATAAGTAGAAAACCTAGAATTTTAATAATACTAGATATAATTTTATAATCTTATATCTAAGATATTAAGAGAACTTTACTACTATTCTAAAATTAAGATTAAGAAAAATAAAATTATATAGAATTAAATCTAGTAACTTAGAGTTATTATCTCTAGCTAAGTATCTTTCTATTTTAGATTCAACGCTTTAGAGTATAGATATATCTAGTATTAAAGATATTTCTATATCTTAAGAACTAGTTTAAGTACTTTTTTACTTCTTTCTTTCTATATTCTAAGAATATATAATTATACTAAATATATACAGCTTATTCTAAATAAACTACTTTTATCTATATCTACTTCTACTACTAAGCACTAGTATTAATTCTAAGTATATTAGTAGTATCTATACAGTTTATATCTAGCTAAAAGAAACTAAAATATATATATAAGTATATTACTTATAATAATAAATAATATGTTTGTAAAAAGACTATTCTTAGTTAAAATAGTATCTTATCTTAGAACCTTTATTTATATACTTAGAGATAGAAAAGTAGTTAATAAAGATATATATTTACTAAAATTTAAATTTATAAGTATTTTTAATAATTTCTTAATATATATTATATACTAACTATATAAAGAGTTAATAGTAGTACTATATTAAATTAGAGCTTTTATTATTAAAAAGGTTTAGAATAGACTTTTAAAGCTTAAGATTAGTTTATTAGAACTTCTAACTAGCTTAGTTTATCTTTATATTTAATAAGAGCTTACTAAAAACTATAAAAAGACTCTTCTTTACTTAGAGGAAAGTTAGAGACTAGCTTAACTTTACTTATATTTAAAGTAGTAGGTACATTATATATAAAGTAGCTACTAGTACTTTTATAGAATTATATAAGTTACATAAGTACTCTTTAAAATTACTTACTTTATTATTAATAGATTAGATTCTAGCTTTTACGTAGATAATTTTTTCTTAAATCTTAATAGACTAAACTATATAGATTAATTTACATACTATATATTTACGTAAACTCTATACTACTAGATACTATGAATTAGTATATTAGAAAATATACTAATACTATAATTCTTTACCTACGTAGTAAAGTATACTATACTTAAGTTAATTTACTACTATATTAAGAAAAAGAGATAAGTAGCAAGTAAGTAAAGAAAGAATAATACTTATATAGTATAAAGTAAGTATTTTAAAAACACTCTAAGTAATACTACTATAATTCAAACAAGCAATTTTCATAGATAAAAATTCTAGATACCTAAAAACAATCTATTAGGTTTTTTATAGTCTAAGATTAGTAGAGTCTACTTATTATAAGTATATGTTAGCTAGATAATAAACTAAGAGTATAATAATATCTTTACTTAAATACTCTATAAAGTAATCTACTTTTTTACTATATATATAAGTATTATAATACTTACAATAAATAAGTATTTTAGTTTAAGCTAAGAAAAGTTATTTCTTCTATAGAGAATAGTTCTTATACTAGTAATCTATTATCGTAAGTCTAAGCTAGTTAATTAAAGAAAGAAATAACTAGTTTTATTATATAGTATATATTTTAATATTAAGTAGTAATACTAATAGCTTAAATAAGGCAGGCTAAAAACAAAAGTAAAAACTATTACTAGTGTACTTTAGAATATTAAGGTTAAGATTCTATTAACTTCTTAGAGTATAGTACTAAAATTAAGCTTGAATCTTTAGCGCTACTTTATTAAAAGTAATTTAAGCTTTAGATTTTAATAGGCTAACTATATAGAGTAACTATATTAATAAATAAGATAGATTTACTATCATTCTATACGCTTATTAGTCTAGAACTAAAAGATTTCTAGATTTAAAGCTTCATAGTTAAAATATATATACTAAGAGCTTAGTAAA
>Ga0265798_10012881_pt1 | contig 10052 bp, 13 predicted proteins | sample P3T30metagenome_FD_192430 | JGI IMG/M metagenome (GOLD analysis project Ga0265798, IMG submission 192430) | Plant litter microbial communities from East Loma Ridge, Irvine, California - P3 T30 | ecosystem: Environmental > Terrestrial > Plant litter > Unclassified | place: USA: California...
GGGCAAAGACGAAGCCGATTTTAGAGCTGGCATGCACTATGCGCACGTTCATCGGCAGCGTCATTGTGATGCCGATGCCAACGGCGGGGCCCTGGATGGCGCCGATGGTGGGTTTGAGACTATGATGGATGGCGAGGGCTACGCGGCCGCCTCTGTGTTTTTTTACTGGTTAACGAAATACTCTTCACCTCCCATGTCAACTTGGCATTCCCCCTAATTATCCGGCTCTTTGTATTTTTTTTTGGGGGGGGGCAACCAGAGAACTCGAAATATGGCAATACTGGGGAATCCTTACCCATCTCTATGCTCTTGCACCTTCTCCGCATCCGCGCCCCCGTGCACACCCTTGCCAAATCCATCGTCTAGATCTGCGCCTGCGCAGAAGATGCGGCCGTGGCCTGTTACGACAATACATTTTACTCGTGCATCGGCGTCGAATAGCGTGTAGGCTTGGATTATCTCGTCGCGCATCGTGGGCGTAAAGGCATTGTGATTGTTGGGGCGGTGCAGCTTGAGGATTATGATGCTTGGGTCCGAGTCGTGGTGTCGGGTTTGGATTTGTGTGAAGGGTAGGTCGTTATATGATGTAGGAAGAGTGATGGGGGAGGACATGATGGTGGTGGTGACGGTGCGGGATTGGAAATTTAGCTGGAGGTTGTAGATGTAAGTTGATGGGAATTAACTAGGGGGTAATTGTGAATATGTATATTGAGACTGGCTTGAATATGAAGCTTGTCGCGTTTATGTTTACCCCATGCTCGAGGATGCGATCAGGATGCGGGGAGAGGAGAGACCGAGGTATCTTTTGGGGTAGATGATAAGCGACGTTAGAGCCTGGCCTAGTTCAGGAACTACTTCTCAAAGACACCAATTCTACTTTAATTATTTGACCAATTCATCTTTATTGCATCATTTGTGATGTGCACCATGGAATGTTAATCTGTTGCTGTATCATTACTGATATCTCTCGTGGATCATTCTGTAAAGATGCAGCCCACCGATTCTTCGAGATAATTGCATTTCCGACATGTCATATTAGAAACCACACGTGAAAGCCATAAATCCTCCAAATACGAATTGCTCTCGATCCCCATAGACAACACTTCACAGGCGGACAGAAGTTAGATCGCTGCATATCTCTCATACTTTCTCTGGATCATTGATACCACCGTTCGTGATGATATATGTGGCTTCCTTCTCAGGCATGTCTGGTTTGGCGCATTAGTAATGTAGAAGAGAAGATCAGCATTATTTGACGTACCAGGAGAGTCCTGGATCTTTGCGACGCGTTCCTCGCCTCGACCCTTACGAAGTAGGATCCTAGTGGCAGAAGCATGGGCGAGAATGTGGCCACCAACCGGCTTGCGGCCGTCAGCACCAGCGAACAGAGCGCTTGCTCCCGGATCGCTCTGGACTTGGTTTGTTAAAAGCACAGCAACGTTGAATTCTGCTATTATTAGTGTGAATACTGAGTATGTGAGTTTATTCTCTACCTTCAGCAACGTGCGTCAGCTTCGAGAGAAACTGGTTGAGTTTCTGTTGACGCTCATTGAGCTCGCCACGGCCGGTGTAGTCGACACGGAAGAGAGCCATGATGCTGTCGATGATCAGGAGCCGGTACTCATTGCTGACAAAAAATTCCGCGACCTTGTTCAGAAGCTCCATTTGGTGTTCCGAGTTGACTGCGCGAGCGTATGTAATGTTGTCTTGAGCTATGACTGCTTAGTGGAGGTATAGGTCATGTTGTAAAGCTGTATACCAGTCTCTGGATCCACCCCAAATCGTTCTGCAATCTGAGCTATCCTCTCTGGTCTGAAAGTGCCTTCCGTATCTTGTGTCATGGTTAGACGAGCTCTTCAGTAGAAGAGGCCAACCTACCAATGTAGGCAACCTTTCCCTCTGCACCGCCCATGTCCTTTGGTAGCTGCGTGATGACAGACATGGTATGTGACAGTTGCGTCTTTCCGCAACGGAATTCGCCAAAGACTTCGCTGATACTCATCGTTTGAAAACCACTACAATGTGTAAGTATGGGCACATGAGAGCATGGGTCAAGCATAGACTTACCCTCCAAGAACAGCGTCCAGTGCCTTGCTGCCAGTCGAGATCTTGATTACACGCTTCCGCTGTTGCCCAAGCTCGTGCGCGGTCTGAAAGCCACCCCCAGAAGGCTAGATAGAGCATCAGCACAATGTATTGAGGTAGTATGACGATGCCCTGTTGTACCTGGCATTTGCCAATGGCATCCTTGACCTTGTCGACTTTGATCTCACTGAAGCCTTTGATCTTCAGCAAATTGCGGCGAGTAGCTGAATGTACAGAAGCGATTGTGTAGTAGCCGTTCGCCTTGAGCTTCGCAATATCAACAGCACCGATGCCATGTGCCTGAATCGCGTCGATGTCGACAATGAAGCCGTTCTAGAAAGAACTGATCAGCTCCCGTTTTTTATTGACAGAGATGTCACTCACATCGTCGTTCAAGTCATCGCTGGCGACTGATGACGGCATAGTAGCTGTTGATGAAAGCTAATGTGGGCGCAAGATGAGTAGATGCGACACAGGCGAATGCAAATGTTATAGAAGTGAAGGAGTATGGAAAGGATGGGCGATAGAGAAGAGATTGAAGAGAATTTTGCAAGAATGAAGATGATAAGGAAAGCACGATGGGAAGGAGCGTTACGCGACTACCCGTGCATTATGGAACTGGAAAGGAAGGAGCCATGACCACATCGACATGTCACTGGCTATGATTGTCCCTTTAGCTATGGCCATGGCGAGCTGATATAGCCCCTACAACATACCGTTGAATGATATGAGGCGGTTCCCATATCTCCCCGCCGCATGCAGTTACTGCGAAGTCGCGAACACTCTCCGGGCTAAGCTATCAAAAATACTTCCCTTCACTGACAAAGGCGGAAACGACTCCCAATTTGAGATGTGGCTGCATATATTGAGATAGATAGCACTACATGTCTATCCTATGCAGAGACGGGATATGTAAACATAGTGAAATCACGGGCAGAACTGCCAACTCAGCTCCCGGCAATCACACAGTCTGCTTCACTCTTCCTCCTCCATACCACCTCAATCCCTCCAATCAAGCTTTCCGCACCCATACCACCACAGCCGCCTTCCAGGTCCATAGGCAGCCCTACCCGTCTATCCAAGCACTTTAGTACAACCAAAGCACATATATAGAAGTAGGGGCGCCATCCAAATCGCCAAGCCGTCGTCTGTTCGAAATAATGGTAGAATGGTTGAAGTAAGGGATAACGTTTGTGGGTATCAGCGTAAGAATCGTGGAGAACTTTTCTCTTATCCGTTGGTGACTCGTGAATGCGTGAGATTTGCCGAAATGATGCTGAGATAGCTAGAAAACAGTTGTAATGAAATGTAGAAGAAATGAGACACATGCAATGCATGTGATAGCCTGCCACGATTTCACTCATGGAGGGCTTTGGCCGAGCTCTTAGGTCGTCGGCTAAGCGACGGCAGCTGTGGGAGCAGGGGCAACGACAGGCGCAGCAGCAGGGGTGGCGGTGGCATCACCATTCACCTCAGCCTGGGTGCAGTCCCGGGAGATGTGGCCAGTTTCACCGCAACGGTAGCATGTCTTACCGGCAGTGTTGAGGGGGCCGCCGTTGGGAGCAGTGCAATCGCGGGAGATGTGTCCTATACAAGTCAGCCATGCTATGGCCAAGTATGACGCATGTACTGACCGAGCTTGCCGCAGGCGTAGCATTTCATGGCCTGAGCCTGGCAATCACGGGCAAAGTGGTTAGGTCCACCACACTTGTAGCAAGTGGCAGGGCGAGCGCCACCAGCGAAACCGCCCCTGAAGCCTCCTCCGTAGCCGCCGCGGGGAGCACCAGCGCCACGGCCCATTCCTGGGCTGGGACAGTTGCGAGCAAGATGGCCAGCGATGCCGCAGCTGTAGCAACGTCCGCTTGTGCCAGCCCCGCTTAGACGCAGAGTCGGGCAGTCAGCCTGGACATGCCCAAGACCCTGGCAGTGGTAGCATTGCTTGGCTGTTCCTCTGTCAGTCCTTTATTCGCTCCATGTGTGTATATGGTCTTGCGTCTTCGAGATGGGACGAGCGCAGTCCTCGAACCAAGTGCTCGAGCAGCAGGACAAATTCCAAGGTCAAGATGACGTACTCTCGGTGGTGCGGGGATGCGGGCATCCGTTGGACTCGTGGCCGGGCTGCTTGCCTAATAACATGTTAGTGAATCTTCACGTTTGATATTCAGGCTAGTCTTACAGTTGTAGCAGAGCCTCTCAGACGAAGAGCACACCTCTATACATCCACGTCAGTCGCGTGCGTTCACAAACACGGCTTGTGCAGTACCCATGGTCGCACCCTGCAAAGGTCACTATAGGAAGCGATATCCGGCGACAAAAGCCTCCCATAGTGCCATGGCAGTGGGCGCCATAGGTGTGCGCGCGACTGAGGCTTACCGGCGTAGTGGCCGACATTTCCGCACTTGAAGCACGCACGGCGAGATAGAGACGACATGATGCTGGTTTCCTCCGCGAATATCTGCATTGATTGTGAGTATAATGTCGTCGGCCATGCGAGGATCGAAAGGGGGTGGGGTGAGGGGTGGGTTCGAGTGGAGCAGAGCATTGGTTGCCTCGTTTGCTCTCTCGGTTTGGCTGCGAGGATGCGCACGGGGGATCGGTGGCAGTAATGGGGCGCAAGTACCTGCTGCGTTCTCTTGTTCGATTTCCTTCACCTGTGTTGTCTATGTCAGTCGCAGAATTTTCGAGGGGCACGTCGAGGGGTAAATGCAACGCCGACGAGTATGCGCCGGGTAGGACCAGGGCGCGCATATGGGCAAGGCGGGGCTTCAATGGACGCAAACCTACTTGCAACTTCTCAGACCTTCCCTCTGCGACACTTCTGCAACCTTCCTCCGATTGTCTATGTGGTGTGTGAGTTTAGTGGTTGTAGAACGGTCGGGCAACGGGCGAAATGCACACTGTCCGCCCGTGGTTCCCTGCTGCTTCGGTTGCGCTAGCGGACTGCCGACTGCAATTTGGCCCCATCCCGAGGTCGAGAATGCGCGTAAGAACACTAAGCCGCTCCTGATTGCATCACAGGACGTGATGTAGGTGCATAAGCTTGTCCCTTTCACTCTAGGCACGTTTCGAAGCTGTCGCATGGAATGGGCGGAGCAAGTTTCCATCGCCCGCACCCTGTTCTGTTCTCGGAGGAATGGACCAGGTTGACTGTGCAAGCCTGCAAAGAAGAACATGTAGCGTTTTCATCTACACAGCCAATCACCGTCCAGACAAAGCAGTTGGAGTGATATTCTGTTCATGTTGTGCTATACGGCACGTCGTATCTAGTAAGAACTGGTCAGCAAATTAACATGTTCGATGCATACATGGCATTCTACATTGTTAATCTTCTATGAATAACTTCATGCCAAGTCGGAAAATTGTCGACGTGTTTGGCATATGTATGGAGCTATTCTGGTACAACTTTATCTCAGCCGTGTGACAAGGTACCTATACAAGATGAGCATTACATATAATAGAGCCGGCGTCTACCCGAAGAACTATGTGCTACCTTTGGTCTGATCAACCAGTAGCATGGACAACTGCTTAACTAGAACCTGAATCCACCATCTTGCGAGAGTGAAGTATCAAAGAGCGGACCAAGGCTATCGTACAATTGGCGTGCAAATGCCCAGATAGCGTTTATAGGATGTGTAGGATGCCATCTAGACCAGACATCACCCGAATAAATACCAAATAACAAAGAAGCATCCAATTGCTATTGGAGCTTCCACACACCACTGCCAGCAAATAACGATGGCTTGACATGAACAAGTTGGGCCGTCTCCCAGCCCTGCATTCCCGCACAAAGGCGGTGATGGTCCAAGCTCCAGAATTCTTACCCGCACGACATCATCGCCGTCACCGAGCGCCTCCCAAAGCACAACCACCAACAAAACCATTTACTCGCCTCAAATACCCACCCCAATTGCCTAAAGAGCGGCACTCCTACATATCCACAAAAACCAGTCCCCTCGAAAACATCAGCCACAATGTCTATGTTCTTCGGCCAAAAACCCCAAATCTCTTCGGAGCAAAAGATTGCACAAGCCGAGGCGGAAATCGACATGGTTTCCGACATGTACAGTCGGTGCGTCTCTTTTATAATGCCTTGCCACTATATTCCTCCCTCCCTTCCTCCCGCCCCCACTATAAAAACCTTCTCGCACCAGCTACCCGATTGCTAACGCGTTTTATAAAACAGTCTAGTGAAATCTTGCACAGCAAAATGCATAGACACATCGTACCGCGAAGCCGACCTGAACAAGGGCGAATCCGTGTGCCTGGACCGCTGCGTATCCAAGTTCTTCGAAGTCAATGTCAAGGTTAGCGAGAAGATGCAGGGGGAGGCGCAGGGGAAGCAGGGTGGTGGTGGGGGAATGTTTGGTGGTGGGATGTAAGAGAGTGGATGAATGTTGCAAGGAAAGAAGAGGGCTCGGAGATGACCTGATGTTGGACTGCTGGCTCAAGTCGGAACTAGTCGCTTGGTAGGCGCACGGTACTGGGAGGCATGCGACGACATGCTGAGCTGTAGTTGGATGGCCTTGGGGAGTGAAGCGCCAGAATTTCGTATTCACTCATCCTACTTCGGTCTGCATATCATGGTCTTGGAGACAATTACGGTCATCATATAAAAAGACGTTGTACAATACAAGGAATATGATTGAAAGCAATCGGTCTATGTGCGCAAGGTATCTCCCGTCGTTGGACTGTACGTGTCAATGCGTAAGTGCAGGGTATCCATTCCATTCAATATTCTGTCATCTAGTACGCTGACCATCGAAGTCTATGTATACAACCATGAAATGATTGTATCTCCTTGGAGAGATGATTGATTTTCAGTTCCAGGCGCGATTTCTGGAAACTATTCTAGCAGATGCCTAAGATGAAGTTCAATGCGAGGACGTCAATTGATCAGCTTTGCGTATCTGGTGAACATGCTCAGTTTGCTTAAACACGTCGTGTCATAACAAACCTAGATCATTATATGGCGGGCCAGGCATACGTGAGTTTATTGTTTTACAAGTGATATCGATGCTTAACAGCAGATTTTCACAACGCGGTATTGTAGTAACAGCAATATAAGAAAGCAGTTAAGGCGCTATCCCAGCACCTTATACTCAGTTGAATGCGGTATTTACTCAATACTTAATTTATATAATAGTAGAGAAGCTACTAATCTGAGAAGCCCTTCTAAGCGTTTAGCTAGCAACGTACTTATATTACACAGTTAGCCTAACAAAGCTAGTTATAATTAACAGCTTATCTCTCTAGACCTTGTATCTAAAGCAAGCGCTGTAAGCTTCCTTAGATGAAAGGGTTGCTAGTATTCTTGGGTTAGTTGGGTGTTAGTAGTCGCCTCGGAATTTAGTCTTGAGAAGCAATAGCAAAGACAGCAATTCCTAGTGCAGTAGTAGGAAAATAACTAACCCGTAGAAGCGCTCATGGCAAAAATCCCACAAAGCGCACGCACACTCCCCACCGCCATTAGTGCAGTCGGGCCTATAGCGTCAAAGGTAGGCCCAATCTATACTCCAAGGAACCAAGTTACAAATGAGTGGATGCCGAATATCTATCCTACGTTCGATTTGGTTTCTTGAGGCAGAAGATGAGAGGACATGTAGGCTTCGAATATGCCACAGGGGTTGTAGATGCCGATTGATGCGGTGATACCGCAGAAGGCACCCACCAAACACTACGGGCCATGCTACTCGGCCGCCTTCCGGGTATGTGACTTCTGGGATAGTGAGCGGAGCGGGTGCTTCCTTGTTTTGTGATGGTGGATAAAGGGAGAAGAAGTTTTCTGAGAGAGAACCTTTTCCTCCAAGGGAGTGGGGTGTTTGTTTGTTAGGCACTGAGATTGGGAGTTCGTGTCATCCAGACTATGATGTTAGTTTATCCATGGATACACTTTCCAGTCAGATTTCACTTACTATGATGTTTATACTATGCAACTTGGGTATGCACGCAATATGGAGAGACGATGTGATCTAGCAGCAATTGCCAGATGTATTCCGTGAATTCAATCAACACTGCAGAGAGATAGGATTGAGGCAAACCATATACATATATAGACTTGACTAGTAACTATTGTAGGGTTCAAGGTAATTAATTTTGCCACTGAGGCATGATTTTAAAACGATTGGTACGTGCGCTGTTACTGCTGCTTGCTGACAAACTTACATATGGGGTACATTGGCGCTCTATCATTATCATCAATCAATATGATCAAAGAAATCGTGGGGTGACCTTGAAGATCATCGATGGCTCTTAGGTAAAGGGATGCTCAGATGCAGGGTGATGGATTCCTCTTCGTGTACCTAATTTGTCAGCAGGTGGCGATTCACCACTCTGATAAATAGAGAAGCTATATAAAAGTTGGACACGACAGCTATAGACGTAATACTATTGTAGTGAAGGAGAATATAAATCACTAGGATCTACGTGCTGCTAGAAAGAAATAACACCATTTCAGTCAGTATGTCAATCAACGTTGCCTAGGTAAGACCAAGTGTACAGGGTAGGTACATGTAGGATTGTCCAAATTAAGAGCCCTCCCTAGAAATTGATATGCTGATACGAATCATCTGGTGGTATCCGTATGCTACAGTCTAGCAGGCCATTAAATTTAATCCCGCTTGTTTTAGAGTTACACAAAGCGGGAGGGGCCACCTAGTCTGCCATTCCCAGAAAGCATCTAAGAATTGATTGATCACTCCCGCTGTTATAATAATAATAACTCTTCTAAAACTGCTTGCTCATATACTCCTTGCGATTTCTTTTGTACCTTGACTGAGCCATATCCGTTCCTCCAACACTTGCTCACTTGGGCAGCATTCCATCAGACAATGGCCTCTCAACGGGATCAAAGACACTAGATAATGAAAGCGTTGAATATCTAGAAGATATGTATCTAGGAAAAATCTGTCGTGTATATTACGTATGGCTGGTTGTCAAGATGTGTCTAGGGCGGAACAGATAAAGTGGTAGTAGTGAATAAGGGCGCTAACTGCATGTGGTATGGCTCTTGGCAGTCGCGCGGTGGTTCAACGCGCCAAAGATTCCAGACACCAACCCCAGCTTTCGCGCCCGCTGCATCACCACCCAACCCAGATTGATTGACGCGGTACCGCCGTCGCATTATCTCACACACCATGTACGGCATGAATCAAGCGTATCAGGCGCCTGACCCAAGTGCGCAGGTGCCGAATCATCTCGTGCGTGCACCTGTAATCCCCAATGTTGCGCGCAGCTAACAGTATAGCTTGCCCATGTGCATCTGATATCTTCATACCGCTTCCCTACCCAGCCGGGTCTACAAGCCCCTCAAGCCCTCGAATATCTCATCAAGGGCCCGCAAATTGTGCGCGACACCTCACCTGTCGCCTGGACCTTTCTGTCGGCCCCTCCCCCAGATGGCACTGTTATCCTCACATGGCAGCCCCCGCGCATGGGCAATATGTTCGCCTCGGATGGCATGGTGTGGGCTGATGCTGAGAGCGCATACGACATGAATGTGCGCGGATATGTACGTGTTGGCAACCTGCACTGATACCCCAACCTCTAACGCCATGTAGACTCTCCAGGTCCTTGTTCACAACAGCGGATACCATTACCCACACGAGCCGTATGCCATGCACGCGCGCCATCGTTACCGAATCGCAGCAGGTCCTGGTACTATTGATCCCAACCTCTGGTTGGTGCACTACAAGCCAGCAGATCCGCAGAGTAGAATTCCCGCCTCCCAGATTCCAATAACGCGAGACGTACATGCCATGATTCAGATGCGCGCCCAATTACAACAAGCTGGACCCTTGATGCGCAAGGAATTTATGCTTGTCGACCAAGCGAACTGGCCCAAGGTTGAGTTTGGACAACAAGCTATGAGAGGCCCACAGCCTTACTACAATCCGATGCAGCCAGGCCGGCCATATGCTGCCCAACCTCCCCCGGCTAAGCGCCAGCGTCTACCCACTCAAGCACAACCT
>Ga0265798_10012882_pt1 | contig 10052 bp, 6 predicted proteins | sample P3T30metagenome_FD_192430 | JGI IMG/M metagenome (GOLD analysis project Ga0265798, IMG submission 192430) | Plant litter microbial communities from East Loma Ridge, Irvine, California - P3 T30 | ecosystem: Environmental > Terrestrial > Plant litter > Unclassified | place: USA: California...
GACATCGCGCGCAACGGTCAGGGCCGCGCCTATTCGGGCTATTTCGTCGCGATCAACAACGTCGCGCTGAGCGTCGCCAAATCGGCGCGCGTGCTGGCGGATGGGCTCGGCTCCGCCAACCCCAAGGCGATCCCCGGCGCCACCGTCGAATATTGCCTTCGGGTCAGCAACGCCACGCTCAACGCCAGCGCCAACGGCGTGACGCTGAACGACGTCGTCCCCGCGCACACGACTTACGTGCCCGGCTCAATCTCGATCGGCACGCCCGGTGCGCTCGGCATCGCCTGCGTCGTCAACGGATCGACCGAGGACGACGACTCGGATGACGCGACCGAGACCGACGGCGTGACCGCTTCGTTCGACGGCGTCGCCAAGAAGGTGATCGCCAATGTCGGCACCGTCAGCGGCGGCGGTTCGGTGGCGGCGTCGTTCAAGGTGACGATCGACTAAGCCTCGCTCAGCTCCCGCTCGTCCACCACCCCCGGCGCGCCACCGCGCGCCGGGCAGGGACCCTGCATGCCCGCATCGCGCGCCCTCTATGCCTTCGCCACGCTGCGCACGCTCGCGGCGGCGACGCTGTGCGCGCTCGCCGCGCTGGCGACCGGCGCGGAGGGGCAGCTCGCGCAGGTGAGCAACACCGCGCGGCTCAGCTTCGGCGCGCCCACCGGCCGCACGACGATCGACTCGAACACCGTCACGCTCGCGGTCGACCGGACAAGACGGCCGAGCTCGCTGAGCTTCCGGCTGCTGCCGATCGGCTATCGGCTCACCGGCATGCACTGCGACCCCGACGCCGCGGCGCCGTTCACCCCGGCGCCGATCGAGGCCGTGGATCTCGCCCGCGCGGCGCCGCTGCGCACGATCGATACCAAGCAGCCGATGATCATCGTGCTCGACGCCGCGGCGGACAACCACGATCCCGCCGTGCGCGAAACCGACTGGATCGACGTCACCACTGACTCACGCACCGTCAAGCTGCCGTTGCTCGAGACCGGGCCGAACACGGGCGTCTTCGCCGGCGGCGTGCCGGGCGGCGGCACCCAGCCCGAGCTCGCCGCCTGCGACCCGACCCGCAATCGCGGCATGCGGCTGCGCATGTCGTACGCGGGCAACGCGCTGAGCATGGCGTCGGAGGCTTCGGTGCTGGTCGATCCGGCCGGCTACGTGTTCGACTCGGCCACCGGCGCGCTGGTCGACGGCGCCGAGGTGACGCTGCTCGACCGCGACGGCAACGTCGCGCAGGTCTACGGCGACGACGGCGTCAGCGCCTATCCCGCGACGGTCATCAGCGGCGGCTCGGCGCGTGATTCGAGCGGCCGCGAGTATCGCTTCACCACCGGCAACTACCGTTTCCCGCTGGTCGCGCCCGGCACCTACCACCTCCGCATCGTCCCGCCCGCCAATTATGTCGCGCCATCGACGCGCGACCCCGCCGAGCTGGCGCGGCTGCTCGACCCGGGGGGGCGGCCGTACATGATCAACGCCGCGTCGTTCGGCGCAGGCTTCACCATCACCACGCCCGATCCCTTCTATTCCGATATCCCGCTCGATCGCACCGGCGACACCATCCTGCTGCTGAGCAAGACCGCCTCGACGCGCGAGGCTGCGCCGGGCGACGTCGTGCAATATCGCGTCACCATCACGAACCGCGGCGAGCAGGCGGCGCGCGCCGTCTCGGTCACCGATCTGCTGCCCGCCGGCCTGCGCTATCAGCGCGGCTCGACCCGCGGGGTCGTCGAGCCCGAGCTCGCGCCGGACGGGCGGAAGCTCACCTTCGCGTTGCCCGAGATCGCGGCGCATGCCACCGTGGAGCTGCGCTACACCGTCTCCATCGCCGCCGGGGCCAAGCCCGGCGACACGGTCAACCGCGTGCTCGCGAGCGGCAGCGCGGGCGTCACCGGCAACGAGGCCGCGGCGGCGGTGCGGATCCGGCCGTTGCTCTTCTCGGACGGCTTTACCGTCATCGGTCGCGTGACCGAGGGCGACTGCCGCGATCCGGTGGCGGGGCGGCGCGGCGTGCCCGGTATCCGGTTGCTGCTCGAGGACGGCACCTATGTCGTCACCGACAAGGACGGTCTCTACCATTTTGAAGGCGTGCGCCCGGGGCGCCACGTCGTCGCGCTCGACCGCGATTCGGTGCCCGCCAGCCACGCGCCGGTGGCGTGCGACGCCGACACCCGCCAGGCGGGCAGCGCCACCTCGCGCTTCGTCGAGAGCGAGGGCGGGCTGCTGAAGCGAGTCGATTTCCAGCTCCGCCCGACCGGCCGCACCGCCGCCGCGGCGGCCGCGCTGCCGGTGCCGGTGCTCGCCGACGCGGCCGCTGCCGGCGCCGCGCGCGACTGGTTCGCGGGCCAGGCGCCCGGCATCGCCTTCCTGTTCCCCGAGACCGACCATAACCCGCGCGCGCCCGCCGTCCGCGTCGCGATCAAGCATCTGCCCGGCCAGCGCGTCGCGCTGACGATCAACGGCGAGCCGAGTGACCCGCTCGCGTTCGACGGCACCGACCTCGACCCCACCCGCACCATCGCGGTGGCGCGCTGGTCGGGCGTGCCGCTGCGCCCGGGGGACAACCAGCTCGTCGCGCGCGTGCTCGACGCGGACGGGGCGGTCGCGGCGACGCTGACCCGCACCGTTCACGCGTCCGGCGCGCCCGCGCAGGTCGTCGCGGTGCCCGAGAAGAGCCGGCTCGTGGCCGACGGGCTCACCCGCCCGCTGCTCGCGCTGCGCGCCACCGACGCGAGCGGGCGCCCGGTACGCGCGGGAACGCTGCTGACCGTGCGCGTCGACGCGCCCTACGCCGTGGCGGAGGAAGTCGCGATCGCGCAGGAGCGCCGCCAGGTCGCCGACGGCGGCACCCACAGCGCGCAGGTGGTCGGCGACGACGGCTATGCCTTTATCGCGCTCGAGCCGACGATGCAGAGCGGCGCGGTGCGGGCGCACGTCGAGCTCGCCGACCGCGACACGCGCCGCACCGTCGACCTCACCGGCTGGCTCGCCGCCCCGGCGAGGAGTTGGACCGTCGTGGGCTTTGGCGCCGGCACATTCGGCTATGACACGCTGCGTCGCCACGGCGGCACGCTGCCCGCCGGCATGCGCGGCGGCACGGTGCGCGACGGCCAGCTCGCGCTCTACGCCAAGGGGCGGATCAAGGGTTCGTGGCTGGCGACGATCGCCTATGACAGCGACCGCCGCCGCGACCCGACGCGCGGGCTGCTCGGCACGATCGACCCCGACCGCTACTACACGGTTTACGGCGACGGCACCCGCCAGGGCTATGACGCCGCGACTGATCGCAAGCTGTACCTGCGGCTGGAGCGACGCGCGTTCTACGCGCTGTTCGGCGACTATGAGACCGGACTGACGCAGACCCGGCTCGGCCGTTACAGCCGCACGCTCAACGGGCTGAAGGCCGAATATGACGGCGAGCGCCTGCTGTTCAGCGCCTTCGCGGCGCACACCGACGAGCGCTACGCGCGCGACGAGATCGCGGGCAATGGGCTGAGCGGGCCGTACCGGCTGATGGCGCGCGACATCGTGCCCAACAGCGACAAGCTGCGGATCGAGGTGCGCGACCGCTTCCGCCCCGACCGCATCGTCGCGACGACGCAGATGACGCGCCACCTCGACTATGACATCGACGCCGCGGCGGGCACGATCCGCTTCCGCGAGCCGGTGCTGACGCGCGACGCCGCGCTCAACCCGATGGTGATCGTGGTCGACTATGAAACCTATGGCACCGGTCGCAAGAAGGTGGCGGGCGCGCGCGGCGCGGTGCGGCTGGCGAGCGGCAAGGTCGAGCTCGGCGCCACCGCGCTGCACGACGAGACCACCGCCACCGCCGACCTCGTCGCGGTCGACGTCAAGGCGCATGCCGGCGCCGCGACCGAGCTGCGCGCCGAGGCCGCGACCGGGGGTCGCGGCGGGTTCGGCGCGGGCCGCGCCTGGCTCGCCGAGGCGGAGCATCACGGCGCGCGCGGTGACCTGCTCGTCTACGCGCGCCAGCAGGATCGCGGCTTTGGCGTGTCGCAGCAGAACGTGGTGGACGCCGGCGCGCGCCGCCTCGGCGCCGACGGCCGCGTCCAGCTCAGCGGCGCCTTGTCGCTCACCGCGACCGGCTGGTACCAGCGCCAGCTCGACGCGCCGGGCAGCCGCAGCGCGCTCGACGCGCGACTCGAGTGGCGTCGCGAGACGGGGGCGCTGTTCGCCGGCGCGCAGCTCGCCTCCGATCGCGGCGTCGACGGCCAAGCGCGCGACTCGCGGCTCTTGACGCTTGGCGGCACGCGCGCGGTGCTCGACGGCAAACTGACCCTCACCGGCCAGACCCAGGTGGCGCCCGGCGGCGAGAAGGCCAGTGTCGACTTCCCGGTGCGCCATCAGCTCAGCGCCGCCTATCGCGTCGCGCCGACGGTGCGGCTGATCGGCGGCTATGAGATCGCGGAGGGCGCCAGCTACACCGCGCAGACCGCCCGGCTCGGCTTCGACGTCGCGCCCTGGACCGGCGGCAAGCTGATGAGCACGCTCAACCAGCAGGCGGTCGGCAGCGAGAACGCGCAGCGCGTCTTCGCGCAATACGGCCTCAGCCAGTCGCTGCCGCTCGGGTCGCGCTGGATCGTCGACGCGACGCTCGACGCGAGCAGCACGCTGCGCGGCCACCTGCCCGAGGGCGCCACCGTCAACGCCTTCCAGTCGGGCGTGACCGGCACCGCCACGCAGGACGGCACGGGCGCGGACTATGCCGCGGTGACGCTCGGCGCGAGCTATCGCGCGGGGCGCTGGTCGTGGAACGGTCGCGCCGAATATCGCGCCAGCGGCGCCGGCGACCGGCTCGGGCTCACCAGCAGCGCGCTGCGCTCGCTTGGCGAGGGGCGGACGCTGGCGGCGGGGCTGCGCTGGTACAGCGTGACCCAGTCGCCCGACGCCAAGGCCACCTCGCTCGCGGGCGATGTCGCGCTGGCGTGGCGCCCGCTCGACGGCCGCTGGTCGCTGCTGGAGCGGCTCTCGCTGCGCCACGACGAGGCCGACGCCGGCGTGACCGACCGCAACGTGCTCGGCGTCGGTGCGGGCGGCGGCGCCTTCCAGGCGACGCTGCGCACGATCAACAACGCCGCGCTCAACTATCGCAGCGGCGCCGAGGGCGAGGGCCACGGCACCGAGCTGACGCTGTATCACGGCATCAAATGGGTCCGCGGCAGTTTCGGGGCCGACGACTACACCGGGCTCACCCAGGTGGTCGGCGTCGAGCTGCGGCGCGATCTCGGCCGCCGGTTCGATCTCGGGGTGCAGGGTTCGGTGCAGCACGGTATCTCGAGCCACACCATGGCCTTCAGCGCCGGGCCGAACGTGGGCGTGTCGCCGGCACGTGACCTGTGGATCAGCGCGGGCTATAACGTCAGCGGCTATCGTGATCGCGACTTCGGTCAGGATCGCTATACGCGGCGGGGGCCGTATGTGACGCTGCGGTTGAAGTTCGATCGCGACAGCGTTGGATCATTGTTGGGGCGGGCAGGATGACCAATCACGCGGCGCGCTGGCGCATGACGGAGGACGGGATGACCCAGGGGGCCGATCAGGTGCCGTCGCGCGCGAGCGAGGAGCAGCGCGCCGCGCCGCGCGAGCGCACGCTCTACGCGCTGGGTCGCCTGATGGTCGCGGGACGGCAGCACGTCTGCACCGTGCGCAACCTCGGGCCGGGCGGTGCGGGTATCGAGCTCGATCCGCCGCCCGCCGCCGGCACCGCGGTGACGATCGAGACGCGCGGGCTGATCGCGCGCGCCGCCACGGTGCGCTGGGTCCGCGAGGCGATGGTGGGGCTCACCTTCGACGAGCCGCTCGGCGACGACACGCTGCGCGCGGTCGCGGAGACGCCGCGCAGCCCGCGCTTCCGCTACGACGGCCCGGTGGAGCTCGTCACCGATGCGCGGCTCACCGAGCATCGCGCGATCGATCTCGGGCTGGGCGGGGTGCGCGTCGCGGGTGCGCCCCCGGCCGACGCCGGCAGCGCGATCGAGGTGGTGATCGACGCCGAGCTGGTCGTACGCGGCAAGCTCGCCTGGACCGGAGGCGAGGCGTTCGCGATCGAGTTCGCCGCCCCCCTCAGCGTGCGCCAGCTCGCGGGTGCGATCGCACGGCTGGAGGCGACGCTCAGCCGCTGAGCAGCGCGCGGATTTGCGCGGATAGCGATAGCGGGTCGAACGGTTTGACGATCACGCCGCACGCTCCGAGAGCGCGCAGCGCCGCGATGTCGCGCTCGCGACCGTGCGCGGTCATGAAGATCACGGGCAGACCGGGGCTGCGGTCGTGCAGCGCGGCGAGCAGCGCCGGACCGTCCATGTCGGGCATTGACACGTCGAGCAGCGCGGCGTCCGGCTGCATCGTGGCGAGCGCGCTCAGGGCCTCGCTCGGGCTGGCGGCGACGCGCAGAGCGATCGTCGGGTCGAGCCCGAGCGCCAGCTCGACGATGGTGCGGATGTCGGGATCGTCGTCGACGAAGAGCAGGCGCAGCGGCATCAGGCGCCCACCGGCGCGCGTTGCTCAGCAAGCAGCTGCCGCACCGTCGCGACCAGATCGGGGAGACCGTGGCGCCCCTTGGTGAGCACCGCCGCGGCGCGGGCGGCGAGCACGGGTGGCACCGTCTGGCCCGAGTAGATCACCACCGGGACTGGAGCGCCGTGGGAGTTGACCAGCTCGGACGCGAGCTCCGGCCCGTGGCCGTCGACCACCTGCATGTCGAGCAGGGCGAGGTGCGGCGCACCGTCGCGCAGCAGCGCACGCGCCATGGCCAGGCTCGCCGCCGGTAGCACGCGCGCGACCCCCTCGAGCGCCGCGGCGACGGTGGCGCGAACGTCGGGGTCGTCGTCGAGGTGAAGCAGCAGCGGCAGCAGTGCGTCCGACGGGGGCGTGTCGTGTGCCTCGGAGCCGGCGAGCGGCAGCGCGAAGGCGAAGCGCGTACCCCCGCCGTCGCGATCCTCGAACCAGATCGTGCCGTCGTGGCGACGGACGATCTCGCGGGAGATCGCCAGGCCCAGCCCCGAGGCGGCCGCATGGGTCGCGGCGCGGCCGCTCTCGAAGCGCTCGAACAGCCGCGGCCGCACCGCCGCCGGTACGCCGGCGCCGCGATCCTCGACAGCGATCAACGCGCGGCCCTTCTCGACTAGCGTCGCGATCGTCACCGTCGTCCCCGCGGGTGAGGCGTGGATCGCGTTGGAGACGAGATTCGTGACCACCTGCAGCAGCCGCCCCGCGTCGCCCTCGACCGGCACGGGCGAGTCCGCGGATGCGTCGGCCAGCACCACATCGCGGCTGCGTGCCAGGCCATCGCTGTCGAGCGCGGCGCGCGCCACTACCTCGCGCAGGTCGATCGGCGCGCGCGCCATCGCCAGCTGCCCGGATTCGATCCGGTCGATGTCGAGCAGGTCGTTGATCAGACGGATCAGCCGCCGCGCATTATTGTCGGCGATGTCGACCAGCCGCGCCGCCTGCGAGGGCAGCGCCGCCGCCGCGCCGCCGCGCAGCAACGCGAGCGATCCGACCACCGAGGTGAGGGGAGTGCGCAGTTCGTGCCCGATGGTGGAGATCAGCTCGTCCTTGGCGCGCTCGATCCGCGCACGCTCGGAGGCGTCGCGCAGCGACAGCACGAGATGGTCGCCGCTCGGCACGCGCATCACGCCGATCGCCACGTCGACGTGCCGCTCGCTGCCGTCGCGGTGGCGCGCGACGCGGTCGGCGAGGAAGGGGCGGTCGAGCCGGCCGTCGTCGAGCCCGATGCGTTGGTGGAAGGCGCCGTGGCCCTCCGCGATGCGCAGTACCTTGGCAATGTCGTGTCGCTCCAGCTCCTCGGGCGTGTAGCCGAGCAGCGCGCTGGCGGCGTCGTTGATCATCTCGATCGTACCGCTGGGATTGAGGATCAGCAGCGCGTCGCTGGTGCCGCGCAGGATCGCGGCGTTGCGCTCGCCCTTCTCATAGGCGTCGAGCGCGGCGTCATAGGCCGCGCAGCGCGACCGCCACAGCGAGCGCAACGTCACCGCCAGCGCCAGCGTCAGCACCGCGGCGGTGGCGAGCAGCAACAGTCGGAGCTCGCTTCGTTGCCGCGCGAACGCGGCGCGGCGTTGGGCGGTCAGCGCGCGCTCTCGGATGCCCGCGCGCGCGAGCGCGGCGCGCAGCCGATCCATGACGCGGCGCCCCTCGCCGTCGGCTACCGCGGCACGCGCGGCGATGTGCTGCCCAGCGCGGAACAGCGCGAGCGTGCGGTCGAGCTCGGCGAACTTGATGTCGATCAGCGCGGCCACCTCGGGCGCGGCGACTCCCTCCGTCTCCCGCAGTCCCGACGCGAGGCGGCGGGCGGGCGCGTAGGGATGGAGGAAGGCGGGGTCGCCGGTGAGGAGATAGCCGCGTTGCGCGGTCTCGGCGTCCTTCATCGCGGAAAGCAGCATCACCTGCGCGCGCTCGCGGTCAAACGAGCGGGTCGCCGCCATCTGCAACCGCAGCGAGCGCGCATATTCCGCGTCGGTCCACGCGATCAGCGCCGCCATCAGCAGCGGGACGAGCGCGGCAGCCAGCAGAAAGCGTCGACGCGAGGGCGGCCGGGGGCGCGCCGCCACGCTCACCGCGGCGCGGCGCCGAGCAGCGGCTGTACCGCCAGCATCGCTTGCGCGCGGTTGGTTACGCCCAATTTGCGGAGGATCGCGGTCATATGCGCCTTGATCGTCGCCTCGGTGACGTCGAGGTCGCGCGCGAGCTGCTTGTTCGAGCGGCCGTCGGCGAGCGCGATCAGCACGCCGCGCTGCGCCGGCGAGAGCGACTCAATTCGTGCGCGCAGGTCGCCGAGCTGGGGTGCGGCACCGCTGATCGGCGGGAAGGCGGTCTGGCCCGAGTCGATCCGGCGCAGCCGCTCGGCCAGCGCGTCGAGCGGCAGGCTCTTGAACAAATAGCCGGCGGCGCCGAGCGCGCGCGCCGCCTCCACCAGCGACGGCTCCTCGCTGGCGGTGACGAGCACGACCGGGGTACGCGGCGCGTGCATCTGCAAGGTCAGGAGGCCCGAGAAGCCGTTTGCGTCGGGCAGATGGAAGTCGAGCAGGATCATGCGAAACGGTCCGCGTGCGGCGGCCTCGCTCGCCTCGCTTACGGTGCCCACCGCGACGACCGAGACGCCGGGCAGCGCCGCGCGCGCCGCGAGCGACAGTCCCTCACGCGTCAGCGGGTGATCGTCAGCGACGAGGGCACGGCCGCCTAATCTCTGCTCCTGTGCTGCTATCATACCGACTTACTTACCTTTTTCGCGGTACAAAGGTTTCGCGACAGGGCAGGGCTGTCGAGCGCTTTTACGACCAAATTGGTGGAACTCTAATGCGGATCATGAAGGAGCACTGCCTGATGCTCGTTGGTGCGGCCGCGGCGACGGTGCAGGTCGCCGGGTGGCGGGCGTGCGATCGAGCGGCCGATGCGCGCGCCGACGCCGCGCCGGCCGACGCCGCGCTCATCGCGATCACGCCGGAGACACCGTCGCCCGCGCGGGTTCGGGCGCTGTCCGACGCGCCGTATCTACCCGTGCTCGCGCTCGCCCCCGATGACTGGATCCAGCGACACGACTGGCGGGCGCTCGGCTATGACGGAGCGGTGGCGGCGGAGGCGCTGCCCGAGGCGCTCGCCGACGCGCTCGCGGACTGGCAACGTGACGCCACGCTGGCGACGCTCGACCGGCTCGAGGCAAGCTTCGGCGTCGCCGAGGTGACGGCGCTGGTCCAGCGCTTCGGCGCGATGTTGGCCGCCGCGCGCGACGAGCGCGACCCGGCGGCGCTGGCGGACATGGCGCATCGCGTCGCGGGGATCGCGGGGACGCTCGGCTTCGCCGCGCTCGGGCGGCTGTGGCTGCGCTTCTCCGAGGGCGACACTGGGTTGGCCGACAGCGCGCGCCGCTCCGCGGCCCATGCGATCGCCACGATCGCGCGGCGCGGCTGAGCCGCGGGCTCAGTCGGCCAGCGGGGCGACGTCGACGCTGACCTCCATCGCCTGCGCGCCCGAGCCGAGCACCACGCCGTCAACCGGCGCGATCTCGG
>Ga0265798_10012883_pt1 | contig 10052 bp, 8 predicted proteins | sample P3T30metagenome_FD_192430 | JGI IMG/M metagenome (GOLD analysis project Ga0265798, IMG submission 192430) | Plant litter microbial communities from East Loma Ridge, Irvine, California - P3 T30 | ecosystem: Environmental > Terrestrial > Plant litter > Unclassified | place: USA: California...
TACCTGGAAACCTCCTCTAAAACTGACCTGTGCAGGATTTGGATTGACGTCTTCAGTATTACACCAGCACTATAAAGTCACGGTGTACCTGATGCCGTTCTAGTTGCCGGCAGCCAGTCTCCAGCAAATGTTAATCAGTGCCGCCGTTGCAGTGACATGTGCAGCAGTCCTTGGTAAAGCTACATTGCTCAGATAAGACGGGTAATGCACAAGCAATTTGGCAATAACGTGATATCCCAGCAGATTCACTACCTGCGCGTCTTGAGGCGCGAGAACCTGTGCAAGAGCAGCAGCGAGTGCAAAAGCTACAATCAGATCTTCGTTAGCGACTCTCTTCACTGGCGAATTTGACAGCCTTCTTCAACCATCAGCTTACCTGGGAAGTTTTCCATGAGTGCATAATGCGCACTTCTCAACCTCAACGGCAACCCATCCAGCTTGTGAATATGTTTTCTCGAGTGCTCAATGTCCAGGCCCTCTTCTCGTCCCATGGCTTGCCCTGCCGCAGAGAGAGCACCCGAGGCGCCGAAAGTCCAGAATAGGTAAATGGCTGAGAGTGCGGGAATAGCGCGACCGGATGTTATTGCTGTTGTCTAAGGAGAATTATCAGTACAAGATGAAGGGAGAAGCTGAAGTGGGAAAAGGGGGAGGCGTACAGTAACTCCAGGAATTAACTTGATGAGAGCGTGCACCAAGGACTGCATCACGCTGTTTGGTTTTGTGAGGTATGAACTTCGCGACAACGATTAGTTTCTAGCTCGACTTGGGTGGTTGCGCTCTTGAGATAAGGTTCAGGAACTCAGACGCACGTAACAGGTATGGCAGCGAGGTACATTGGTGCAAAAGCAGCGATCATCGCACCTGAAGGGTTGACACTACAACTTATCAGCAATTGTTCCATCATTGGAAATCATTACGAGAATACTCACACGCCGTTTTCAGCCGCAACGCGCTTAGCCTGCTCTTTCTTTTCGTCCGCCATATTGTCAGACTTGTGTTCGTACATAAGAATCCTACTGGGAGGAAGTTGCAGGGCTATAACAGCATGCGAGAGACATGATCTGACCAACTATATATATTGCGCAAACAATACCCATTGTCGTATCTAGGCTGGCCTATCGATGACGTGGGGCGATCCGCGGCGCAGGGGTGGAGTTGTAGCGGAACTATATCCTTGTCTGACAATTGGCCGATGGACCTGCCACACCCGGTTAACCCGCACGACCGTGACAGAATGGGAACAGCTGCCGTACGTGCGGGGGTGATCATCCGTCAATGCAAGGTTATTTGGAAGCATTCAAGTGTATGAATTCAAAGAACAGATGGTTTGAATGTTCAAACTCCGTCATCCGAGGTGTCCTTTTCCGGACGGGTCTGTCCGCTTCTACATGAGTACGGCAGTGGCTCTGAATAGCTTGCTTGATATGGACGGAATCTCCACTTCTAGTTCAACATACCAATGCAGTCTCGATAGTATCATGAAGAAGAAAGGAAGATGGTCTAGGCCTACGTTCTATGCACCTCGTCGTTCTGGCCAGCAAAAGAAAACAGTTTGAAAGCCCCTCATACACTATACCTAACTGCTAACCTTACATCTTCCCGCTCATTTCTCAACTCTGCCCGATCATCATACTGCGCATTCCGCCGATGTTTCATCACCACCTTCCTCGCGCCGATAACAAGATGGTCGACCATCGCGTTCTCAAACTCATCTTCAAGGGGATTCGCATCATGTATCAGCATGATGAGTTGTGCACGAGTGATATTACGTGAACGTGGCGCATCAACCGGCGTTAGTGACATGCTCTCAGCCACGAGATTCCAGGTTCTAGCCCAGAGGTCGGGTACGAAAGTATCGATGGCGGGGGTTCTGGTAGAGGAGGCTGAGAGGGTATATGACGACGAGGAAAATAAGGAGGGTGAGCGGTGGCGGTGGCGGCGGGACCATAAATCGTGAGAGCGAGGTGGTGGGGTGTTAGACGAGTCTGAGGAAGACAACGAAGGAGAGTCAGAGAGAGATAGAGAGGCTCCTCTGCCACAACGTGCACGACCTCCATCCTCCGGTCTAGTTCCCTGCCGCTCCCGCATGCCTTCGTCTTCAACACCACTTCTTTCACTACCTAGGTATCATCACATTCGTACCTTCCACTATCACGCTCATCCAAATGACCACCCATCGGATTATAGAGAACAGCCTTGCAACTTGGGCATGTCTGGCCGTGTCTCAGATGGTAACAATGGAGTATAGCAGCTTGATCATATGAAGCATTGAGACATTTCGACCAACAACTCTCCTAGAACAGTATCGCAAGCTATCGGTTCTAGTTTCAAAAGTGAGCGCTCTTAAACCTGTACAATACCCAACTATGTTCCTACCTCGCGACTAGGAGTATGTACAAAAACAAGTATTATTTGTATTCGCTATTATGGTCGTGATATCGTCGCTTTCGTGAATAGAATGACTATACGAATGCCCAGACATGTAAAGAAGCTCCAAGTTTTGTAGCGAACAGAGATAGAAGAAAGATAGTACCCGGGCCCACACACAGTGTAAGGAAGAGGGAGATGCAAACGGAGTTGACAAAAGGGAAAGAGAAGAGAAACTAGTTGAGAAAGGGGGAACAAGAGCTCCGGCAACGCCTTCCCGTGCACGCCAGGTGCTATGCAAGATATTCCAAGTTAGAGTAGCCGACGTCCACTGTCGCCTTAGACAAGCTTTCGCCAACATGCTCTTGGTATGCAGAACCAGAAACTGGGACTCCAATCATCGGTGTCCGAGTCAGAAGATCTCGTGGCCCAACCCTCCAAATCCATCATCACTGATCTTGACCTTGACTTTCTTTCCCTTGCTCTCCATATCGTGAGGTATGATAGGCACATCAGGTACATCCATACCGTCGGGCACAACCCTGACAGGCTCCTCACTCCTCAAGTTGTTTCTCGAGAACCTCTTCACCAACCTCGAACTGGTTCTCCTGGGACTCTTGCCTGCAGGGCTCTTGACGCTCTTGGGGCGTTTTATGCTGCGCTCAGGCATCTCGGCTTCGGAGGCGGAGTGGGCGGAGAGAAGATTGAGGTCGCCCTCGGAATCGGTGTATATGGGTTTGTATTCGCCGTCCGAGTCGTTGACGATGGCCTTGCGCTTCTTTACAATCTTGCCGATGCTCTGAGGAGGTTCAGTGACCGGGGTGGCACTTGGCGATCTGCCGTCGTTTTCGCTTTGCGTGACGTCGGGTGTAGGTGGTGCGAAGTCGGGGATGCGCGGGACAGGTGGTACGTCGCTGTAGAGGACCGTCTGGAGCTCCTTGCGGGCGGAGGCGAGCTTGTATTCGAGGTCCGAGACGCGCTTGGTGAGCTTCTTCTGCTTGTACAGATCCTTCTTGCTCGGGGTGTGACGGAGAGTTGGTGTTCGTGGAGCTCGGATAGGTGTGGCTGCCTCGGCCATGGCTGCGGTCAAGCCCAGCTGCATCTTCTCGGCCGCAACAGGCTGAGATGGGGTGCCAACCTGCCGCGACTTCATGGCGGGTCGCACGTAGACCTTTGGCGTAGGGAGAAGACCGAGGTCTTTGGCCTCGTGGTACGCAATCTCGGCGGCCTTCTTGCGCTCCTCTAGTATCTGCTGGTACTGGTCCCTCTCGCGCTCTGCATCTGTGGCCCCGGCCTTGCGCTTGCCCAGGACGCTGCCGAACATGGACGCGAATGCGCGCTGGAGGCGGGCGTATGTCCCCTCGGACGGCGTCGATGCCGATCCATGTATGGTTGTCACGACGCCAGAATCTGAAGGCGTCGCGCTCCCGGAAGCTGCCCGTGAAGAAGACTTGACCAGGCGAGGCACACGGTTCGCAGAGCTCTTTCGCGAAGTCGGCGGCTTCGAGTTCTCCTCATTGAACTGCTCAATCAGCTCCTCAATGCCAATGTCCTTCCATAGCTCGTCGGGCGGCGGTCGTATGCTGCCATTCGTGTTGGTGTGCTCCTTGAAGCGCGATGCGCGCGGTTGTGTCGACTCGTCGACGTCGTCGCTCATGGCCTGAGCTGCTGCGCGCGTGACGGGCATCCGTTTATCGTGCTCGCGGCGCCAAGATGCAGTTTTGTGATTGGGACAAGAGGAGGTGGAGCAGGTTCGAGGGTGGAATGTGGGAAGGGTTGCGATATTTTGTTTGGACTTGTTGGTCGAGAAGTTGCGCTGGGTGGTTGCAGCTTTGGTCGGACATAAACAATTACAAGGTATCGTATCCGAGGTGAGGAGGACCCTGTCATGCACGACTTGGCGCCCACTGATTGCTCGCTGTAGCCCGCCACGGCCCGTGACACGTTGTCCGCTGTCCTTCACCGCTTGCAAATTGCAAAATCTTCTTGCCAGCAGTTGAGCCGGCCAGGTCTCGCAATCGTCTTGATGAACATGTTCTGTTTGTATTATCAACGCTACTGTACACTCGGTCGAGTCGTCTATATGCAGTTCCGTGGTACAACACTTGCACGGGTTGCCTGAGCGTCCACGCGTTAGGAAAGCAACTATGCAATCTATCTAGGTATCCTCTTGCGGCCACGACACGCCAAACTTGCAAATGCTTCCTCTATAACTTCGCCTTGGGCTTCGACTCTTCGGCCAGCGCCTCCTCGTAACAGTCATCTAGATGCTGCCTGAAGGCCTTGACCGTCTGCGGGCGCTTCAGCTTCAATCTGTTTTTTTTTTTTGTTAGTCCGTCATCCATCTTGCACCGTGAAGTAGAGAACTTACGTTGGGGTCAAAAGTTGGTTGTCAATGGTCCATGGGTCGACAAACAACCTTACAGCCTTGACACGCTCATAGCTGTTGAACTTGTTCTTTCGTCCCACCTTGTCTAGCTCCTTAAGGACTGCCTGCTCGACCTTCTTGTTCTTGCACGCCTCCTTCAGCTTCTCAATGTCACCTTCCTGAATTTTCTCGCCCAGCACCTTGGACGCGAATTGCGGGAAGATGTCTGGCGCAACACCAAAGAGGGCCACAAGGAACGACTGGTGCGAATCGCCGTGCACATAGCCAGACGCGAGGTAGCTGCAGTTGGCAAGGTACACGTTCTCAATCCGCTCGGGTGAGATGTACTCTCCCTGTGCGAGCTTAAGGACGTTCTTCCTGCGGTCGATGATCTTGAAGCGGCCGAGTTCGTCAACAGAGCAGATATCGCCAGTATGGAACCAACCGTCGGCGTCAATAGCCTTGGCCGTCTCCTCCTCATTACGGAAGTACTCTTTGAACTGCGACGCAGAGCGGATCAGGAGTTCACCACGGGGATGCGGCTTGTCAGTAGACATGTACTCCATATCAGGCACGTCGAGCAGAGCACACTCTGTGTTGGGCCCAACGCCACCACAGTTACCAGCCGAGAAGTCACCCTCATGCTGGACAAGCGCAACGGCATACGTCTCAGTCAGTCCATATCCCTGTGTGAAGTTGCTTCCAAACACAACACGGAGGAATTGATGCAGACTAGGATCAATGGGTGCAGAGCCACTGACCAAGACCTTGCAACGATCCAGTCCGAGACCGGCAGAAACCTTCTTAGCCCAAATGCGGTCGTAGAGCATGTGCTTGTTGGTTGGGTTTTGCTTGTCGTTGACGGCCGCCAGCTTGGTCGATACCACGTGTCGGGATAGTGCTCCCTTAATGCCAGTTGCCTGGACAGTCGCTTCCTTGATCTTGGCTCCGAAGCGGTTGTACAGCCTTGGTACACCCGAAAAAATGGTTGGTCGTAGCATCTGCAAGTCGTCTACGAGCTCTGCAATGTTTCCGTGGAAGTAACCAATAGCAGCGCCAGTTGCCAGCCCACTGTGTTCTCCCAACCGCTGATAGATGTGCGCCAAGGGCAAGAAAGAGCAGATAATCTCGCTAGGTCCGCTACCCATAATGACCATGGAAGTGCATGTTCCGGCATGCGCGTTTCGGTGGGACAAGACGACGCCCTTGGGGTTGCCTGTTGTGCCAGATGTGTAGTTGATGGTAACAATGTCTTCGGGTGTAGGCGGGTTCATCGGAATCGGTTGCCTCTCACCCAAAGCCTCAACATCGCGGATGTAGTGGATGGCAACACCTTGCTCACTAGCAAGCGAGTTCAGGAGGTCGCCCTTGGACTCGCCAGGGAGCTCGCCAGCTGAAAGTGGGTCGAGAACCACGATAATCTTGAGCGAGGGTAATCGAGGCTTCAGCTTCAACAGTGCCGTAACATGGTTCATTCCAGCAACCACACAGTTCAACTCGGAGTGGTTGATAATGTATTCGGTCGTGTCCGGGCCTAGAGTGTCGTAGATGGAGACCGTGTAGAGGCCCTGGGACATGCACGCCAGATCAGTGATTTGCCATTCCGGCCTATTCTGACACCACAGTCCAATACCGTACTTGTGTGCGGCAACGCCAGCTTGTTTATGTAGATGTACAAGACCAGCGCCGAAGTTGGTTCTCCGCTTGGCGATTGTCTCGTAGTCTTCCCAAACGTAAGGGCCGAAGGTCTTGGTAGCGGTATCATATGGGCGGTGTCCCAGGCATCTGTTCTTGGGCCATTTCGCAACCGAGTTCTCAAACGCTTCATGTGGTGTTCTGATCTCGGGAACCAGGTGGTCCAGCAGAGGCTTGTCTGTGAATCTCCAGTGCCTGTAGATAGCACTCCTTCCCTCTGCCTCCGAGCCCGGCAACGCTACACTGTAAGGCTGTCCCTTGGCCGGAGGCTCATGGAGCTCGGTCGCGCGATCGATCTGAGCATCTGTAGATCCGAACATATTTGCTCGCCTTTATATATATACAGGTTCGATTTGATAGGCTTTGAGTGGTCGCTTCGTCCGGAACGGTCGAAAGATACGAGTTCGTGTCGCGTGTGGAGAAAATGCCGACGAGATAGTGAGAGCTTTCTACTTTATAGTATACATCAGCGAAGCTCTTGGTAAACGACAGTCGATGATGGAAGTTGGCGCATGGCACGCCTGAGCTTCCAGCTTCCAGCTTCCATTACGCAGGTGACCTCACATACCTATAGCCCTAGCCACTAGTATCTCTCCTCTTCTCTTCAACTGACAATTATGAACGGAAAAAGATGCAACAAGTCTAGACAACTGTAGTCGGTCAAACAGAATAGAGAAGATGAGACAGGACAGCGATTCGAAAGCAAGGGTTGATGCTACGAACTAAGCCAGAGCCCACAATTTCCCATGGCGCAAAACGTGCCTCGGCAAAGTCGTCATGACGCGCCTGTCCAATTGAAACGAAGATGAAAACTGGGCCAAGGCTCATGCTGCGCTCTCAGCACCGAAAGCCAACGTGTTACCGGTCATGTGCGCCAAATGTAGCTGAGCCCCCGTGTCTCGGCGCCCGCTTTTCTCCAGACTTGCGCATCAGCGCCTCCCTTGCATGTGTTCGCGGGGAACGCTACGGGGCACTCACCCTTGGTTAGCACTGAGCAAGTTGCGCTGGCGTTGAGTGAATACATTCATTCGACGAGAGGGTATTGACGTGCAAATGCGCATGTGCAAGATCGCGCTTTCACATGCCGCCCCAGTGTGAGATCTTCCCCAGGAAAGGACACAACCCTTGTTCCGCGATGGAGCGGCCCTATTCTGATTGGCGGGGAAGATGCCTCGGCTTGCATTGTTGCGTTTTCGGCGGCTTTGACCGTCACGCACCAAACTAAAGAACGAGCATGCGACCTCGTACGAGATATGGGAGAGACGATTCAAGGAACAGATTACAATTAGTACAAGGAAAAAGTCCGCAAGTCCGACTGCTCTCCCGGGCATTCACAACATAGCCTTCACCTCTGCCGTATCCAACGCCTCACAGTCTAGGAATCACTAGACACTCCTAGGTGGAACCAGACAATGAAGCAGAGGGCTCAGCACTGCCAGTTTTATCCGCATTCTCCGGCTGACCCTTCTCCTGAGGCTTCGTTGCCGCCTTCGAGAACGATTGTTCAAAGTCTGCGATGATGTCGTCGATGTGTTCTGTGCCGACTGAAATACGGATGAGATCCTGTACCCTGTCAGCAAGTCATAATTGTGAAGTCAAGTGACGATTTGCCTACCTCGGTTACACCAGAGTTGATCTTCTCTTCGTCGCTCAGTTGCTCGTGTGTTGTTGTCCAGGGATGGATAGCCAGCGTCTTTGAATCGCCAACATTCGCTACGTTGGAGATGAGCTTGAAGTTGTCTACAACCTGGCTACCTGCTGCACCGCCTCCTGTAACACCAAAGGATAGTACGCCTCCGAAACCACGCGGTAAGTACTTTTTCGCTAGCTCGTGTGACGGATGACTCTCGAGACCAGGATAAGATACCCAGCTTACGTTTTTGTTGCTCTCAAGCCACTTCGCCAACTTCAGTGCATTGTATGCGTGTCTCTCTGCTCGTAAGGAGAGCGTCTCCACACCAAGGAGCAGCTGTTGGGCGGCGAATGGATTGAGCGCTGCGCCCAGGTCTCGCTGGATTTCGACACGTGCTCGGATGATGAATGTAATGGCTCCAAATGTCTCCCAGAACTTCAGTCCATGGTAACCGTCTGATGGCTCGACCATTTGCGGGAAGCGCTTGCCGTGCTTACCCCAGTCGAACTTCCCGCTATCGACTATCACACCACCAATCGTAGTTCCGTGACCTGTGTATTTTAGCTTGTGTCTACCAGAGAGTCGCAAACACATACCTCCAATCCATTTCGTTGCAGAGTGCACAACAATGTCAGCACCATGGTCAATAGGCCTGCAGAAGTATCCCCCGGCGCCAAATGTGTTGTCGACAATGACAGGAATACCAGCCTCGTGCGCAATTGCTACAATCTTCTCAAAATCGGGAACATTGTACCTTGGGTTGCCAATGCTTTCAAGCTTGCATGGGTTAGCCATTGTTCAGAGAGTTCTTCGCGTAAACTTACATATATCGCCTTCGTCTTCTCATCGATAGCAGCCTTGAAGTCATCTGGTTTGTCACCATTGATGAACTTAGTCTGCACCCCCAAACGTGGGAAGAAGACCTTGAGCTGGTTGTACGTGCCTCCATACAAGTTCGAAGTCGCTATGATGTTGTCTCCAGCATGCGCCAGAGCGGCTATGGCAATGAACTGAGCAGCTTGACCGGATGCTGTTGCCAGTGCTGCCACACCACCCTCAAGCGCAGCGATACGCGCCTCGAGTACACCGACGGTGGGGTTCCCTATACGACTGTATATGTTGCCAAATTCCTTGAGGCCAAAGAGATTCGCGGCATGCGCGCTATCATTGAAGGTGTATGACTACTGATGTTAGTCCGAGACTTGTTCAAGGGGAGTCTTTGTCGGTTCACAACGTACTGTGGTCGCGTAAATAGGTACAGCACGAGAGTTCGTCGCTGGGTCTGGCTCATGGCCTGTTTCATCAATGTTAGCAGCTATGGAAAGAGAGAGACTGGAAAATGCTTACCAGCGTGCAATTGAAGCGTCTCGAAATTCTTGGACAATTTCTCGGACATTTTGAGTCCTGGTCTTCAGATTGTATATTGTCGTAATGTGTTGAGCGAAGGAGCTTCAGGCGTTCACGGTGCTGTTAGAGGTGATCGAGAGACGGAATTTGGAAAGAGGGGAGGACTAGACGATTAATTGTGCCAAAAGTCGCGTCCGTCACGTCATCCACTCCCACGCGGGTGTGGATTACATTGGTATCCAGAGCATCGTAGTAGCTTCCTACTTCGGAACTGTGCTGACAGCCACAGTCACACTCGTACCATGTTATCATTGGCTAGTGACAGGTATTCCGATGCCCTTTTGGGTATAACTTGAAAACCCTTTGTGTATCCGTTAACCCATTATGTGTAAGAGACGGCCATACTGTATGTCTCGATTGCATAGCGCACGTCCTGGTAGGACGCCCAGAAATTGCGTGATCGTGTTTATCTGTTTTGGGACGCGGGGTAGGTTGGAGGGGTACTCTGGAGATGGGCCGGTTCCGGACGGACGCAAGGCTGATGAGATCCACACATGGCTAACACAAAGGCATCATAACTAGGGGTTGACAACGCACAGCGTGCCATAGATTTAGCCTACGGAATGTATCCAAACTGCAAGC
>Ga0265798_10012885_pt1 | contig 10051 bp, 6 predicted proteins | sample P3T30metagenome_FD_192430 | JGI IMG/M metagenome (GOLD analysis project Ga0265798, IMG submission 192430) | Plant litter microbial communities from East Loma Ridge, Irvine, California - P3 T30 | ecosystem: Environmental > Terrestrial > Plant litter > Unclassified | place: USA: California...
GATTTCTTCGTCGTTGTGAATCTCGTCAATGAGCTCGGCCATCGACTTTGAAGAGATCGATCGCTTGTTCTTTGCAGCTTGCTCAGCCAACGCGAAGAACCCTGCAATCCAATCGGAATGGATGGCAGTTTGAGCGAGGGCTTCGGCGATGATCGCCGGTTGCTCAAATTCGATGCCGAAGCCAAGATGGATCAACGGATGTAGGAAACCGGCGAATACAAGGGGGAGCATCTTTTTGGCAAGCTCATCGTCGGAGAAGACGTAGCGATTCACCGCCGCTTGCCAGCCCATATTGTCGATCTCGCCCTTGAAGAAGTGGAGAAAGTTCTTGTACTGACGTCCGTCGCCCAAAAGTTTGACGAATTCGGCGGGATCCTGCATCTTAGTAACAGCGCCTTCATCGTAAGATCCTAGCGGCCTTTGGTAAGACTGGTTGCTCTTGAAATGTTGCTGGATTTCTTCTGGGGAAGCGGCCAAGGCATAGACAGTCAAGAGATGATGTGCGATATGGTTGTGGAACCCCTTGCTGTTGAAGAACATGTGATATTCTTCGTGGTTCATCTGCAGTAATTCGGATGCTGTCTTCGCTTTCTCCGCGGTGTTGAAATGAGACAACGAGAACACCGGCTGCTCGCGGGTGGTGAGCTGTACTCGAGCTGCTGTCGCCATAGTCCTGATATGTTGGGGTTTGGTCTTTCTGATGACTGAGTATGGCAGTGTTTTCCACATATGGGGAAAGTGAAGATGGGTCAGTGGCCACAAGTTTAATTTATAGCCTCGTCTGTTCTCGATGCCTGTTGATTAGTGACGTTGCCGGACCTATGTACACATTCGCTTTTCAAGGTGAGGCTTTACAATCTACCTTGAAGATGTCACAAGACCGCTATCGATCTCGCTGCTGAGGTTACCGTAACATCAAGAGTGGCATACGAGGTGGGTTGATCGTCTTGCAAAGTCCATTCGCGGAAAGCGAGGGGCGAGAGCAAGCGCGAATACTCTTTGTACCTCTTACTCAGCATGAAGTCAAAGCTTGGTCACAGCGTCGGCTTTTGTTGAAGCGAGACCCTCGGACTCCGAAAAGCCGAGACGCGAAACAAACACGCTCTTTACGCGTGACGACACGCCTGATCTACATCACCTTGCCTGGAACACCTTCTTTGACATGACCCTGATCGACTGAACACGACCAATTCGCATGTCGCTCTAGCGCTCCCGGTACAGAGACGGCAAGAGCGAGCATGAAGCGAAAGAGGAAGTCAAACAACGCTCGCGGCTCGACCAAGCGGCAGCGAACCGACGGTAGCCATCAGCCTCCAGTAACCCCCCTGCTTGAGCAATATTACGATGGGGTGTGTAGTCTCAGGACATATCTGGTCTCTCGGTTGCCAAAGACAGCAAAGAAACGCCGTAAAAGATTATCCCGCTATGGCCTACAACCCTCGCAAGACGAGAGTATCTTGGTTGAGCAGGGTGTCGTTGAACTCCTGGACAGTATACTTGTTGGCACTGCAGGGTGTGTTCCTCTGGGGGACATCGGCCAACTCGATGCGGACATCTCTGCTTATACCCAGCAGGTGTCAGAGACGGATATCTCAGTCAGCCCAAGTGCAGGTCGCTTGAGGCAATCCGAGGTAGGACTCAGGCGGTGTCGGCGTTTTCGCCCAAGCTTGACTTGATCATTGACAACCCGAGCTAATCTGTCGTAGATTGTAGACTTTGTGATCGTATCACTGTTCCGCCGCCACACTGGTTCCTACCGACCATCGCACGTCCTTTGTGACGGATTCCAGCGGTCAGCTGGCACTGGCGCAGAGGCCAAAGCTGTGCCTGGTCTTCCCGGTATCTATGCCAAAGTGGAAAACCCGTATGTTCGAGAGCTTCGCAATCAGCCTTGGTCCAGCTTGCCACAACTGCTTGGACGAGGAGCAGAGCACATCTTGATCGGAATGCTCATGAATTGCGGCCTATACCGTCCGGTCCACTACAGTAGTAATGTGAGGCAAATATGTGGTCTTCCTCTCAGCGAGCTCAAAGCCGGTCAAAAGGAAGCGAGGCCTGAGGAAACGCATCTGCTCAAACGAGACTCTGCATCTTTCGCAGCGCGGCCGAAGACACGCCCTCTGTCAGACATACGCTTCCTGCGGCATCGTATGCTCTATGCCAAACCGTCTCTGAACTCGAGCGGCGTTGTTCGATTTGGTATGACACATGCACATGTCATGAGTCGCTGTCGTGACCCGATGGATTCAGCCGAGACCATTCACGTCATGAAGTACATCTTCCCACGACAATTTGACCTCCATAACGTGTTCACTTCGTCCACAGACGTGCGGAACACATCTCATCAGCTCATGGATTACACTGTACGTGAGCAAGAGATCTCACATGTACGCACAAAGCGCAAGTATCGACCTGGGAAGCCACCTCTTTCGGAAGACAGGATACCGCGGAGATTGCGAGGGAAGTGCTTCCACCTGGCGGAGCACTTGCGGAAAAGAGAGAGCAGGTGCTCTTACAAAATACTGCTCGACCATTACTGCCCACGCTCGCAACATGATACCTCAGACCGGAACAGTACTTTTGGACAGGCTGCCCCGCTGGGAAATGTATCCGCTTTCTGTCGGGCAGCTGTTCGACACGTATTCCCGCCTGAACTTTTTGGTGATCATGAAGGTGGGACCGGAAACTCCGCCACTATCATGAGATGCATTGACAACTTCGTCCGTCTTCGCCGTTACGAGACGATCAGCCTTCACAGCGTAATGCAAGGTATTACCTTGAGTGACATTGAGTGGCTCAACCCACGCAAGGCCGACCCGAAGTCGAACCTGTCCAAAACCGACTTCGAGACTCGCAAGGATATCTTGTCTGAATTGATGTACTACGTCTTCGACTCGTACCTGATTCCTCTAATCCGAAGCCATTTCTACGTGACGGAGTCGAGCGCGCACCGAAATCAGTTGTTTTACTTTCGCCACGATGTGTGGAAGTCGTTATCCGAGCCTGCGCTAGGGTCCTTGAAGCTTGAGATGTTCGAGGAGTGTAGCACAGCGGAGCTAGGCAATGCCATAGCACAACGTGCTCTCGGTGTCAGCAAAGTTCGTCTACTGCCGAAGGAAGTAGGCATGCGGCCGATTATCAATCTCCGACGGCGTGTGCAACGTCACCACAATGGACCACAGGCACTGGGAAAGAGCATCAACAGTATCCTGACACCCGCTTTCAGCATACTCAACTACGAAAAGGCCAGTCGACCGGAAGTGCTTGGTTCGGCACTGTTTTCGGTCGACGACATATTCGCGCGCCTGCAGAATTTTCGGACATCGCTGAGTTCACGAGGCCCGCAAAGTTCGCCATTCTATTTTGCAAAGGTCGATGTGAGGTCGTGCTTCGACACAATCCCACAGAAACGACTGCTCAGTCTGGCCAAGCAAATTCTTTCAGCAAACGAATACCACCTTACAAGATACTCGCGAGCAAAGCTACTCGGCGGCCACAGCCACGAGACACCTGGGTTTGGGTCCAAACCATCGTGGAAGTATCTTACGAAAGCCACGACCGAAAGTGGCGGCTTTGATTTGGACGCCGAAATCCATTCGGACGGCATAGCTGGCCGTACTCGGACCGCTTACGTGGGAGGTGTTGTGCAACGATCTGAGTACAGACAGACGATCTTGGACCTCTTGCATGAGCACATACAATCGAATGTTGTCAGAATAGGCAATCGCTTTTATCGTCAGAAGGAAGGCATCCCTCAAGGATCGATCCTCTCCAGTCTGCTGTGCAGCTACTTCTACGCCGAACTTGAGACAAGTGCGCTCAGCTTTATCAAAAATGAGAGCAGCTTGCTTATGAGGCTCATTGACGACTTTCTCATCATCACAACCGACCGCCATGTCGCGGAAAAGTTCATGCGCACCATGCATGCCGGGCTGCCAGAATTTGGCGTCCAAGTTCAAGTCGACAAAAGCAGGGCAAACTTCGACATCAACATTGATGGTTTCAAAATTGATCGATTGCCAGCAGAGACCGACTTCCCGTACTGTGGCAATGCTATCAACACCATCACGCTCGACCTAAGCAAGGACAAGCAGCGCCGCAAAACCGCCAACGTCCAAGAATCCATCACAATCGAACTCTCCAAGCTGCCAGGCCAGACGTTCTATCGCAAAACGTTGAACGCACTGAAGCTACACATGCGTACCATGCATTTGTCGACAAGCTACAACTCCGTCGCAACAGTTCTCAGCAATCTGTACCTCGCCTTCAACGAAGTCGCGATGAAGAGCTATTCGTACATCAAGTCATTGCCAAGTAGCAAGCAGCCTGCAAGCAAGCTCATGATAAGTAAGTCCTGATCGTTCCTAGCTCACTCGCCATCAAGCTCTCGTAAATGCCGCTGCAGCTCGCGTCTGCCACTAACAAGAGGTGTGGTGCTGCCACTTCTGCATCCGCGGATGTGAGGCGACGGCTTCAGCTCCGAGCAAACCAAGATTTGAGAGCTTGAATCCCGATTGAGTTGCTGTCAATCCAGCCCGAAAAAACATCAAAGTTGACAGACACATGTGCCGCAAGCATGGCCAAGACCACCACTGCAGGTTTACAGGATGCATGAGCTAACCCGGCATCTCAACCACCCACAGAAACTGTCAACGACCTGATCAAGCTTGCCTGCGCCCTCACCAAACGTCGCGCATCGTCATCGAAAAGCAGCAACAAACCGTTTGAATGTGCCGTCAGCGGCGCCCAAACTCGCTGGTAAGTCAGAAACAAAAAGAACTCCCTCAAACCCAACAATCCCCCGTCTATCCCTCCTCCCTTCAGCAAGTTCATGCAAGTCATGCATGTTTCCCACCTTTCTCATCCCACTTTCACCATCCCCCGGCTCTCAAACCCACATGCGATCTTCAAGATCGCGATTTCTGTCCGCCCGCCTGCATAGTCTAGCTATCCGCATGTTCCCGGCCGGCTCGCCCGACTTCCAATCTCCGCCAAGGCAAGGGCCCCACTTAGCCTGCCGTTTCAGACGGCGCATGTGCTAGCGGCCGCCACGATTGCGCCACGGGGCGTTGGTGGGAAGTCGGAGCCGCAACACGGATCAAGATAAGAAGAAAGATGATGGAAAATTGGAAGGATCGCAGTGCGACATGGCCGCCACGAAATTGCAATCTCGCCTACGGGAACTTCAGGTTCTTGACTGTTCTTGTAAATGGGAAAAGGCCAAAGCGATATCCGTGTTGACTATAAGCGATGGAGCCGGGTTCTTGTTCTTGGTTCTCTTGCTGACTCTTGCTCCCTTTCGACAGGCTTGCTTGTTCGGCTTTCCAGGCTGTGTTTCAGCGGCGGCAGACGAGATTTGTTGGCTTGCTTGCCTGGTTGGCGGAGCAGAAGAATGCCCCGGCGCTGAAGGCGCAGACGGCTAGCTTGGGCGGTGTGGTTGAGAGGTATTATTCGAGCTGATTTGATGGATCATGGAGTTGATGATGGGATGGATCCATGCGGAGATGGCTGTATGCATGACTCTGGCGTGTCTGGACTTGGAGGTGTTGAGCTAGTTCTACTACCACAGTACATCTCGAGGTTGCTGTATCCTGTTGGTCGATAGAACAGGCGGGGGAACAAGTGTTGTTGACGTTCGTAGACGTGCAGCGACAAGATGCATGTCATCGATGATGCTGATCGGTTGTCAATCCTCATGTCGCTACCTGTTTAACTACCTCCGCGGGTTGTTCCTTGTCTTTCTCGAACCCCTGTTGCTAATTGATGTCAAGCGCGGTGATCGTTTCTTGTCTTTTTCGGGGCTGCGAAAAACGGGGTTTCTTGGATAAGGCTGAAAACTTGGTTGCAGTTTCGAATTGGCAGCACTTGTCGACACCGCCTTGATGGGAAAACGGTGGTAGTAGCAGCAGCAGCTGCTGCAGCACTAATGATGATACAGCACTAGATAATCGCTATCCGATTGCAACGACTCAAGAGCAGCCGAGGAATTGCAGAGCGGGTTGAAGATCGGGGCCAGACAAACGGTTTTCTGTTTCTGCCTTGAGAGAATCGGGCGTGTCGGGATGGCAAGCCACAGACGCATGCGCCTTCCACACACATTCCAGCACTTGCGACGGGGCGACGGAGAGATCACAGAAAACTATTCTATCCCGCTGTGGACATTACACTTTGCGGCCCCAGCACTATAGTGAGGAAGATGGCTTGCTGCGATTGGCTGAAAGGGGAGATTTGGATAATCAAGAAAAGTACATGGCGACTTTGGTACTTCCGAACAGGACCAACCAAACCAACCAACCAAAACACAGATGTTCTGCAAGTCTTTCTCCCTCACGGACTCACCACCAGCCACGCGTTTTCAGACGGCACGCGTGAGTGAACGCAACGTCTCTTAACAAGACGTTGTACCGCAAATAGGTAGGTAGCTGTTCAAGCTGTTGTACCGGCAGCCCGCACCTATCATCATGCACTGTAGCATCATGGCGTCCCAGCCGCCGGAATTGGGCGGCACTGGCGGTTAGCGCTTCACACTTGGTACTACTTACATGTACATGAGTTGGCAGGGTGTGGACTGGAGGATTGGAATGGATGACTGTAGGTGGGCGGTAAGAATGGCATGCATGCACATGTGCTGTACTACTAATGGCGACAAGGCGATTGTTAGGTAGAGCCGCGGAGGGGAAGCTTCATGCATGCAGTCGGTGTACATACATGTATGGTAGAATCGAGGGGGTTGGTTCGAGGGTTGCTTCGATGGTTGGGATTGCATAGGATGATAAGGTACGGACTCCGAATGTAAGTACTGTAGGTTTCGACTGTTTGCGGCTATTCTTTTTCAATAATCGATTGATACAGTACCTTTGACTGCAGACTTCAGAATTGTCTCGTCTTGTCTCGTTTTATCCTGAGAATTGTCTTGGATGGTCGAACCTCCTGATCATCATTACCATTTCACAGTGCGACACTTCCGTCTCGCTCCGTGCACGCAGTCGGCAGTCTGGAACGATTGATGTTCAACACTACTACTACTTGAAGGAAAAAGGGAAAGACACGACAAACTACACACTTGTGGGTCACCGTTGCCTTTGCCGTCCCCTGGCAGGCGTTGTTCTGCTGGCGCGCGCTAGATCTTACCTTTTGTTAGTGCTGGCGCCCCCTGATGTGGTGAAGCAGTCCGTGAGCCCATCCACCCATCCCTCATCCACATAAGCTAGCGCATGCCCCGGTCAGAGCAAAGGTGCTCTAACTAGCCAGGCTTGTGCGCAAAATGGCAGACCTCCATCTGGCTCCGGCGAGACGACCAATCCTTACCACCTCCCATGCTACCAAAGGCCTGGACTTTGACCACCACGACATCCACAACGACGGGCTCGAACTGCTCTACCAACACCACTCTCAACACTACGACTCTCGCCTCCCCGCCGCCAATCGCTACCCTCACGCCCTCGCCATCGACTCCGACTACTACTCACGACATGATTACGTGCACTCTCTCTTGAATTCAGACCTAGCAACCACCACCGTCTGGAGCGGCTTCGGAGCCGGCAAACAGGCCGTTTTAAGCGTCAGCGTACCCGCCGCAACAGCACCCCGAGGAGGACGAAGAGGCAGCATGTCTTACCGATCAGCCGCAGACCGCGCTCACAGCATCATGGTCGCCGACGAGCCCATTGCTGTCGACACCGCTCCCAGCTCGCCGCCCGAGCTGAGCTACAGCAAGAGTTCCAAGAGCAGCTCCTCGTCGTGCCGCTCATTGTCGCTCGACAACGCCAGCAGGGAGAAACTGGCCAACTTCGAGGAGATTACACTGGAAGAAACCGGACGGGACTCGGTTGAGGACTGCAACTTGAAGCCGGAGAGCCGACCTACACTCAAGAGACCTCAAAACCGAAAGAGTTCGACGGAAAAGCTGGAGATGCCCAAGCGCAATGCCCCACCCCAACTACGGGATGCAACAAATAGCAACGCAAGGGGTTACCCCAGCCTGCAGGTTGCCGTGGGTAGCAGCATGCGAGATCAACGCTCACCCGTGGGTCGCGGCATGCGCAGGGGCTTTACCAGTCCTTCGTCTTCGAACTTCTTGGGCATGCGAAACTCGTCGCGGTCACCCTCACCCGGGAAGGGTTTGATGTCCTCTCCCTTGTCTCCGGATGTTCCCACACCGAAAGTGTCGCAAGACAACGGCCGATTCGTCAGGCGCACATCATGGCAGCCCGGCAAGAAGACCGTCAAGCAGCTGGAAGCCGAGTACGACGATCTGGACGAAGAGGTGCCCGATGAGGCCATTCTGGAAAACGTCCCCTTTACGCCTACACCTGGACAGCCTCGAGCAAGCCGCACGCCTAGCCCGCAGCGTCAACCCTCGTACACTAATTTGCTTGCGGTCGGCGCACATTCATCGCTGCACTCGGCCAACGTGCCCAAGAATGCAAGGCGGCCAAGCCGGTCCCCTCGCTCTCCGAAGAGCCAGAGGCCTGGGATCCCACGCAGCGCCACTACAAACTCTTTCTCGTCGGATCCTTTCGGTGGCACGCAGCAACGGTCGAAGTCTTGGAGCGACGACCTAAATGAGGAGGCTCGCCAATTGTCGGCGAAACTCGAAGAATACGCTGACCGAAGCTCCGGAGACAAGATGCGATCCGCTCCTGGTAGTGCAGCAAACAGCCCACCCCGAACTAGCGTACAGAGAACAAGGACTGCACCAATTCTTCCCGAGATGCCTCCTGTGCAAAAGGGCAACATCATGATCGATCCACTGCCTGTCAGCAAGGAGAAGGAGGCAGTGCTCACTCGCACGCGCCCGTCTTGGTTGCCTCCCAAGTGCCAGAAGGAGGAGAAGAAACACATGAGGGAATGGGAGCAGATGATGGCTCGTGCAGCGGAGGCCGAGAAAAAACGTGAAGCAAAGGAGAAGGCAGCGATTGACAACAAGACCGAGCTTGATGGTAGCATTGCTCGCATTTGGGAGCAACATGTCCTACCCAACTGGGACGCGGTGATTAATGAGCCACGAACTCGCGAGCTCTGGTGGCGTGGCGTCACCCCGGCTGCCCGTGGTCTTGTCTGGCCCAGAGCAATTGGAAACGATCTCTCACTTTCTGCCTCCTCTTACACCGCTGCTCTTGCTCGCGCTCAACAATTGGAAGCTCGCTTGGACGATCTCCCAGCCGAAGAGCGCACCAAGTCCAAGGAAGCCGCCTGGCTTGATGCCATTGCTCGCGACGTGCCTGCTGTCTTCCCTGACTTGGGCATCTTCAACTCGGATCCTCCTTCGCCAGCCCAGAGGACACTGTCTAACGTCTTGAAAGCTTACGCCTTCTACCGGTCCGACGTTGGCTATGTCTATGGAACACACCTCATCGCCGGTCTCTTGTGTCTTCACACCTCCGCTGCCGAACCCGAGACTGCCTTCGTAGCCCTGGCCAACCTTCTGAATCGCCCCACGCCACTCGCATTCCTCGTCCACGACCAGGCAGCGATGGGCCGCACCCACGACCTGGTTTTCAGCACCCTCAAATACAAATCACCAACCCTACACGCCCACCTCACATCGCCTGCTCTCAATTTGTCGCCTTCGGACCTCCTTGATCCGTTGTTTAGATGTCTGTTCGCCTACAACCTCCCACCCTCACACGCCGCGCGAGTCTGGGATCTTTACGTCTTCGAGGGCGAGAAGGCACTTGTGCGTACCGCCGTCGCGGTCCTGGCGAAACTCGAACCGAAACTCTACGGCAAGCGGGACGAAGTGCTCGACCTGCTTGGCTGGGGGAATGAGGGTCGATGGGAACTGGGCTCCGAGGAGGAGTTTGTGACTTCTGTGCGCGAGGCGGGCAAGGTCGACGCCAAGAAGCCTTGATTCAGATTTGAGAGGCATGATGAATGAGAAAGAATTTTTAGACGAGCTCCCTGGAGGAAGCAAGACGCAGGCCGCAAGACGTAAGACGCAAGACGCAAACAGAGACGAGAGAGAACATGAGATCAGAATTATCGCGATGACGAGGAGCAGCAGCGTGCTAGACATTGCGCGCTTCGGCTTGAACGCATACAGAGACAG
>Ga0265798_10012886_pt1 | contig 10050 bp, 6 predicted proteins | sample P3T30metagenome_FD_192430 | JGI IMG/M metagenome (GOLD analysis project Ga0265798, IMG submission 192430) | Plant litter microbial communities from East Loma Ridge, Irvine, California - P3 T30 | ecosystem: Environmental > Terrestrial > Plant litter > Unclassified | place: USA: California...
GCCAGGGATTATGAGATCTGCGAACTCTGCTGCACGAGCAGCTGGACATGACTGAAGCTCGCGGATGACAGGATCGAGAGTCCACAAATGAAGGGTGGTCGATGTCGCCTTGGAGTTGCCCGACATCATTGGTATTGCGATTGTTGCGACTGCAAGGGCTGGGTTGGTGTAGGCGCAAAGAATAAGCGTTATTTGAGTGGAGCATGAGGGTAACAGTGTCAATGTCTGTACGAAAAGAAAGCTTACACTAGCGCGGAAGCAAGTGCGCCCGCCGCAAAAGAGTGAAAGTGCTCCAGACTTCCTGCTCCAGCGCGCTCGAGTCGCGGAGAGAAGCAGCACGTCCGGCGACGCGGAATTGTTAACCCAAATCAAGCTCACCTAGTCGAAGCGGTACCTGCGGACATGTGCAAAGCCGGCTTCCAAATCACCGATATGAACGACTATACCAAGGCAAAGCTTTTGCGAAAAGAGACCGGAAATATAATTCTACGATCAGCCGTAGACATAAGAAGACACCGAAAAGTCTGTTTGCCTTCTCAATTACCGTCTGTCACCTCTTCAATCGCCTTCTCGCTTTCCCTCTAAGGTCGCTTCCCTGTACAGCTACAGCGAGCGACAATACGACGTATTGAATCAGCAAATGTTCGAGAGACTTGGACTAGTGTTGCGAGCATGTTTGATGACGCTTAGGTATTGATGGTGGGGCTCATCTGGCTGGTCTCCGCGCGACCAACGTATTTGGAATAGATTTGACTTCATTGCCCAATCTTCCACATACGACCATAGGACAATGAGAATTAGGCTTCCCGTCCGCTCAGCCATATACAAGCATTGTACCGGTGGATTAGTAGTTAGGTGGGTGACCACTAGCGAATCCCCACTGTTGTATGTTTTTGCTCTTTTTGCTCTAACGTGCAAGTGTGCCGAGCTCATCTCATCTAGCTAACAACACCCCATCGCTTCTTTTTGCCTCGCTAATCGAACCCAGCTTACAGAGGACATGGTTTAGAGATACAACAAGACAAGAGAGATACGAATGTTTTTCCGGCAAGAATCTCGCTTCGTAGCATGTGTTCGCCCGTTTGCGCAGTATAACCTTTTCGTTATCGCATATGAACGCATACAAGATCGATCACACGCAGTCATAAACACTTCTAGTAGCGAGCAAAGTTGTATTGGGAGTTCTACAGAGAGATGATGATGCAACAGATGCAGATGCGCGGGCATGAGAATCCCCGGACTCACTGTCTGTGTTGTGAAACTTAGCCCTGTTTGATTGGATTTGCTCCACCACTAGCGACGAAGACAATGAGCACGGTACTGTAACTAGAACCGGGCTTGTCAGTACCACTTCGAACCGCAACGATCTTACGCTCAAGACCTTTGGAAGCAAGCTTACGTAGCACCGGCCAGCGTCAACTCCATGGTCTTAGCTTTCGTCAGTGTAGATACCACAGCGAGGTACACGATTGTAGATAGTGAGACCACGCTCATTCGGACCTGGAAGCTGATAACAGCATTGCATATGACGACCGGCATCAGTAGCAACAGCGTGATGCAGAACAGCAGCGAGGCTCGGGCTAAGGCCCTGATCATAGAACGGCCATTCGACCAGACGTAAACGTGAGAGTTTGCAGACACGTCGCGGGAGAAAAGCTGGTCATCGGAATCAGCTGACACCGATTTGCGAGGAAGAGAGATCAGTTTAACGTACCAGTCGAGACCGAGGCATGAGTTTAATGAGTAGATGGCTAATCCAATCGTCGAATCGCAACAGAGCACTATCCAGGCCTGGCGCAAGGCAAGCAAGCTCTCCATCATGATCGAGATACGCCGTCTCAGCCGTGTGCATAGATTTAGTGCCTGAAAGCCAATTTCGCAAGCTTTGGACGTCTTTTGGGTATGCCGTATCGAGGGACAAAGCTTTGTGCGCTCGGTTCACAAAGTCATCTGGATATGCCATCAGAATTGAACCCTTCGCATGATCTAAGCAACGAGAGGCTTCGTTCGGTAAAGCATACCATAAGATGCCATATGAGTGTCAATCTCAGACAGTATCTGCCATCGTTCCTCATTTCGGTCCACCCGACTCACTCCAAGATACAGCGGTCGCGTTTCGTTTTCATCGATAGAATCGAGCTTTGCTTCTAGAGAAGACAAACGATCCTGCTTCAGCAGTAGTAGGCGTGCTCGTAGCCTTTTGAAGCGTCGAAAGACGAACCACGGTTCGTGAGCGGAGATAAGAGCTGAGTATCGGGGATACCCTTTTCTATATTGCTCCACTGCTGGCCCGTTAGCCATTCCAAGAACTTTGGCTTAAAACAGGCTCTACATGCCTCTTTTGACGCTCTTGAGTGGTGTTTTTGGTACAGCTTTTGGTTCCCAAAGCGGAAGGCAGGTGTTGCGGCTCATCGCTATACTTGAACGATGGATGTGTACATGCGATCCAAATTGTTTGGCCACAGCGGAGAAATGGTTGTCCGAGCTTGCCAGTTGTAAATGCAAATCGTAGACTACTGCTCAAGAGAAGAGGCTGTCGTGTAACGGTCTGCAAATCTAGGCTGGGGCAATCATGTTTAGATCAACATTGAACTTCCCATACTTGATAGAATGAGGCAGTGCGCGCTATTATAGTGGGTAGTTTAGTTTCTATAACTGTATGTATGGCCCAGTCGGGTTCGTGACGGGACTGGCTTGAACGACCCCTCGCCTCTCGCAAGAAGCCCGGCAGAAAGCCCCGCAGGGCAACAGGGCAACAGGGTAACAGCGCATCAGGCAGCACCGCAGCACGAAATTAGGGCTACAAGGCACAAAGGCCACGAGACTGGGGTCAGAATCTTTCCATAAGCATGTTATCAATTGCCTACATTTAGAGACATCTCCGAGTCGCCTCGTTCACCTCTCCAGACTGATACCTCTAAGACGACAAGGCCGTACACATCGCACGAGGAAGCATCAAAATGTCGAAGCCTGAGGAGTTCGTGACCCCGAATGTGCTGTAAGAGACAGGCAGCGCTCATTGACTTGATCTTAGACACGAAAGTCCGGACGTTAAGTTTCTAGACAACGACGGCAGAGCCGAAGTCATCCAATGGTCTGCTTCAGATGTTAGTTGTCTAAGTGTCTGATATCATTGTACTGGTCTATCTGCTGATTGCGCTAGCTACCCGAGTTCTCCGTGGGCCAATATGTCCAGGTCATTAACAGCGATGGCAACTTGATTGGACCGTACCTTGTTGAAGAGGTCGATGAAGATAGCTGCACATATACTCTCAGTGAGGAAAATGGCAATCCGGCATTTGACGGAAGGTCCTTCACGCAGGCGGAATTGAGGGGCTACGATTAGGGTGCAGAACCGCGAATGCTGGGCAAGGCTGTGCACCATCTCTCTCATATAGCCGATCGTTCGGGGACTAGCTTGGAAGCGGGCGCGCTTTAGATTAAGATGACGTCTTATAATGAAAACGTTGCACCTATCGATTGGTGTGAGAATGAATGCATACACATACGAGCGACACCCATAAGAAGCTTAAACTGCAATCGTAAGATGTGCACAACTAGACAAGTCTCCTTAAACCGCTATCCGCCTGGAACGCGAACTGGTACTGCACCTTGGCTCCGAAGGAATATACCTATGTGAAACGCATCACTCACTGACTGTCGGACAGTTCTGCGCTAAGCTCTTCTACCACTTCTCCCAAGCGACAATCCGGAATTTGCCTTTGATGGACAACAAAAGGGAAGAGACCACACGTTACGCACTACTAGTGGGTATCGACGCATATCCGTCCCCCAACGCCCTATCGGGCGCAGTCAGAGACGTCCAGCTGATGGGAGATTTCATACGAGCAAAGGACAAAAATGTAGTTGTTCACCAGTTGACAGCAAAATCCAGTCAACCGTCCTCTAGTGGCGCGTCTGATGCCGAGGATAAGCAGGAACTGCCAACACACCAAAATGTGAGGCGTATGCTCGATGACATCACCAATCAAGCCAAGGCTGGCGATTTCGTCTATTTTCACTTCTCAGGTCACGGAACCACACGTCCGGAACCGGACAAGATCAGGCCGCTCGCCTTGGCCTTGCTTTCCGATCGACCTTCAAAATCGGGAATCCAGTATTTTTGGGGGAGAGATCTAGGTTCCGCAATAAGGACTATGGCAGACAAGGGAATACATATGACTCTTACACTCGATTGCTGCTTTTCCGGCAGCGTGATGCGCAATGACCGCGGGGTGCGATACCTTCCTTACGACCCCGAAGTTGGCGACGCTGATGCAGTAGGCGATGATCTCAGTGCCGCCTCCTTTGACGACATCATTTCTTCTGCTTTCAGAAGCGGTACACTATTACCTCGATGGCTTTCGTGTGCCGAAGGTTGTTCCATCATCACAGCGTGTGGACCGAATGAGGCGGCAAAAGAGCTTGAAGATCAGGACACTAAGCTAACACATGGAGCCTTGAGTTACTACCTACTCCGGGCGTGCAGGATGGTAAACCTACTGGATGCTCGTCTCGATATCATCTACAACCATGTGCAAGCCATGTTTCGGGAAGGTGAAGGTCGCCAAGTGCCCTTGTTCCTAGGCGACCGTAAGTATGGAATTCTTGGACTGGGAACGGATTTGGCAGACTCTGAGATGATGGCGGTCACAAGTAGAGGGGAAAAAGGTATTCATTTACCAGTTGGAGCGGCCCAAGGTGTATGTATCGGCGACCTTTTCCAACTCCGACCTTTGGAAGACGAGGCAAACACGGTACTCGCACAAGTCACTGAAGTGACCAGTCTCAGATGCAGACTGGTCACGTCGAACAAAGAGTCCTCGTCTGTACGGATCAGAACAGGGTGGATGGCAAAAGCCGTACATCGTAACGCCATTCGCCGCTTCGGATTATCGATATCACCAACAGAGCCAAAGTTGACCGAGCTCATCGAGCTTCTGAGAGGGTCTGGCTTTACGGTAGACCAAGAACACCAACAGCCGTTCATGCAGGTGGAGTTGAAAGGAGATGACACTCTCGAAATAACAGATTGTAGCGATAATCCCTTGCCGTCCACGATTGAACTACGTATCGCAGATAATACAGCAGCGGAACTACTCGGAACTGTCGAACACCTGCTTTGGTACAAATCGACAAAAGATCTCAGCAATGAACAGCCGATTGACGAGTTCCGAAACTCTTACTCGATACATCTGACTACCAAAGATAAGAGCTTCCAACCAGGACCTCAAGCAATTGAAGTGAAACACGAGGCCCGCATAAGCTTTGTTGTGGATAACAAAGGCGCCCGTGATCTCTTCGTCTTCATCTACGGGATGGGGAGGCTCTGGAATGTGTATTGCGCTGTGAAGAAAAGTCACATTCCGGTTACACCGGGTGAGCAGAAGGAGCTACGGATCAAAATGACCGTCGATGATGGGCCACGCGGGGAATCACTTTCTCAATCAGACGACGTCTTCAAGGTCTTTGTGACTTCTCACTGGACCTCGTTCCAATGCTTGACATTGCCGGAACTGCAGAAAGATGACAACAAGGACTGTGAAGTCGAAGCTGACTCGGGTGACCGGGACTCGTCATCGGAATTTTGGGACGTAATGGACTTCCACGTGCGAACAAGTCGATAACGCGCGAAAAGGTCGCTGCATCTAGAGTGCGTTGCTGAGGAATGTCGTATCAGCGTTGTAGGGGTGGCCACTTGTAATCTGCTTCATACGCCATGATGTACGTAGGGAACCCATAGGGGAAACGTCGTTGTGACCTCATCTTCTGATGAGGAATCCAAGGGACTGCCTTTCCTTTGCGACACAACTCGCCTCGCTCGAGAGACATTCTGCAGCCAGATTTTACGCTGCTTTTGCATCGCCTCATGCAGGCCGCGACATACCGATTCGTCTCCCATCCCATGATCGCGCAAGGATTCGTATACGGCACTAGCTATGTCCAGACATGCCTCATCGTTCACTTGCCAGAGAGTTCCAATGACATGACGAAAGCCTGCTATTTGACAAGCGCTTATGATGTGGATGCTTTCGTCCAAGAATCGAGCGTCAGAGACTTGCCCGGTACCACAGGCCGAGAGGTAAGCGAGGAAAGGGGAATGCTCGCGAAGATTCAGACCTAACAAGGTTTCGACCGTCATCCCATTGGCTTCCCAGTCACTAAGAACGAGCTTGCTGTTCGAGGGATTTGTCAGGTCGGTATGACCATGCCCGGCGAAGTGAAACACTGTCAGAGTGGGATCACCCAAATGACTGAGCACGTCGGACTTGCTCTGCGTGGGTCTAGATATCTGGAAGCGCATGCCACAGCATATTTCGTCGACTGTATCGATCTCCTCATCTGCAAAGTCGAGTCTGCCCCAGGAAGAACCGGGTGTTTCCTTCATGGCGACCAGAACAGCAAGGGGTCGGATCTGACCTCGCACCTTGCGTTGACGAGCCTCTATCATAGCCTTCATAGAAGATATATAAGAAGACATAGTTCTATCGAGAACACTGTCATTGGGTTCACTCAGGTGTAGACCAGCCGCGTGTATCGGAAATTTGCTGAGCAGCCCTGTGGCGATCCACCAGACTCTTCGCTTGCTGGCTGCTGTTTTCAAAGGTTGGGTGTATCCGAGTGCGTCTAAGACAGGCTTGGCTATGTTATTCCACAGCCAAACCAGGGTACCGGTGCTCCTTAAAATTGAATCACTTCTCGACTGTTCTTCAATCTTGGCGTATTCGAGGTTGGTCAACGGAACAACCTCTACTTCTCCGCAATCTCGAATGATGAACGCGTCGCATCGAAGTTGACTAGCATTGATGGTGACTATAGGTCCGTGTTTCGCAGCCCGACGCATTTCTTCAGGACTAGGTGAGAGGAGGAACCGTTCGAGTCCTTCTTGGTCACGGATCTTTTGCAGAAGATCATCCATTTGTTTGTTTGTATCGTATTGCCGTACGTCAAGATCATGGGGAATACTGAGTTGATCTCGTAGACGATTGAAGGCTTCAGCAAGATCTGGGTGCTTCTTGCGCAGTGTGTGAACATCTACCCGCAGCTCTTCAACCGAGGAGGCCAACACACCTCTTCCTGTTTCGAGGAATTCAAGCGCAATGTACGGATCCTGTCTGGCCTGTAGAGCCACTGCTGCAGCATCCGATGCGAAACGCGTGATGTGTTTGTTTCCGAGTAGGAACTGCTTATCAGCTACCTCCAGAGAGCGTGATGTCAACTTGGGGAGTAATCGAATGGCCTTCTTGGCAACCGCAAATGCAGAAGACCAATCTTTGTTGGCTGAGCACAGATCGAAACACATCCTTCCTGCTTGTGCCCTGTGTATCAAAGGTGTATACGCTTCCGCATCCAACATAATACGGTAGTGGGTCAACGCGTTTTGGAAAGTTTGCTGTGTCTTGTGTCCCAGTCGCCAGGCAGTGTCCTCACACATTGCAAGCAGCCAAGCCTGTAGAACATGATTCGGATGGCGGTTGTCTGTCGTGCCTCGAGCCTTGCTGAGGACCTCTGTAGCGTAGTCTAGGTCTTTCATGTCGGAGTTGTGTAAGGCGCGATGATGGAGATAATGGCCGAGGTTCATGAGATGCATCCCTGAGTCCGTGTCAACTGGATCTCGTGTGCGCGCTAAGTCTTCGGCCTCCTTCAGCAGCGAAATAGCTCTATTGAGGTCTTCGACCGGCGACGCTTCGTTGGTATCGAATTTGGTGCCAGACTTAGTGTCGTCAGTACCAGCAGGGTGTAATGCGTCAATACCCATAAGAGTCTGTAGAGTTGCGTTGCTAATGGAAAGGCTTGCACGTCGGTGTTCGTATCTCTTACCATACCACAAACCAAGCCCCGAGACAGCAAAAGCTCTGTAAATATGATCAACACCCAGGTCCTTCAAGGCCATGTTACAGACCTTGATGCCTCGCGTAATGTCTTTTCCAGCAAGTGTGATATCGTAGCGCTTTCTTAGGCACACGTTGAGATTTCGAAGCCAGTTGGGCCGAAAGGGATGTTCTTTTACAGCAGATACTGTGTGGTCCAAAATCGTGATAGATCGATCGAGGTCTCTCCCAGAGCCGGTTCGTTCGTGGCGCTCACAAAGACGAATGGCGAAAGTGTTGAGAACTTCGCAGTGTGCTGGTTCCAGCGCTGGCGTCACTCCTTCTGGAGTATGTAGAATCAATTGATACGCTGGCGTAGACTTGTAGGCATCTTCCGCTAGTTCGAAAGCACGGTTGAAGTCATCCATGTTGCCGGTCTGGAGTAAGAACTTCTGCCGGAACAATTCGCTCAAGCCGCTTGTACGTTTAGCACGATTCTTATTGTCCAATCCTGTATTCTTGAGAACTTCCTGCAAGATCTGAACGGCTCTGGAAAGATCCTCGGGTTGGCGACCACGACATCTCTCAAACCGTCTGCCGAGTTTAGATGCGAGGTTGCAGTTCATGCCCATGCGCATGGCGTCATCTTCAAGCAATGGTATGATGCTCTCGTCGATTTTGATAGCAGAGTTGAGATCCTCGAGCATTGAAGTTCGCGTGTATCTAGCAAGCAAAAGACTTGACAACTTGCCAGCTTTCATCATTACCTGACGGTCAGGAGTCAGATTCTCGAGCTCGGCACCTAGTTCAGAGCGCAGTGCGGTTATTCCGTCATCGAGGTCTTCCAATGTTGCCATAGCTGCGAGAAGGGGCAGACGATCTCGGCCTTCTCAGGTAATGTGGTGTAAGTTTTGCAGGTATGACGAGGACCGCATGAAGACGAGGCTGAGGACAGCCTTTGAAGCTCGGACGAGTGGCGGGCGGCAAGGTACCTAGGTAGTCGGAATTCGGAGCTAGCTTCGCCGTAGACGTTTATGTGACTTGTATTCTTGTACGATGTGTGAAGGGGTGAGTTGTTGGCGGCATCGTATGCTGTGGCAAGAGAGGCCGTGTAAGCTCAGCCCGGTGGCCAGCCAAGAATGTGTGCGACATTAACATTCTCAGCTCGCCTCTTATACGCTCCCTTTACCCCGCTTACTTAATGCCACGTTTCCGGTTCTCCTTTCTCATACGGTGAGATAGGATGCAACAGTGCAGCCTTCTTCATCTCGACCGGCCAACTCGATGCGCAGGGCAGGTAGCCTGGAACACAGTTGTGAGGCTCCTATCTGTGGGTAGACGATAAAGTGGGGCAGTGCTGAGTACACGGTATCTTAGGCGACGTCGATGATGAGGCATATAGATTGCGTACCTAACGATAGGAACTGGGTACCTCTACATTGTGTTGCTGGTGGTCGAAGAACCTAGCGTGGCGCGTGCAGGTGACGCGTGGCGCGTCAACTCTAGGTTCGGCGACCCGCCCGCGGGCACGGGCGTCGACTCACCCGAGATCCACACTGCGATGCATGCCTCACGCGGAATTCATTACCGAACGCAATTGATGCAGATGCTTCATCATTACCGCTCAAATCTACGTGGGGCAGACTAGGTTCGGCTCGCAGAATCGAACTAAAGTTGCTGTTTCGCGGAGTGGTTGAACGGCGCAGATCATTAATGGAATAAGCATGAGCCGACACCGAAGGTTTGATTGACAACCATGAACCGTAGCCAGGACACTATCTTTTCCGCCCCTCACGCCATCTAATCTGATTCCTGAATGGAACATAGAAGAATGTTTGTTGTAGTGGCGATCACAAGAATTCACTTCCGTTCAGGCAAGAGTCAATTCGGATTGTGGGGAGTTTGACAACCACATCACAGATTCTTTCCGCGTCCATGTATTCCATGCGCTGTCTAATCCTCCATTCTGTTCCAAGGTATAAAGCGAGCTGATCTTGTTGCGACGATCGATCGTCCTGCGAGAGTGGACTAGCGGTGGCATAAATCTAATGTGTGGACGGATTTGAAACTCTGCGTAAGAGCCAGACAATTGACCCACATCGCAGCCAAGATGAGGAGGTGGAAGATCTGATGTGAGGTACCAAACACGTCGAACTTGCCCGGAGCGAACCGTTCGGGAGGCCGAGTCTGCATGTGATGGTCAGTTCACATGTCTCTTCAAGTACAAGAGTCAATGATC
>Ga0265798_10012890_pt1 | contig 10049 bp, 3 predicted proteins | sample P3T30metagenome_FD_192430 | JGI IMG/M metagenome (GOLD analysis project Ga0265798, IMG submission 192430) | Plant litter microbial communities from East Loma Ridge, Irvine, California - P3 T30 | ecosystem: Environmental > Terrestrial > Plant litter > Unclassified | place: USA: California...
CGGCCTGCCACGAGCGAGCTGAGCGAAGTCGATCAATTACGGCTCGAGCTGGCTAAAGCCCAGGAGGAGCTGGCCATCCTAAAAAAGTTCGATGCGTACTTAACTCGCCTAAAGAAGTGAAGTACGCATTCATTGATGAGCACCGCAGTGAATTTCCCGTCAAGTCGCTGTGCCGCGAGCTCGATATCAGCCGGAGCCTGTACTACGCGTACAAGAAGGCCAAGCCAAGCCTGCATAGCCAGGAAGACCTCGCCCTGCGTGCACATATTGTCAGGCTCAACGCATCGCATCGCTGGGCGCCCGGGGCGATCAAGATGTGGCGTTTGCTCAAAGCCGAAGGCATCCAGTGCGGCAAGCACCGTGTCAGAAGGCTGCGCAAGCTGGAAAACATTCAATCGTTCCGCAACAGGCGCTTTCGTGCTGCTAACGCGATGCAACGCGTGCAGCCGCCGGCGCCAAATCTGGTCGAGCGGCGTTTCAACGTCAGCGCTCCGAACATGATTTGGGTTGGCGACATGACGGCCATGCGCACCAAGGAAGGCTGGCTGCATCTGGCCATCGTGATCGATCTGTTTGCCCGTCGTGTTGTCGGCTGGTCGATGGACACCACGCAAGCTGCAACCGTACCCATGGCAGCGTTCAACATGGCGCTGGCGCAGCGAAAACCGGCTGCTGGACTGATCTTCCATAGTGATCAGGGCACCGTCTACGCATCGAACGATTACCGTGAATTGCTGGAAGCGAACGGCGTACGACCAAGCATGAGCCGTAAGGGCAATTGCTGGGATAACGCTGTTGCGGAAAGCTTCTTCTCGAACCTCAAGAACGAAGCGATTTACGAGCGCCTGTTTGCATCGAGGGACGAAGGCAAGGCAGTGGTCGGTGACTACATCGAGAAGTATTACAATACGCGGCGGTTGCATCAAACCTTGGGCTACCAAACGCCTGCCGCGGTCGACGCCGCATACCGTGTGCCTAAATAACTTGTCCAGGATATCCGGACTACCTCAAGAAAAGGAAATTTCTTGGGCATGAAAAAAGGGCCGGATACCTGTGGCATCCGGCCCTTTCGCGTTCAGGCGAAGACGGTTACATGACCATCTCGGCCTGGCCGACGATCGCCACCGGCACCGCCGCGTCCGGGTCCACGGCAGCCAGCAGGTCGGCCAGGGTCGGCGCGCCGGCGGCCGCTGCATCGCGGGCGTCAATCGAGAAGTAGACGTCGGTCATGTCGGCGACCTGGCCATTCGAGAGCAGTGCGCTGCTGCGCTCGAGGTGCAGGTTGCCTTCGGCGTCGACGAATGGCAGCACCGTGTAGCCGACATTCAGCGAGACCACGCCGGCCTGGGCCAGCGACAGCAGTTCGCCGTCGTCGGTCTGGTGGTTGCCGTTGGCGTCCTGCCAGATGCGCAGTTCGCCGAAGGCCGCATCTTGCGCGTTGACGACGCCGTCGGCGTTGCTGTCGTAAGAGGCCAGCTGGCTGAAGCCCGCGCCCTGGTGCGCGCCGCCGAACAGTTCCGAGATGTCGTCGATCTTGCCGTTGCCGTTGCGGTCCACCGCCAGGAAGCCGTCGCTGGAGGACAGCCAGCCCGAGGCGATGGCCGAGCCGTTGCCGAGCAGGTCGAAGATGCCGCCGGCGTTGGCGCGGGCCACCGTGTGCACGCCGTCGCCATTCAGGTCGATCGCGATCGGGGTGATGGTCGCGTCCCAGCTCATGTCGTTCTCGCCCGAGGTGAGGGTGATGTTGTCGGTGCGGGTTACGTTGACCAGGGAGATGCCATCACCGTTCACGTCCGAGTCGATCGCATCGTTGCTGCCGATGTTTTTCTTCCCCCACTTCCAGTTGTCCATGTTGATGCCTTGGTACATGACATCGCCCTTGTCGAACTTGAGCCAGTAGGTGCCCGGGTCCAGGTTGCTGAACTTGTAGTTGCCGGCGCTGTTGGTCTTGGTGGTCGCCAGCAGGGCGCCCGAGGTCGAATACAGCTGCACGGTGACGCCGCCGATGCCGCCTTCGCCGCTGTCCTGGATGCCGTCGTGGTCCTTGTCTTCCCACACCTTGTCGCCCAGCGAAGCCTTGCGGTACAGGCCCGCGTCCCAGGTCAGATCATTCTCGCCCTGGGTCAGGGTGATCAGGCCGGTGCGGCCGTTCGCCGTGTCGATGTCGGAGTCGATGGTGTCGTTGGTGCCGACGTTGGCCTTGGTCGCGAAATAGCCTTCCGGCTCGACCACTTCGACGCGGTAGTTGCCCGCATTGAGGTTATCGAACAGGTACTTGCCGTTGGCGTCGGTGACGGTGGTCTCGAGCACCTTGCCGTTCGCGTCCAGCAGCTTGACGGTGACGCCCTTGACGCCGTTCTCGCCGGTTTCGCGCATGCCGTTGTAGTTCAGGTCTTCCCACACGGTGTCGCCGATCGAGCCGCGCTTGACCGGGGTCGGGGCGGGCAGCTTGATGTCGTCGATGTCGGTCGCGCTGTTGTTGTTCGGGTTGGTGTCGATGAAGGTCGACGGCGCCGTCACGGTGGCGGTGTTCACCACTTCGGACGGCACGGTGCCGGCCTTCCACACCAGGTAGTCGTTGTTGGTGCCGGCGCTGTTGGCGCCCGCGACGAAGAACACGTACTTGGCATCCGCATTGAAGTTCGACGGACGCACCGACAGCACGTCGCCGGACTCCGCGCCGACGCCGAAGTCGCCGTACTTGAAGGTGAACTTGGTGGTCAGCTTCGACAGGTCGGGCATGGCTTCGTCCGACCAGTACAGGGTGCCGATCTCGGCGCCGCCGGAGCCGTCGGCGTCCAGGTTCGAGACCCACAGCGAGCTCCATTGCTCGCCCGCTTCCTTGGTCAGGCGGATCACTTCATTGTTGGCCTGGTTGCTCAAGCCGGTCACGGACTCGCCGCTGCCGCTGTTCTCGTTCTTCGACAGCACGCCGATGCCCTTGTCCTCGCCCTGGTTGCGCGCCCACAGGCTGGCCGCGCTGACGCTGGTGCCGAAGAAGGTCCCGGCTTCGGCGGTGATGCCGTTGACGGTGCGGCTGGCGCCGACGTTGGCGTTGGTGGCCAGGGTAGAGAAGTCCGACACGGTTTCCACCAGCGCCGCCACCTTGGCGGTGACAGTGTAGGTGATGCTCGAGCCACCGGCCAGGGTGACGGTATCGAGGATAGCGCCCGTGCCCGACAGCTGGTTGCCGCTCGCGCCATTCGTCGCGCTGCTGGTCCAGGTGACGTTGGTGAGCGTCGACGGGATCGCATCCTTGACCAGGGCGTCGGCCGCGATCGCGGTGCCGGTGTTGGTGACCACGATCTTGTAGGTGATGGTCTGGCCGGCCGTAACAAACGTCAAACCATCGGTCTTGGTGATCGCCAGGTCGCCGGTCACATTGACCAGGCCAGCGTCCAGGTTCTTGTTGTTCTCGCCCGAGGCGAGCGTCACGATGCGGGTCAGGCCGGTGCTGGCGTTGGCGTCCGAATCGAGCGCGTCGCCGCCGATGCCGGCGCCGGTGTAGATGGTGCCGGTCGGCTTGCTGAACTCGACCTGGTACTGCACGCCCGGGGTCAGGTTGCTGAAGTTGTAGACGCCGTCGGCGCCGGTCACGGTCGACACGCGGGTGTTGTCGCCGGTGGTCGAGATCAGGCCATCGGCGCCGCCGCCGATCAGGGTGACGGTGCGGCCGGCGAGGCCGGTGGCGCCGTCGTCCTGGATGCCGTTGGCATTGGTGTCGATCCACAGGCGGTCGCCCAGGCTGGCGCTGGCGTACAGGCCGGCGTCGACCGTGTCGTTGTATTCGCCCGATTTTAGGACCAGCACCTGCGACTTGCCGGTCGCCAGGTCGGCGTCCGAATCGCTGACGTCATTGCCGACGTCCTTCTTCGTGAACTGCAGGTTGGCCGGTTTGCCGAAGGTGAGCTGGTACTGCATGCCCGGGACCAGGTCCTTGAACAGGTAGTTGCCGTTGGCGTCGGTGGTGGTGCTGAAGGCGACGTTGTCGCCCGTGGTCGACAGCAGGCCGTCGGCGCCGCCGCCCGCAAGGGTGACGGTCACGCCGGCCACGCCAGCTTCGTTCGCGTCCTGCTGGCCGTTGGCGTTGGCATCGAGCCAGACACGGTTGCCCAGACTGGCCGCGGTGTAGACACCGGCGTCGATGGTGGTGTTGTTCTCGCCGGCGGCCAGGGTGACGACCTGCGACAGGCCGTTGACATTGGCGTCGGAGTCGCTGCTGTCGTTGCCCTTGTCCTGGCCGGTGAACACGGTGCCGCTTGGCTTGCCGAACTGGACCTGGTATTGCTGGCCGGCCGTGAGGCCTTCGAACTTGTAGTTGCCGTTGGCATCGGTGGTGGTGTCGACGGTGGTGTTGTCGCCTGTCGTCGAGACCAGTCCGTCGGCGCCCCCGCTGATGAGGGTGACCTTGACGCCGGCGGCGCCCTGTTCGCCCGCATCCTGCTGGCCGTTGCCGTTGGCGTCGACCCAGACGCGGTCGCCCAGGCTGGCCGGCATGTAGACGCCGGCGTCGATGCTGGTGTTCTTCTCGCCGGAGGCCAGCTTGACGATCTGCGACAGGCCATTCGCCTTGGCGTCGGAATCGCTCAAGTCATCGCCAGCATCGGCACGGGTGAACACGCTGCCTGCCGGCGCTTCGAACTTGACCTGGTATTCCATGCCAGGCGCCAGGCCCTCGAACAGGTAGTTGCCGTTGGCGTCGGTGGTGGTGTCGACGCTGGTGTTGTCTGCTGCGGTCGAAACCAGGCCGTCGGCGCCGCCGCCGATCAGGGTGACCTTGGCGCCGGCCACGCCTTGTTCGCCGGCGTCCTGCTGGCCGTTGCCGTTGGCGTCGAACCAGACGCGGTCGCCCAGGCTTGCGCTCTGGAAGATGCCGGCGTCGATGCTGGTGTTGTTTTCGCCCGAGGCGAGTTTCACGACCTGCGACAGGCCGCCAGCTCCAGCATCCGAATCGCTTGCGTCATTGCCGACGTCCGCACGGGTAAAGCTGCTGCCGGCAGGCGCATCGAAGCGCACCTGGTATTCCACGCCAGGGGCCAGGCCGTCGAAGCGGTACTTGCCGTCGGCATCGGTGGTGGTCTCGGTGCTGGTGTTGTCTTCCACGGTCGACAGCAGGCCGTCAGCGCCGCCGCCGAGCAGGGTGACTTTCACGCCCGCAGCGCCTTGTTCGCCGGCGTCCTGCTGGCCGTTGGCGTTGGCGTCGACCCAGACGCGGTCGCCCAGGCTGGCGGTCTGGTAGATGCCGGCATCAATGGTGGCATTGTGCTCGCCCGAACCGAGCTTGACGATCTGCGACAGGCCATTCACGCCTGCATCGGAGTCGAGCGCGTCGTCGGCCGCATCAGGACGGGTGAACGCGGCGCCGGTCGGCAGCCCGAACTGCACCTGGTATTCGACACCTGGGGCCAGGCCGTCGAACAGGTAGTTGCCGTTGGCGTCGGTGGTGGTCTCGACCTTGGTGTTGTCCGCGGTGGTCGAAATCAGGCCATCCGCGCCGCCACCGATCAGGGTGACCTTGGCGCCGGCGACACCTTGCTCGCCTGCGTCCTGGCGGCCATTGCCGTTGGCGTCCAGCCAGACGCGATCGCCCAGGCTGGCCGGCACGTAGATGCCGGCGTCGATCGTGGTGTTGGTCTCGCCCGAGGCCAGGGTCACGACCTGGCTCTTACCGTTCGCTGCCGCATCGGAGTCGCTGGCATCATTGCCTTTGTCCTGGGCGGTGAACACGGCGCCAGCTGGCTTGCTGAATTCGACCTGGTACTGCACGCCCGCGGCCAGGCCGTCGAAGCGGTAGTTGCCGTTGGCGTCGGTGGTGGTTTCAAAACGGGTGTTGTCGCCAGTGGTCGCGATCAAACCGTCGGCGCCGCCGCCGACCAGGGTCACCTTCACGCCGGCCACGCCTTCTTCAGCATCGTCCTGCTGGCCGTTGGCGTTGGCATCCAGCCAGACGCGGTCGCCCAGCGCTGCCGGAGCGTAGACGCCGGCGTCGATAGTGCTGTTGTTCTCGCCCGACACCAGCTTGACGACCTGGGACAGGCCGCCGTTGCCGGCGTCCGAATCCGATGCGTCGTTGCCGCTGTTGGCGCGGGTGAAGACCTGGCCGTCCGGCGCGGTGAAGCGCACCTGGTATTCGGCGCCCGGGGTCAGGCCGTCGAAGTGGTACTTGCCGTCGGCGTCGGTGGTGACCGAGACTTCGGTGTTGTCGCCCGTGGTGGACAGCTTGCCGTCGGCGCCGCCGCCGATCATGGTGACGGTGGCGCCGGCGACCCCTAGTTCGCCCGCATCTTGCTGGCCATTGCCGTTCGCATCCAGCCAGACGCGGTCGCCCAGGCTGGCCGGCATGTAGATGCCGGCGTCGATCGTGGTGTCGTTTTCGCCCGAGTCGAGCACGATGACCTGGCTCTTGCCGTCTTCGCCCGCATCCGAGTCGCTGCCGTCGCTGCCGCTGTCAGCGTGGGTGAACACGCTGCCGGCCGGCTTGTCGAAGGCGACCTGGTATTCGACGCCCGGGGTCAGGCCATCGAATTTATAGTTGCCGTTGGCGTCGGTGGTGACCGAGACCTCGGTATTGTCGCCAAGCGTGGACAGTTTGCCGTCCGCGCCGCCGCCGAGCAGGGTCACCTTCACGCCAGCCACGCCGGTTTCGCCGCCATCCTGCTGGCCGTTGCCGTTGGCATCGACCCAGACGCGGTCGCCCAGGCTCGCGGTGCGGTACACGCCGGCGTCGATGCTGCCATTGTGCTCACCCGAGACCAGGGTCACGATCTGGCTCTTGCCGGCGTCGCCCGCATCCGAATCGCTCTCGTCGTCGTCGCCCAGGTCGGCGCCACTGGCGACATAGCCGTCCTTGCCGCCGAAAGTCAGCTGGTATTCCATGCCCGGGGTCAGGCCGTCGAAGCGGTAGGCGCCGTTGGCGCCGGTGGTGGTGGAGACGGTGACGTTGTCGGCGGTGGTCGCGATCTTGCCATCAAGGCCGCCGCCGACCAGGGCGACCTTCACGCCGGCGATGCCGGCTTCGCCCGCGTCCTGACGGCCGTTGGCGTTGGCGTCATGCCAGACGTAGTCGCCCAGGCCGGCCGGCTTGTAGACGCCGGCGTCGATGCTGGTGTTGTCCTCGCCCATGGCCAGGGTGACGACCTGCGACAGGCCGCCTGCGCCGGCGTCCGAGTCGCTGGCGTCATCGCCCTTGTTGGCGGCGGTGAGCACGGTGCCGCTCGGCGCGACGAACTTCACCTGGTATTCGGCGCCCGGGACCAGGTTGGTGAACTTGTAGTTGCCGTCGGCATCGGTGGTGGTCGAGACTTCGGTGTTGTCGTCCAGGGTCGACAGCTTGCCATCAAGGCCGCCGCCGATCAGGGTGACACGGGCGCCGGCAACGCCTTGTTCGCCTGCATCCTGCTGGCCGTTGCCGTTGGCATCGAGCCAGACGCGGTCGCCCAGGCTGGCCGGCACGTAAAGGCCGGCGTCGATGGTGGTGTTGTTCTCGCCCGAGGTGAGCTTGACGATCTGGGTCAGGCCGTTCGCATTCGCGTCCGAGTCGCCGGCGTCATCGCCGATGTCGCTACGGGTGAAGACGGTGACTTGCTGCGCGCCGAACTGCACGCGGTATTCCACGCCTGCGGCCAGGCCGTCGAACAGGTACTTGCCGTTGGCGTCGGTGGTGGTCTCGACGCTGGTGTTGTCGGCCGTGGTGGACAGCTTGCCGTCCGCGCCGCCGCCGATCAGGGTCACCTTCACGCCGGCGACGACAGCTTCGCCCGCATCCTGGCGGCCGTTGGCGTTGGCGTCCATCCAGACGCGGTCGCCCAGGCTGGCCGGCTTGACGATGCCGGCGTCGATGGTGGTGTTGTTCTCGCCCGATTTGAGCACGATGACCTGGCTCTTGCCGTCGGCGCCGGCGTCCGAATCGCTGCTGTCGTTGCCGGCATCAAGCCGCGTGAACGCGCTGCCAGCCGGCTGGTCGAACTGGACCTGGTACTCCTTGCCCGGTGCGAGGTTCTCGAATTTGTAGTTGCCGTTGGCGTCGGTGATGGTGCTGACGCTGGTGTTGTCCTCGAGGGTGTCCAGCTTGCCATCGAGGCCGCCGCCGATCAGGGTGACCCTGACGCCGGCCACGCCGGTTTCGCCGACATCCTGCTGGCCGTTGCCGTTGACGTCGTGCCAGACTTTGTCGCCCAGTTTGGCGCTCTTGAGGAATCCGGCGTCGATGCTGCTGTTGTTCTCACCCGGCGCGAGCACCACGGCGTCCGAGACCCTGGCGTCGCTGTCGGCGCCGGCGCCGCCGTCGGACTGGCGCGGGCTGACGGTGTCGTAGCCCGCCGGCAGGGTGAAGCGGACCTGGTAGACCAGGCCCGGGGTCAGGCCGGTGAAGGCGTAGTTGCCGCGCGCGTCGGTGGCGGCGCTGGCCAGCACCTCGTCGGCGTCGTCGAAGTCGCCGTCCTGGTTCTGGTCGCGGACCAGTTCCACGGTGGCGCCCGCGATGCCGGCTTCGCCCGCATCCTGGATGCCATTGGCGTTGGCATCGTGCCAGACGCGGTCGCCCAGCGAGGCGGCTTTCATCTCGACGATCAGGGGCTGGCGGTGCAGGCTGCCCGACCACGGGTCGATCACGACACCGATCGTGTCGCCGATACCCGGCACGTAACCGTCGTGCTGCATCGCTTCCGCGATCAGGGCATCGATCTTCGCCATGTCCTGCGGGCCGATGTAGTCCTTGAGCGGTGCGCTGCCCATCATTTTCCAGATCGCGCCCTGGACGTCGCCGTCGACCGCCTCGAAGCGCTTGTAGTTGTTCAGCAGCCAGTTGATGTTGTCGAGATTGCCGAGGTTGATGCTGTTGCCCAGGCCCGGGACCGCCGACAGGCTGCTGATCTCATAGGACGAATACACATACGCAGAATACGTCGCCTCGATCGGGAGAGAAATCTCGCGCACCAGGCACCACGGCGTGTACAAGGTGCCACCTGCGAGGTTGCCTGGATTGAGCGCGGTATCGCCCTGAATGTAGAGGCCGGGGAGCCAGTAATGTTCTGGCGAACCCCATTCGGTGACGAAGGTGACGACGCGCGGCGTGGCTGACATGATTGTCCTTGATGAGCGGATGAGGAGCGATCCTCGGAATTTGGGCGAACAGGGTCCCATGCGGGCCTGATCGGGCCAGCGCCGGGTGCAATCTGGGTTTTATGGAGGGATGCATTGCGCCTGGATCAGCGCGCAATGCAAGGTCCGGATTTACTTCTTCTTGCGGAACTTGGCGACAGCGATCGCAACGCCGATCGCGCCAATGAACAGGTAGGGAGTACCTGGTTCCGGCACCGGGCAAGGGCCGAATTTGCCGCCGCAGGTATCTGCCGCGGCGTTACCTGCGAAGAGGAACAGCGGGGCGCTCATCACGAGCAGATGCTTGATCATATTTTTCATTATTTCCCTCGTTATCATGATTTTGGACTGCCACCACACAGCGCTACATTGCTACGAATATAACAATAGTTTCCTATTTGCACCATGTGAGACGTGATAATCTCATGACGATAATTTTTTTTCAAGGAAATTGTTCGATATGTAAGATTAATGCAACGAAGAAATTGATGATGCTGCTTGCGCAAGCCTGGGTTTTCCAGTGGGAAACTAAATGTATGGCACGATGTCACATTCCGGATCGGCGAAATCGTCAGATTAACGTGGTGGCTTGAAAACAGTTGGAGAGAATTATCGTGAGCTCATCAAAACTCATTAATTGCAATAATTTCTACTGTTTTTGGGCCCTGTAATACCTCATTCGGCCAGAAAAATGGCTGAAAAATAAATTTTTGGCAACCTTGTAGGTGCCAAGGCAATACGCCTTGGCGGCGGGAGGCGGCAGCCGGGATGGCTGCCGCCCGAGCGTCACTCGCGCAGGGCCCGCACCGGCCGGATCCGCATTGCCGCGACGCCGTGCCGCACGGTCGAACCCAGCGCCACCAGCAGCGCCACCAGCAGCGACGCGGCCAGGGTCCAGGCGCCGACCGGGGCCTGCTCGGTGAAGCCGGCCAGGTAACGCTGCAGCGCGA
>Ga0265798_10012892_pt1 | contig 10049 bp, 5 predicted proteins | sample P3T30metagenome_FD_192430 | JGI IMG/M metagenome (GOLD analysis project Ga0265798, IMG submission 192430) | Plant litter microbial communities from East Loma Ridge, Irvine, California - P3 T30 | ecosystem: Environmental > Terrestrial > Plant litter > Unclassified | place: USA: California...
TGCGCCTGGGGCGCTGGTGCCCCAATCCCGCGCGCCGCGCCTGGACCAGCGCCTCGCCGCCGATCGGCCTGTTCAGCCTATTGTCCGAGCTGTTCGGCCAGCTCGATACCGACGCCGCTTATGTGCACCTGACCGATGGCGGCCACTTCGACAATCTCGGCATCTATGAACTGGTGCGGCGCCGCTGCCGGCTGGTGATCGCGGTCGATGTCGGCAGCGACCGTTATCTGGCTTTCGAAGACCTGGGCAATGCGATCCGGCGCTGCGCCACCGACCTGCATGTGCGGATCGACCTCGATGTCTCGCGCCTGGCGGCGGACGCTGACAGCGGCATGTGCGGCGCCAGCTGCGCGGCCGGCCATATCCGCTACAGCCAGTCCGACCGCGGCGCGCTTGACGGCGTGCTGCTCTACATCAAACCGGCGATCGTCGGCAGCGAGAACGCCGACCTGCTCAACTACCGCAAGCTCCATCCCGACTATCCGCACGAAAGCATCGCCGACCAGTGGTTCGACGAAGCCCAGTTCGAAAGCTACCGCGCATTGGGCGACCATATCGCCGACTGCGCGCTGCATGAAGCGACCCGCGCCACCGTGCGCGCCAACGGCGAGCAGGACATCGCCGCGCTGTGCGCGCGGCTGCTCGACAGGCACGGACCGGCTGCCGGTCGCCCCGCTACTCAGGCATGATGCCGCGCGGCCTGCGGCAGCGGCGTCGGCGCCGGATGCAGCGCCAGCAGCTTGGCCAGGCAGGCCAGTGCCAGCAGCGAGAACAGCGCCGCGCTGCCCAGCGTCAGGCGATAGTCGTGGCCCGAATGGTCGAGCAGCGGTCCGATGCAGCTGCCGACCAGGATGTTGGCGAAGGCGACCAAAATATCCTTGCTGGCGTTGTAGCGCACGAATTCGTCGCGCGGGAACAGCGCCATCGGCATCGCCGCCGCCGCGGTGAAATAGGCGCCCGAGCAGATCACGTGGGCGATATAGAACCAGCGGAAGCTGGCGGCGTCGTCGACCAGCAGCCAGCCGGCCAGCGCGATCGCGAAGTACAGCGTCATCATGGCCGTGGCCACGCGCACCGCGCCGCGCCGGTCGACCAGCGAGCCGATGACGAAGGCGCTGGCGATCGACACCGCATAGGCGGTCGCGGTCAGCTCGCCCAGCTGCGCCTTCGACAGCCCCAGGTCGAGCGCATAGTGCAGTGAAAAGGTGTTGAACGGGATGAAGGTGACCGCGGCCAGCATGAAGGCGCCGAACGCCCACAGGTAGCGGCGCTGGGCGCAGCAATCGCGCAGCTGGGTGCGCGCCAGCGCCAGCCGGCCCTGCCCCATCCCGGCATACGGTGCCGGCGGCGGATAGTCGCCCTCGCGCACCATCAGGCACATCAAGGGGATGGTCAGCCCGAAGATGAGCGCGATGGCGACCAGGATTTCGGCCATCCAGGCCTGGCTCAGGGCGAACAGGGTCAGGTTGAAGCCGATCGCCACGCCCAGCCCGACCACCCGCACCGACGCGTAGAAGCGCCCGGCCAGCCCGAACGGGACGACGTCGGCCACCAGCCCTGCGAACAGCGCGATGGTGGTCATGGCGGCGGCGTCGAACAGGGTCCAGAACAGGCAGAACCAGGCCAGGTCGAGCCGGCGCAGGCCCGGCGACCAGGCGCCCAGCAAGTCGTGGGTGGCGCCGGCCAGCGCCGGCGCCAGGGCCACGCACAGCATCGCGATCGCGGCCAGCGGCGCACTCGCCATCAGGTACGGCCGGCGCCGTCCCCAGCGACTGCGGCTACGGTCCGAATGCATGCCGATGACCGGCACTACCAGGAGGCTGATCAGCGCCGGCACGGTCGACAGCAGCAGCGCCACCGCGGTGTCGGAGGCGCCGTGGTCGCGCAGCACGACCAGGCCGATCGGACCGGCCCAGCGTTCGCGCACCGCGATCCCGAGCGCGCCGACCAGCAGCCAGCCAATCAGCGCGCACAAGCCCCACCTGCCATAGCGCAGGGTGCCGGCCTGCCACAGCGCGATGGTCCGGGCGCGCCGCATGGCGAGGCTAGACTGGCGCCGGGCCGGTCGAATCGCGCACCACCAGCTCGGTGGCGAAGGCAATGCGCGCCGCGGCCGGCGGGCGGCCCTCGATCATCTCGACCACCTCGTGCACCGCGCGTTCGGCCAGTGCCTCGTAGGGCTGGTGCATGGTGGTCAGGCGCGGAAACACATGGCTGGCGGTCGAGATATCGTCGAAGCCGACCACCGAGATATCGGCCGGCACCTTCAGGCCGCGGCTGGCGATGGCGTCGATCGCGCCAAACGCCATCTCGTCATTGGCGGCGAAGATGGCGCTCGGCGGCGTGGGCAGCGCGAGCAGGCGCAGGGCGGCGGCGAAGCCACCCGGCTGGTTGAACGCGCCATCGACCACCAGCGCCGGATCGACCGCGATCCCGGCCGCAGCCAGCGCCTCGACATAGCCGCGTTCGCGCTCGGCGCTCTGGCCGGTGCGCTTGGTGCCGGCGATGAAGGCGATGCGGCGGTGGCCGAGGCCGAGCAGGTGCTCGACCGCGGTACGCGCGCCGGCCCGGTTTTCCAGCACGATGGTGGGCAGCGCCAGCTGGCGGGCGTCGAAGAACACCAGCGCGCAATTGAGCTGCTGGCGTTCGAGCACGTCCAGGAAGCGGTCGTCGGCGGTCGGCAGCAGCAGCAACAGGCCGTCGCACAGCTTGCTGAGCGTGGCGCAGGTGGTCATGCGATCCGGACTGTCGAAACGGTCGGCGTTGAACATCAGCAGGTCGTAATCGCGCTTGCGGGCCTGCTCGCCGATGGCGCGCACCAGTTCGTGCAGCACCACCGGGCCATAGTTGTTCATGAATACGCCGATCAGCTTGCTCTTGTCGCCGCGCATGCGGCGCGCCAGCATGTCCGGCGTGTAATTCAGCTGGGCCGCCGCCGCCATGATCCGCTCGCGCGCCGCCTCGGATACATAGCCGGTGCCGCGGATCGCGCGCGAGGCGGTGATCGGCGCCACGCCGGCCAGGCGTGCGACTTCGCTCAGTTTGCTGGCTTTGGCCATCGGTTTCCTTCAATCGATCAAGTGGATGAGCGTTTGGCTCGACCATATTCTGGCATGTGGTCACGATACCACACGAGATCTTTGGAATCCATGGATACCTGATCAAAATCAGGCACTTACACCCCGTCATGGCGTGTTTCCAAATTGTTTGAGTAATTACAAAACGCATGGTAACGTAACCACATGGTCGTCATTCCGGTGGTGATAGTGCCGGTGCTGGGCAGCCTTGGCTTCATCTTCAGCCGCCCGCGCACCGCGCGGCGGCCCGACATTACAAGCGGACCTCGAAGTCCGCGGCCAGGAGACGACACGATGCAGAAGAAGATACTCGCCGCGGCGCTGCCGCTGGCTTTGGCCGCCGCATACATGACCCCGGCGCTGGCGCAGCAGCTTCCCGTCCCACCCGAGGCGCCGGCCGGCGAACCACCGGCTTCGAGCGCCACCGACGCGGCGCCGCCGGTAGCACCGGACAGCCTCGCCGCCCCCACCACCGTGGTGGTCACCGGTTTTCGCTCCAGCCTGCAGAAGGCGCTGAACCTCAAGCAGCAGGCGATCGGCGTGCGCGACTCGATCGTCGCCGAGGACATCGGCAAATTCCCCGAGGCGAACGTGGCCGAGTCGCTGCAACGGGTGCCGGGCGTGATCCTGAACCGCGACGACAGCTCCGGCGAAGGCCAGCGCATCTCGATCCGCGGCCTGCCGACCGAGTACTCGATCACCACGCTCAATGGCGCGCCGGTCAATACGACCTCCACCAGCACCATCGGCACAGCGGCGCGCGGCTTCAACTACGACGTGTTCGCCTCCGAGCTGTTCGGCCGCGTCGATTTCTACAAGTCGCCCCTGGCCGAACTGACCGAAGGCGGCATGGGCGGCGTGGTCGACCTGCAGACCCCGCGCCCGTTCGACAGCCCCAAGCGCAATATCCGCTACGCGATCTCGGGCGCCTACAACACCAGCGCCAAGGAGGCCGATCCGACCGGCTTCGCGCTGTACTCGAACACCTGGGGTCCGTGGGGCTTCCTGGCCGGGGTGGCGCATTCAAAAGCGGTCAACAACCGGTCCGGCTTCGAAGCCACCGGCGGCTACAACAGCTCGGCCAACGGCAGCCGCAATCCGGTGCTCGGCAACTTCGCCCTCGCCCTCGACTACGACGACCCGCGCGCCAACCTGTCGGGCTACAGCCGCGAGCAGATCGACAACGCCCTGCTGCCGCGCATCTACCGCTACTACGGATCGCAGAACCGGCGCAGCCGCGACGGCCTGGTGAGCTCCCTGCAGTTCAAGCAGGGCAACCTCGACCTGAGCCTGGACGGCTTGTACTCGCAGCTGGAAAACAGCCGCGATGAGCTGTACTACGGCCTGTTGATCCGCAACACGCGCACCACCAACCGCAATGCGCCGCCCGGCACCGCCGGCCATAACGGCCTGGTGCCGCTCGACGTGCACATCGATCCGGGTTCGAACCTGCTCACCGGTACCTTCGGCAATACCTCGTACAGCAGTGGCGTGACCTATGGCGAAGACAAGACCAAGTTCGGCTACCTGGCGCTCAATGGCCGCTGGAGCGCGCGCCCGGGCGTGGTCGTCACTGGCCAGCTGAGCGCCAACAACAGCAAGGCGACCAGCTATTCGGACACCATGTCGGGCCAGATCTTCGGTGTCGACTCCACCATCGACTACGGCGACGACCACGTGTATCCGTCGATGTCGTCGACGGTCGACTACACCAATCCCGCCAATTTCAGCGGCTTCGACATCACCACCGGCTGGACCCGCGAAACCGACAAGGGCCGCCAGGCGCGGCTGGTGCTGGACTATGACTACGACCTGTTCGGCGGCTGGAGTGGACGCCTGAAGACCGGCCTGGTGTATGTGGACACCAGCAAGAGCATCGAGAAGCGCAATGCCAGCGCGGCGATGAAGGCCAAGATGGTGGCGCTGGGCGACGCCAGCATTCGCGGCAGCATGGTCTCGGTCCTGCCGATCCCCGACCTGGACATGGGACCCGGCTGGCCGAACCGCTTCGGCACCTTCAACCGCGATTATGTGCTCGGCACCTTCGATCCCCTTGCCTACAATGACGGCGCGGCGTTCACCCCGGCGCAAAGCTTCAGCGCCAGCGAGAAGGTGAGCACCGGTTTCGTCCAGTCCGACCTCAAGGGCCAGGTGCTGGGCCGCGAACTGCGCCTGAACGCGGGCGTGCGCTGGTCGCGCACCGAACTCGATATCGACAACTTCAAGCGCAGCGGCGCCGGCAACGCTTACCTGCCCAATTCCGAGCAGGGCAAGTACAAGAACCTGCTGCCTGCGATCAGCGCCGCCTATGACCTCAATGACGAGCTGATTTTCCGCACCTCGTGGGGCAAGACCATCAGCCGCGCTTCGCTGTCGATCATCGCGGCCCAGACCGTGATCCCGAACCCGTTCGACAATACCGCGACCGCCGGCAACCCGAACCTCAAGCCGCAGGAGTCGAAGAACTTCGACACCAGCCTGGAGTGGTATTTCAAACCGGGCAGCCTGCTGTCGGCCGCCTACTTCAAGAAGAAGCTGAGCGACGCCACGGTGTCGAGCACCACCAATACCACCTTCGGCGCCCTGGGCCTGCCCGACAGCGCGCTTGGCGCCCTGTTCCAGGACAGCAGCGGCCGGGTCGATCCGAACCTGCCAATGGTGCTGCGTACCTACTCGAACGCCGGCGAGCAGACCCTGAAGGGCTATGAAGTGGCGTACCAGCAGGACTTTACTTTTCTGCCCGACCCCTTCAAGGGCTTCGGCGCGCTGGCCAGCTATACCTGGATCGATCCCTTCAACAGCATGCGCTGGATCTCCAACGCCGGGCGCGAGATCGAGGTCAACTCGGTACCGAAATATGCCTACAGCGTCACGACCTATTACGAACGCGGACCGCTGGCGATGCGCCTGTCGTACAACTACAAGGACCGCTCGCTGCACGGCGACAATCCGCGAAATAATGGCGACGACCTGATACGCTGGCGCGCCGCGCGCGGCTACCTGGACGGCACCATCAGCTACAAGCTGTCGGAAAACCTCGAGCTGCGCCTGGATGCACTGAACCTGACCGATACCCTGGCCTACGACTACTTCGAGGATGCGAGCGGCCGTTTCGGCAGCGGCAAGCATACGCGGATGGATTACGCGAAGTATGACGGGCGCACGATCAAGATCGGCATTCGCGGCAAGCTGTGATGCGCGCCAGGAGTGTCTTCGTGCGCGGCGCCGCCTGGCTCCTGGGCGCGGCCCTGCTGCCCGGCTGCGCGAGCGACGTCAGCCTGAGCCAGGTCGGCCCCGGCTGGGCCGGCAACTCGGTCAATGCCGTGGTGTTTCGCAAGAACGCCTTGGTCAGCGATGGCCACTGGCAGTACATCGCCTACTACGACGCCAGCGGCCACGTGGTGCTGGGCAAGCGCCGCCTCGGCGGCGATGCCTGGACCCTGCTGCGCAGCGCATGGCGCGGCAATGTGCGCGACGCCCACAACGCGATCAGCATCATGGTTGATGGCGCCGGCGTGCTGCACATGGCCTGGAACCACCACGACAACGCGCTGCACTATGCGCGCGGCATTGCGCCGGGCAGTCTCGAACTGCGGGCGGCGCCCATGCTCGGGCGCGACGAAGACGCGGTGTCGTATCCGGAATTCTTCCGGATGCCGGATGGCGGCCTGCTGTTCCTGTACCGCGACGGCGGCTCGGGGCGCGGCAACCTGGTCGCCAACCGCTACCACCCCGGCAGCGGCTGGCGCCGCGTGGCCGACCAGCTGATCAGCGGCGAAGGACAGCGCAACGCCTACTGGCAGGCCGGGGTGGACGCGCGCGGCGTGATCCACCTGTCGTGGGTCTGGCGCGACTCGCCCGATGTCGCCAGCAACCATGACATGGCCTATGCGCGCTCGCCCGACGGCGGCGCCACCTGGCAAGACAGCAACGGCCGGCCGTACACCCTGCCGATCACCGCCGCCAGCGCCGAATACGCGGCGCGCATCCCGCGCGGCAGTGAGCTGATCAACCAGACCTCGATGGCCTTCGACGCCCAGGACCGCCCGTATATCGCCAGCTACTGGCGCACGGCCGGCAGCGCCGTGCCCCAGTACCGGGTGCTGTACCGGCGCGCGGGCGGCTGGCGCCGGCTCGACCTGGATTTTCGCAAGACCGCGTTTTCGCTAAGCGGGATGGGCACCAAGGCGATCCCGATCGCGCGGCCGCAACTGCTGCTCGAGCGCCACGGCGCGACCGCGTCCGGTGTCCTCGTGTTTCGTGACAGCGAGCGCGGCGAGCGGGTCTCGGTGGTGCGCATCGCCGATGTCGATGCCGGCCGCTGGTCTGTGCATGACCTGGGCCAGGCCGTCGTCGGCGCCTGGGAGCCGAGCTACGATACCGAATTATGGCGCCGCCAGGGCCTGCTGCACCTGTACCTGCAGGCGGTACGGCAAGTCGATGGCGAAGGACTGGCGGACGCGCCGCCGTCCACCGTGCAGGTGCTGCAATGGCAGCCGCGCAAATAACAATTTCAATCAAGAGTGGATCACACGATGACGAGACGACTTTGCTTGACACTGATCCTGGCCGCGACGGTCAGCGTCGCCGCCGGCTGCGCGAATATCGGCGCCAATCTCGGCGCCAGCGGTGGCGCCAACGGTGGCGCCGCCATCCAGACGCCCACACGCGCCGAGGTCGTCGCCGACCTGGTGCGCGCCAACGACTACTGGCAGCGCCGGCAAGCGCCACAGCAGTGGGCGTTCTGGGACGTCGCCGCCTACCATACCGGCAATATGGCCGCCCATGCGCTGACCGGCAACGCTGCTTACCGCGCCTACTCGACCGCCTGGGCCGAGCATAACCGCTGGCGCGGCGCCGGGTCCGATAAGCGCGCCGAGTGGAAGTACAGCTATGGCGAGACGCCGGAACACGTGCTGTTCGGCGACTGGCAGACCTGCTTCCAGGTCTATGCCGACCTGTACCAGCTCGATGGCGGCAAGGACCCGCGCCGCATCGCACGCGCGCGCGAAGTCATGGAGTACCAGATGAGCACCCCGAACAGCGATTACTGGTGGTGGGCCGACGGCATCTATATGGTGATGCCGGTGATGACCAAGCTGTACAAGGCCACCGGCGACGCGCGCTACCTGGCCAAGCTCAACGAGTATTTCACCTATGCCGACCGCCTGATGTTCGACCCGGACGCGGGCCTGTACTACCGCGACGCCAAGTACATCTACCCGAAACACAAGTCGGCCAATGGCGGCAAGGACTTCTGGGCGCGCGGCGATGGCTGGGTGTTCGCGGCACTGGCCACGACCCTGGCCGAACTGCCGCCCGACGACCAGAGCCGGCCGCTGCTGGTCGACCGCTTCAAGCGCATGGCGGCGGCCCTGAAACCGGTGCAGCAGGACGGCGGCTACTGGACCCGCAGCCTGCTCGACCCTGGCCATGCGCCAGGACCGGAAAGCAGCGGCACCGCCTTCTTCACCTATGCCTATGCCTGGGGGATCAACAACGGCTACCTGGCGCGCGCCGACTACGGCCCGACCGCGCTGCGCGGCTGGCAATTCCTGAGCCGGGTCGCGCTGCAGAGCGACGGCCGGTTCGGCTACGTGCAGCCGATCGGCGAGCGCGCGATACCGGGCCAGGTGGTCGACCAGGAGTCGACCGCGCCGTTCGGCGTCGGCGCATTCCTGCTGGCGGCGACCGAGGTCGCGCGCCTGGTCGACAACCCGCGGGCGGCGCCATGAGCGAGCGCTTGCCACGCCGGCGCCTGCTGCAAGGAGCGGCCGCCTCGACCCTGGCGCTGCTGGCGCCGGGCGCGGCCCAAGCCAGGGACCAGGCCCGGTTTGCGATCGGACGCGATGACTTCCTGCTCGACGGCAAACCACTCCAGATCCGCTGCGGCGAGATGCACTTCTCGCGCGTGCCGCGCGAATACTGGATACACCGCCTGCGCACCATCAAGGCGATGGGCCTGAACACGGTATGCGCCTACCTGTTCTGGAACTACCACGAATGGCGCGAAGGACGCTTCGACTGGGATGGCCAGCGCGATGCCGCCGAATTCTGCCGCCTGGCGCAGCAGGAGGGACTGTGGGTCATCCTGCGCCCCGGCCCGTATGCCTGCGCCGAATGGGAAATGGGCGGCTTGCCGTGGTGGTTGCTCAAGCAACCGGGCAATGCCTTCCTGCGCACCACCAGCAGCGCCTTCGTGGCGCCCGCGCGGCGCTGGCTGCGCGAGGTCGGCCGCGTGCTGGGCCCACTGCAGGTGACGCAGGGTGGCCCGATCCTGATGGTGCAGGTCGAGAACGAATATGGCTTCTATGGCGACGACCGTGACTATATGCGCGCGATGCGCCAGGCCTTGCTCGACGCCGGCTTCGCGGTGCCGCTATTCCAGTGCAACCCGACCAATGCGGTGGCCAAGACCCATATCCCGGAACTGTATTCGGTGGCGAACTTCGGCAGCAATCCCGAGGCCGGCTTCAAGGCGCTGGCCGAGGTGCAGCAGGGACCGCTGATGTGCGGCGAATATTACTCAGGCTGGTTCGATACCTGGGGCGCGCCGCACCGCCGCGGCCCGGTCGACAACGCGGTGGCCGACATCGGCGCCATGCTGGCGGCCAACGGCTCGTTCAGCCTGTACATGGCGCACGGCGGCACCACCTTCGGCCTGTGGGGCGGCTGCGACCGGCCATTCCGGCCCGACACCACCAGCTACGACTACGACGCCCCGATCAGCGAGGCGGGCTGGATCGGCGCCAAGTTCAAGGCCTATCGCGACGCCATGACGCCGTTCCTGGCGCCGGGCGAAACCCTGCCGGCGCCGCCGCCGCCGATGCCGGTGATGACGATACCCGCCTTCGCCCTGAACCAGACGGCGCCGCTGGCGTCCAGCCTGCCGGCGCGCGTGATCAAGGGCGTATCGCCGCGCCCGATCGAGGAATACGACATCAGTCGCGGCATCGTGGTCTACCGCGCCAC
>Ga0265798_10012893_pt1 | contig 10047 bp, 6 predicted proteins | sample P3T30metagenome_FD_192430 | JGI IMG/M metagenome (GOLD analysis project Ga0265798, IMG submission 192430) | Plant litter microbial communities from East Loma Ridge, Irvine, California - P3 T30 | ecosystem: Environmental > Terrestrial > Plant litter > Unclassified | place: USA: California...
ACTACCATGCCACTACGTCTCCATTACTATCGGCGATCGGTGCCACTCGAAACACGGCCGCACAATACACCAACGAGTGGGCCAAGTCAGTTCCCTTCTTTCCAAACTCCGGCTCCCCGGGTAATGGGGGTATCGCTATAGCCAGCTCTCCGCCTACCTTTCATAACTCGCCTGGTGCACGAGACGGGCTGTACGCACCACAGGCCATGTCAAACTCACCTCCAGGTGCACGACCCCTGAGCCACCCCAACCAATACACAAACTTTGGTGGACGCGTACAGAACTCGCCTGGAAGAGACCGTAGAGCATCTGTGTACTCGCAGCAAGGTGTTCGCCCGCCCTCGCAAAACTTCATGCAGAACCCGCCCCTCCCGCATCAACCCCAAGCACATTACTATGGCTTGCCAAACATCGACTTCGGCCTCAACAACGGCCAGTCCGATGGCATCCAGCCAGGGGAAGGGGGCTATTTCTGTGGCTTCGATACTCTATCCATGGCCGGAGACGAGGCGGCTCGAACTACAGAAAACGTGCTGCTTGTTGGCTCGCAAGGTGGGCTCGACGTCTTCCGCGTTGAAAAGAGCAAGATGGACATTGTAGGTCGACTAGAAGGCCTTAGAGGCGCTGTAATAGGCGCCAAGATCTTGCCTTGGACCTCGCGGCAAGATCCATTAGCTGCTTCCCGTCCACTGATTGCACTCATTCTTCACGGTCCGGTCGTCAAAGACAGCAGAAGCTCTAGTGGAAGCGGTGCATCCTCCGCGGCTGACGATTCGGCGTCTGAGTCACCTAGTAGGCCGTCCTCACGACATGGAAATCAAGAGGGGCAAATCAGTGGTTACCAAACCACGGTCGAAGTTTACTCACTGAAGGAGAAGCGGAGAATGGCCGTCCTGTATCGAACTCCCCTGATACCTCTCACGAGCCCAATCGATAGCCCTATGTTTCAGCCTCCACCTCCAGTAGGCGACTTCGTCATTGATGCGAAGGGGAAGTTTCTTGTTGTGGCGTCTGGTACAAGTGGAGAAGTCTTCGTATTCGCGCCTTACCACGAAGGTCATTCTGAGTATTCTGAGCGATTCCGCTGCATCGGCAAACTGTGGACATCCGTCCAGAATCGGGAGCGGGCTATACATTCAAGCGGTTCAAGTGCCGTTGACGGCAGCCATGACGAGATTCCTCCGGAGAAATATGGCTTGCCTGTGTTTTCGCTTTCCGATCGTTGGCTCGCCGTCACCCCACCAGCGTCAAGCGCGCTCTACCCTGTCAACGGTATAGCCCTGACTTCACCTTACTACGAGCGCGCTCCGGGCCTTGGGCACCACAGCGTACCGCCTCAGCCGTCCCCCAACTGCGCTGTCGATGTGCCCAACGAAGCAGGCTTGATCGATAGACTTACCAGGGAGGGAACACAAGTTGCAATTAAGGGTGCACGTTGGGCCACCGAGAAGGGAATGCAGGCTTTCAAGAGCTACATGAACAAGGGCCAGCAAGGAGCTAACACGCCGTATGGCCAAGATCCCATGCAGCATTACTTCCCCCCGACCCATGGTCACAATCAGACTCAGCCGAGACAAGAGGCATCTGTGATTTCCATCTACGATCTGCAGAGACTGTTAGACGCAGAGGAAACGAGGAACAAGAACGCACTTCATCCGGTCGCCACTATACCCGCGGCTCTCGGTTGCAGCTTCACGTCGTTCGCTCCTAGTGGTCTTATGCTCATGACCGTTAGCAAGAAGGGCGACTACCAGGATGTCTGGGATCTGAAGCGTATGAATTTCCGACGAGCTCGTAAGACGCTGCGGGAACAGCCAACGGGACCTTACGTACGGCAAGTCGCCCGCTTCACGAGAATGACCGTTGCGAATGTCATCGATGTTGTCTGGTCTGCCCCTCGAGTCGACAAACTGGCAGTCATCACCGACAAGGGAACAGTGCACATGTTCCCGATGCCTGCGTCAGCGTTCCAATGGCCACCAGCTCGGCGGATTCGTCCTGCTGCACCAGCCCCACCAAAGGACGTCGCGTCCCCCACAGGCCGCGCTGGTGTGATGAACTCAGCAATGCAAGCTGTCAATAGCGCTAAGCCTTGGTTTGATGCTGTTCGCGCAAAGAACAGCGTCGGCGGAAATCGATTCAGTCTCAGTGGCTTGGGTGTAACCCCTGCCGCTGGCGCAAAGTCCGGCAAAGCCGTCGCTGCCAATGTAGGCAAGTCAATCAACAACATCCGGCATGCAGGCGACAACAAGATGACACTTCCGTCATCGCCTAGCGGTATCAAACCTTACAGCGTACGCTGGCTTTCTGGCAGAGGTCGTGGTTCGATCGCACTAGCATCCGGTGGTGTACTTCAGATCTGGCGGGTGCAGATGAGAGCTGCAACAGGCAAGGGCAAATCATCACATACTGCTTCTATAACCAAGAAGAAGACAGTGGAGTTCGGACTTGCTCCCATCCCAGACACCGCACTGCCACCCTCTATCACGGAGCAGTTGTTCCCACAACCCGGTGATCCGGAGACAACACTTGACTGCTATGGTGACTGGCTTCCTCGCGCTTTGCCTTCTCGCAAGCCTGCCGTGCCATCTCTCGCACCACTCAGCTTCTCCGAGATTGAGACGAACCCTCCTTACCAGCCCTTCTACACTGACAAACGTGTCACGCGTTTTGTCTACTCCAGACAAGCACCAGAGGTTCAAGAGAGTAGCAGCGAATACCAGCCCTCGCTACCGGCGCTTATCTCAGATCTCCACCACGAAGATAGCTCGCCTTGGCTCTTTGGTGAGAGCGTAGAGGGAACACGTATCTCCACGCCAATCACTCAGGCATATGACTCCGGGGAGGATGACATCACGGGCGTTGCCGCGAGGATCGAGAACAAGCTTGTTCTTCGAGACGGCGAAGAGGAGGTAGAGCAGGTAGTCGTCACCACACGACGTCGGCGCGTGAAGAAGGAAGGTATTGACGGCGACGAGGAGGGTTTCTTTGAAGACGATTGCGAGGTGTTGGATTTCGCAGAGGATAGGGTATGAGCATGCACAGTCGCTTTGCTTGTCTTCCATTCAACATGTCCTTCCACACACCACCCCTACACTCGCTACCACATTTGCATCAGATCGGGCGTTGTCATCTTGGGTAAGGTGCAGCTATAGGCGCCGGCGTTTCTTCTTTTTGGGTCAGGAGGAAATCGCATCATTAGGATACCACGCAGCCGACAGCGGCCCTCGGCTTGCAACATCAATACATAACTTAGATAGCCAATAGATGGATTGGGAATATAAACCACGCTTTATTTCACGCAACGAAGGAGGTTAAATGATGTGCTTACAGTCTAACCTTGCTTCGTATATGGCCGTCTTTACTCCATGATCGTGTCTTTAACTCCGTTATCCCCGTCCGCCGACTATCTCCACCGTGCTGGATGGTCGGCAGCGGATGGTCGGGGGAAATACTAGGTTTTCGAAAGAGAATCGAGGGTGCTCATTGGATCCATCCGCGTCTGATTTGCGTGGCTTTTGCACTACGTAGACGTGTTGTTACTGTCCGGTCAAGGGGAATGCATGCTCACGGTCCTGCAGCCGCGCACTACAGCAGAATGTGCAAGTGCTTTATTGCACTTTCGGTTGTTTAGCTGTAGGTAGCGTGTGGCGGTGGAGCTGGAGCATGAACCTACCGAGGAAGCTATGCGTAGTCGTAGAGTTTAGGGTTGTGTGTGGAAACAGAAGGCAGGAGTTAGAGGCCTGGACCAAAAGATATAAAGAGAAGGCTACAGCCGCCAACAAGACAGTATCAAGCTCACATCAGCACGAAGAGAAACATCAGCTCTATATCAAACAGTCCGTAACTGAACGAAGAAACATCAACATGTCTTCTACCGACCAGACCATCGTTCTCATCACCGGCGGTACGCAAACACCTCCCTACTTCCTACTCCATACTTTCTTCCCACCTCTGCCCTCTTTTCTTCACGTCCCAAATTCCCCTTCCATATCTTTACTAACACGCTAACCCAGCCAACGGCGGCATCGGCTTCTCCCTCGCCACCCAACTCCTCGAAAACGCCAAATACCTCGTCCTCCTCGGCAGCCGCTCCGCCGAAAAGGGTGAAGCGGCCGTGAAACAGCTCCAGAGAAAAGGATTGCCTGGGAAAGTGGAGTCGTTGCAGATCGATGTCAGTGACGAGACGAGTATTCTGAAAGCGAAGGATGTGGTCGAGGAGAAGTATGGTCGGTACGTTTACACCCATCCCTTCTCCTATCCCATCTCCATCTCCAATCCTACCCCGGTCCTTCCAAGCAGAACTCAACCCTCCCTCACCCACTAACCTCTCCACCAGCATCGACGCCCTCGTAAACAACGCCGCCATAACCGGCGAAGCACCCGCCTCCGCCTCTCTCGCCACACGCATGACATCCGCGTTCCTAACCAACGCCACCGGTCCAGCCGTCATCGTAGAAACGTTCGCTCCTCTTCTCGCGAAGAGCGCTGAGATGGGGAAGACGCCGCGGATCCTTAATGTGTCGAGTGGAGCCGGGAGTATCGGGCTCAGGAGTGATAGGACGAATCCGCATCAGGCCATGAAAAATGTATGTCCTCCACTCTCTGTATTGGCTGTCTTGTCGAGATTGGGGCCGGTGGGGTTGATTTGGTATTTGGTGAGACTTTTGCTAATATGAGAGACAGTTGCCATACCGCAGTTCCAAAGCGGCGCTGAACATGCTTACTGCATGCCAGGACTACGAGTACGGACCCAAGGGGTGGAAGGTGTTTTGCTTCTGTCCGGGGTTCACGGAGAGTAACTTGGGGCCTAGGGTACGTTTTCTTACTCCCACTTCCACTTGTTGTTGCGCGTGGGGCTAAACGACGTTTGCTGACATGTGAGATAGAACAAACCGGAGCATGGGGCTAAGCCTACCAGTGAGGGCGCGAAGCCCATGGTTGCTATCTTGGAAGGCGAGAGGGATGATGAGTGTGGGGGGTTCTTGAAGGCGGAGGGGGGTTGGCCTTGGTAGATGGGTGACCGTGGTCTCGGGATGGGCAATATGCACGTAGTTTGGGAGATAGTGAGTAGTGTGAGAAAGTGAAAGGGGTATCTGCATTTGTTCCTTCATATCTTCGTTCCACCACATATCCTTACACATGTCGCCTTTTGCCTACATCAATCCTGCCCATCTCATTGCCTCAAGAACATCTTGTAGCTTGAGCTATCGGTGACCTCCTTGTATGGGTATCCAATGTCCTTCAAGAAACTGGCTAACTTGTTGCTGTCCTCCTCCTTGCACTGTATGCCCGCCAAGATCTTCGCGACGTCGCCGCCGTAGTTTCTGTAGTGGAAGAGACTGATGTTCATTCCCGGTTGCAATGTGTTCAGGAATTTGTACAGGGCGCCACCTCGCTCGGGGAATTCGAACATGTACATATGCTCATCGGCGGCGTTGCTGCGCCCTCCGACCAAGTAGCGGATATGTGACTTTACGAGTTCGTCTTGAGAGAGGTCTTCGGCAGTCATGCCTTCAGCGGCGAGACGTTCGATAAGGTCAGGTAGATCGCGGGCCCTTGTCGCCGCCTTCAGTTCGACACCAACGAGGATCTGAGCTGACTCAGGGCCACAGTAGCGGTAGCTGAACTCTGTCACTGCCATGGGGTGGATGACGGAAACGAGCTTGGCAAATGAACCAGGTTGTTCGGGGATAGTGACGGAGAGGATGGCTTCTTTGTTTTCACCGATGGCGGCGCGTTCGGCGACGAAGCGGAGACGGTCGAAGTTCATGTTTGCGCCGCTGGCGATGGCGACTAGACCACGGTTGCGATCTGGTGACGGGTTGCGGCTCACCCACTTCTTCAGACCTGCGAGGGCGAGCGCGCCTGCGGGCTCTACAATGGAGCGTGTATCTTCGAACATGTCTTTGATGGCTGCACACGTCTCGTCTGTTGTGACCTGGACCACCTCATCGACGACCTCTTGACATATCCTGAATGTCTCCTCTCCCACTGTCTTGACCGCAGCTCCGTCAGCGAAGAGTCCGACGTCCTTCAGGAAGACGCGCTTTCCGGCTTTGAGCGATTCGACCATTGCATTTGCGTCGTACTGCTCGACTCCTATGATCTTGACGTGTGGGGCTATCCGCTTGATGTATACGCCTGTGCCTGCGATGAGACCACCACCTCCCACGCAGCAGAAGACGGCCTTGAGGTCTTGCAAGTTTGTCTGTCGCAGCAATTCCATGCCGACCGTGCCCTGGCCTGCAATGACATATGGGTCGTCGAATGGCGGGATAGACACAAGCCCATGCAGCTTCTCCAATCGCGCAGCCTCTGCCTTTGCAGCGTCAAAGTCAGCTCCATGTAGGATAACTGAGCCGCCTAGCCGTGAGACGTTCTTGTGCTTGATGTCAGGCGTTCCTGAGGGCATGACGATAGTTGCGGGAATCTTGAGCTTGCGCGCAGAGTAGGCCACACCTTGCGCATGGTTTCCGGCGCTGCACGCGACGACGCCTCTCCACCTGTCCTTGGGATCCAAATGTGCCATCTTGTTGTATGCGCCGCGCAGCTTGAAGCTGAAGACGGGCTGCAGATCCTCGCGCTTGAGTAGAACATTGCATTCTAGCCTGTTGCTGAGATTGGTGGCGTGGGTGAGGGGCGTTTCCTCCACGACTTCATATACGCGCGAGGTCAGGATGAGGCGGAGGTAGTCGGGGTAGCCGTTGGGCAGGAGGAAGGCGTCGGGTATGACATCGTTGGTTCGCGAAGACGTCGATTCTGAGGGCGGACTCGGGTTCGCGCTGTACTCGGTCAGGGCGAGGCCGTTCTTGGGCGTGCGGGGCGAGACAAGGCCATTGGGGCCATTGTCAGGCGTCGTCGGCCGTGAGTAGTCGGGGACCGTCGTCATTGTGGTGTTGTGCCAGAAGTGCAGCTTGTTGAGCGTGTCTTTGTATTTTTTGGGCGAGTCATCGGAGGCTCGGTCGGCCTGCATCGGAGGCAGGGGTGCGTCTAGCGTCATGGGGAGCTATGGTGGGGTAGATGGCGTCCAACCTCCCAACTTCATCTCATCTCGCGTCGGATGGCGACCCCTCCGACATGTCGCGCCCAACATCTCCTTTTGAACTTCTTCCTGTGCTTCCTACGCGTGTTTCTCGTGTTATACGCTTCCGCCGTCGTCTGCATCTACTAGTTTTGTTTGTTGCCATGTTTGCTCTCGATACCTCCTGACGGTCTCCGCGTCATCCTCTTCTAGTATCTGGCGTCGGAAAGACACGCCGCGGACTCCAGGCTCCACTGGCGCACACAGTGGCTAGCATCTATACGCCCCCCGTATGCTTCACGGCCTCGCGCTGATGCTCCAATGCGCGCGCAGGGTGACGGCGTAGTCCCCGAGGGAGGCTGCAGTAGTCGGCTTGTTGGGGTGGTCCTGAACGACTAGGCTGTCCTCTTCCAGCTCCGTTCTGCATATACGGGTGCGTTGGCAACCTGTACGATGACTTGCAGGAGAAGAAACGGAGAACGTTGCGGACGAGCCTACGCGAGCGGCTGGGATTTCCCTCATTTCCGTCGTTCGAGCTTGCTGTCGATGCCATTGGAATGTAGGGCGAGGTGGTTTGCCTGTGGTGGTTGAATTGTAATCGGTGGTCACGGTGGCGGTCGATTGTTAGTGCGGAAAGGGCTGAAGCTTTGCCCGTGGCTCGATCTGAAGTTCACAGTGTCACGACCCACAGCAACTCAGTTCGTGTTCAACTCAACTCAACCTTCCGGATCCTTCCACACTGACAGAGCAGACTTCGCCAGGCCATCTAGAGCTGGAGAGCCGTATCTATGTCCGCTCTGTCTGCATACCTCGAGTGGCAGGATAGGCTGGCCGCCTTCTGTACGCTCGAGCGGAGACGGCTTCGCCAGCTACTAACGAGAACAGGATCTCGAGTACTCTTGTAGTGGGCTTGCTGTCGCGCCTCTTAATGCTCTCCAGGTACTCGAATCGTTGACGCGTTGTTCGCGGGCTTGACTTCGAAAATAAGGCGGACTTGACCTCATTGCCGACTATCCTCCGCTGGACCTCCGCAATCTCAGCGCACCACAGGGCCGCAGTCTCAGAAAGCTCTCCTTGAACTGCTTCAGTGGTCATGCAGTACGCGCTGCACTATAATGGGAGCCTGGGCGTTGCCGTGACGTCCCAGCGGAGCGATTCAATTCCCCAATGCTCGGACCAAACACCCTGCTCTTGCAAATTGCCTCTCGATCTGCCTCTTCAACCACGCTCGATGGTGTTCTCTTCGACTGCTTCAGTACTATAGAGCTGATCATGAAGCGGACGACTCTCCAGGTAGGCACTCTCACACCCTATGAAGGGGCGACCTTGCTGACTGAACACAATCTTCAGGCCGCATCGAAGGGTTCCTGTACGATACCACTTGCCTTCTCTTTACCAGGCATCGACGTTCGACCCTCTTCCGAAGAACCATCGTGATCGACGTCGCGCTTTCTGCCCCGACCGCCATTGCACCGCAACTGCCACCAACAATAGGCAGAGCATCGTCCGCCGTCTTACCCCCGCGGAGGAGGCAAGCAAAGAAGTAGCAGCTGGGTTCCAAGCACCGGCGGCTTCAGCGGTCATACTCGTCACCACAGGAGAACTCGAGCACTTGCGCCGCATCTACGGAACAAACAACATGTAACGTGGGCGCCGGGACGGACTGTTCACAGGTCGCGAGCGTTCCAGTCGAGCAGCAAGGTGTTGCTGCCGGTACCTCTACCTCCAATGCCCCTCCGGTGCAAGTGTTGGAAGATATCCGAGAGCCATTGCTTGGAAAGCTCCCTTGCATGGGTACCAGGATCGAACTTCAGACGGAAGGCTCGCACAGCCAGGTGGCCTCCGTCATCTAAGAACAGTTGGCTGTTGATCCATTTCTTAACGACGAAAGTCCGGTCGCAAGAAGCGTCGGTACCGAAGATCATCCTGTCTGCATTGTGGCTGGCTCCGAGGTAAACTACTTCTTCTTCGTAATTGACGCCAATTTCATCCGACTCTCCGAATGGTTGTGCCAACCCATCTTGTAAGATAGGTTTGCATCGAATCTTGAAGTCCACCAGGCTGTATCGGTCCTCTCTTACAGATGTGGATATGGCCCACACGTTTTGAGATCTTGAACCTTTCAGCATATGGTCATCGTACCGGAAAACGAAGGTGTTCTGGAAGAAGACGTCTCGGATCATGTCGCCCCATGCGCGACATACTTTGCGAAGACTGAGGACGTTAGGTATGCCTATGTCGGGCCGAACGTCCTTGTGCCAGTCAGCTCCGACTTCACCACCAATCTTGCCACGGTGGCTCGGAAGCATGTATTTGCAGTAAAAACGTTGAGCAGGATGTGTGACGCGCTTTGTTTTCAGTGCCAGGAGAATCGGGCCTTCAAACAAACCAATATGCTCGAAGATTCTGTTCAGCAACTCTATTGGCAGATCGGCTATCCCCTTTGCTGTCTTTCCTCGATGTATGCTGCTTCTTGGGATGTATGGAGGTGTATCGCGGTACAGACGATCATACTGATAGCGGTGGGTTGTAAGTATACTCTCTTCCCCGGGCGGAAGAGTGAAGACATCTTTATGGAGGCTGTTTCCAGCGCTTGCGGCAGACTCTAATCTCGAAGGCCAGCCCGGAACGTTACCTTCGAAGTAACCACAATGGGGGAAAAAGCAGTCGTAGCCATTGGTATCTTGAGCACCGCCGAACATGATCTCGATGTACTCGATGTACTCGCTGTTCGACCCAAATGCTTTTCGATAAAGCGGAAGAAGCTCCATGCACTTGTCGGCCATGCTCTGAACAGAAAGCGACCGTTGCGGAGACGTCAACAGCAGCAAGAGCTTGATCTGGGGGTCTGTGAACTCAAGTCCCGTGTAACCGTCGCTAGTAACGGCATCCCACCTCGTGCGCAAGTATGTACCTGGAGTTGACATCTCCCTAACGAACCAGGAGACGTCCTCGGCGCCCATCGATGTGAGCCGCAAACCAGGGAAGCGGCTGTACACTTCAGCGACCTCGCATTTACCGTC
>Ga0265798_10012894_pt1 | contig 10047 bp, 8 predicted proteins | sample P3T30metagenome_FD_192430 | JGI IMG/M metagenome (GOLD analysis project Ga0265798, IMG submission 192430) | Plant litter microbial communities from East Loma Ridge, Irvine, California - P3 T30 | ecosystem: Environmental > Terrestrial > Plant litter > Unclassified | place: USA: California...
GGGCAAGGCCCTTGAACAACAACCTGACAGCCCGGTCCTGCGCAGCACCATCAAGCGCCTGACCGGCGCCGAGACCCTCTGAATTTATGCAATTGCGCCACGTCATCGTTTTTAGCCTGATCGCCCTGCTCGCCGGTTGTGCCGGCATGTCCTCCCGTGAAGCCGTACAAGGCCAGGGCGACGCCAACCAGTGGCGGGCCAACAAAGAACAGCTGAGCAGCCTTGATGGCTGGCAGATAAACGGCAAGGTCGGGATCCGCGCCCCAAAGGACTCCGGCAGCGGTACGCTGTTCTGGCTACAACGCCAGGATTATTACGATATCCGCCTGTCCGGCCCGCTGGGTCGTGGCGCGGCACGGCTCACAGGCCGACCTGGCGCCGTATCCCTGGAAGTCGCGAATCAAGGTCGTTACGACGCACCAGACCCCGAAACCCTGCTCAAGGATCAGCTGGGCTGGAAGCTGCCCGTGTCCCACCTGGTCTGGTGGGTCCGAGGCCTGCCCGCGCCGGACAGCAAGAGCAGCCTGACGCTGGATGGCGACAGCCGTTTGTCGGCCCTGGAACAGGACGGCTGGCAAATCGAGTACCTGAGTTACACCCAGCAAAACGGTTTCTGGCTGCCCGAACGCATGAAGCTGCACGGGCAGGATCTCGACGTGACGCTGGTGATCAAGGACTGGCAGCCTCGTAAGCTGGGGCAATAAGCATGTCGCAAGCACGATTGACGCTGCCCGCGCCTGCCAAGCTGAACCTGATGCTGCATATCACCGGGCGGCGCGCGGACGGCTACCACGAGCTGCAGACGCTTTTCCAGTTCCTGGATTACGGTGACGAGCTCAGCTTCGCGCCACGTGAAGACGGCGAAATCCGCCTCCAGACAGAAGTTGCCAACGTTGCGCACGACAGCAATCTGATCGTGAAAGCTGCCCGGGCATTGAAAGCGCAGTCCGGCTGCCCGCTCGGCGTAGATATCTGGCTGAAAAAAATCCTGCCCATGGGCGGTGGTATTGGCGGCGGAAGCTCGGATGCTGCGACCACGCTTCTCGGGCTGAACCACCTCTGGGAACTCGGCTGGGATGAAGATCGCCTGGCAGCGCTCGGGCTCACGCTGGGGGCCGACGTGCCGGTTTTCGTACGCGGGCACGCCGCTTTTGCAGAGGGCATCGGCGAGCTTCTGACCCCTGTAGATCCCGAAGAACCGTGGTATCTGGTGCTTGTGCCGCAAGTATCTGTAAGTACAGCAGAAATTTTTTCAGATCCACTGTTGACACGTGACACTCCTCCCATTAAAGTGCGCCCCGTTCCCAAGGGAAACAGTCGAAACGACTGCTTACCGGTTGTAACGAGGCGATATCCAGATGTTGGTAACGCTTTGAATTTGCTAGGTAAATTTACCGAAGCAAAATTAACCGGAACTGGAAGTTGTGTGTTTGGGGCCTTCCCAAGCAAAGCTGAAGCTGATAAAGTCTCGGCCCTTCTTACAGAGACCCTTACAGGGTTTGTAGCAAAAGGCGCAAACATCTCGATGTTGCACCGAAAGTTACAGACACTGCTCTAAGAGAACCGAGTGCCAGGCACTCGTGCACCAGATACAGGGGCGTCGCCAAGCGGTAAGGCAGCAGGTTTTGATCCTGCCATGCGTTGGTTCGAATCCAGCCGCCCCTGCCATTTTCCTATAGTCATCCAGGCATACCCTAAGCCTCCAGGTACTGCGCGTGTCCAAGATGATGGTCTTTACGGGGAACGCCAACCCCGATCTGGCTCGGCGTGTCGTACGTCAGCTGCATATCCCTCTCGGTGACATCTCTGTTGGAAAGTTTTCCGACGGTGAGATTACCGCTGAAATCAATGAAAACGTTCGCGGTAAAGACGTCTTCATTATCCAGCCGACCTGCGCTCCGACCAACGATAACCTGATGGAACTGGTAGTGATGGCTGATGCCTTCCGCCGCTCCTCGGCCACTCGTATCACAGCTGTAATTCCCTACTTTGGTTATGCCCGTCAGGATCGCCGTCCGCGCTCCGCACGTGTGGCTATCAGCGCTAAAGTGGTTGCGGACATGCTCACCGTTGTCGGTATCGACCGGGTGCTGACTGTCGACCTGCACGCTGACCAGATTCAGGGTTTCTTCGATATCCCGGTAGATAACATCTACGGCTCCCCCGTTCTGGTGGATGACATCGAAGACCAACGCTTTGAAAACCTGATGATCGTTTCCCCGGATATCGGCGGCGTCGTGCGTGCACGTGCTGTTGCCAAATCCCTGGGCGTTGATCTGGGCATCATCGACAAACGCCGCGAGAAGGCCAACCACTCCGAGGTGATGCACATCATCGGTGACGTTGAAGGCCGTACCTGTATTCTCGTTGACGACATGGTCGATACCGCCGGCACCTTGTGCCATGCGGCCAAAGCCTTGAAAGAACACGGCGCTGCGAAGGTATTTGCCTATTGCACGCATCCTGTCCTCTCGGGCCGCGCGATTGAGAACATTGAAAATTCCGTGCTGGACGAACTGGTGGTAACAAATACCATCCCGCTGTCCGCTGCAGCACAGGCCTGTGATCGTATCCGTCAACTGGATATTGCACCGGTAGTCGCTGAAGCGATGCGTCGCATCAGCAATGAAGAATCGATCAGCGCGATGTTCCGTTAAGGGCCCTGCCCTGCCGAACCATCCGTTGACGAAAAGCGCCCCGCCCCGACACACAATGCCGGGGCGGGGCTTTTTTGCCCATACCGTGTCTGGCGCTGGTCGCAAACGCCGCTCGGTCATGGCTATTTTGGAGATACAAAATGACTGATTTTATTCTGAACGCCCAAGCGCGTACTGACCTGGGGAAAGGTGCGAGCCGCCGCCTGCGTCACGCGCAAAAAGTACCTGCCGTAATCTACGGTGGTAACGAAGAAGCCGTTTCGATCACCATCGAAGCCAAGGAAATCGCCAAGCTGTTCGAAAACGAAGCTGCTTACAGCCACGTTATCGAGCTGAACGTTGCCGGCGCCAAGCAGAACGTCATCGTTAAAGCGATGCAACGTCACCCTGCCAAGCAGTTCATCATGCACGCCGACTTCATCCGCGTTATCGCTGGCCAGAAGCTGACTGCAACCGTTCCAGTGCACTTCATCAACGAAGAAGCACCGGTCAAGAAAGGCGGCGAGATCTCGCACACTACCACTGAACTGGAAGTGACCTGCCTGCCAAAAGACCTGCCTGAGTTCATCGAAGTTGACCTGGGCGCTCTGGAAATCGGCGACAACGTTCACCTGTCCGACGTCAAGGCACCAAACGGTGTTGAATTCGTTGCACTGGCGCACGGCAAGGACCTGGACATCGCTAACGTCCACGCGCCTCGCATCGTCCAGGACGAAGAAGAAGGCACCGCAGAAGGCGAAGCAGAGTAATTATTACTCGCTAGCCGGTTGAACCCGTGATGATGCCTGCCATCATCACACTCGACCCAAGGAAGAGCCCCTGACGTGACCGCCATCCAACTGATCGTCGGCCTGGGAAATCCAGGCCCCGAATACGAACAGACCCGGCATAACGCAGGGGCTCTTTTCGTTGAGCGTATTGCCAGCGCCCAGCGCGTCAACCTGACCGCTGACCGCAAATATTTCGGCCTGACGGCTAAATTCAGTCATCAGGGCCATGACGTTCGTCTGCTGATTCCCACCACATACATGAACCGCAGCGGCCAGTCCGTCGCGGCTCTGGCGGGTTTCTTCCGGATTCCTCCGCAGGCCATTCTGGTGGCCCACGACGAACTCGACCTGCCTCCGGGCGTCGCCAAACTCAAACTGGGTGGCGGGCACGGCGGGCACAACGGGCTACGCGACATCATCGCGCAGCTTGGCAACCAGAACGGCTTCCATCGTCTGCGGCTTGGCATCGGCCATCCGGGCGACGCCAGTCTGGTGTCCAACTTCGTACTGGGTCGTGCGCCACGCGCCGAGCAGGAGAAACTGGACGCCAGTATCGACTTTGCCCTCGGCGTGCTGCCGGATGTACTCGCTGGCGACTTCGCCAAGGCGATGCGCGTCCTGCACAGCCAGAAGGCCTGACATCACTCGAGGGGAAACACCATGGGATTCAACTGCGGCATCGTCGGCCTGCCCAACGTCGGCAAGTCCACCCTGTTCAACGCCCTGACCAAATCCGGTATCGCGGCGGAGAACTTTCCCTTCTGCACCATCGAACCGAACACCGGCATCGTGCCGATGCCCGACCCGCGCCTGCAGGCCCTGGCCGACATCGTCAATCCCAAGCGCATCCTGCCGACCACCATGGAGTTCGTCGACATCGCCGGGCTGGTTGCCGGCGCATCCAAAGGTGAAGGGCTGGGCAACAAGTTCCTCGCCAACATTCGCGAGACCGACGCCATCGCTCACGTTGTGCGCTGCTTCGAAGACGAGAACGTGATCCACGTTTCCAACAGCGTCGACCCGAAACGCGACATCGAGATCATCGACCTGGAATTGATTTTTGCGGACCTCGACAGCTGCGAAAAGCAATTGCAGAAGGTCACGCGCAACGCCAAGGGCGGCGACAAGGACGCAGTGGTCCAGAAAGGCCTGCTTGAGCAACTCATCGCTCACTTCACGCTGGGCAAGCCTGCACGCAGCCTGATGAAGAGCATGAGTGCCGACGAGAAGGCCGTGATCAAGGGCTTCCACCTGCTGACCACCAAGCCCGTCATGTACATTGCCAACGTCGCCGAGGACGGTTTCGAGAACAATCCGCACCTGGACGTGGTACGTGCCATCGCCGAAGAAGAAGGCGCAATGCTGGTGCCGGTCTGCAACAAGATCGAAGCAGAGATCGCCGAGCTTGAAGACGGCGAAGAAAAGGACATGTTCCTGGAAGCTTTGGGTCTGGAAGAACCTGGCCTGAACCGCGTCATTCGTGCCGGCTACGAAATGCTCCATCTGCAGACCTACTTCACTGCCGGTGTCGAAGAAGTTCGCGCATGGACCGTCCGTGTCGGCGCCACGGCGCCACAGGCTGCGGGCGTGATCCACACCGATTTCGAAAAAGGCTTTATCCGCGCCGAGTGCGTCGCTTACAACGACTTCATCCAGTACAAGGGCGAAGCCGGTGCCAAGGAAGCGGGCAAATGGCGCCTTGAAGGCAAGGATTACATCGTCAAGGACGGTGACGTTCTGCACTTCCGCTTCAACGTCTAACGCGCTCGTGGACCTCCACGAAACTCGTTAAACAACAAAGCCCGCGCATCAGTCGATGATTCGCGGGCTTTGTGCTTTCAGCGGTTTGCCTCTGCCTGGGCGCCGATCTGCCTGTGTGTGGCTTAGAGAATCGGCTGGGCTGCGCGAAACAGCAAAACGACACCTTCGCGCTTAAGTGTTACATCGCTAAAGTGCGTGCGCAGATGCGCCTCGAACCCGGACTGCGTGTCATGACTGTTGCCGAAAATCCCCTTCTTGTTGTAAACCGCCATCAGCTTGCGTCCGAAGCCGTTGTGACCCGCTTCATCGCCTAAAATCGTCGCGCCGAACACCACACCGCCCGCAGCAAGGTTGTGCTTGAGGTGAGCGAAAATGGCAGCTTTGGCGTCTAGCGGGCCAGGCAAGCAATGCAGCAGGTAGAACAGCGATATTGAGTCAAAGCGCTCACCATTCGGGATTGGCGCCATCACGTCATGCTGAAGGGTTCGTGTGCCTGGACGCCCAATCCTGCGTTTGGCCGCGGCAAGGCTGCTCGGGTTAAGGTCCATGAGGGTGATCTGCGTGCCCGGGCTCAGATTTGCCTTGGCCAGGTAATAGCCGGTGCCAACACCGATATCCAGATGATTCGCCCGCGTATTGGCGCGAAAGAACGGCAGCAGCACTTCATCCGTTGGGCAACGCCAGGCATACCGATTGGAGATACCCAGTACCCAGGCGTCGTACAACGCTAACGTCAGGGGCGAATAAACCGCCGCACCTGCGGCACTGCTGTCAGTCATGGAGAATCCCCTACGGCGACGGGTTATCAAAAGACGATGAAAAGGCGACGACTCTTATACGTCGCCAACCTTTCGTCTTTCAACACACATTGCATGCCGGCGCATGAAGAATTGCACGCCGTAGCGGCTCCTGGAATGCGCTTGGCCGGCTTAGCCGAGCTGGAACCTCGCCGTATTGTCGCTCAACGCCCGGCTTCCCTTGCTCAAGGTGTCAGCGGCTTGATTGACCGCTCGGGCGCCATCCAGCAACCGGCCTGCTGCCTGATCCACCTGCTGGATATTGCCACTCACCTCGTCGGCCGTTGCTGCCTGTTCTTCCACAGCGGTGGCGATCTGAGCCAGCGTGTCGGTAACGATCTGCACCGCGCTGGCGATCTCCTCAAGCCGCTCGCCCAGACCGGTTACCGACTGCGCGTCACTGATGGCCTGTCCGCATGCCGCTTCCATCAGCGTGACCGCCTGGCTAACGGTGGTTCGCAGACTGTCCACGGTCCCCGCAATTTGCGCCGTCGATGCCTGGGTTCGTTGCGACAGGCTGCGCACTTCGTCTGCCACTACAGCGAATCCGCGGCCCTGCTCGCCTGCTCGCGCGGCCTCGATGGCCGCATTAAGCGCCAGCAGGTTGGTCTGCTCGGCAATGCCGCGAATGGTATCGACCACTGACTGGATTTGCTGACCCTGTTCGCTGACCTTGCCCAACGCATTAGCGGTATCGGTCAGCTTTTGATTCAACTGCTGGATGCTCGCGGTCGTGCGCTGGCTGTCGCGGCTGCTGTCTTCGGCGATCCTGCGTGTGGCCTGCGCGCTGCCCGACGCGGCTTCACAGCTGCGAGCGACACCCATGGACGTCGCGGCCAGTTCGGTGGCGGCTGCGGCGATCTGACTGATCTGCTGTTGCTGGTCTTCAACCTCGTTTAACGTGCTGCCGGACTGAGCGTTGAGCGTCAGCACAGCGGAGCCCAGCTGCTGGGTTTCATGATTCACACCCAACAAACTGGCGCGCAGCTGCACCACCGCAACATTGAGCGCGTTGCTAATGGCCGCGAGCTCATCGCGCCCCTCAACGGCGACCTCGACGCATAGATTACCGTCGCGCAGGGACTCAGCCAGGGTGGTAATGCCCTTGGCGCTGCGTTGAATCGAAGTTTGCAAACACATGAAGAGGTACAGAGCCGCCAGAGCAAGGATGCTGAAAATCGCAGCAATCGGCACGAACTGCTGGATGGCCTGGTCGTGGTAATAGTCGAGCCGGCTGTTAAGCGAAGAAAGCGACTGCTTGCGCAGGGCTGCCAGCCCTTCGCTGACGCTGTCGACGCTGCGCTCGAAGGCGGCGGGGTCAAGTTTGATGCTCCCGCCAAACACGCCGTCGTCGAGTACCTTCAACTCGGTATCAAGGCGCTGCAGACTGTCATCGTACTGCCGCGTCCAGACCTCCATTCCGGGGTAGGCCTTGGCTTTCAGCGAACCCACCGCTTTAACCAACTGGTCGCGGGCGTCGCCAATGCGGCTGCGCAGATCCCGCATCTGCAGACGGCTTTGCAGCGAGAATTGCCCTGAAGCGATCGAAGATTGCCCGATGCTCGCCATCCGCCCTACCCGTTCGACAAGGTCCGGCGCTTGTTGGGTGGCGATTTGCATCAACAGGTAGGTTTCGAGCCACGGGTCCAGAATCAAGCCGCTGTCCATGGCGATCTGCTCACGCAGGCTCTGCAGCGCGGTCAGGGCGGAGGTGAACCGGTCGTAACCGTCCGGCCACCAGCCCACAGCGCGCAGCGCTTGGGAATCCATTCCGTTGACCGAGGCCTGCAATGCCTGGTACCGCGTCATGATATCTGCCGTGGCGTTTTGCGCTTTGAGCTCCTCACCCAAAGACGCCAGTGATCGAGTCAGTTCAGGGTTCGCTGCATCCAGCGCATTCATGGCCGCCTTCGCCGCAGGCGTTGGATCATGAAGAATATCGGCCGCTTTCCAGCGCGCCGCGCGGTTGCGTTGCGCTGTCAGTTGCACATCGAGGTCATCGAGTGCCGTGAGTTGCCTCACCCCGATCTGCTCTTGAGCGATTACCGACAACTTGCTGCGGTAGTCCTGACTGATCATCCACATGCTGCCTGCGAGCGGCAAAATAAACAGGAAGAAAAGCACCTGAAACTTGCGCGCAAACCCGAGGCGCCCGAGCAGTCGGATTCCTGGGGACAAAAGACTTTGCATAGCCGACTACTCCTCACCGACAAACTGCTGCTCGACCCGTCGTCACTGCAGCGCTGCCTTACATGCTCACAGGCGAAATGCCATGTCTCTGTTTCTAAACGATAACCGCCGGTTTGACGCGAATGGCGGCTGAGCTGGACCCTGCACAGTCCCAAACCGCCTGTATCTATAGCGGCCGCAATCCGACAGGCATAAGCAAGAACCGGACCGATAGCACTAAGCCACCAAACCGGGCGCGCTGGCGAAGACGGTGCAGCCTATGTGCTCGAATGTGGGGCGAAAACACACACAAGTCCGGCGACAAATGTCACCGGAGTGCAATTGGAGGGACTGAAGGCCGAGGTCAATGAGGACGCCGAGGCTAACCGGTTGATAGCCCGGGTAAATTTTTTTAGAGAGACGCTTGACACATCTTCGATCTGAGCGAATAATGCGCGCCACTTGGCTACATAGCTCAGTTGGTTAGAGCATAGCATTCATAATGCTGGGGTCCGGGGTTCAAGTCCCTGTGTAGCCACCAAGTACCTCAACAAAGCCCGCCTCGTGCGGGCTTTGTTGTTTCTGGCTGTTCGTCACTAAAGCCGAATCCCATATCGCCGATAGCCATGTACTGCATCTCGCAGTGCACGGAGGCAATATGAAGAAGATCGCTATCGCTGGACTGGTCGCTCTGCTCTCAATCGTTTCACTTACCGCATCGGCGTGTCCTAAAGGAACGCACCCTTCCGGCGGAACGGGCTCTCACCACAAAGGCGGCACCTGCGTTTAACACTGGCAGGTCAGGCGCCGGGCCTCTTTGAGCGCGGCGCCTCCCCTCCGGGACGACGTGCAACCTTGCCTCGCGTCGCTCTGCATGAGCCTGCTCTCAAGCAGCCCGAAACGCCCAGACCACTTCCACCAGTCTGGCGGCAATCAGCAAGTACACCAGCGAAACGAGAACCTGAATGGCTACGTGATACCGCAGCTTGCCAAGCCTGCGAATGCCGTCGCTGACGTTCAGGAACATCAGGACCGCAGACACCCCAATCAGCCCCCATCCAGTTGCGCCGGCCACCAGTACACCAATGAACTGTTGATAATCCGCCCTCAATGCGCTGGTCCCCGCCGCGAATAACAGCGCACAGACAAGAAGATTCTTGATGTTGTCGAATATCTGCGTGCTGAAATCCTGTTCCAGCAGTTCTACGTAGCGCGCCCAGATTTTCCGCATGACCCTGTGCCTGTCGGTCGGTGAACCTACAGCGTAGCGCGCAGGCGCTGCAGTCGCCGGATGTTGCCCAGCGATCAGGCCGCAACGGCAATCCGTGACAACCGCGCCCTCGTCCAATAGATTACGCCCCTCGAAACGCCCCGGGCCTTTCGCGCCTCAACCCCTGTTAACGAAGTAGTGGATGTTCAATGTCTGATTCCCATACCGATCCGGCTGCAATCCTCGCCGTGTCGTCCAAGCAAGCCTACGAAGAAGCCATCAACCTTTCGCAGCATGTGTCACAGGCCAAGACCATCAGTGAGATGGTGCTGGATGCCTTCCAGAGTGCGAAAGAGAGCGATCAGATCCGCGATCTGCGTCTCGCCATTCGCCAGGCCCACGACCGATTCGATGACGATCAGGCTTACGAGCTGATGGGTGAGCTTAAACAGCTCAAGGATGCAGAAGCCGCCGACATGGCTGCGCTGGAAGACCTGAGCGCACGATTCCCGATCAGTCGGATTCTCTCCAGCTACAAAGACGACCCGAGCTTCCAGGAACTGGTCTACAGCCTGGCGCTGAAAGTGCTCAACCAGACACATCAAGCAGTCAGCAACCCGAGCGGCGGCAAAGGCAAAGCTGCGCGGCCCAAGAAGGAAGCCGAGGTATTTGTCATCAGCAAG
>Ga0265798_10012896_pt1 | contig 10047 bp, 10 predicted proteins | sample P3T30metagenome_FD_192430 | JGI IMG/M metagenome (GOLD analysis project Ga0265798, IMG submission 192430) | Plant litter microbial communities from East Loma Ridge, Irvine, California - P3 T30 | ecosystem: Environmental > Terrestrial > Plant litter > Unclassified | place: USA: California...
ATGAAGAAGGTAATAATGCCGGCATTGCAGGTGTACCCCCAGATTACTTCAATGAAGATGGTCAGTTGTGGGGCATGCCCGTATACCGCTGGGAGGTAATGGCCCAAGAAGGCTACGCCTGGTGGAGGCAACGTCTGAAGAAAAATATGGAACTGTTTGATCTTTTGCGTCTAGATCACTTCCGTGCCTTTGCTTCTTATTGGGAAGTGCCCGCAGGAGCAGCAACAGCAGTTAATGGTAGCTGGAAAGCCGGTCCAGGTGCTGAATTCTTTGAAGCAATGCGCGAGGAGCTTACTAATTTGCCTTTCATTGCGGAAGACCTTGGTGATATTGATGATGATGTGTATCTGTTACGCGATCAGTTCGCCATGCCAGGCATGAAGGACCTGCAATTTGCCTTTGGTGATGATATGCCTTGTTCAATACACATTCCACATCAGTATGACACCGAAAATTGTATTGTTTACACTGGAACGCATGATAACACCACCACAAAAGCTTGGTTTAAATCAGAAAGCACCAAAGAAAACAGGAAAAACCTGGAATGTTATATCGGGCAGCCAGTTACGAAAGACAATGTTCATTATAAGCTAATTCGTCTTGCTTATGCATCAGTTGCACGGTTGGCGATTATTCCAGTTCAGGATGTCCTTGGCCTGGGAAAGAAAGCCCGGATGAATACACCATCTTCTATCGAGAACAATTGGGCATGGCGTTTGGGTCCGAGCGAGTTGAAACAGGACCATGGGAAAATGTTGCGTGATTTAAGCAGAATATTTGGAAGACTTTAGTCTTCCTTTTTCTGTTCATTAAGCCTGTTTTCTTCCTTTTTGGAGATTAACTTGCCGGTCTTAAGGTCAATACGGATTTTGTTGTAAATGCTCATGTAGAAATTAGCAATCCATACCAGGGAGAACCCGGATAATATGTAGCCGCGCCAATCATCATGATACAACTTGTAATTGGTTAACAATAGAATCAGCACGGTAACGTAGTGACTGAAGCAAAACTCGCAGGTGAACAGGTAAAAAAACTTTCGCTTTAGAAGCCTTGGTGCCTCTTTGGATTGTTTAACACAATATTCCCTAGGTTCTCTGAATACTTCTTCATGGGTTACCGTCCAGGCAATGCTTGCAACTGGAATGGCGAGTATAAAAAGCCAAAATAATTCATGCTCTTGGTTCATAGTAGTATTACAAATGGCACAAAACTTTGTTTTATGAAGCTTGACATTCAGCAGACCGGGGTGGTCCCCTCAGGATTATAATTGTCGTAATTTTGGGGTAAAAAATAGAACTTACTTATGGAGCAATCCAAATTTGATAAATTATCTGAACTAACTGCTGGTGATTACCAGGCTTTCCTTTATGATTGCGATGGTACCCTCGCAGATAATATGGCAGCACACACCGAATCTTACGTTGATGCGGCCAAAGAACACGATGTAATATTTGACCCGGCAATTATCGATGAACTTGCAGGTTGGCCGATCGCCAATGTGGTTGAAGAAATCAATACAAGGTATAGCTGCAGCCTTGTGCCTGCAGCATTCAAAGCCCGCAAGGCTGAGATCTTCGCCAGCAAGTATCTGGAGGAAATACAGCCCGTAGAACACGTTGTTGCGCACTTGAAAGCAAACTCGGGTAAAAAGCGTATTGCTGTAGTTTCTGGAGGTGACACGGCGGCAATTGAAAGAACACTGGAGGTATTGGGTATTCGCGAATTGGTAGAGGTGCTGGTTTGCGCGGGCGACACCGAACGTGGAAAGCCCTATCCTGATCCGTTTTTAAGAGCTGCTGAACTCCTTGGTGTGGCACCTGAAAAGTGCCTCGTATTTGAAGATGGACGCCCAGGTGTGCAAGCTGCAGAGGCTGCAGGTATGCACTGGGTACGTGTAGACCAGTTAAAATTCGGATAAATAAATGAGACATTCAGGCTCCGCAGATCTACCGCTACATCATGGGCATGTACCCATGTGGCTGGCTGAGCGTATGTCTAAGTTGGGCTTTGCCATTACCGAAGCCATTGTTGAAGAGTTTGGTACTGCCGCAGTGCTGCAACGGTTAGGTGACCCATTCTGGTTTCAGAGCTTTGGCGCTGTGATGGGTATGGACTGGCATTCCTCTGGCATCACCACCTCGGTAATGGGTGCATTAAAGAGAGCGATAAACCCGCATGCGAAAAGCCTGGGACTTTACATTTGTGGCGGAAAAGGTAAACAATCTCGTGAAACGCCGGCAGAACTGATTCGCTATGGTGCTTTTGTAGGCATTGACGGGGAAGCACTTGCAAGATCAAGCAAACTAAGCGCGAAGGTGGATAATACTGCTGTTCAGGATGGCTTTCAACTGTACCTACACAGCTTTATCGTAGATCAAACCGGTAAATGGACCGTGGTACAGCAAGGCATGCGCCCGGATAGCGCAACGGCTCGTAGATACCACTGGCATTCTGCAGATCTCAAATCCTTTGTATCCGACCCACATTCTGGGATTGCGGGTCTAAATATGGGTAAGATCATTAACCTGGCTGCCGAAGCGGCCTCACCAGCGCAGCAGGCGATGCTCTCTATGACCCAAGAGGATCCTCAACGTATGCTATCGGAAATTCGTCACCTGAAAATGCCCGATCACCATGAGGTCACCGCTAAAGATGTCGATCTCAAAAGGCTTGGAGCAATGCTTTGGCTGAGCCATGAAAAGCAGCCGGCAGATTTTGAATCCCTACTGATGCTGGAAGGTATGGGGCCACGTACACTTCAGTCGATGGCCCTTGTGAGTGAAGTCATTTATGGTACGGCTTCGCGATTTCAGGATCCCGCACGCTTTTCGTTCGCCCACGGTGGTAAAGATGGCCATCCTTTTCCTGTTCCTCTTAAAGTTTATGATGAAACCATTGCTGTACTCAGCAGGGCAGTGCAGAAAGCTAAAGTTGGCCAATCAGATAAGCTGCAGGCCATCCAAAAACTTTCCGAATTGTCAAGAATGGCAGAGCAAAGTTTTACACCTAACCAGAACTTTGATGCATTGCTCGAAAAAGAACGCCGTGATTCTTGGAAATATGGAGGTAAAACAGTCTTTGGCGATGCCAAGCCGCCAAAGAACCAGCAATTAAAACTATTTTGATGACTCCTAAACACACACCTTGCATGAAGCGTTGGATACCGGTGCTGGGCATCGCCTATATATTACTGTTGAGCAGTTGCAGCATCATGAAACGAAATCGTTTCAGCAAACACCAGGGTGAACAAAGTAATGAAATGGACCTTCCTGTAGTATTATATCCTGCACAAAATGTAAACGCCCGCCGCTTGTTAATATTGATGTCTGGGGATGGCGGATGGCTGGAGTTCAATGATCAGCTTGCTGCAGGCTTCGCAAAAAAAGGTTACAATGTAGTTGGATTGAACTCGCGTAGCTACTTTTGGGAGCAGCGAAGTCCAGCGCAGACCGCGGAAGATGTCAAGCGGGTCATTCAGCACTACGCCAAGCGATATCATGCAAACCGAATATACCTCACGGGCTATTCCTTTGGTGCAGATGTAATCCCTTTTATATACAACAGACTTCCTGCGCCTACAAAACGTGCGGTAATCGCGATCGGATTGTTTTCTCCTTTTGCAAGCACCGATTTCATGGTTCATACGACAGATCTGCTTAATCTATCAGGTGACAACAAGACTTTCAAAGTGGAGCCGGAGTTGCAGAAGATCAGGATACCGGTTTATTGCTTTTATGGTGAAAAGGAGCATCCTAAACCTTTAGCTGAGGTCAAAAAGCGAAATTTCCATCTCACGTTGCTAGCCGGAGACCATCACTATGAGACAGCAGAAAGTCAGAAAATAATTAACACATTTACAAAAATACGTTCCTTAAAGCTACGATGAAATCATTCCTAAAGACTCTTTGCTGTATCATTTGGCTTATTGCAAATCCTTTATTATTTAAAGCAAAGGCACAAGCTGAGCTTCCACTGCACACTTTTCCTAAAGCTGGGCATAAACCCATGCTGGTTTACTTAACTGGTGATGGTGGTATGAATAGCTTTTCCAAAAGTTTGATTAAGACGCTGAATGATCAGGGTTATGCCGTTGTTGCCCTTGATACCAGGAAATACTTTTGGGAGCAGAAAACACCGCTTCAATTTGCGAAAGATGCCCGCCAGTTTATCGATCATTATTTAAAGCAGTGGAATAAAAGCAGCTTTGCGCTGCTGGGATACTCTTTTGGCGCCGACGTAGGTGCTTTCTTACCGCCTTTACTCCCTGATGGTACGTCATCGCGGCTCAAATCAATGATATTACTATCTCCTGGACTTTCAACCGGCTTTGTGACCAGGATCAGTAACATGCTCGGGATGGGAAGTACAGACAAAGATCCTTACAAAGTTTATCCGCAACTGCTTAAAAGCCCTGTGCCAGTACTTTGTATTTTTGGTGCATCCGAAGGAAGTGATTTTTATTCCGCCATTAAGTCCAATGCAAAGATAAAAAAACTGCTCGTCCCGGGCTCGCATAAGTATAATGACGATGTAAATCTGCTTGCTCGGACCATTATCCAGGAACTTTAGTTACCTTCTGAAACCCGCTTTAAGGCCCTGGGCACCTGTAACAAATGATAATTGTGGCTGTAAATCAGGTATTTCTTTTCCCAGCGAGGCAGAAACTTTTCTTTATAGCGCCTTAGGCCTTTAAACTGTCCAAAAATCCGGAAGTTCTCGTAGGCATATTTTATCGTTTTCTGAGTAACATTCACGTTTTCCATGCCTGATAAAGGCGCTAATCCCATGTTTACCGTTTGATAACCTTCCTCTTTTAAATATAAGAAGGTCATGGAAAGTAGCATATCCAACATGCCATTTGGTGCATCTGTGACCTTCCGGATGAGATCGTAGGTAGCTTCTCCGGGCGCAAAGTCTGGAACGAGGTTTAAGAATGCGTAAACCTTTTCTTCTTGATCTTCAATCGTTAATATGGTTTGTTCTTTCAATATGCCTGCATCAAATACACCCTGGGTAAAAGCAACTTCCTTTTGATTCAACTCCCGCAGCCACTCTTCGGAAACTTTCTCCAACTTTTGCAACATCCCCAGTTTCACCGGCCCTTTATACACCTTAAACTGAAAGCCTTCAGACACCAGCCGGTTCAGGGCACTTCGGGTAGTTTTCATTTTCCCGCCTTGCATCGTGAAGCTGCTAAGGTCTAAAATAGCTTCTTCTCCAATTGGAATAGATTTACGTCCGAGTGATCTGTAAAACTCAAGCGACGATTCTGGAACACGGTAATATGCGCTAATGAATCCATTCTCCTGACAGAATACTTCGAATTGGTTAACCATCTCCTTTTTAATATGGTCGTTCGCTGCCACCGGATCTTCAAGCACAACAGCAAAATGCCTGGTGATCTTGAAACTGATAAATGCACTTCGGTCATCATTGAAAAAGAGCAGTTTATCAGGATAGGTCTTAAAGTAATCCAAGGCTGACCTTCCGAACTTTTTCAGCAGATCATTAGCGTTGTCAAAATCCTCCTGCTTGTTGTACGGCTTAGAAAAATAAGGCTTAAGTAGGCTGAAAATAATGAAGAGTATCAGTGTGGCACCTGCGATGTAAACGGAATACTCAAACCGCTCACCGAACGGCGTTTTCGGCGCAAGCGCTTTATCATCAATCAGGAACAACAATTTTAGTACAGCCTTAACAGCCTGATCAAAATGGAAGTCGATACCGAAATGTCGCTTGTCTATAAAGTAAAAGCCTAATACACCGTAAGCGAGCACAGCAAGTGCAGCATAAATGATCACCAGGTAGTTGAACGATACAAATCCTGGGTTAGGCTTCAGTTTGTAAAAACTCCTGGTGTACCATAAGGTTGCACCGGCAGTAAAAGCAAGGATCGCCTCTTCATAGTCTGCAGCTTTCAACAGGTGACCGAAGAAAGAAAAGGCCGTGATTGCGACTGCAGCATACCAGGCTCTTTTGGAACCCTGCAATAGAAATACGCTCATCATCACCAGCACCAATCCAAAAACCAATACCAGTGCATTACTGGTGACAATCAGGTCATCAGAAATCAGGTTTTGCACCAAGCGTAGCCTTGCCGGAATGGCGGGCGTGATTGCAGATACAATATTTACAATTCCAAGCATCAAAATGATGAACGCAGGGAGTACCCGCAGAATGAGATTGTCCCGCTTAGTAATGAAGCTTAGTATTCCTGCAAATAAGGGTAACCAAAACTCAAAAAACCGGAAAAGGAGTGTTATTGTTGCTGCAGCCACGATTGGAAAGCCAAATTGCTGCAGGATGAAAGTCAGAGATAATTCTATTGTACCCAAACCTCTTAGAAAAGGTGAGGCAATCAGGAGTACAACCATTACCATGTAGCCGATGATGGCCGCGGGCCAGCTCGCATTTAGGCCTAAAGCAAGCATGGATATATATAGATGCACGATCCCAATAACCTCGATACCGATGGAAACCAGCAAGGTGTTCCAGAACTCTTTTCTGCTCACCTTTTGATCAATCATATCATCTAGAATGGTGGTAATAGATGGCCGTATCTTAGCGAGCCAATGGTATGCATAGCCTTTCCTGGAAATGGAATAGATCAAGATAATCAATGCAATAGTAAGTAAGATCAGGAATACAAATGCGAGAAGTTCTGCTTTTCCAAGGCTTGTAAAAAGCAGTGCAATTCCCATCACCGGGATACCTACGATCACGACTGAAAGTATACCGCAAAAACCAAATAGGGTAGAAGCAAGGTGGATGTTTGATTTGGAGATCCCCCGATCCTCGATCTGTCGGGTGAAGAACACCAGTGAGGAGAAACCACCTGCCGGCAGAAAAATGCTGACCAAGTTTCTTTTTAGAAATAGTGATAACGCAAGTCCTAAGGGAACATTTTTATTGAGCGCCCGGAAGCTGTGTACGTACATCTGTGCCTGGGCAAGCACATAGACAACTGTTAGCAAAATGCCGGCTATTATATATACCGGACTGCTACGTTTAAGCTCTTTCTGAATACGGACTAATTCGATATGCTGTTCTCTAAAGAAGAAAACTGCCATTCCCAGCATGAATGCAGCGACAAAGAATTGCCAAAAGAATTTATTATAGACGAGCTTCGAAAAAAACTTTGTGGCGTTCTGCATACCGGCAAAGATAATGGATCCTAGCTCTTCTGTCTGCTCATCATTTCATAAACAGCTTCCATCGCCTCCACAATACCATCGCGCTGTGTGCGCAGTAGCTCGATGTGATCTGCATGGTCGTCAAAATCCGCAATTAACCGGTTGTATCTATCAAGCGCAACACGCTCACCACCAAGCACCGCATTGAGTATCGCCTTATCTTCCTTACTGCTTAAAGCTTGTTTGATATCAATCCAGGTGCGGTGTAGTGCACCTGCAAGGTCACCTCGCTCATTATCGGCCTTGCCGCCATGTTTCTCAATATGTGCTTTCAGCTCACTGGCATACAAGGCGCGCTGTGCAGAAAACCTAAGGAACAAGCCCTTCAGTTCAATTTTGTCCGTTGCCTCACTAGATGTTTCAAATCCCTCTTTACCGTCGTTTATAAGTTCCAGAAGTTCTTTGAGTTCATTGATGATTTGCCTGTTGCTTTTCATAATTGGTTTTGTTTATAGTCATAACCGTTTCAAATGTATTATAGTTTTGACGCTGGTGTCTGTATTCAATGTCATAACTGGTCTATGCCAACAACTGACAAACTAGATAATCTTTAATTTTGTCATCCATCAGCATAAAATGTTGATGACCGATTTATGAGCAACAAACAATTAAGAGATATACCTTATTCCGTTTTAGATTTAGCAACTGTTATTCAAGGTAAAACACCTGCGGATACTTTTGTGAGCAGCCTTGATCTTGCAAGACACGTGGAGTCATGGGGCTATACACGTTACTGGCTTGCCGAGCACCATAACATGATCAGTGTAGCAAGCTCTGCAACCTCGGTAGCGATCGGCTATATCGCTGGGGGCACAAAAAAGATTCGCGTGGGTTCTGGTGGTATCATGCTACCAAATCACGCTCCACTTGTTATTGCGGAACAATTCGGCACACTCGAATCGTTATACCCGGGCCGTATAGATCTAGGTCTTGGTCGGGCACCGGGTACAGATCAGCTCACCGCAATGGCCATTCGTGGCGACCGCTTTGCTGCGGTGAACAACTTCCCGCAGGAAGTAAGGAAACTGCAAACTTACTTTTCAGCAGAGAATAGCAGCGCAAAGGTAAGGGCCATTCCAGGTGAAGGTTTAGAGATTCCGATTTGGATCTTAGGATCAAGTACCGACAGTGCACATCTTGCGGCTGCAATGGGTCTTCCATACGCATTTGCAAGTCACTTTGCTCCAGCGCAGTTCCTTACAGCTATTGACATCTACCGTAGGGAATTTAAGCCTTCTGAATACCTGCGGAAACCTTATGTATTATCCTGTGTAAACGTTATTGCAGCAGATACGGATGCCGAGGCAAATAAACTTGCGACCTCTCTTTATCAAATGTTTAGAGGTATCATCACCGGGGAAAGAAACCTGCTTCAACCACCTGTAGACAATATCGCCGATGTACTGAGTAGCTATGAGGCCGAGCAGATCAATCAGATGCTTGCATGTACTTTCGTTGGTAGCAAGGCACTTGTGAAAGAAGATATGAAGTCGTTCCTGGCACAAACGCAGGTGGACGAGATTATGGTCAGTGCACACATCTTTGATCATCAAGCGAAGCTTCGATCTTATGAAATTTTTGCGGAATTGATGCGGGATTAATCCACCGCAGCAATTCCGGCAACCAAACCTTTCCATTGTGGGTAAGAGGCACCGATTTTGGCGCCCAGACCTACCATGGTGTTGCGGATGTTATCGACAATATGATCGGTGTTAGTATTTGGCGTTTCGTTCCTCCCATGTACCTCGGCAGTTACCACATGACCTATTTTCTTCACCTGAAAGGTTGATGTTGCTGCATCATCAAAGAAGTGCGCAATGGCTTTCTCCGGCGATTGTGGATTATCTGTAGGTCTTACCCGGAAGCTCATAGTATCTGCGCCATCTTCGTGTTGCTCTTCGATGAACTCCACTTTGACCCAGTCATAACCGTCACCAGTGCTGGTTCCGGGGCCTGGAATATCTATTTTCAGAAAATCTCCGAGCTGAACCTCCCTGCTTACAGGTTCTCCCGCCGGTCCACATAAAATGAATGTAGAAGAGGGGACTTTAGCAACGTCATCCCATTTATTTACATTCAGGAGGCGATGTTTAGCAATCTCGTAAAATGCGTTTGCCTCTGCTGTTGAATTGAAAGTGACTTCTTGCACGGCATTCATTTCGCTGCCGCTTTGCTGGGCTGGTACTGCGTTCTCCATTGTATTTTTCTTAGCTAAACAGCCGAGATCCTAACAATGTTGACAGAATACGTAAAAACCTTTATCAATCGCTCTAGGTTGGCTGATATGCAGAAGCCGGAGTGTCCTTAATGGTTATGTATCTTTTGCAATTACAAGCACTGCATTTGTATCTTTTAACTTTAAGAAAAAATAAGATGTGCTTGTAAAGGAATGATCTTCTGATACGTGTATCTAAAAACCCCGTCTTACATGATGGACATTTCTGATATTCTTTCTGCGGTTGATATAAGAAGCTGTCTGCGTCCATGTCCTGAATTCTTGAAATTTGCTTTAGACAAAACTACAGGTAAAAAGAACGCTTGACTGTCAAGAACATGCTTCGTGCAACAGTATGTGTACAAACGTAAAATAACGGGATTATGTGTAAAAAACTGTTGATTTTGCCGTTTGGAACTATGGATTGCCTCGTAAGTTGGCCTGTATATCCGAGCAAACAATAAGTGGAAAAACAATGTTAAGTAGCAAAAAACCACGTATGGACACATTTGAAATTGAAGTAGCTACTGGCGGATCCAGCATAACCTATACCATTAAACCACTCGAAGATGGAAGTTTCCAGGTCTTTCAGAAAGATGATATCGTTGGGGTTGTTTTCCCGAATACCCGGGAAAAGGG
>Ga0265798_10012897_pt1 | contig 10047 bp, 8 predicted proteins | sample P3T30metagenome_FD_192430 | JGI IMG/M metagenome (GOLD analysis project Ga0265798, IMG submission 192430) | Plant litter microbial communities from East Loma Ridge, Irvine, California - P3 T30 | ecosystem: Environmental > Terrestrial > Plant litter > Unclassified | place: USA: California...
CTCGTCGAAGCGCGTCCAGACAGTGGATTTGGTGGAACACGTCTATGCGAGCGGCGTAGGCCTCGCCCAGCCCAAAGCTATCCGGATATCGGACGGATTTGTCGGGGTCTTTGTCCAGTGCCATGACCTCTTCGCGCGAGATGGCAATGGGTCGCTCGTCGGAGATTCTCCGCCACGCTGCATCGACTTCTGGACCGGGTTCGTTTCTGAAAATCTCGTCCGTCGGTGAGGGGAGTAAGGTGGCGTTCATCTTCTTAGTAACCATGCCGATGTCGAGACGGTCAAATATTGGCGCTAGAATCGTTAGCCACGGCTTCCCATGCCCCATACATAGACCTTTGGTGCTTACAAGGGCCTGAACATTGCTTCATGAGACTCGCAGTGTCTTCGGATATGCGAGGAAAATGTTGGAAAGTCGAAGTTGTGAGCGTGAGCAATGAGAATACAAACAAGCCAATGTTGACGCAGAGACATGGCAGTGGGTTTGCTACCATTGTACTTGCCAACTTCTGCAGAAACCCTTGCCTTGGAGCACTCTTGTCGACATATTCGTACGTATACTCTCGTCTCACGAAGCCTGGTAAATGTTGAGATAGCATTTTGCCATTAGTAGAAGCGGGGTTGTGTGACAAGTGAATTGGGAGGGACGAGTCTGGCTTACAGCAACGAATACCTGGGTATAGTATTGCTACTTCTGTATAGGCGGATCAAGGCGGAACTGCGGAATTTCTATCGTCTCCAACATCGATAGCATCTGCTGCAGCGTACATTAGCGTTCTAGATAGCACTTGAGAACTGCCTAAATAGGCTTAGGCTCGTAGTAACACGAAGTAATAATCACGGTGGTCTGATATGCTTTCCGGGGTAATTCATGATTAGCATGGCAGTTCGGGGTTACCTGAGTAGGGCCTTTGTAGGCAAGGAAAGCTTTCCGAGGTCAAATGTACCGTGTTACTTATGGTGATTGATTTGTTCCCCGTATCTTTGAGGTGTCAAAGCATTTCCGCTTTCCCTCTACATCGGGAGTCAAAGAGGTTTTTGTGCGCACCAGAGGCAGCCGAAAAATAACTGTCGCGAGCTTTTGAAGTCAGGTATTCCATAGTCCACATTCGTATAGATTTTGCTGCAGCTGAAAAAGAAGAGCATTCTAAGGACGACAAAAGTGCAATGAAAAGTGAAATTCCCGCGATTAAACAGTGATAAAAAAAAATTCAAGTTGCACACTCAAGAGAACTCTACGTAGACCCAGTAGCCTTGTGCTCCTCCTCTAAAGGATGATCTCGCCAATATTTGAAGTATTTGTTTCCTGGAAACATCATGTATAGTCCTTCCATGTTCTCTTCCGGAGAGTGATCGAAGCCAGACTCGTCAATGATTTCCTGTAGCTTTGCTTGGTCTGAAATCATAAACTCAAACTCTGGCGCTTCATGTTTCTTTGCCCACTCTTGAACTTTGGTAAAGTTGCGGCAGGTATGGGTTGTTGCTAATCGTGGAAATATGCCACGATTGAATGGAATATTGACGTGAAACGATACAGGTGCAACATCCGATTGACACATTAGAGTTTGGCGGAGGGAGTCAACGCAATGATCTATAGGGCCGTAAGCGACTGGGTCTTGGATAGGGAAAGGAGGACAAAGCTTACCCCAGTGACGAAAAGCAAATGAATTGCGATCAATGGTACCATTCTCTGTTTTTAGCCTTTCTAGCATCTGGAATCGCTCTGGATAAAGGAGCTTCCTCAAGTCGTTAAGGCAGTGAAGCGAATGCCACACGTCTAGCTCAACTAGGTAGTCCTTGGTTCCTGGGATAGGTATCGTCGGATGAGAAAGCTTTTTTGCGTCCTCTTCCGAGATCACAGATATTCCAACTGAGGTTTATTAGTAGCCATAGATTGCCTGTAACTGCTGCTCAACTTACAGTCGTACAGATCAGACCAACGCTTGTCAATTTCATCATCTGGAAACCCCATGTACTCCGTGCCGTTGGCTAGAGCGGCGACGAAATGCTCCTCGTGATATTCGACTGCATCGTTGGCAGGCGCTGCGACAGTCTCAGCAGCCTAACTTGAGCAGCGAGTATATAAAACTTACACCATACACTCAATGTCGGATCTTTGCAGTCATCGACAGAGTAAAGTCTGGCACCCAAGATGAGAGTGATGACAAGAAGCACGAGATTGCTCGCACAAAGACCTATCGCAACCGATGTTGATTGCCAGTGATGTGCAAACTTGATCGCTGTATTCGATTTTGAAACCGACCCGAGCTCTGTTGAGTCTTGCAACAAACTGTCTCGGCTATTGCAGGACTCAATATCGTCCTTTTCGTCATGATCCTCTGAAGGTCGCGGTATCGCAGTGAGTCCCATGTTGAAAGCAGGAGTACGGAGAAACCTGATGCTAAATGGATAATAACAAGACTCAGTTAGATAACTATGTTTGCAATATGGATGTTGGAACTACTCCAAAGTCTCCAAAGAGGTGACAGTAGTGATGGAGTTGCTGTAGTTGTTTGTTATCGTTTGGGAGCTGGATGCGGCCGCGCTACTGCGGAGAATTACCGATCATCAGACTAACAATTAGGCCGTAAGTTAGCCGTTAGATATACTCGAGACGAGATTGACGGAATCGCTATCCGATGTGACGTGTATCTGTATCGGGCCGATGTATGGTGCTAGAGTTCAATATTGCTTGAGTTGATAAGAGTTTGCCGAGACAAGAAGGTGCATGAGACAATACGAGTCGCGACAAAGTAGCGCGAGCCGTTCACTATCACTCTGCAGTAGAAGTTTTGGTAGTTATTCCGAGATCTGTTAACAATATTACAGAACTAAACTTTTGCCGCGTGCACACATGACATTGCGAGTCAAGAAGTTGATTAGGAAAATTCTGATAGGGCTTTTCAGCAAATCAAATGATCTTTTTGAGAGTCAATTAGAATCCTGTTATCGCAAGTCGATGCTCTCTGTTGTCCCATCTATGCACGTCAATGGCGTGGAGAATCGAAAAGTGGACATAGCAACAGAGAAAAACCTAGATGATCTACTCAGGCAGTGAATAGTTTTCCGCTATCAATGGATTAGTGTTTCGAAAAGCTGGGGAAAATAACTCATAGAATGTATGCCGTTCATGCAGTGTTGCGCATGACCATTCCATACACATGGGTCTTGTGCTGACGTGAATACAACACGACAAACTTTGCCTAGAGAAGAAGGTGAACACACGAACATGTACTCAATCTAGAGAAGAAAGGGAAAGGAGCGACAGACAATCTACCTAGAAAAGAAGGTGAGCTTAGCAAGACAGAAGAAAGTGAACGGAACAACGGAGAAAAGGGTGAGCGGAGCAACAGGGAAGAAGGTGAGCCGAACAACCAAGGAGATGGGTAGGGTAGGAACGGAGACTTTATCAGGATGCAACGGAGACTTTGCCTGGATGTGAAGCAGGAAGATATATAAAGTGAATGAGCATTGTCTTCAGTGTTAGCAAACTCACCAAATAAGAGTCACCAATTCAACTCTAAACATCCATCCTCCCTTGTGATCTATTTACGTTATCCATACCAAGATGAAGTCAATTCAGATTCTTCTCGCACTTACCTCCGTTGCGGTTGTGGCTGCCTACCCAACAGCCGATCTCGCTAAGTAGGGACTATGAAACTGCTCTGTAGAGTTTCTCTCTGATCAGGAATTCTAGGAAAGAGGCTAGCGTCGACGAAATCTCGGCTGGCCTCTACACGGAATGGCCAAGATCTGTGCCTGAAGCCAAGTAAGGATCATAGAATCACTCCGCAAAGTCCCTTTCTAAATATGAGCTGTAGGAGAGAAGCTAGTGTTGATGAGATCTCGGCTGGCCTCTACACAGAATGGCCAAGATCTGTCCCCGAAGCCAAGTAGGGGCCATAGAACCTCTCTGCAAGGTTTACAAAATGATCTAATCAGAAATTGTAGGAGAGATCCCAGTGTCGATGAGATTTCGGCAGGCCTCTACACAGAATGGCCGAGGTCCGTTCCGGATGCTAAGTAAGTAGCAGAGAACTACCCGAAAAGATTTTCAAGGTATCTAATCAGGATTCGTAGGAGAGAGGCTAGTGTTGATGAGATCTCGGCAGGTCTCTATGGGGGCTGGCCAAAGGCTAAAGCTGAGTAAGCACTGTCAAATGGCCGTGCATACAACAGCACGAAAGGGATATTGCGGATATGGTAGCAACAGATACCAGAATGAGAGAGCTATGTATCTGTGTCAATCGTTAAATCTTTGCAAGTTCCGTGGAGAAATTGTCGTGAATATTGAAAAACCGCAGAGTGGACAAGACGTTTTCTTCCTTCCAAGGCAACAGTACTGATTAAACAGCAATACATGTCCAGCGAGATCGGAGTTTCGCTCAACCGCTCGCTCGCAAAACAACACAGATAAGATTAGATTTTCGAGGGCTCGATGGTAGTTGGAAACAAAGTTTCTAGCCAAGCTTAAAGCCAAGGTTGAGGCCAAGGTTGAGGCCAAGGCCTACCTAGGTACCCGCATTCGCCACCTGATATCGATAAGATCTGGAAGCCGGCAGCACGATCAACGGAATCTGTCACCAGCTCTTCGCCAACGTCTTTCTGAGCACAGCCAACATAGCAGCCCATTGCGCGCGCGATCTACTGCTCCATATAGCTAAGCCCACGATTCCAGTACCCAGGGCGTACGGCATCGCTTTCCTGACAAAGCTTCCTGCAACATGCTTGAAGAACATGTTCTGCTTCTGCCTCACTCGCTGCAGGTGCTCCCCTCTCTTGTTCTTCACGGGGAACGACACTTCCGGCACCGCTTTGCCCAGAAATTCACATAACGGCTTCCATCCATCCTCCAAGCGAAAGTTGAGCAAGCGCTCCTCTGGCACTGCAGCCCGAATTTCGGCATAATGCTGCCTATACCGATCCTTAGCAACCCGCCGCATCTCGCTCACATTCCGCACGCCGTAATAGCCCAGCATAATTTTGCGAATCGTCTTGCCGCCGTTGAGCCCGTACAGCGGTCCCAGCACGTTGATCACGACATCTGCGCGCAGTCCCCACGTTGTGCTAAAGATGGCCTCCTCCATGCTCTCGTACCACTCGTCGACATCACGCTCCACCAGGATGACCTTCGCCTCGGGGTATGCCTCGATCAATTGCATGGCAAAGAAGGAACCCATATCAGTGACGGCCTCGTAAGGCCCGAAGAGGGCGTCGAAGTCGGCGCGTGTGAAGGGCTCGCCCGTATAGGTTGGGAGTACAGGGAAGAAGGCGTCGCAGGCTTTGCTGAAGAGCTCCCACTCGAGCGGTGAGCTGAGACCTTTGATGCCATGGTGCACGCCTTGATATCCCAAGATCTCGAGACCTTGAGTTATTGAAGCCGATCCTGTTGTTGTGCGTCCGCTTTGGTCAGCCTCTTGCAGCGGCTGTACATCATAGCAGGCACCCAGGATCTGGAAGAACTCACCGGTACGTGTCATTCCTAGCGAAAGTACCTTCAACTCTCGCTTGGGGCGGTCGGCGATAGAGGTTGACGTCGCCATGGTTCAGACGGATATCGGCTTTAGTCACGTAAAAAAAGGCCAACGAGCGAATGTGGATGGTAGGAAGACCAGACTATAGGCTTCTTCGGCCATCTCCAAACTTGACAGTAACGCAATCACCGCGTTGCTGCTGTGTATTGTGAGCCATGATAGACATCTCTTCGCTCGCATCTGCCAGAGCCTCGACCACGTGGTCCACGTGGTCCACGTGGTTAAAGGAGTGGCATTTTGCTAACTGTTATCTGGGCTCGGGTTCAAATGCCGAAGGTAGCCCATGTCCATCAGTACGAGCTACCGTTCGACCCCATTTTTGGCCTCAATATGCTCGGTCCGAAGTGTAATGGGCCGAGTAGGGTGCTTTTGCAAACGCACCGTGAAGGATCGCCGATGACTCCAAGCCTACGACATCACGCGCCATCACTATCCGGCCTTAGCAAAGTATCTAGGGAAGTACGAGTTTTCTGAGCACAAAGACATATCACGTAGAACCACGCAGTCGAGACTTGCGTACTGGGAGCAGTGTCTCAGACGCCAGGATGATTTACCACGAGATAAGAATGCACGACAATGCAAGAAACGCTAATTTTTGGTTACATGAGATTTTCACTAATGCCTTGACTTCAAAGTAACCATGAGTGGCTTCTTCTCCCAAATCAAGTACGACTTCTGCGTGACCCACCAATCTTCGCAGCTAGGGTCGAGCGAGATGTCGAAATTCCAAAATATCTTGGCCAGAGCAAGTTTTATTTCATTCATTGCCATACTAGAAGGCAGAAAGTCAGTCGTAGTGAGGTAAGAGATGGAAACTGGGCATGCTTACTTCTGCCCAATACAATCATGTCTGCCGTACGAGAAGGGGCGAGATGCGCCCCGGTCGTCGCAGGCAAAGTCTCCGTCTTTCGTCTGTAGCCACCTCTCTGGAACAAAGTCAAGCGGTCGGTGCCAGTTCCACGGAGCGTGACATGCTGCCAGGTTGTGCACGCCAACGGCCATCTTTGTAGATGCACTGGTCAGTGCAAGATCACTATGGTGCCAATCGACAAAGGAAGACTTACCCCTCCCGGTATCCATTTACCATCTATCTCCTCTCCACCCTCTGGAACCCAGCGCGGCAAAGCTGATGGTGTGGGAGGTGATATGCGCAACGTCTCATCGATGCAAGCCCTCAAGTAGGGTAGCTCTCCAGCAGCAACCATTGTGATCTGATCCTCGCTCGCGAATTTACCTCGCACCTCGGTATTGACTTTTGAACGGACCTCTGGGTTTCGGCAAGTGAAGAAGACCAATGCACTCATGGTATACGCAGCTGTGTTGCTGCCAGCAACGATCAATGCACTCGCCATACCAAACAAGTCAATGTTACTCAGGTTCTCGGTCTCATTGCCAAGAATATAGCTCATAAAGTCCCTCCTCTTTCCCTGACGTTTTCCGCTGCGCTCCTCGTCGATGCGCCGCTGTAACTTCTGGAAGGTCAACGCTTGGTGCCGCTTTCGTGCCTCCATAGACGCCTTGGGTGCTGTCCATCTCAGGATCCATTCAATGTGATAGTGTGCAGCGAGCTGATGCCAGACAATAGTCTTGATACGCGCACCAATGACGTCTAGCCAGGGTTGGTCGGCGCGGTCCAGACAGCCGGCCGGCTCACCGAAGGCTAGATCACTTACGATGTCGAAACTGAGCAGGCTGAACCAGCGTATTATATTCTGCTGGCCGGTACCGTATTTTGCGCTCCGCAACTGGGTGACGAGTTTGTTAGTGTGATCGCGGAAGAAGTCTTCCTGATCGCGCAAGGCGCGCTCACTGAAAGCGGGCTGGATGGCGCGACGGAGAATGGCGTGCCGCTCGGGCGTCTCAGTAGCGATGCTGCGGCGCCCATTGACAACCGCAGGGGCAATACCACGGCCGTCAAGACATTTGAGAAACTCGCGCGGCGGAGCAGATCCATATATCTTCTTCCAGGCTGTGCTAGTGGTATACGATAGCTCATCGGGAGCGACACGAATCACGGGGCTATTGTAGTACACATGCATGTCCCGAATACGCCACGCCAGGTCGCCTTTCAAGTTGACATAGTTCCAAGGAATGCGCGAGATAGCCCAGAGTTTTGGGCCTGGGAAGGCGGATAGCGGATGGAAGAAGATGTAGTAGATGGAGCGGATGATGAAGTACAAGATGGGCTATTGTCAGTTAGAACCATGGAGTCTTGCCAAAATTGTGGGAGGTGCCAACCTACACTGATCAAGATGAGAGATGCTATAATAGACCACATGGTGGCGTTGAGCTTGGTAGTCTTGGCTGTGGGGTTGGTCGCCTTGACTCGTCTACGGAGTACTCAAACAGCGGGCTTCATGATTGTAGGATGAGGGCAGATAACGGCTAAAGATAAGTCTACCTCCGTAGGTATTGCGACCCAATTGACGCAAGCAGATGTACACGTGGCCAAGGGACCTACTCAGAGCCTCTGGCTCAAAATGCGACTCTAGCATCAGCACTTCTGATGACGAATTCGCAGAGGGCAAAGATGTTCAGAGTATTGCACCCTACACGGCAGTTCACTGATGAGACGGTTCCAGTCGCACTAGCTACGCTTGCGCAACCATCTGTTCGGCCTGTTACAGTCTCTAGAGCGTGACGGTAAGGTATAGCGAGACACCACAGGGGCCCTGACAATTGTAAATGTCGTATCTGCAACTCCGGAGTCTACCCACCAAGGCAGTTAGGCCTCTCGGTGGTATTCCACTCAAGCCCTGTATTCGGCCCGGCTTAGGTAGTTGGGGTGGTCGCCATTAGCCGTTGCCATGAATCGGAGCATGTCATCGATAAGATGATGGTATCGATCAAAAAGAAGCAGTGAGAGCTATGCGTATATTCTATCATACGCTATCTATCGGTAAAAGCACGGCGTGACGCCAAGCTCATGCTCAAGCTAGTAGGTATTGAATGGCCGATCCACAGTCCAAGTAGCTGGAAATGCACACCAATAACGAGACTGACATAACTCCACGTGTTGCAAAAAGCTGGTCAAGTCGTACTGGTCTCGCTCGTATCCTCGACATTGCGTGCAGTGCTTCCAGCATCAGCGAACTTCATTCAAACAAAGGCTTAGGAGACCTTAACAAAAATACAAGACACAACATTTCTAGACGCATGGAGCCAGGGTGATATATTGACCTGCAAGGGGCACGCCTCCCTAGTCTAACTATCTATCAGCAATGACTAGTCAACAGCTACCCTCAGCCGGCACTTTACTGCCGCATCTCTCGCCAAAGGACTGCCGGGACTGCACACAACAGTGAAATTATGCCAATCGCGCTCCATGTCAATGTCCAGTCCCTCAATGATATCGTATCGCTGTAGCATTCGCACCAGTACATATCCAGTCTCTGTGAGCGCAAACTGCTGCCCGATACAGATGCGAGGCCCACCATTGAAGGGAATGTACTGCCAAGCCATTCCCGGTCTCTTCTTTTCCCACCGCTCTGGCACAAACTCATTGGCGTCCTCGCCCCATAGATCCTTCCGTCGATGCAGCACATGCGTACTGAAGTTGACCTCTGTCCCCTTGGGTACAAACACCGGCATGGTACCATCTGGCCCACCGCCGACGGGAAGCGTGGTGTCTCGCGCCGCGCAGCGCGAATTAAACGGGACAACTGAATGTAGCCGCAGCGTCTCGCTCATGACGTGTTGCAGGTATGTGCAACCCTTGAGCTTTTCAAATGTTATGCTTTTTCCAACGTCAGTCGAATAAGGACCAAAAGTCTCGAGGACGATTTGGCGGAGCTTCTTGTATACGCATGGATGTCGTACTAGGCAGTAGAAGACCCAGGCTGTAAGTGAAGCCGTCGTGTCCCGGCCTGCAGCCAAAAGACCTAGAACTTGCTCACGTACTTCGGCGCGGTCGGAACAACGCTTTCGAAGGGAATCGAGGAAATCATAACGGAGTTGAGAGGAGCCTTGATGCCGTGCTTGATCTGCGGTATCGATGGCACTGTCGACAAAGGTATGGAGTGTATTTATGCACCTGTTCAGCTCTTTGTTTCCATACAGCCAGTATAGACTTCGGAGTCGCATTCTTATTCCTAAGATGGCCAACATGCGCTCAAAGGCATGATCGAAGCTGTCTCCATCGTGCTGACCCTTGCCGTCTTTATGCTGTGGTTTGTTGAGGAGAGCCTTGAGGGAATGTGTACTTTGTCCGAGGAACAGCTCGGTTGCCGAATCCATGGTCAAACGCGGCAACAGTGTGGCCAAGCTCACAGGCGCTGACCACGCTCTACCGTCGTTGTCAATCTTCAGTCCCTGTTCTCTTGTCTCGATTATTTCTAGCATAGTCTGGACGTGTTCCTCTAGCAATTCGAGCCTGGAAACGTTTTCTCTACTAAAAATCGGCCTCATCGTCTCCCGGGCGCGATGCCACGCCTTGCCGTCCACAGCAAAGATACTCCGCCCAAGAATCGTCTTCAGATTTGTCCTCCTCGCTGTGCCCATGATGAAGTCATCA
>Ga0265798_10012898_pt1 | contig 10047 bp, 4 predicted proteins | sample P3T30metagenome_FD_192430 | JGI IMG/M metagenome (GOLD analysis project Ga0265798, IMG submission 192430) | Plant litter microbial communities from East Loma Ridge, Irvine, California - P3 T30 | ecosystem: Environmental > Terrestrial > Plant litter > Unclassified | place: USA: California...
AGAAGGTACAGGAAGACCCCAGACTCAAGGCCTTCGGATACTCCCTCGAGCAGGTCACTCTCATTCTGGCGCCTATGGCCGCCGACTCGAAGGAGGCACTTGGTTCCATGGGCAACGACGCACCGTTGGCTTGCCTGGCTAAGCAGCCCCGTCTGCTTCCTGAGTACTTCCGTCAGCTCTTCGCGCAGGTCACTAATCCGCCTATCGACCCTATTCGTGAGGCTGTGGTTATGTCGCTCGGTACCTACGTTGGGCCCCAAGGCAACTTGCTCGAGATGAACAAGCAGCAGTGCCACAGGCTCTACCTCCCGTCTCCGATCCTCACAACCGAGGAGTTCAACGCCCTGACCAAGGTCAACCAGGTTCACCCTGACTGGACCACCGCTACTATCGACATTACCTTCCCCAAGGCTGAAGGCATTCCCGGCTACATCGAGGCACTCGACCGTATCTGCGACGCTGCTACTGAAGCCATTGAACAGGGCCACAAGGTTCTCATCTTGTCTGACCGCAAGGCCGGCCCTGACCGCGTTGCTGTGTCTTCCCTTCTCTGTACCGGTATGGTTCACCACCACATGGTCCGCAACAAGTGGAGATCCCTGGCCGCACTCGTCGTGGAGACCGCCGAAGCTCGTGAAGTTCACCACATGTGTGTTCTTGTTGGCTACGGTGCCGATGCTGTCTACCCCTATCTCGCCTTCGAGTGTATCCTGAAGCTTGACCGTGAGGGTCTCATTCGCAAGAAGATCTCTCAAGAGCAGCTTATCGAGAACTACAAGCACTCTGTTGATGGAGGTATTCTGAAGGTCATGAGCAAGATGGGTATTTCTACCCTCCAGAGTTACAAGGGTGCTCAAATTTTCGAGGCTCTTGGTATTGACGACAGCGTTGTCGACCGCTGCTTCACTGGTACTGCCACGCGTATTCGTGGTATGACTTTCGAGCAGATCGCCCAGGACGCCTTCGCCCTCCACGAGAAGGGCTACCCGAGCCGCGGCATCAAGGAAATTCCTGGCCTTGCGGAGACCGGAGAGTACCACTGGCGTGACGGTGGCGAGCCTCACATCAACGACCCCACCTCCATTGCCAACATCCAGGATGCTGTCAGAACGAAGAACGACAAGTCGTACGAGGCTTATTCCAGGTCGGCTTACGAATCGATCAAGGACTGCACTCTTCGTGGTCTGCTCGACTTTGACTTCGAGGCCACCAACCCCATCCCTATCGATCAGGTTGAGCCGTGGACCGAGATTGTGCGCCGTTTCGTGACTGGCGCTATGTCTTACGGATCCATCTCTATGGAGTCGCACTCTACCATCGCCGTGGCTATGAACAGACTTGGTGGCAAGTCCAACACTGGCGAGGGTGGTGAGGACCCCGAGCGTAGCAACCCGATGGAGAACGGCGACACCATGCGTTCCGCCATCAAGCAGATCGCCTCCGGTCGCTTCGGTGTCACCTCCGCCTACCTCGCAGACGCCGACGAGCTTCAGATCAAAATGGCTCAAGGTGCTAAGCCCGGTGAGGGCGGTGAACTGCCCGGCCACAAGGTCTCGGCCGAGATTGGCAGAACCCGCCACTCTACTCCTGGTGTCGGTCTGATCTCCCCTCCACCCCACCACGATATCTACTCTATCGAGGACTTGAAGCAACTGATCTACGACCTGAAGTGCTCCAACCCCCGCTCTCGTGTCTCCGTCAAGCTGGTATCTGAGACTGGTGTCGGTATCGTCGCTTCTGGTGTCGCGAAGGCCAGAGCCGACCACATCCTGATTTCTGGTCACGATGGCGGTACTGGTGCCTCTCGTTGGACTGGTATCAAGTACGCCGGTCTGCCGTGGGAGCTCGGCCTTGCCGAAACTCACCAGACACTGGTGTTGAACGACTTGCGTGGTCGTGTCATCGTGCAGACTGACGGTCAGATCCGCACCGGTAGGGACATCGCAATTGCCTGTTTGCTCGGTGCTGAGGAGTGGGGCTTCGCCACTACGCCTCTGATCGCCATGGGCTGTATCATGATGCGCAAATGCCATTTGAATACGTGCCCTGTCGGTATCGCTACCCAGGATCCCGAGCTTCGCAAGAAATTCAAGGGTACGCCCGAACACGTCATCAACTTCTTCTACTACGTTGCCAACGAGCTGCGCGCCATTATGGCTAAGCTTGGATACAGGACCATTAACGAAATGGTTGGCCACACTGAGGTGCTCAAGGTTCGCGAGGATCTCAGGAACGCAAAGACCGAGAACATCGACTTGTCTTTGATTCTTACTCCTGCCCACACCCTGCGCTCTGGTGTTGCGACCTACAACGTTCGCAAGCAAGACCACAAGCTCCACGTCCGTCTCGACAACAAGCTCATCTCCGAGTCCGAGTTGGCTCTCGAGAAGGGTCTTCCTTGCCGTATTGAGTGTGACGTTGTCAACACTGACCGTGCTCTCGGTGCCACCCTGTCCTACCAAGTCAGCAAGAGATTCGGCGAGAAGGGCCTGCCGCAGGACACCATTCACGCTAACATCCGTGGCTCTGCTGGTCAGTCGTTTGGTGCTTTCCTCGCTCCCGGTATCACTCTGGAGCTTGAGGGTGACTGCAACGATTACGTTGGAAAGGGTCTGTCTGGCGGTCGCTTAATTGTCTACCCACCTCGCTCTTCCGTTTTCAAGGCCGAGGAGAACATGATCATCGGTAACGTCTGTCTCTACGGCGCTACTGCTGGTTCCTGCTTCTTCCGTGGTGTTGCCGCAGAGCGTTTCGCCGTCCGTAATTCTGGTGTCACGGCTGTTGTTGAGGGTATGGGTGATCACGGTTGCGAGTACATGACTGGCGGTCGCGTTCTCTGCCTTGGCAGCACTGGTCGCAACTTCGCCGCTGGTATGTCTGGAGGTATCGCTTACGTTCTCGACATTCACCAGGACTTCGAGGGCAAGGTCAACCAGGAGATGGTTGAGCTCTGCCGCGTTGAGGACCCTCATGAGATTGCCTTCGTGCGTGGCTTGATCGAGGACCACCACCACTACACCGGTTCCGAGCTCGCTGCTCGCATCCTCCTCGACTTCAACCGCGCTCTGCCACGCTTCGTCAAGGTTCTGCCCACCGACTACAAGCGCGTCATCGAGGAGGAGGCCAGGAAAGCGGCCGAGGCAAAGAAGGCCGCTTACCCGCTCCCGATCATCCCCGGCACCTCTGTCCGCAAGGCAGCCACCCCGGACTCGCACGACCACAGTGAGAAGAAGGGCAAGAAGAGCGACCTCCTTGACATTGAAGAGAGCATCCAAGATGGTGCTGCCGAGAAGAAGCGCTCTGCTCTCGTTCTTGACAAGACCAAGGGCTTCATGAAGTACCAGAGGCGTGCCGAGAAGTACCGCGGTGCTAAGACCAGGACTCGCGACTGGGCTGAGCTTTCCTCGCGCCTTAACGAGGATGAGTTGAAGTACCAGTCTGCCCGCTGCATGGACTGTGGTGTTCCCTTCTGCCAGTCTGACACTGGTTGCCCGATCTCGAACATCATCCCCAAATGGAACGAACTCGTGTTCCAAAACCAGTGGCAGGATGCTCTCAATCGTCTCCTCATGACGAACAACTTCCCGGAGTTCACCGGTCGTGTCTGCCCGGCACCTTGCGAGGGTGCTTGTGTTCTCGGTATCAACGAGGACCCTGTTGGTATCAAGTCCATTGAGTGCGCCATCATCGACCGTGGCTTCGAGATGGGCTGGATGGTCCCGACCCCGCCTAAATGGCGTTCTGGCAAGACTGTTGCCATCATCGGCTCCGGTCCCGCTGGTCTCGCGGCCGCCGATCAGCTCAACAAGGCAGGCCACGAGGTGACTGTCTACGAGCGTTCTGACCGCATTGGTGGTCTGCTCATGTACGGTATCCCCAACATGAAGCTTGACAAGAACGTTGTCCAGCGTCGTGTCGACTTCATGGCTGCCGAGGGTGTCAAGTACGTCACCGGCTGCTTCGTCGGCCAGGGCGACATCACCCTGCAGTCTCTCAAGGAGGAGTATGACTCTGTGATTGTCGCGACAGGCGCCACCGTGCCCCGCGATCTTCCCATCCCCAACCGCAACCTTGACGGCATTCACTTCGCCATGCAGTTCCTGCACAAGAACACGAAGTCGCTGCTCGACTCCGAGCTTGCTGACGAGGCTTACATCTCGGCCAAGGGCAAGAATGTCGTCGTCATTGGTGGCGGTGACACTGGTAACGACTGCATTGGTACTTCCGTTCGCCACGGTGCCAAGAATGTCGTCAACTTCGAGCTGCTCCCGCAACCGCCCGCGCAGCGTGCCAGCGACAACCCATGGCCACAGTGGCCTCGTATCTACCGTGTCGACTACGGTCACACCGAGGTCAAGACGCACATGGGCAAGGACCCGCGTGAGTACTGCATCATGTCCAAGGAGTTCATCGACGACGGCGAGGGCAATGTCAAGGGGATCAAGACCGTCCGTGTCGAGTGGACCAAGTCCGCAAGCGGCGGTTGGGACATGAAGCAGGTCGAGGGCAGCGAAGAGATCTTCGACGCCGACCTTGTTCTGCTGTCCATGGGTTTCCTCGGTCCCGAGGAGCAAGTCATGGCTGGCATGATCGAGAAGGATGCTCGCAAGAACATCAAGACTCCTCCTGGCAAGTACAACACCAACATGGAGGGCGTCTTCGCCGCCGGCGATTGCCGTCGCGGCCAGTCTCTCATCGTCTGGGGCATCAACGAGGGCCGCATGTGCGCTCGCCAGGTCGACTCATACCTCACCGGAATGGGCAGCAACTTGCCTGTCACTGGTGGTATTGTGAAGCGCCCTCCGTACGAGCTCCTCGGCAAGGCCAACGGCGCTCAGCCTGAGCTCATCACCGCCGCTGCCTAAATGCGATCTCAGCAGGCGGGTTTTCTCAGGCACTTTTCTTGTGCATACATCCTGCATTCTTTGTTTTCTCGCGCGAATACCCTCGTTGCAAGATACCCCTCTTCTTATCGGGACGGTCCAACCCAAATTTCTCGACCGTTCCACTATTCTACGATGCAAAGCGTTTCAATGACGACGATAGATGGGAAACCTGGGCGAAGAACCGCCTCTTCACGACTCTCGAGCGAAACGCATTCTTTGCGCTTGTATGATGATCTGGAACGGGGAAAAAATGATCTGGAAGGATTGCAAAAAATTGACTGGGCTTTCTGGTCCAGCCCAGTTCTGGGGTTGGGAATTGTTTTGTGTTTCCATGGCTTTTTGGGATGATGTTTTCTCCAGTTGGATGGATTTGTTGCGTTGCTACACATGTATGTTTTTGCTCTTATTATGAATCAATGATGTTCTCACTCCATATTATGTTTAGGGATGTGTGGTGCTGCTGGGAGTGATATGATCAAGTGTTTGGATTTCTGGTGAGTCTTTGGTGATCCTACCCAAAGGCTCGGAGACAATTGCATGAGGTTGTCCTACTGAGATCGATGTGATCAAGTGATTGGTTTTCTCCCATACTCATGAGGTTTATGTGGTACTACCTGGGTGCTCCGAAACGGGCGAGTCATGCCATGCCACTGAGAATGATGAGATCAAGAACGAGGAGGCACGTAGGTGAGTGGGGATCTGTAAAGCTTGAGGTGACATTTCTTCACCTCACTGCTGCAAAGACCTTCGAACGCAGACACAGTCATCTTGAACCTTTCTCCGTCGCGAATCATGTACGGATCAATGAGATGGTGATGGTCGCCGAGAAGGGTGCCGTGAGCTGCTTGAGCCATAGCGGGTGTCTTGAACCGACGCAGAACCTTCTTGAAACCGCCACAGGTACAAGAGCCAGAGTTGAGTGACTCTCGAATGTCCTCGAACCGATCCAAAGCGACGGGATCGATATCCATCGATGAAGAATCATGGAAAGACGAACTTGAAGCTGTAGCTATACCAGAGCTTGGAACAGCATCACCACTCTGTGCGGCTGACGATGTTGGAATTGCAGAGCTTGGGAAATCCATGTCGATGAAAGGTATGTCGAAGGTTTGATCTCTGGCGTCGGTGTCTTCGTAAATCGTAGAGTCGACTTCCATTCCTCCAGTGAGTGAAACCGCGCCGGGAAGACCAGACCTATTGACTGCGGAGTGAAGAGCCTCGCGTAAGCCTTCTTCGATGTCCAGCTCACGGTCAGCAAGAGGTGTTAGGTATGCATCAAGCCTAGATGTGTCGTCAGAACCGCGGTGATAATGCTCAGACAGAACCACATCAACGAGATCATGAGCTTCGGCCGCTGGCGTATCTTTAACTGCAGGCCCCTCAACTTTCTGCACCTCGCTAATCATATCTTTCTGACCGCAACCCGATGGCTTGGGCGCCGAGGTGGCGTTTTGAGGAGCAGGGGTCTCGATGATTTCGACCTTGCTCTCGGTAGCTTGCTGATTAACCACCAATGGCTTGGATGCCGTAGCCAGCCCCTTGGCTGCAGGCGTTTCGATCCCTTGTGCCTTGCTGTCCACGTCTTGTTGAACATCAAGTTTGACGCACAACGCGCTCTTACAGTCACGTTTGCTGGTAGTGGCATGGTCTTCCTTGATTCTGACACTCCCCAAAATGCCTACTGGTTTCTTGTCGTCGACGTCTTGCTCGAGCTTAATAGGCGGCGGAGTATCCCGGACTGTAGTCAAGTCGATGTTGCATTTATCTTTCGGGATGATCTTGAGCCGTTGCAAAGCATCTGGAAATATTGGTTAGTAAAATCCACGGTCAAGGCATCATCGGTAGGACTCGCCCCGAGAGCGATAGCGAATCGTGAAGGTAATCGGTCCTCCCGCTTGGCCTTGCATTCTTTCGACTCTGGAGTTTCTCACTTCAATTCCAGCGCTTTCGGGCGTTTTGGAAGGACCTAATATTGTGTGCCTAAGTTACCGTTAGAGCTACACCTGAAACTGTTTGTGAGTCGCATTACCAGATTGCATGAGAGACATGGTGATCCTTGATGACTGCTTTGGAAGACACTTGAGTATCAGGTGCTTGATCGTCTCTCCTCCACGAAACTGGCTTGAATTTGATGGGACTTGACCGGACCCTCTTGCTGCGCTGGACAGAGACGAGGATTTTGCTGTAATTTGTTACACTGTGGTCGACTTGATCTTGTTCCATGAACATGTCCTCGTCTGATCGCATTAGCATTCGAAGCCTTTTGAGCGTGATCGAGAAATATTACCAATCTGAAGTGGCGTGAATGTATACCCGCACTTGACTGAGGCCCCATCGATTTGCCTGTCATGAGAATCTTTGATGAAGTAACCCTCGTCCGCCAGTTTCTGGCACCCAATAGTCCATGCGTCGGCGAATCCGTCCACCCCAAACCTCAACCTGAGTATCTCGCAGCCTTTCTGGTCGAAATACTCCCGAGGCGAACCACGATCATGAAACGCTCGCCGTCCGGCGCCTCGACGTAAACCTCGTTAGCATCACCGGTCAAGCTAGGCGAGGCGGTGGGGACGGGATATTCCTTGTAGCGGTTGGCGATGTCACTGAACTGTGCGAGGTAAACCTCAATACCTTGATCTTGCACCATGTCGAGAGAGTGCTGGATTTTGACTGTTTTGATGTACTTGTGTAGCTGTGGTGCAAAGTTATGGCGAGCGACAGGATCCGGAGCGTCGGTCAGTAGTAGAAGAAGGACGTGCTGCAGATGCAGAGAAGTGTGATGGTAACGAAGTGGAAGTGGAGCTGCCGGCATTTGCATGTGACTTTGCGTCGCATATGAAAGATGTGTGATGTGAGTTGAGGAAGCAATTGGACGATGATACGCGATAAGAAACACATTTGGGTAGGGCGTGTGCCAATGAGAGAGTAAACCCATACTATCTCACTGAAAAAGGGGGTTCGTCAGCAGTAGCATCAGCAATCTTCACCCATCAGGACTACGGGCGTGCCGGTGAGAACACTCTTCAAACCCGACCATCTCGACAAGGCCGTGGTCGTCAGGCATCATATCAGCAAGCGTTTAGGTCGACGCGCTGAGCCTTGGAATAGCGTGTAAAGTTGCTCGCCGTTGCATGTTAGTCTTTCTACAAGTCGTTATTCGTAAGCACTCCACGGCACTTGGCCGCCCCAGCATCTCTTACTGTCGATACAATCTGCCCAGAGTTCAGTCTCGCCGTCCATATCCATGCTCCCGTCGTAACAAGTCGAAACCATATACAAACCACATAGGCCAATGCAGACATCTTACTCCTACCGTCTCATTCACCCATAGCGTACATCCTGGTATACAGCCTGACCAGCGCTTCAGCACCAACCAAATCGCCCTCTCTGATCAGCTTCGCAATATCCAGATTCAACGGACTGTCCGCTTCGCCTCCAGCACTAAGGAGCTGCTGCACAGCTTCCAGCGAGCTGATCATGCCGTATGCAGGAGTCCATGATGTTTTGAGCAGGTCCAGACAGATTTCGCCGGTGGTGAAGGAGACGTTGGGATGACAGCAGGGAGTTTTGAAGGTTATTGCAGGAGGGCTGTTCGGATATGTTGATGGGATTGCGAGATGGAGGGTGAAGGTGCCGCCTAGGAGTGATGTTATTAGGTGATTGTAATGGCAATGGTGCTTCGATGCGGAATACCTACCTTCATAAGCGGTACCATCGGGCCCTCTCAAGACGGCGGTCAGGTGGAATAGGTCATCGTCGTTGGTGGGCTCGAGACGGGTGACGGCAGGCGAAGGGTCTTTGTTGTACTGGTCCAGCTCTTTGATCAGACGCTTGCTGGCCATGACTGTCGTTTACATCAGCTGCTCATGGTATATATGCATGTACTTGAGGTATGTATGTATGTCTACTGAGCTCCAACACGGCAGATGATCGTCCTCGGCTGTTGCAGGCACAAGCTCATTCGACAGGGTTCAGTTCTCGACTGCAGCCCTATGACTGCACCGCCAAGGTGGCATGCCCGCCGCGTTGCCATCTTTCGTCCATAATCTTACTCTTACTCTCTTCCTTCACACTATACATCTCTCGGCGCATCCTTTCTCTATTCATTGATTCGATCCCAGTACATTTACGATTATGGCGGCACCCAGACTACCCTTCCTATGGCCTATGCTATTCAGAGCCAGCGAGCAGGCCATACCCATATCCAGGAACCCCGGCCGTCGCAGGGCCCTGCATACAACGTATCGCAAATGCCAAAACAGTACCGTGGCACGTCGCTACGGCCAGGCAAATGAGCCACCGCCTTATCTCGGAGGTGGCAAGTCCTACGGTCCCTCCACAACTCAGCAACAGGACTCAGCATTGCCCAAGATTGGCGAGAACTTGCAGAAGGAGGGCGAAAGGGAGATCGACGACGAACATGAGGCCGAATCGCGGAGGGAAAACAACAAGAACAGAGAAGCGATCACAGTGGAGGGTCAGAGCAGACCCGCATCTAACGACCCCATGTTCGACGCGCTCGAGGCTCAATCACCTAAAGATCAAACAACAACCTCCGACTCAGCGTCAGCATCTTCCGAGAAGTCTGCAGATTCGCTGTTAGATACAGTCATGGATCCAGTCAAGCACGAGAAAGAAGGACAAGGCAAGCCAGGACAAGGCAAGTCAGGACAAGAGCCAGAAACAAGCACTTCCCTTGAGTGGGTCAATCCCAACACAACAGAAGAGCACACTCCATCCCTTCGACAACCTCCACACATGGAAACTCCCCGCTACGTGCACCATTTCGACACGTACAGCCTGGTTCGTCGCCTCAACGCTGGTGACTGGACAAAACCACAAGCCATCACAGTCATGAAGTCTATGCGCCTGTTGCTCAGCGACAACCTTGACAAGGCCAGCCGAGCGCTGGTCAGCAAGTCCGACGTCGAGAACGAAACCTACCTCTTCAGCGCTGCTTGTTCAGAGCTGCGCACCGAAGTCTTCACACGCCGCACCGCCATCCACGAGAAGATGCGCATGGAGCGCGACCAGCTGCAACACGAAGTCGACATCCTCGAGCAGCGCCTCGGACAAGAGACGGCAGGAATGAAAGACGAGCTGAGAGGCATGTTCGACGACCGTAAGATGGCTGTGCGCAACGAGCAGCGCTACATGGAGAGCA
>Ga0265798_10012900_pt1 | contig 10046 bp, 7 predicted proteins | sample P3T30metagenome_FD_192430 | JGI IMG/M metagenome (GOLD analysis project Ga0265798, IMG submission 192430) | Plant litter microbial communities from East Loma Ridge, Irvine, California - P3 T30 | ecosystem: Environmental > Terrestrial > Plant litter > Unclassified | place: USA: California...
CGTTTCAGTTTCGGCGCCAGGGGCCGCGCGAGGTGTATGCGATAAGCCAACAGTTACCTAAGCAACTGGCCCTGCGCCTACAAGTGCCCGCCCTGGCCGACCATATCGAGCAAGTGACGGTAAACGCCCTGCCTGCCCCCTGGCGCAACGTGCCCGGCGTGGTGGGCCGCCCGCTCATCGAAATCAGCAGTGCGCCGGCGGCGCATTATGTAGTTGCTATTCAGTGGAGAGGGCAGGCCCCGTGCCCCGCGGCGCCCGAGGCGGTGGTGGCACCCGGCAGCAGCTTCACCATGCAGTTTGCACCGGCTATGGTGGGGCCGGTATTCGACCCACAACAGGCGCTGGGCCAGCCGCAGCCCACTGCCACCGGCTTGGCGGCGCGAGTGGCCGGCCGGCCGGGCAGCCGCACGGCCTTTGTGGAGCTGCGGCAGGGCGACTTGCGGTGGTGGGAGCCCGTGAAGCTGCGCGTGCCGAGCCCGCCGCCCCCCTCGGTGGCCGCGGGCGCCTCAGTGCCCGCCAAGTGGGAACCAGTAGGCCTAGGACCCTACTACAACGACCAGATAACCCGCATTTTCCAGAATAAGTACCTCTCGCCGCGGGCCGAAACGGCTACGCTGGAATTACCCACCCAGGGCATTGGCAACTGGTGCTACCCTCTCACGCAGGCCAACATCGACGACAGCGGCTTGCGCCGGCTGGCAGGCGCAAAAAACGAAGTGCAGCTGCCGGGCGGCGTGCCCCTGCGCACACCGGGTGCGGCCGGGGTCAAGAATAGCCTCTTCGTGTCGCAGTGGGACAACTACCCCCGGCAGGTCACCGTGCCGCTACGTGGCCGCGCCCGCCTCGCCGTGCTCCTGATGGCCGGTAGCACCAGCGCCATGCAAAGTCAATTCGTTAATGGTGAGGTAGTAGTAGCCTACGCCGACGGCAGCACCGCCACGCTGCCCCTGCGCAACCCCGACACCTGGTGGCCTATCGAGCAAGACTACGTGGAAGATGGCTTTGCCTTCCGCCTAGGGGCACCCAAGCCTTATCGCGTGCACCTCAAGACCGGCCTTATTACGAAAGAATTCAACCAGTACACCACCATCAAAGGCTTCAGCACCAAGGCCATTGATGGCGGTGCGGCCACCGTGCTGGAGCTGCCGCTCGACCCCAGGAAAAAGCTCAAAAATCTAACCGTACGGGCGTTGGCCAACGACGTGGTGATTGGGCTGATGAGCGTGACGCTAGGACGCGATTGATTTTACATGCTTATGAAAAATATTGGTTCTGTTCTCGTTAGTGGACTGCTGTTTCTAGCCTCGCGCTCCCTCGCTGCGCAGCCCGCGCCCATCGACCGCCAGGCGCTCGTTGAGCGCCACAAAGTCGTCATTACGAATACTGATTCGCTCAACTCACTGTCGGTGGGCAACGGCAAATTTGCCTTCACAACCGACATAACGGGCCTGCAAACCTTCCCGCTGCATTACGAGAAAGGTCTGCCGCTGGGCACCGAGTCGGAGTGGGGCTGGCACCGCTTTCCCAATACGCAGGGCTATAAGTTTGACGCAAGCCTGCGCACTTACACGCTGAATGGCCGCCCCGTGCCCTACGCGGTGCAGGTGAAAACGCCCGGCAACAAAGAAGCCGTGGACTACCTGCGGGCCAATCCGCACCGCTTGCAGCTGGGCAACCTAGGGTTCCTTCTTTTGAAGAAGAGCGGCCAGCCCGCCACGGTGCAGGATATCAAAAACATCCGCCAGGAGCTGAACCCGTGGACGGGCGAAATCCGCAGCCACTTCACAGTGGAGGGCGCGACCGTGGATGTGGTCACGGTAGGCCACCAAACGCAAGACGCCGTAGCGGCCCAGGTCACGTCGGAGCTACTGAAAACCGGGCGGCTGAAGGTGGCCCTACGCTTTCCGTTTCCAACGGCGGGCTGGGCCGATATGGGCACTGATTATTCGCACCCCGAGGCGCACAAGTCGGCCATTATAGAGCAAAAGGCTGGCCGCGCTCTGCTCACGCACCAGCTCGATACGACCAAGTATTTTGTGGCCCTAGGGTGGGGTGGGGCGGCCACGCTATCCCAAGGCCGGCCGCATGAATTTGTCATCACGCCTAGCCGGCAAAGCAATTCGCTGGAAATAAGCGCCCTATTTGCCCCGCGTAAGCCAACGGCTGCGCCAGCCTTCGCCGCCACTCGCGCCAATAGCCAGCAGCAGTGGCGCACCTTCTGGCGTAGCGGCGGTGCAGTCGATTTTAGCGGTACCGCCGACCCTAGGGCCGCCGAGTTGGAGCGCCGCATCGTGCTCTCGCAGTACCTCACCAAGGTACACAATGCCGGTTCGCAGCCACCACAAGAAACTGGCTTGCTGCTCAATAGCTGGTACGGCCGCCCGCACCTCGAAATGCACTGGTGGCACGCGGCCCACTTCGCACTGTGGGGCCGCCCCGAAATTCTGGAACGCAGCCTGACCTGGTACGCCCGCCCCGACGTGCAGGCCGAGGCCCGCGCCATTGCCCAGCGGCAGGGCTACGCCGGCTGGCGCTGGCAAAAAATGACCGACCCCTGGGGCACCGAAGGCCCGTCGTCGGTGGGCGCGTTTCTCATTTGGCAGCAGCCGCACACCATCTACTTCGCCGAAGAAGCCTACCGTGCGCATCCCAATGCTGCTACGCTGAAACTCTACCAAGAGCGTGTAAACCAAACGGCTGAATTCATCGCTTCGTACCCGTTTTTTGAGAAGAAAAAAGGTCGGTACATCCTCGGTAAGGGCGTGATTCCGGCCCAGGAGCGGTTCAAAGCGGAAGAAACCTTCAACCCCACCTTCGAGCTAGTATACTGGCATTGGGCCCTCGAAACGGCGCAAAAGTGGCGCGAGCGCCTAGGTCAGCCGCGCCACGCAAAGTGGGACGAAGTGCTGACCAAGCTCGCCCAGTTGCCCCAGGCCAATGGCGTGTACCTAGCCGCCGAAAGCGCGCCCGACTCCTACACCAACCCCGAGTACAAAACTGACCACCCCGCCGTGCTAGGCGCCCTAGGCTTCATGCCTGCCACCGGCCAGCAAGATGCCGCCACCATGCGCCGCACCTTCGACCTCGTGTGGACCGATTGGAGCTGGGACAAAACCTGGGGCTGGGACTTCCCCCTCACCTCAATGACGGCCACCCGCCTAGGGCTGCCCGAAAAGGCAGTGGACGCCCTACTCATGAAGGTGCGAACCAATACCTACCTCCCCAACGGCCACAATTATCAGGAAGGCCGCCTGCCCCTTTACCTGCCCGGCAATGGTGGCCTGCTCGCCGCCGTGGCCCTCATGTGCGCCGGCTACGATGGGTGTAAAGAAGCCAATCCCGGCATCCCTAAAACCTGGAAAGTGCGTTGGGAAGGCCTGCAAAAAATGCCTTAAATTCAGCCAGTAGCTTGGACTTTGTAGTCTAAGCTACCTTTTTCTATTATGCTTATTCGCTTTCTCATCTGCCTATTGCTTAGTACTGCTGCTTTAGCTCAGCCTACGGCGCCCAAGCCGTATTCGCAGCGCATGGCCGACGACTTCCTGCGCTGGTATCCCGACTCGCTAGGCCTGGCTCAGAATAAGGCGGCCCGCTGGGGCTACGAGCAAGGCCTAATGCTGCTGGCTATCGAGCAGGTGGCGCAGCGGACCGGCCTGCCCCGCTACCACGACTACGTGGTGCGCACGCTGGATTATTCGCTGCCCGGCGATGGCACCATCTTGGGCTACAAGGCGGAGGACTACAACCTCGACAATATCAATACGGGCCGGGTGCTGCTGGCCTTAGGGCGGGCGCCCGGCCCACGCCAAACCGTGTATCGGCAGGCGGCGCAACTGCTGCACCAGCAGCTGACTAAGCAGCCGCATACCAGTGAAGGCGGCTACTGGCATAAGAAAAAGTATACCAGCCAAATGTGGCTCGATGGCCTTTACATGGCCGAGCCCTTCGCGGCCGAGTACAGCCAGGTATTCCAAGAGCCGGCCGGTTTCGACCACGTGGCCCAGCAGTTTGCCCTGGTAGAAAAGCACCTCGTAGACCCCAAAACCGGCCTGCTCTACCACGGCTGGGACGAAAGCCACGCCCAGCAATGGGCCAACCCCAGCACCGGCCAGTCGCCCAGTTTTTGGAGCCGGGGCATGGGCTGGTACGCCATGGCGCTGGTCGATATGCTCGATTACTTTCCCAAAAACCATCCGCAGCGCGCGCAGTTAGTCAAGTACTTGCAGCGCCTGGCGCCAGTGCTGGCCCGCTACCAGGATGCTAAAACCGGCTGTTGGTTTCAGGTCACCGACCAAGGCCAGCGGGCCGGCAACTACGTCGAGGCGTCGGGCTCGTGCATGTTCGTCTACGCCCTGGCTAAGGGCGTGCGCCTAGGGTGCCTCGATAAGAAATACGCGGCCGTAGCCAAGCAAGGCTACGCGGGCATACTCCAGCAGTTTGTGCAGACCGAGCCAGATGGCTCGCTGGCGCTAACTGGCACCGTGAGCGTGGGCGGCCTGGGCGGCTCGCCCTACCGCGACGGCTCCTACGAATATTATCTCAGCGAGCCGCTGAAGAAGAACGACTTCAAAGGCGTGGGCCCCTTCATCATGGCCAGCTTGGAGATGGAAGCCGCTCGCTAGACCGCGGCCAGTGCTGTGCGCACCACGGCCCCTAGGTCGGTCAGCAGCGAAAAGAGGCCGACGTACGTGCGGTTGAGGTACACGAAGTGGGCCGAGCCGCGGGGCTCGCGCTGCTGGCGCAGGTCCTTGTCCTGCATCAGGTCGTCGCCGAGGGCGTAGAGGCTCTGCATGTAGCTTGGGTCGCCAAAGTCGAAGGTGGCCTCGCGGAAGGGCCGGCCTACCAGCCCGAGCGACTGCGTGAGGGTGCGTAGGTACATCTCGCGCAGGGCCGGCGCGTCGCCGGGGCGCAGCACGCCGGCTTCGGCCAGCAGGCTTTCGAGGCGCGCGGGGTCGGCGAGGGTAGCCGGGTCGAGCAGGGCCAAAAACTGCTGCTGCTCTAGCGCGGGGACGTCTTTGACGCAGCCAAAATCGAGCACGCCCACGGTGCCACCGTTGGTGAGGCTGAAAAGAAAGTTGCCGGGGTGCGGGTCGGCGTGCAGCTGCCGCAGCTCGCGTAGCTGGTACTGGTAAAAATCCCAGAGGGCCTGGCCGAGCTGGTTGCGCACTTCCTGGCTGGGATTCTCGGCCAGAAACTCTTTCATGTGCTGGCCGGGCAGCCAGTCCATGGTGAGGATGCGCGCCGCAGACAGGGCCGGGTAGTAGGTCGGGAACTGCAGGTGTGGTAGGTGGCCGCACTTGGCTGCCACGGCTTGGCCGCGGCTTAGTTCGAGCTTATAATCAGTCTCTTCAAGCAAGCGAGCCTCGACCTCGGCAATGTAGGGGCGTAGCGTTTCCTCCTTCAAGCCCATGATGCGCAGTGCCACTGGCTTCACCATCGCAATGTCGGACTGGATGCTGGCGCCGACACCGGGGTACTGCACTTTCACCGCTAAGTCCTTGCCCAGCTTGCGGGCAAAGTGCACCTGCCCAATGCTGGCCGCCTGCCGGGCATTAGGGTCAAACTCGTCAAAAACCTCGCTCGGCGAGTGCCCGAAGGCATCGCGAAACGCCTTCACTACCAGCGGCCCCGACAGCGGCGGCGTCTGGTACTGCGCCTGCCGAAACTGCTCGGCGTAGGCCGGCGGCAATAGATTTTTCTCCATTGCCAGCATCTGGGCCACCTTCAGCACCGAGCCCTTCATCTCGCTGAGCGTGCCGTAGAGCTCCTCCGCATTGGCCTGGTGCAAGTCGGCGGTGGTAGAGTCGGCGCCCACAGCTTTTTTAGCGTAGTGCTGCACGTAGTTGGCGCCTACTTTGAAGCCGGTTTTGGCAAAACGGGCAGCGCGCGCCACTTTAGAGGTTGGTAGCGATTCCTGGGGTTGGTCAGACATTGTTGGGATAAGTCGAAGAGGATAGGAAGATTATGATAGCGAGTTTGGGTATAAAAGAGGCTCGCCTAGCGTGAGACCCCACCCCCAGCCCCTCCCCTCCGGGAGAGGGGAGCCTAGCGAATAGGTACGTGCACTTACGTTTGCTTGCGGTCGGCTCCCCTCTCCCGGAGGGGAGGGGCCGGGGGTGGGGTTTACACGCTAGCTCCGCTTTTGGAGCAAAAACCGCCCGAAGTCCAGGGCTGAATCAAATGTGTTGCGGCCTACTAGGTCGAAGCTCAGCGTCACGGCTTTTTCCACGGCGGCATCGGTGCGCTCGAAGTTGGCCGACTCATCGCGCACGAAATAGAGCAGAATAAACTGGAGCTGGCGCATGAAAATGCGGCCGTAGCCATCTTGTAGGAAGGGCCGGCTGGCCACCTCGCCCGTGTTGCGGCCGGTGTGCAGCAGCTCTTCTACAAAGAATTTGAAGTCAGCTTCAAACTTATTTAAAACCTTGGGAACCAAGGCCGGCTGCCGCTTTTGCGAGCGACCTAGGGTGAGCAGCACAAAGCTGCGGTTGTTTTTCAGGATTTCGAGCAGCGTGTAGTAGAAGGCTAGCAGGCGCTCGCGGCTGCTGTAGTTCTGCCAGGCCGGCTCCTGGGCGGCTTGCTCGCGGGCCTCGCGGCCAAAGTCGGCCCAGGTTTCGCGGTCGATGACGGCAAACGAAGCAAACGAGCGGTAGAACTCGCCTTCCGAAATACCCTGCGCATCGGCGAAGGCAAACACGGTTTTGGGCGCGTGGCCGTGGCGGCGCAGGTAGTCGAGATAAGCGGCTTTGAGGGCAGTGGATTCCATGCCCTTATAACCACTACCGCACGGGGCTGGTTCGGGCCTAGGTCGCTTATTTACGGCCCTTGCGGATAAGGTCGAGGGCGCGCTCACGGCCGAACTTATGGTCTACTATCGGGGCCGGGTAGTCGTCGGTGCCAAACTCGGGTACCCATTGCTTTACGTACTTATAATCAGGGTCGTACTGCTTGAGCTGGCTCTCGGGGCTGTATATCCGAAACCAAGGCGCGGCCACGGCACCGGTGCCGGCCATCCATTGCCAGTTGCCGATATTATTGCTCATGTCGTAGTCGATGAGCTTTTCGGAGAAATAATGCTCGCCAAGCGTCCAGTCCATGAACAGCTGCTTGACCAGAAAGCCCGCCGCCGCGATGCGGGCGCGGTTGTGCATGTAGCCCGATTGGTTGAGCTGGCGCATGCCCGCATCCACGAGGGGGTAGCCGGTGCGGCCCTCCGTCCAGGCTTTGTACTGCTCGGGGTCGTCGCGGTAGGGGAGGTGGCGCATCTTGGGGTCGTAGGCTTCATACGACGTATTGGGGTAGTGCCAGAGCAGCATCATGAAAAAGTCGCGCCATATCATCTCGTTCAAGAGCTTGTTATTCAGCTCCTGGGCTTGCTGCATGATTTGCCGGATGCTGATGGTGCCAAACCGCAGATGCACCGAGCGGTGCGTAGTGCCCTTATTATCGGCCGGAAAATCGCGGGTTTTGTCGTAGTGCTTCACCACGTCGGCATCGGGCAGGCGCGCCGGCGGCGTCAGCTGCTCGTGCCGCTCAAAGCCCAGGTCCGCTAGGGTAGGGCGCTTTTTATCGCTAGCCTTGAGCGTTGCTAGGTTCTCTTTTTTGAACAGCCGCTGCGAGGGGTGGGGCTTGAAATCCTCCGGCTTCACCCGGGCCTGCCAGGCTTTGGAGTAGGCGCCAAATACCTTCGATGGCTTGCCATTCTTGGTCAGTATCTCGTCTTTGGCAAAAATTACCTGGTCCTTGAAGGCCTTGAACTCCGCGCCGGCTTTCTCGGCGAGCTTGGCCACGGCCGTGTCGCGTTCGGTGGCGTAGGGCTCGTAGTCCTCGTTGGTGTAGATGGCCGCCACGTCGTAGTCCTTCAGCAGCTGCTTGAACACCTCCGGCACCTTGCCAAAGCGGGCTACGAAGCCGCCGCCCGCCTCGTGCGCTTCGTCGGCCAGCCGCTCCACCTGGTCGAAGATGAAGGTGAGGCGCGCGTCGTCCCTAGGTAGCTTTTCGAGGATGGTTTGGTCGTAAATGAATAAGGGCAGCACCGGGTACCCGCTTTGCAGGGCGGCCGCCAGCCCCGCATTGTCCTGAAAGCGCAAATCGCGCCGGTGCCAGAAGATACTGATTTTCATTAGGGTATGTAGAGTGTAGCTTGGACTTTGTAGTCCAAGCTACCTGCTTAAACTCATTTCAGCTTACCCATGCCGCCATCCACGGCCAGCACCTGGCCCGTGATGAACGTGGCCTGGTCAGAAAGCAGGAACGTGGCCATGCCGGCCAAGTCATCGGGCCGGCCCACGCGCTGCAGGGGGTGGCGCTTGGCGCCAGCCTCGGCTTTCTCGGGCGTGTTGAGCAGGGCGGCGGCCAGGGGCGTGTCGGTGAGGCTAGGTGCCAGGCAGTTGACGCGCAAGCCGCTGGCGGCGTACTCGGCGGCCAGGGCGCGGGTGAGGCCTTCCACGGCGGCCTTGGCGGTAGCAATACTGGTGTGAAAGCTCATGCCCACGGCGGCGGCTACTGTGCTGAACAGCACCACGCTGGCACCGCCTTCAGCCTTTTTGAGGCGCTTAATAGTGGCTTGCAGCGCCTGCACCGCGCCGAGCACGTTCAGCTCAAAGTCGCTGCGAAAATCCTCGACCGGCACCCGCTCGAAGGGCCGCAGCTTGATAGAGCCGGGGCAGTACACGAGGCCGTGCAGCACGTCAGGCAGTTGGTCGAAGGCCGTGCCCACGGGCTGCGTAGCGTCGTAGGTGATGTGGGTGGTACCTAGGGCCGCCAGCTCGGCCGACTGGTGGCGCGAGGCCGTGTAGAGCGTGGCACCCGCGGCGGCCAGCTGCTGGGCCGTGGCCAGCCCGATGCCCGAGGAGGCGCCGACAAGTAGGATATTCTTACCAGTAAAGTTCATGCTCGGCTAACGGCCGGGCTTAGCGAAGGTTGCTGCTAGCGTGCTCGCTAGTAGTGTATATTTCTGCCTCTAGGCAGTAGCTGTGGCGGGTACTATAGCAGCTTTCGGCTTGCGGCCCACCAGCCAGACACCTAGGAAGATGAGCGCCGCCTGCCAAGCCTTATCCAGGGTAAACGTGTCCTTGCCCGTGGCCACGGCGATGAGCACCGCCAGCACTGGCTGCAGGTAGATGTACACGCCCAGCAACGCCGGCGAGGCAAACTTCAAAGCCCAGTTATTCAGAAGATAAGCCAGGATGGTGAGAAAGAAAATCATGTAGCCCAGCTCGCCCCAGATGAACAGCGGAAAACTCGCGTAGTCGGCTGCGATGGCCTGCGGCAGCCCTAGGGGCACCACCACGATGGCTCCCACCAAAAAGATGCGCGCCAGTACCGTAAAAGCATGGTAGGTGCGCATGAGCGGTGCCACCAGCACCAAGTACAGCCCAAACACGGCCGCATTTACGAGCAGATACGTGTTGCCGAGCAGCGCATTGGCGGGCACTTTGCCGGTGCTGGGGCGGCTCAGAATGAGGGCTGCCGCGCCGGCTGCGCCCAGCAAGATGCCTAGTAGCCGGGTCGGCGTTATTTTCTCGCTCAGTAGCACCGCCGAAGCCAGCACCACCACGATGGGCGAGATGGTTTGGAGCAGCGAGGCATTGATGGGAGTGGTAAGGTTGAGGCCCGCAAAGAAGGTAACCTGGTTGAGCGCGATACCTAAGAGCCCGCAGGCCACGGCCCGGATGTTGTCGGCCCGACCCACGATTTTGTCATTGGGCGCGACTATTCGTTTCAGCAAGGCAAAAAACAGCGCCGCCCCGCTGATACGCAGCGTCACGATACCCAGCGGCTGCATGTAGTGCGGCATAATATCCTTGGCAAGGCTATAGGTGCCGGCGTAGATGAGCGAAACCAGAAACAGCGCCGTGTGCAGGCGAAACTTAGAAACCATAGGGGAGGGGGCGGTAGCGCAGTGTTGCGCGACTTGGAAGGGGCGGAGCCAACTTTGTGGTTCGCGTCCGTTTAGAGGTTCGCTAACAGACGCGAACCACAAAGTTCGCGTACTACGGCGCTAGTTACCTGCTCATGGCTTCCCTTTTCGATAATCCTACCAC
>Ga0265798_10012901_pt1 | contig 10045 bp, 13 predicted proteins | sample P3T30metagenome_FD_192430 | JGI IMG/M metagenome (GOLD analysis project Ga0265798, IMG submission 192430) | Plant litter microbial communities from East Loma Ridge, Irvine, California - P3 T30 | ecosystem: Environmental > Terrestrial > Plant litter > Unclassified | place: USA: California...
TCGGGGAACGTATAAACGTCCCACACGAGCTGAAACAATTCATACCCGGTGACGACAGGACGCCCTCTATCAAGGAGGGTCATTAGAACTGCTTGACTTACTGTTGATAGCACTACCATACGTCCTTAGGACGTATGGTAGTGCAATAAGGGTTTGTCAAGCTCATCCATTACTCTCCTAAACTATTGATTTATAACGGAAATGCACGGTAGCTTCAAGTATCGCATATCATACGTCCTTAGGACGTATGATATGCGATACCCCAAGACTATGTCAACAATTTTTGCGTCAGGTAGCAAGAAAGGGGCTTTTTGAGGTGAAAAGTGTCTGCGGTCGGATAATGCCGCCGAAGCAGGCTCTGATGCAAAACTCACAAGTTTTGCATCAACGGGAAAACCGCTGAATTACAGGCGCTTCCATGATGCATAAATCCAATGCACAATTAGCGCATGATTTACGGCTACGCACGCGTCTCATCTAACGGGCAGGATCTAGCCCAGCAGCTCGCCCAGCTCGATGCGGCCGGCTGCACGAAGGTCTATCGCGAGAAGGTCAGCGGCGCGACTGCCGAGCGGCCCCAGCTCAAGCGTGTGATCGGCGCGCTCGATGCTGGCGACGTTCTTATGGTGACGTCGACCGATCGCCTCGCTCGTAATACCCGCGACTTGTTGAACATCCTCCATGTGGTCAAGGAAGCTGGTGCGGGCTTCCGGTCGATCGCGGAGCCGATGGTCGATACCACTTCGCAGTTCGCCGATGTCATCATTGCCGTGCTGGGGGTCGCAGCCAGCTATGAGCGCCATCGTATTACCGAGCGCACCGCTGCTGGCAGGGTCCAGGCCAAGGCCCGCGGCGTCAAGTTCGGCCGACGTACTGTCCTTTCCCCTCACCAACAGACAGAGGCGTTACAGCGGCTCGCTACTGGCGACACGCAACGCACTGTCGCGGCGCTGTTTGGTGTCGATCAGGCAACAATATCGCGGCTGTATCGAAATCAGGGACACTAACAGCGGGATGGCCTGTTGCTCCCGCGATACATCACGGTAGCGGTGGTCGGCTTTGATCGAGCATTCACGGCCACGCTCAACGAAAAACCTTTAGCGTCCTGATAGTTAGCGAAGCGAAAACCAGGGCTGCGCTGAACGGTAGAACGCTTAAGACCGAATTTTTGAGCTTGCCTGTCATAATAACTGGCGACGTCAGTTAGGGTCGACGACGTTGAGAAGCTGTACGCCCGATAACAGCCAATGGCTTGATCACGGAGCAGGAAGTTAGCCCCAGACGGTGCCTTATAACTGAATGTTTCGCCCGATGCGGGCGATGCAATAACGGCAGCGACGAGCAACGCCGCCAGTGGATTTGATAGGTCCATAATTTACTGCCCCCTGTTCCCTATCGATCCTAGCGGCAGATTTGATCGCCACAATGCATCGGAGATATGCATCAAAAATCAGACGATAGTTCTGCCCTTTATCGCCTGATGCAAAACTGGTGAGTTTTGCATCGTGAACGGGAAAGCTTGTGGGATGATTTGCAGCTTTGCAGTAGCTAAAGTGTGAAATGATTGATCGTTAGCCAGGCTCGATAGGAACTCGGAGCCGTTTCGTTGGGGGCAGCTCAAGCGATGTAAGATTTTTCCTCAGCCAACTTTGAATTTCGATAGTCTTGCTAACAAAGCCCGATGCGAAAAAGAGTACCCAAAAGCCTACCGCAAAGACCCATCCCCACTTGTGATCTGGACCAGCAGAGAGCTGAATTACTAGCCCCGCGGCCATCGAGATTGCTGTCGCTATGTAGAACCAAAAGCGGCAATCCAGTTTATAGGCCACTGTAATGCCTTCGCTTTCTTGGTGCAGCCGCAACACGCAAACCCCCAACGCATTGAACATCCAACCTCCGCCCTCGGGGCGCGGCTTAGTTTCCCCACCTTTGAGTTGCGGAATAAACTCGATCGTATCGCTCACCATAGTGATGGTATCAACAGTCTGCGCTAATAGTGCCGCTCGAAGCCGTTCCATGACTTCCTGAGTCGATTTTAGCTGCGTGTGGCGAACTGTCAGTTGGCCAGTGATGGACAGCGGGAATGGCATGCGGCTGGCCTACTGCATCACTGTGAATCATGTGTTTATGATCGGACCGATCCGACATTCACACCAATTTACCAAGGTGGACGTGCTTGGCCGCCTGCTTTGCACTTTGACAGCCGTCCCAAACATCTAAATCGGGCGTCAGCCGACTAACTGCTTTGCCTCCGCCTGATGCAAAACTTTTGATTTTTGCATCAACGAATGTCCGGGTTGGAGAGGCTAGCTACCGTAGCGAGTGCGATACTCCGACCGAAACTCCTCAAGGGCCTCCTGTAGAAGGCGGATACCTTCTTGAGAGTAGTTCTCTATTACCGCGTCATCCTCGATGCCAGCTAAGGCGTTCAAAAATAGCGTATAGTTTTCCTCGTGTGTTCGATCGAAATACGACTCAACTGTCATCGTGACCGCTCCTCGGAGACATTTGGTAGGTAGGCCATAGCTCTGCGGGCAATGTCCGGAAATCGGCGAAGGCCGAACAGCGGCTTTAGGACAGATAGGCGATAAGCTGCCATTGCCGTCCGGTGCCGAAACCGGCACCATCTGGCGATGAGGATTTATCCGGCTGTCGTCAGTGCTGCACTCGCTAGCCTCCTCACGATCGGATGTAGTCGTGCACCAGACAATTATGCCTCAAGCTGTTCCGACCCTCGCGAGCATTGGGGACGGGAGAAGGATGGCATTGGTCACTTGAGGACGGTGCAGCCGATATACGTCGCCTCGGACGGATCAACTCTTTGGAATAAGGTGGTCATCTCGGACGCCACTCTGCGGCACTACATGTCGGTCATGAGTGCCATGAACCCCGAACCTCAAGCTGTCCTCGACATTGCGCCAACTGCTGCGTGCAATCGCGTGGAAGCTGTGCGGACGATCATGGATGCTGCACCGATGTGCAAGGGGCCGCATTCGCTATGCAGCGAAGGATGGAATTGGCGACAGTGGCCCGAATTGGGCGGCCCATAACGTCCGCTATTGAGATGCGCCTAATCCGATCTGAACGTCGTGGATTGGGCGGGCCGTCGTTGCAAAAGGGACCCCTTTTGCAACGCCACGGATTATTCGTCAGGACGGCCGAACAAGCGGCCAAAGAACCCTCGCTTTGACTCTGTTGGGCCAGGACCAGCTAGCAAACCGATCACTCGGGCTTGTGCCTCACGGCGCTCGTCTTCGGATTTATCGAGCCGCTGCCGTAGGTCATCGACCACACCATCACGATCATGAAGCTGTTCACGCAACAGCTCAACTTCCCTGAGCAACCCCCCTGTTTCCATTAGGGTTTCCCTGTTTCCTAGGGGGGTATCGTATCGAGCATTTTCAACCGTTTCCGGCTGTTTTGGGGGAAACACCCTAAACAATTCCGATGTCTCGATCAGATAGCCATTATCAGTTTTTTCCGCATAGCTAAGGCGCCCGGATTTAAGGGCTTTCGAGACGGTTCCCTTACTGACACCGACCAACTCGGCACCCTTCGTCATCGAAACCGTAGCCATAGCATATTTCCATGTTTCCAACCGGGAACCATGACCGGTTGCCGTAGGGTATCGTGCAACCTGGTCAGAGACAAGGATCAGGGTTTCGCCCACTTCTCAGCGCAACCCTTTACCCATGTGGTCCAATCGTCCCGAAGAGCATCACCCCGGAGTTGCCGTCGCCTGTCAGATCGGACCCGGACGTATTGATCTGCTAGTCGCTGGACCGCGTGGCCTCCACCGTGGGCTAAGCCGATCGCATAGAGGTCTGACGTTCGATATTCCGACACCTGATCGTCGGCAGGCCACCGCAATATGTCCGAAACTGAAAGGCTGGCGGCTGCAGTAGCGATGATCGCCGCAGGATCAACGATCGCCTCTTCGGTGCCTTCGCGCCGGGCACGCCGGCCGGCGCGGTGACGTTCATTTTCCTCCTCGGCCGCCACAGCAGCGATCGGGGCTTTGCGGCGGAAGGTGATCGCTATTTCTGTGACCTTGCGGCCCCTTCGCTTTGCGACTTCCCATGCCACCGAGAATTGAGGGACGAGCTGATTTATCTCGGCCGTTGCCGCGTCGAGGACGAAGCGGCGAAGGTCGGCAAAAGAGCCATAGGTGCCTTCGGGGACGCCGAGCTTGGACCGTAGTGTAGCGACGTCCCCTCGCCAGATCGGCACGTCGCGGCGATACAGCAAAGCCCCGAGCTGGTAGAGTTCGAGGGCATATTTGCTATCGAACGCTAGCACCGTTGCCCGGTGCAGCAGGGCATAGGCTTCGCTGTCTTTCAGCAGATCGCGGGCGCGACGGGTGAACCGGTAGATCAGCCACCCCTGTTCTCCCCCCTCAAATGTCTCCTCAATCATCTGGAATGTGCGTCGACCTTGGTCGCCCTCAACCTGATCAGGCATCGCGAAAAAGATACCCATCAGCTCATCGATCGTATCGGTAAGGCGATCATTGGAATTGTGGGAGCCGCGCAACATGCGTTTGGCGATCTGATGTTCTTGGTCGCGCCAGGCGTCCCCAGCTGCCTGATGCATCATCAGGGCAAGAACCTTGCGAGCCGATAGGCTAAGCGAAACACCACGTGCATAGCGGACTTCGACGAGCTCGCGCGGTTGCACGATCGTGTCGGAACCCCGCTCCTTCTCGATCCGCGCAACTTCCATTGTGCGCCCAGGCTTGTCGTCGGCTGCCCCGCTCATGGCAGTACAATCGTTCGATGAAGCTCTGCGGTCAAGTATCATGAGATGAGAGCGGCTAGCTCCTCATTTCATGCACCCCATTTCTCATAATACCCCACCCCATTTCTCATGATACCCCACCCCAAAACTCATAATACCCCACCCCATTCCTCATGATACGCCGAAATCAGCCTTTCAAATCAGAGGGATACGACCCCCCTGAATCATAGAATCTAGAATCATGAATCATCGCGCGCGAACAAAGAGGATTTAAGTGGAATCGGCCTTTGGCCGATGCGCTAATGATGCGTGCCGGCTACGCCGTCACAAGGGCGACCTATCGGCCGCGAGCTTGGCAAGGAAGAAGTCGGATCGAGGGTAGCGCGTCCTTATTTGCCGGTCGTCACGCGTCTCGGAAGGTCACCGTTTCGACTATGAACGACAATCGCCGACACGCCCGAGGTAGCGACATGATCAATCAGGCGATCGGCTTCCTCCATCCGGTCGCTGGGCCAGTCGCGGGTGACGTGGATATGATCGTCGCCGACCTCGACGGTCAGGTGCGATATCGAGGGATCAAGGTCGAGCAGCCGCGCCATGTTAGCTTGAGCTTGCGGCGTGATACGGTGCAGGCTGTTCCCGGTCATTACGAGCTGCCAGGTGCGGGCGCAGTCATCACGTTGTTCGAGCGTGGGCGCGTCGGTCATGGCATCGGCCATCCGGTGATGGATTTGGCGTTGGCGTTGGTGGCGAAGCAGTAGCGCACTCCCTGCCGTTTCTCGCTGTGCCAGCCATTACCCTTGGGGCAACCGGCAATATCCGGGATCGTCATGGTGCTGACCTGGTCGAGCTGGCGAGCGAGCTTCCCATTGGGGGTGTTGGCCCAACTCGCGGCGGCGACCTCGTCGCGGGCACGAGCATAGCCCGATGCATCACCGGCTTCGTTGCCCAGGTGATACCCGTACCCCAGCGAAAGCGGCACGAGCAGGGCGAAGCAAGCAAGCGCACCGTTCCACCATCCATCCCGCCGGCGCCGGCGCATCTCGTGAGCGCGGCGATCGGCCGCGTCGTTGGCGAAACGGTCGCCAAGGGCGGCGCGTGCGGCCGTGTCAGTCTCGATCTGGTGTTTCAGCTCCCTGGCGGCCCCGGAGAGGGCTTCCCTGGCCCCTTGGCGCCCTCCAGCCTCCGCACGGGCCTCCAGGGCCGCAGGATCGATCAGGCGGGCCGCTATGGCCTTGTCGCGGGCTTCCTCATCCTCTGCGCGCTGTGCATCCCTGGCAGCGGCATCAGCAAGGCTGGCGCGCACGTCGGTCACCAGGTCACGGATCGTGCCGAAACCGGCAAGCACCCGCTGGATGTTGGTATCGAGGTGGGAGAAGAAGCTGTGCGCCTGGGCGGCATCGGCTGCACCGCGTGCTCGACCAGCGGCAGAGGGCGGCGGGTCGGAGGGCATGTCGAACTCGGCCGGATCAAATTTGCCGGCTGAGGGATCGTCGCGACCGAACCCCAGCAGGCCACGCCCCTTTCCGCGATCCAGTAACGGCTTATCCCGATCACGATCCATCAGCCATCCTCCTCGGGCAGCGTCCATTCCTCGAACGGTTTGCGATCCTGATCCCGGCTGATGCGGTGGGTCAGCTCGGAGACGATGCCGGCGAACCGCTTGTCCTTGCTCGCGGCATCAAGGAGCAGGCTACCTAGGATGATCTTGCGGCGGGTGTCGAGGCGGCGACCTTCGGTAGCGACACGAGCGTTGAGCGCATCGAGACGAGCCTTGGCCTGGGCGACCTTTTTACGGGCCTGTTCGATCGCTTCGGGAGTGGGAGTTGGCATACCCTTTTCCGCGTCAAATCTCGATTACAAACCGAGCATAGCGCAAACCAGCAAACGAAGCCACCCGAGACGACAATAGAAGACAAGGGCGCACTTTAGCATTACTGCGTAATGCGTGCGGCAGAGACACCCTGCACCTATGCCGCAAGCGGCAGCGGGGCCTCCGCCCCACACCCCGACCAGCGTCATGACGCTGGACTACGTTTGAGAAGGCAGTGCGCGGCAATGGCGATCTACCATCTGGCGGTGAAATCGGTGTCGCGCTCGACCGGGCGCAGCGCGGTCGCGGCCGTCGCGTATCGTGCCGGCGTCTGCCTCGAAAACGAGCGCGACGGCCTGGTGCACGATTACACGCGGCGGGGCGGCGTCGAGGACACGTTCATCGTCACGCCGGAAGGCGCGGAGTGGGCGCAAGACCGCTCCGCGCTGTGGAACGCAGCGGAGGCGGCGGAGAAGCGCAAAGACGCCAAGGTGGCGCGAGAGTATGAGTTGGCGCTACCGTCCGAGCTGGACGCCGGCCAGCGCCGCGACCTGGTTCGTGCTTTCGCGGAGGATATCCGTGACCGCTACGGGGTGGCGGTCGATGCCGCGATCCACGCCCCCCATGATTATGGCGACGATCGCAACCACCACGCCCACGTCATGACGACGACACGGGTGGCGGAGGCGGACGGGCTGGGGGTGAAGACGCGTCAGCTCGACGTTCGCTCGACTGCCTCGGTTGAGGTGGAGGCGATCCGCGAGCGGTGGGCGGGGCTGGTCAACGACGCGTTGGAACACGCCCAAGTGGCAGAGCGGGTCGATCACCGCAGCTATGCCCGTCAGGGGCTTAATATCGAGCCGACCGTGAAGATGGGCTACGCATCGGCCGCGATCGAGCGGCGCGCCGAGCGCGAGCAGATCGCCGCTGGCGAGGAGCCGCACGCTATCACCCCGCGTGGGCAGATGAACGAGGCGATCCGCGAGGTACGCGGACTGGGCCTCTACATTGAGCGGGGGCGGGAGTGGCTGCAGGAGATGGGGCAGCGGGTGCGCGACCGCGCCGAGCTGGCGGCGCAGGGCATGTCGGGCTTCGTCCAGGGAGCGGCGCGGGCGATGCGATCAGGGTTGCAGACCAGTGCCGGCAATGGGTTCGAGGCGGTGCCGGTGCTCGACCAGGCGCACCGGCGTGAGCAGACGCCGGCGATCGAGCTAGACCAGCCTGAGCGAGGTGGGCGCGACCGGCAGCGAGAGCAGCAGCGGGAACGCCAGCGCGGGCGTGACGGACCAGAGCTGGATTTTAACCGCTAAAATCAGTTTGTCTCCCGCGCCTTGGGACGTGTCTGGTCAGAGCGGGGGCGGTGATAGGTGCGTAGTCTTATAAAGCTTTACGAGCCGATGACGCACAATCAGCTAAACAGCGTTATCCGGATTTGGCCAAGGCAGTGATTTGTAAAAGACCCTAGTCTTTTCAAAGCAATCATTAAAAGAAGGTAGCTCATAGGGAAGTTCGTCTTGAAGGGTATGCCAATTTCTTTTTGAGCGGGAAGCAATATCAGGGTCATCGATCGAATTTATATCTGGATATATTTCTTTGACGTGCGATTTAGAGATCAAAGAAGTTAGTATTTTTAGTTTTATATCATCCGAGTAATCAGAATTTTCAGATAGCCAAGATATGTCATATACATCTTGTCGTCTGAATCGGTCTCTATCCGTTTGTTGAAGTAGAGACCTAATTTTTTCGGCCATTAAGTCTTCAAGAGAATAAGCATTTATTGCAATTTTTGTGCTATCAAGATTGTGAGACGAAATATTATTCAATGGCTCTTTAAATGATAGGTCAACCTGTAAAACTTGTATGCACTGACCGGCTGTTAAACGAGCCTCGTCTTTGCTGCCGCGGATAGCATATGCAATGGTAATACTAAGAGCTGGACCATCAGCTTCTTCAAATAAAGACGGCTTAGGACGTTTTTTAAGCTTCTGTACCCTTGTCACCAATGTAACATAGCCCAAACTAGCACTAGCACGAGCCATAGCTGGATTGAGCATTTCTTCTATTTGTGAAGTAAAAGGCTCAGGATGCGCATTAATACTAAAGTCAACGTCCTGAGTTCCCCTTGGACTATCATAACCCAGCATCATTAGCGCGCCACCTTTCAGGATCATTGAGTCCCTAAGCTCGGGCGTTAACCCAATGGCCGCCAAGAGAACATGTGTGACCTGACGAGAGCGGTATCGTACTGGATCCGCACGAGCCGCTTCCACCCATTCGGTGATTGGAAGGTCGAGAGAGACATGTTCGGTGACATCAGACATTAGTTGCGATCATCCAATTTTCGGACCACGTAGATCCATACTCTGCGTTAGGATCTAACTTTCTAGAACCACCGCGTTGAGCAAACTGTCTCCAATTTTCGACTGTATCATTTTTAACATAAAGACGTTCTGTTATAATATAACCAGCTCTTACCTTTACTATCGGCATGTGAAATCTGTCTACAGCTTCTACGATCTGATCAGCATAGGTATCAAAATGCTCTTCCCAGATGTCAAGCACGTGTAAAATGCCGCCGCATAGCTCTGGATAAACTAGAGTTTGAACAAATAGATCGCCTAAGGTTATTATTCTAAAGTAAGAATCTTCGGCTTTTTGTGTAATATAATTATGCTTTATTCTATGTGTTTCAGTTTTCCTGTCTCTAATCCGGTTTGGAAATTCAATGTGCTCTAAGCGGCGATAGTAATGAAGATTGCGTGAGGACGGAATAAAGCCATAGTCACTTAATAACTTTTCGTCTTTCAGTTTCCCCCATGACGAGCTTGCGGGGCTTGCCATGCTAAGAGATTTAGGCTGTCGAACAGTCAGGCCATACCTCTGCAAAGCAGAAATAAAAGCTACATAGCAAAATGGATCTACGAGGCACGCTATATCCTCAGCAGGTAGATCAGGAACCTCGGTGACTCTAAACACCTGCGTTTTGGTAGACACCGACTGTGAACCATCAAAATCAGGATCCGCTCGTATATGGCGCTCCCCAGATAGTTCAGAAATCACCCTGCTGAATTGGTCGTAACCGGGGGCAGAAATCCTCTTACGGATTTTGATTGGGTACTTCTCGGGGAACGTATAAACGTCCCACACGAGCTGAAACAATTCATACCCGGTGACGACAGGACGCCCTCTATCAAGGAGGGTCATTAGAACTGCTTGACTTACTGTTGATAGCACTACCATACGTCCTTAGGACGTATGGTAGTGCAATAAGGGTTTGTCAAGCTCATCCATTACTCTCCTAAACTATTGATTTATAACGGAAATGCACGGTAGCTTCAAGTATCGCATATCATACGTCCTTAGGACGTATGATATGCGATACCCCAAGACTATGTCAACAATTTTTGCGTCAGGTAGCAAGAAAGGGGCTTTTTGAGGTGAAAAGTGTCTGCGGTCGGATAATGCCGCCGAAGCAGGCTCTGATGCAAAACTCAC
>Ga0265798_10012906_pt1 | contig 10043 bp, 7 predicted proteins | sample P3T30metagenome_FD_192430 | JGI IMG/M metagenome (GOLD analysis project Ga0265798, IMG submission 192430) | Plant litter microbial communities from East Loma Ridge, Irvine, California - P3 T30 | ecosystem: Environmental > Terrestrial > Plant litter > Unclassified | place: USA: California...
TGCGGTTTCACGGCAGGTCGGACACGACGAACAGAGGGCTGATGCGGAGGGGCCCATAGTGTCGGGGAAGGCTTAGTTCTTTGCGGCGGTGGTGGCGGTGTCGACGGCGGTGCTGGTGGCGGTGGTGGCAACTGATACGTTGGCCGGGCCTCCTCCACACGACGTGCCGATTGCAGTCCGGGAACGCCACTAGTCCGCCGCAAGGCGTAGCTCCGAGCCTGCGGTTCGGTTTCGAATACGTAGCCGCCCGCGCGGTAGCGACCATCTGCCGACTTCGTCACACCATGGTCGAGCTCCGTGGCGGGAACCGTGAGTGATGGCGTTTTCCGAACCGGACCTTCGGCAAGCTGCCGCGGCTGCCGGTTGTCGACATCCTCACGCGAAATCGTCGACCGGCGCGACTGGCGATCTGCGAAATCCGCCGCCTGCGCCCAGGTCCCGAACGAATAGCCGGCGGCACGAAAACGACCGTCGGTACCGACGATCACATCATCTCTCGACCCGACGTTGGTCGCTGTCGGTTCACCGTGACCATGCGTGACGACGTGGGACGATGACGTCGGCGACGGTGTCGGTGATGCCAGTTCCGGCACGGGTGCGACGGTTGGCGGCTTCGCAGACGATAGTGAGAGGGGTGGCGCCTGGAGTTGTGGAGACGGCCGCTGTTGAGAGCCACTAGAGGTGGGGGACCGATTGTCCGACGACTGCTCAGCGGCATTTGCACCATCTGAGGCGTCGAGCAGACCCAGCGACCGCATCAGCTTCGAAAAAAACGACATCGCCCGATTACCCCCCTCCCCACGCTAACGACGCTCCTACCGATTGGCCAAGCCGAATCGATTAGTTCGCCACGCGAGTAGTACTCAGTTAGGAACGACACCTCATGACCGAAGATCGTGAGACATTGGTCAGCGACCGAATGCTTCTAGGTCGTTTTCCGCTTCCGGGGCCCACCGGTCGAAATGAGCGTTTGCCTCGATCTCCGTTTCGAAGCGCAGAAGGCGATGTACGCCACACTTCACCTCGTAGAACACCTTTCCGTCAGCGCCAGTCACCTCCCATATCAACGAACCCGGTTCTTCCCGAATTTCCACACGCGTCATTCTTTGCCCCTTGAAGCGATTCGGAGTCGTTCGACTCATTAGTTCGACGTACTGGCAATGCTCGCAACGGCATCACGCTCTTACGAGAAAACAGCCAGTAAATTCTGAATGCGTCGGCGAGAGGCACTAGCCCGTCTTGCAAGCCAAATCTGCATGCCACTGAATAACCGCGGCATTTTCCGAGTTCCTCGCGACTCGACGTTTCAACCGAAGGCGTGATCAAGCTGAAATGCGATTTCTGCTGGCGATGGAACGCATCGGATCAAATTGACAGCGCGTCGCATGGCATCTACGACGCTATTGCGAGTTAATATCATTTGTTCGGTAACTGTTGATGTCGAGTTCCTCGATCCGCGCGTGGTATCTCGTGCACAAATGGACCAGCTTGGTCTGCACCCTGTTCTTGCTCATGCTGTGCGTGACGGGGTTGCCCCTCATCTTCAGTGACGAGATCGATCGCATGAGCGGCGGCAACCTGCAGTTCGGGATGCCGGGAGTTGGATCGTCCGGCAATGCCCGAGGACTGCTGCCCCTCGACACCATGATGGCCAAGGCACTCGCCACTCGTCCCGGCGAGGTGCCGTTGTTCATGGCGTTCGACAACGATCAGCCCTCGATGACCGTTACGACCGGGCTGAGGCCGGACTCGCCCGGCTCCGAGATGACGACTCAGGTCTTCGACCGATCGACAGGCCGGGTGTTGGGCAAGGAGCGCGCGGGGGGCGTCATGCACTTCCTGCTCAAGCTTCATACGGACATGTTCCTGGGGTTGGCAGGCATGCTGTTCCTCGGCGCCATGGGCCTGCTCTTCACCGCAGCGCTCGTTTCCGGGACGGTCCTATACGCGCCGTTCATGCGCAAGCTCGCGTTCGGAACGCTACGTACTTCCCGCAGCACCCGACTCAAATGGCTCGATCATCATAATCTATTCGGCATTGTCGCACTCGCCTGGATGGCTGTCGTGGGCGTTACCGGCGCAATCAACACTCTCGAAAAGCCGATCAACAAACTGTGGCAACGAAACGAGCTTGCCGCGATGACACGTGACTACGCCGGCAAGGCGGCGTTGCCGCCGTCACGCTACGGCTCCCTTGACACGGCGATGGCCGAGGCGCGCAAAGCGCTGCCGGGCAACAACCCGCAGTTCATCGGCTTCCCCGGCGGGAGCTTCAGTTCAAAGCATCATTATGCGGTGTTCTTCCAAGGTGACACGCCACTGACGCAGCGCCTTCTGACGCCCGCGCTGATCGATGCCGAGACCAGCGCCTTCACCACGGCGCGATCGATGCCCTGGTACAACAAAGCGCTATCCCTCTCGCGGCCGCTGCACTTCGGCGACTATGGCGGCCTGCCGCTGAAAATTCTGTGGGCGGTGCTCGACCTCTTCACGATGACGGTGCTGACAACCGGGGTGTACCTCTGGATCGGCAAGCGGCGAACTTCGAGCACGGCTCACGTCCGCGAGGTCGAGACCGGCGGTCTTGTGGAGCCGACGGCATGACGCAGCGCCGACGCACCCGGCAGAGCCTTCTCATGATTTTCGCTGCTCCGCTGGCGATCGCGGTTCTCACCGGTGTTGCATTGATCGCGGCGCTGACCGGCGATGGATGGCGTGACGCTTTGTCGTGGTTCGGACTCGCGGTGCCGATCCTCACCATCGCCTGGGCAATGCGCACGCGCCTTACCTGAATGACACAGCGCCAGGGAAACCGGTGCCATCAAGGAAACATCCGTGATCAAGACCAGCACTCTTCTACGTCTGACGGTCGGCACGTCGGCTCTGGCCGTCGCATCGCCAGCAGCCGCGCAGGATGCAGCGCCCGGGGAACGCACCGAGGAGATCGTCGTAACCGCACAGAAGGCGAACCAGACCGGCGTGACGCACGGCGGGCGGGTCGGCGTCCTTGGTGACAAGGCGGCGGAAGACGTACCCTTCGCGATCAAGAGCTATAATTCCGCGCTGATCCTCAACCAGCAGCCTCAGACCCTTGGCCAAGTGCTAGACAACGACCCGTCGGTGCGAACGAGCTACGGCTTCGGCAACGCGGCCGAACAGTTCGTCATCCGGGGCTTCGCACTCGCGGGCGACGACATAGGGTTCGACGGGCTCTACGGCATCACGCCGCGCCAACTGATCGCACCCGAACTCTATGACGCGGTCCAGGTCCTGAACGGGTCGAGTGCGTTCCTCAACGGTGCCGCACCCGGCGGTACCGCGATCGGCGGCAGCGTCAACCTGGTCCCCAAGCGTGCAGGTAAGACGCTCCTGACCCGGCTGACCACGAACTACACGTCCAGCGGGCACGTCGGCGGCAGCTTCGACGTCAGCCGGCGCTTCGGCGCCGATGCAGAGTGGGGCGTCCGCATCAACGGTGCAGCGCGGCGAGGCGATGTCGCGATCAAAGACGAGTTCCGAAGCGCATACCTGTTGGGCGGCGCGATCGACTACGACAATGGACCACTCCGGCTGTCGCTTGATGTCGCCTACCAAAAGGTACGCGTGGACCAGATCCGCCCCAAGCTGACGCTTCCCGCCGCGATCACCGCCATTCCCAGGGTGCCTAAGGCCGACGCCAATTACGGCCAGCCTTATTACTTCACCAATTTGCGCGACATCTACGGTCAGTTCCGTGCCGAATATGACCTGACGGACAACGCTCTCGCCTATGCCGCGGTTGGCGCGCGCGACGGAGCCGAGGACGGCTTCTACAGTACGCTGTCGCTGCTCAACGAGACGACGGGCGCGGCGTCCGTGTCCGGCTCGCGGATTCCACGAACCGACAACAACGAGGCGGCGCAGGCCGGCGTACGCGTGAAGCTCGCCGCGGGCGGCGTAACGAACGAGTTCAACGTCGGCGGTTCCATGAACTGGCTCACCAACCGCAACGCCTTCGAATTCTATGCCATCTCGGCGGGCACCACGAGCATCTATGCGCCCGTCGTCGTACCCCAACCAAGCCGCGTTACCTCGCGCGGCGGAAATCTGGACGACCCATTCCCGATCTCGCGCACCCGCCTGACCAGTGCGTTCGCGTCGGACACTGTTGGCTTTTGGAACGACCGCATCCTGCTGACAGGCGGCCTGCGCCTGCAGCAGATCGTCGTGAAGGCGTATTCCAACGTAACCGCGCAACGGACGGGCGAGTATCACAAGGACGCGATCACGCCGGTGGCCGGCCTGGTCGTGAAGCCGATCGACCATGTTTCACTCTACGCCAACCGGATCGAGGCACTCGTCCAAGGCGCGACCGCGCCTGTGATCAGCGGCGGGCTTAACATCGTCAACGTCGGCGAGGTACTGCCGCCGTTCCGGTCGACGCAGTACGAGGTCGGCGCCAAGATGAACTTCAGCACGGTAACAGCCAGCGTCTCGCTCTTCACCACCGAGCGGGCGACCGCAATTGCGACCGTTCTGCCGGGTCCGCCAGCGAACGCCGCCCGCTTCGAGGCTTCCGGACTGCAGCGCAACAAGGGTATCGAACTCAGCATCCAGGCAGAACCGGTCGTCGGCCTGCGGATCATCGCCGGCGGTTCGGTGATCGACGCGAGGCTGCGGCGGCAGACCAACGGCCTGAACGAAGGCCGCAAGGTCGCCGGCGTGCCGGACTATCTGATCAACGGCAACGCCGAATGGGATCTGCCGTTCGTCCCCGCACTCACCGTAACGGGTCGCATCGTGCATACCGGCACGCAGCCGGCAAATGCCGCCAACACGTTATCGCTGCCCAGCTGGACGCGTTTCGATCTCGGCGCGCGCTATGTCGCCGTGATAAGTGACCAGCCGCTGACGCTGCGCTTCGGCGTCGATAATCTGGCGAACAGACGGTATTGGGCGACCGCGTTCGACAGTTCGCGCCCCGACCTTCTGCAAGGCGCACCCCGGACAATCAAGCTGTCTGCATCTATCGATCTCTAAGTTTCGGGCGGCCTTGCGGAATCGTCTTCCGCCGGACATCTTCGGGCGATGACGGTCACGCGGACGATATTCGTCGACACCAACGCCTTTATCCAGCTTCGCGACCTGGCCGATCTTCCCTGGCGCGAGCTGCTGCCCGACGCCAGCCACGTCGCGATCATGGTGGCGAGACCGGTGATCGAGGAGCTGGACCGGTTCAAGTCGAGCACCAAGACCCGCTTGCGAGACCGATCCCGGCGAGCGCTTGCGATGATCGACGAGGCGGCGGAGGCAGAGGGGCGAACGGCGGTCCTCAAGGAGAAGCCGATCCGGGTCACGCTCACGATCGCGCCACGCCGGCGCCCCGACTGGAGCAGGTACCCCGATCTGGACGAAGGTTCGAACGACGATCGCATCGTCGTCGCCGCAGCGGAGTTCGGTGCCGGCGCCGAGCTCCTGTCGCACGACAGCGGCCCACGGCTCAGCGCGAAGGATGCGGGCCTGAACGCGTATGCCCCGCCAGCGTCCTGGCTCCTGCCTGAGCAGCAGACCGACGAGAAGCGCAAGCTTACCCAGGCGGAGCGTGATCTGAAGGTGGCGCTCGACCGGCGGCCGAATGCCCGGATCTCGTTTCCCGAAGCGGTTGACGGCGTGGTCCTGCACGTCTCCCCGACCCTTCCTCCGCTGGACTCCGCGGTTCGGTCCAGGCTGGTCGAGCGCGTGCTGGACGCCAATCCGCCCCACCGCCTGCGAGTGGATACCCTTCGGGCCCTCACCTTCGGCAACGGCTTCAGAGGGATCAGCGAATACCAGATCGAGGCCTATAACGAGGGCTACGCGGCCTACCGGGAGGCAGTCGAGGCCTACTTCGAAACACTGCATGAACGCATCGCCCGCATCGCGGCGTTGCCGAGAATTACCTTTGAGGTCGAAAACGTCGGCCAGGTTTCGATCATGCAGCTGGTCGTCGGCATTGCGTCCCGCGACTTCGGACTTCTGGCAGGAGACAGTGACATCGAAAGCGCGGCCGGGTCGGCCTCGTTGCCCACGCCACCCGAGAGGCCACTGGACGAGCAGGACCGGCTGATGCAATCCTTCTCTGCGCACTCGATGCTGTCGGCCCCACCGCGTGAGTTCAGTCCCGTCGAGATGCGGTGGCACGACCGACCGCCCTTCGGCGGCGATGCGGGGACCTACGGCTGCGCGGACTTCCGGCCCCGGCGCGTTTATGCCGATGACATCGGATTATGGCCGGGCAAGGACCAGCGTGACGGAATCTTCAAAGTCACGGCGAGTGGCAACGACATGGGGCAGATGGCAGCACAGGTGACGATCCGCATAGACCGCAGGCCGGCGGAATGGACGGAAGCTTCCGTCTTGCACTTGCTGCCGGATGAGGTCCGCGCCGGACTGGGGGCGAAAGGTTGAGTCCGATGAGCGGGCGGCGGCCTTGTTCCGACGATGGCACCTTTCATATCGTCCAAGTCAAAGAACATCATGATCGAAAGAGTTGTTGTCCAAGTCATGGCGGAGGTCCCTGAACCCGGGAGCTATGGAGAATTCGATTTATGGCGCCTCGTGCCGCGGCGAGACGCAGTCTCTTCAGTACGTACCTCAGAAAAGCGGCCGATGCGAAGACGGCCATCTACACCCCATTTGAAAAGCCTACAGCCGGGCGTTCACCTGGAGCGGCATGAAGCATCACTACGTCCCTCAGTTCCTCCTGCGCCGCTGGTGCGACGAAACCGGCAGGCTGCAAAGCTTCTCGGTTCGGGACGGACGAGTGCTGTCCAGCGCGCGGGCGCCCGAGTACACCGGCTATGAAAGCGCTCTTTATGCAGTCGTCGCCAACGCGCTCGGAATCGACGACGACCACATCGAGAAGAGGTTCTTCTCCCCTCTCGATAACAGCGCCGCCGTTGCGCTTGGGATGATCGAAAGGAGGGAGCCGATCGGCTTGGACGAAAAGGCCGCCTGGGCGCTCTTCCTTAATTCGCTCCGCGTTCGGCAGCCTGACGTTCTGGCCCACATGCGAACCGAGGGTATGAAGATCCTCAGCCGCTTCCTCGGAGAAGGCGACGCGGCGCTGCCGGCTGGCGCGCCGGCTACTGAGAAATGGCTGAATGAGCATCTTCCCGGAGCGCTCGAGGTCCACAGCCTCACGTCGTGGCTTCCGAGAATGGTTATGCACGATGCCATGACCAACCGGTTCGCAGATCTGCACTGGTGGGTCATCGAGTTCACCGCGGCTGTCCCGAAATTGCTACTCTCCGATCTGCCCATTCATTGGGAGGGCGGCATCGCGAACGACGACTTTCTCATTCACATGCCGATCGCGCCGAACCGGCTGTTCATCGGGACCGGGACGGAGGGAGCAGAGCGGTATCTCAACAACCTTCCGCGAGCCGAGCTCGTCCGCCGGGTGAACCGGACATCCTTAGCGTCGTCCTCGAAACGCGTTTGGGGCGCGGACCGAAACGAGGGACGCGCCTTCATCGAAGCGAACATGGACGTCCTCGGAGTGAACGTGGAACCGTTTGAAATGATCGCGAAGCGTTTCCTGGAAAGGTCGCGCGGCTTCTAACGCGCAGATCGACGAGCGCGGGCTGGTTCGCGCAAGTGCGCCTTTGTCGAATGCAAGGTTCGACCAGCGAATCTTTGATCACGTCGGCGAGCCAAGTGCGGCTGTATGTCCGAGATGACATAGCCGGTCACTCCGAGTGCCCTACCCCGCTTTGGACCGCGGCCTGCAGTCTCCGCCGAGAACGCGGGCCATGACAAGCACTATACTGCATTCGCCACCTTTACGGGTTCAATTACGATGCCGCTGACCGCTGCGTTCGGAGGATCGAAACAGCGGGTGCTTCTTGCGTACCTAAGCGAACCGGCTATCCTGGAACGTTGCAAGAACGAAGGACACCAAGTTGCTCGCCCCAACAACCCGTATCGCCTTCTCCATGGTCGAAAACCCGGGGGTCTACGCGCTTCTTCTCGGATCGGGACTGTCTCGGGCCGCCTCGATACCGACCGGCTGGGACATCACGCTCGACCTGGTTCGCCGACTTGCGGCGGCAGAGGGCGCCGAAGGGCGGCGTGACTGGCGGGAGTGGCACATCGACCGGTTCGGGACCGAGCCTTCCTACTCCGTTCTCCTCGATACGCTCTCCGTAACCCCGGCGGAGCGCCGATCCATCCTGCATCACTACATCGAGCCCACCACGGAGGATCTCGATCATGGACGGCGCACACCTACCAAGGCGCATCAGGCGATAGCGCGGCTGGTCAAGGCCGGCTTCGTCCGGGTGGTCGTCACGACCAACTTCGATCGGCTGCTCGAACAGGCGCTTAGCGCCATGGGCGTCGAGCCGGTCGTCGTCCGATCGGCGGACGATCTCCGGGGCGCGAGTCCACTCGCGCACAGCCGCTGCTTCATTCTCAAAGTCCATGGCGACTACCTCGACAACCGGATCCTCAACACGGAGGAGGAGCTGGCAGGTTACCCGGCCGAGTTCGATCGCCTCTTGGACCGGATCGTCGACGAGTACGGGCTCATCGTCTCGGGTTGGTCGGGTGACTGGGACCCTGCGCTGCGCGCTGCCATCAAACGTGCGCCCAGTCGGCGCTATCCGATGTGGTGGGCGACGCGCGGCGAGCCATCTACGGCGGCAAAGGAACTCATCGCTGCGCGCTCTGGAGCGCTGGTGACCGTGGAAGACGCTGACAGCTTCTTCCACAATCTCGCCGACGCGGTCACGACGCTGGAAAGCGCGCGCCTTCCCGATCCCGATACGATGGAACTGCTGGTCGCCACCACCAAGCGCAACCTCGCGTCGTCCGAAAGGCGCATCGAGCTGGCTGATGGGTTCGCCGCGGAGGTCGATAGGCTTCTAGAACGGATCACCGGTCCCGAGTTCCCGGTCCAGGTGCCGCCCCCGACCAACGAAGCCGTTCTCGATCGATGGCGGGCGATGGAGGGACTGGCGGAGCCGCTTGCACGAATGCTGGCATTGGCGGGCAGATGGGGCGACGGGTCGGACTTGAAGATCGCTCAGGACGCAGTCCAGACCATCGCCGCTGCGCGTGCCGACAGCGGTTCGACAGCGCTCATCGCGCTCGCCTCCTATCCGGCCTATCTCTGCACCCTGACCTACTCGCTTGGACTCGCGAAGGCGGAACGCTGGTCGCACCTGCGAACTTGGCTCGAGACCGAGATCACCTCCGAGTTCCGGAAACCGCAGAAACTTGTGAACCGGATGTTCATGCAGGCGTGGACCGACATGCGCGGCGAGATGTGGAAGCTGTGGCCGGATCTCGAGGAACGGCTCACTCCTTGGGCCGATCACCTTGTCGCCGCCGTGGTTCCATGGACAAGGGATCTAGGGATGGCGGCCGGTACTGCGGTCACCAACTACCACCTCGTCGAATTGCTTGGCGGGCTGGTGGCTCTCGCCGATCACGACACCGACGAACTCTCATCGCGCACGCAGGCCATGTGGGTTCCGCATGGTCAGACGATGTGGTTGCGCGAGAGCCGCGAGAACCTGTTCGAGACCGTCGGGCTGATCCGAAACAAGGAGGCGTTACTCGCCGCCGGATTCTGCCGCGGGTCGGCCATGCACTGGGATGCCTCCATCAAGGCCCTGGAAGTCCTTGCCGCCAAGGTGAGCTGGTGATGCGCGAGCGCCGGCTGCGGCATTCGGCGATGCTGGCCGAGTTGGTCGCCAGCGGTGAGAGCCAGAAGTCGCTGACCGATCCTGATGCTCGCGGCATGGCGATGCACCCCAAGGTCGGCGTCGGCTACAACGCGCAGGTCGCCGTCGACGCCCGGCACAAGCTGATCGTGGAACAGCAGGTCACCAACGCCGGTAGCGACCTTGGCCTGCTCGCGCAGACTGCTGGCGCCGCACGCGAGTTACTGGGCGTCGAGCGGATCGCCGCGGTAGCCGACAAGGGCTACTACAAGGGGGAGGACATCGCTGCCTGCGAGACGGTCGGTGTGATCCCCTACGTCGCCCGCCCGGAGCGTGGTCCTGCCATTGACCAAG
>Ga0265798_10012907_pt1 | contig 10043 bp, 13 predicted proteins | sample P3T30metagenome_FD_192430 | JGI IMG/M metagenome (GOLD analysis project Ga0265798, IMG submission 192430) | Plant litter microbial communities from East Loma Ridge, Irvine, California - P3 T30 | ecosystem: Environmental > Terrestrial > Plant litter > Unclassified | place: USA: California...
AGGAAGGAAGGAAGGAAGGAAGGAAGGAAGGAAGGAAGGAAGGAAGGAAGGAAGGAAGGAAGGAAGGAGGGAGGGAGAGGATGCTGTAGCAGGTTCACATGATAAGCTGTGATCATTAGTAGATGTGGCAGCCAAGTATAGACATTGTTTATAGATTGAGACACTAAAGTTACTACAAATGCAGTTCGTGATGTTCGCTATTGCAGATATGACTGATCTCTGTTAATCACTGCATATGATTTTCCTGTTTTTCTGTCATGCATACGTTCTCCGACAAAACGAAGAGAGTGCGCTGTCCTAACTGAAGTCATGCGCATCGGGCAGAGATGAAAATTTCACCTTCCTCGCTCTCACCTTCCTCGCTCTCACCTTCCTCGCTCTCATCTTTCTCGTTCTTACCTTCCTTACAAATGATATCCCAGCCTTGGCGCGCACACCAACAACAATCACTTTTCTTTCCTCTACTTTCACCCTTCGCTATCAACAAACACCTCACGCTCATCTACGTAATAGACTCTGATCGCGTCGTGGGCTGCTCGAGTAATCGCCAAACCAGTGAGTCCTTGTCGCTCGCTGCGATCACGCACTCTTCATCGACACTCGCTGACCACAGCAATTCTAGTCCTGCCACCACGATGCAGATCCCGAAGCAAATCTCCAGTCCGGCAGACCCAAAAGAGCCTTCCTTCCTTAACCTTCCGGCCGAGATTCGCAACCAGATTTATGAGCTCTTGTTCACGCGCGAAGAGCCTGTCTTGCTCCACAATGCCAAAGCATATCACGCTATTCCACCACAGAGAATCCCTGATTCCAGCTGGCCCGTTACAGTAGAGGCTTTTGATGAAGCGTACGAGAACGAGATTTGTCAGGGTCAAATCTTCGTCCATGATTTCCAGACAGTCACTCCCGCTCTCCTCCTATGTCGACAGGTATACGCTGAAGCAGCCGGATACCTATACGGCAACAATACTTTTATGTTCTCGCGCCCGCTTTATTGCCACGATTCTCGCGGCTACGATGAAGAAGATGCAGAATATGACGACGACTCGTACTTCGTAACAAATTATGTGGCCCAGTGGCTGCAGAATCTGGGCTCTCAACTCAAATTTCTGAAGGAGGTCCGCATAGATGCCGGTGCTTTATGTCCCGAACGGTGCTACAGAGCACTAGGAGATGTCTCTATTCTGAAGCTTGTAAGGCTATTATGGGAGCATCCCTATCTTGCAGATGTAGTCGCATTCACCCAGAGAGAACCAACAGAGCGCGAGAAGGATGATTGCAGTGAGTACAATCATTTTGAAGAAGAGGACGACATGGACCGCGCGGGACATTTACAAAGGATTTTGATCGCAATCAGTACTCAAGACGTCTTGGACTTGAAGCGCTACGCTTTCAAGGGACTGCTTGTCGACAATATCGTCCTCTACTCGTCTTTGCTGTATGGCGGGGTTACTGGACCAAATTTGATCCGACATTTCAGTGCTCTGGAACAAGAAGCTGTGAAATGGGTAGAGTTCGGAAGTTCTCGCGACTATCTCGGAAGGTTGCCAACGCTCTTGCAGAGCAAGATCCTCAGGCTGGTCACATTTTCAGCTGACCAGATTGTACTCGATCTTGACTCGCGCTCAATACGAGGCCTCAACCCGATAGGTTTTCATCTGAGTCGGAAGCTCAGGGATGCTGTTACATTCAATTCAATACCCTATGATACAAGCATTGTTGTCAGGAAGAGTATCAGCACTACGACCTCGGATTCCAAGAACTTTGCCGTTGTCGCCTCGGAGCTGGTTAGTCCAACCGGAAGGAACAGTGGATACTCGATATTCTGGGGGTCTTTCCAAGAAATTTTCAGCAGCCATCCATCTATAGTCATCGTCCTCGACTTCGATATCGCAACAGCCACCTCCCTGAAGGAGATCCGTATAAACATCAAGGAAGTTGTACCTATACTGAGCCATATCTCCTCCTATTCCAAGGCAAAAGCTCACTTCGTCCTCAAATGTCCTTGGGGAAACTCTATACACCACGAGGAAGTCACGATTTCGGTGGTAGAGTTGATACAAAGCCTGTTCCTACTCTTGAGCGATGTCAGGCAGCAATGGCCCTCAGAGATGGCTAAGGCCGGCGGAAGTCAGCTTCCCGATATCTGGCTTAATGGAAATGGCGTCCTCATCTTTGCGTCATACCCGGCAAGCTCACACTCTTCGGAACGCCGTGTAGAGTATGCGCATGGTCGACTCACACCTACCGAGATACGCAACCGAGGGTACAGGATGGCAATGGCGACCTATACGACTTATAATCACGGAACCTCTGTAGGAATGCTGTACAAATGTTGGATACAAATACGTGGCCTTCATTATCAGGATAGGGATAGGAACAGAGTTTGAAGAACGGTAAAAATCACAAGTGTGCAAGGACTGGATGTATACTGAGCAAAGAATAGTGACCAGAGCAGCCACTACCGCAGAGCACTTGGTAGCGGAGTCAACCAACCAACCGAGCACAATGGAGTGGTATGCAGCTTTCACAAAGCCGCAGGATTACCATAGAACAGAAGAGAGAAGTTACTCACAGAAGTGGCGCCCCCTTGCGTTTTGTGTACCAAGAATAGCGGGCGGAGGAATGACGATAGGGAAAAATTGGATAAGACGGGAGCCGTCATTTGTATCTAGACGTGCATGCAACAACTTCACTTCTGATACATTGCGATGGAGGAACGTCGATGATCAGGCAGGGCAACACAACGCGGCCAAAAAAAAAGCTTAGTAACTTGCAGAATCATAATGCTTTCAATCTTTTAACCGCACCGTCACCACTTTCCAGTTGTCCTCCTCCCACGAAAACAAACGGATAACGATAAACTCTTAGCGAACACTGCCACACTCCGCGAAGACCTGGATCTCAACAGCCGAAGTATGACATCGTATGACATCGTCTCTTCCAACAATGACGAAAAGAAGAAAACAAGCCGTGTAAGAAGTGCCGAAACAGATTGCTTTATCTCGAACGGGGAACGACGCCACGGGTATCGTTGTTGTTTCAGTGACCCCGGATGATCACTCCGTTTTAGCTTCAAGTGACGAGGACAATAGCAAAAGCATGGGATGAAAGACCCTGGGAGTCTAGGAAGAGAGAGAGGGAGAGCATGACGTGGTGTTCCCAGGCTAGCGAACGAATATGTGAGATTGTATACCATGAATTCGTATACGAAAGCGACACGCAATGCTAGAACGCTACAGATATCCAAATGACCAAAACAGTCAACAGCCAAAATATACTTTTGCTTATACACGGCTTCCGTTCATGGCAGAAGCGGGCAGCTCACCCCCTCTGATCTCACTCATGGCATACCCAGGCCGCCACGCAGGATGAATCTCACTCAACCCACTACCGATATTCACCGTACTCCTCGGCTGCGCTTCAGTAATGTAGCTTACGCCATCTTCCGAGACGTAGGAAGGTGGGCGGGGACCTTCTGGCTGTTGTGATGTGGGTGGTGCATTGGTGGACGCAGCGCTTCCACGTAGAGACGCAGCCGCAAGGACGGCAGGACCAGACATGGATCCAGAGCGCGAGCGCATAGCAGTAGACATGGCGCTTCCGCGCGCAACATCATCGGCACGCTGCCAATGCAGCAAGTTGGGGTCGACGCGTACGCTGCTGCGCCAGAGCCCGTACGCCGGTGGCGGAGGTGGCGGCATATCCTTCTCATCATCCATCACTACGTCGTTTGCCAGAGCTGCCTCGCTATCCACACCACCGTCAGCAGCCTCCTCATCCCGCCTGAGATGCACGCGAATTGGAACGATAGGTTGGAAGCCCTCGCCCCCACTTCCCATCATATCGGGCATGACTCCGCGGTGGCTGTCGTGAGGCGAAGGTGGATTCAGCATGAGCATGCAGAGGCGGATGAGGGAGTGGCAGAAGAAGATTGTGATGGTGAGCAGAACCATGATGAAGAGGATGTGAATTTCTTGGCCGAGGGAGCGGTTTGTAAGGGCGATTGCTAGGTCTGAATCACGTTGTTAGTGATGAATACGTGAGGGATTAGAGGAACGGATCAAACTTACAGATTGCGAGGATAGTAATTAAAACCGTCCCCGAAATCACACACGCTATCATCTTTCCTCGTGCAGCTGATCCGCGGATATACACAGCGGTGGTGTGTGTGCCTCGCTCTTCTCTTCTGCGTACCCATCCGTTTGATCCATTTGATCCAGATCGTTCAGTGCGGTGGCGATGGTGGTGGTAGTGCTTTCTCCGCTTGTGGTGCTTCCGGCGTTTGTGTCGGCGGCCGTTTATTTCATCGGCGAGTTGCTGAATCTCGGGGTCTGCAAAACCATCTTGCTGATGACTGCTTCCAGGCAACGGGACGTCCGCTGGGTGACGGGCAGAGTAGACAGTGGTTGGTTCCTGGTGGTCTTGCGGTGGTGCGATGGCGCCGATGTAGGACCCTGCGGTATGATGTGCATGGAGAGGAGATCTGGAATCGTGAGATTCACGATGTGTGGTGTCGGCATCGAGGTTGGGCTGTTGCTGGCGGTTCCAGAAGCCTAGAAATGGTGTTTTAGGTGTGTTGATGTTGGTATTGTTGTTGAGGGCCGGCGACTGCGAGTATATCGACGATCCGTTGACAATTCCCCTCACGTTATTTCGGAATGCGCTGAACCGCGACGGATTCTGTGTTGCAGGCGTCCTTAAAGAGGCCTCGAGGTCCTGATCCTGATCTGGTCGTGGTGACCAAGCGAAAAGTGGTGACCGAAACATGGTGAGATCCGTATATAGCGCGATTTGCTTGGTCAAGTCCAGAAATACACACTTACAAGACCCCCAGGTGCTATCTTGGGCGTATGTGTATTCCTTATAGTGGGCGCGTCCTCGGTGCTAAATGCGTCCTTTCGCGTTGATGTCCCTTGACAACCCCAATGGCGAATGAGAGGGCTATGCTCCTGTTCATGCAGGAACACCTTGTGGCGGGACTGTGACAGGATAGAGAATGTGGAGTAATCGAACAATGAATGGATCCTCGCCCTTGCCCAAGACCCTTCTAGTGTTTGCAGTATGTCCAGTGAAGAACTGTTGGCTATACCTCTTGTTTTCGAGAAAGAATCGAAACCAGAAACCCAAAACTCAGAGCGACAGTATTGGAAAAAAAGACTTGGTTGGAATAAAAAAGGGACCAGGACGGCTATCCAGAGCGCACCTAGGCCAAACGAGCGCAAAAGAACGAAAAGAAGCGAAACAAGCCGGAGCACAGCAACCGCTACCTCTATTACCAATGACTTAAAGGAAAGAAGGTGAACGACAAACAACAACAAGAGGTTGAAAGGGAAAAGGGAACCGTCACAAGGTCGCACCAGGGAGTGGACATGGGGGGCGCGGCATCCAAGAACCAGGCTGGTCATCATAACGCGAGAAAGCATTGAACGCCATGCGTTTCCGCGACGAGTGGCGTATCAGACTTTGATCGCTGTGAGGGTGAAACACGACGTCCAGCGATCCTAGGCTGTGTCACGGACCGCGTTCGCGTGCATCAGATCTGGATGTCTGGCTAATTGTGGCCTGTAGTTGTTGACCGGAAGAAGGGTGCGGGTAGCAAAATGGCGAGGCCGGATGCGCGCTGGTTGGCTGAGATAAAAACAACTTGAAACGTCTACCCCAATCAGGAACGTATAGCTCACCAACTAAGCGGTTACTATTTATGTGCAACGCGACATCATATAGCAGCATAAAGATGCATAACATTCAAATCTCCATCTTTGTTGATTTGTGTCTAACTCTGCTAATTGACAGTGATGCCATGACACTGTTCAAAAATTCCGTCTCGTCGACACGTCTTTCTGTTGTTCCTCTCGCTTCCTTGCGGTTATTGAAGACTGTTGTTACATGCGACCTCCCAACCCTGTCAAACGTCGCACCGGCGTATCCAGTCCTATACATAAACAACGCCCTTGTGACGTACCGTGGGGCCGGAAGTCCAACTCGGGCCTTTCTCCACAGCTTTCATCCCGGGGATTTTAATCTCGAAGCAAATTCGCGTAGCCAAGTTGCTTCACCTCCACATTCACTTGCCTAGCTCACCTACCATGAGCTTGCGATCCGAGGATGCGGAGAGCACTAGGATTGCCAAGTCAGCTTCGTGCTTCGTATTGAGGGGTGAAGGGTGTCGAAACGCTTGTTCAAGAGGAGTTTATGCAGTGAAATGTCCTCCTCGCCGCCTCAAGCGCTGAGCGAAGAGGATGTGAGAAAGCTTGGAAAAGCCTCTCCGCAGAGCCTTCCCGCTTTGATCGCCATAGGGCTGGGATGATGAAGCGTAGCGTGGGGTCTAGAACAGATACTTGGGCGAAAGCGAATGCGAAAGAAAGTCTGATGCACTTACAGATTGGTTCACCGAGCGGGTGGAACCGCACATCGTTGACAGCACCTCGATGGCCAGGAAGCTTGTTCAACAGCTTTCCTGTCCGCGTCTCCCAGACGGCTACGCTCTGGTCCCCGCTCCCAGCAGCAATCTTCTCTCCCTTGGAGTCCCAGCTCGCCTTCAGGAGGTTGCGCTCTTGGCCGGTTGGGGCTCCGTCGTATGTCTGAATGCGCCTGTCTGCAGGCGCAAATGGTCTCACATCCCATGTCCTGACAGTCGAGTCGTGTGCGTTTGATAGGAGAGTTTGATTGTCAGGAGACAATTGGAGCGAGGTGACGGTATCCGTGTGACCCAGCAGCGTGTAGGTGACGGCCTGTTTCCGTAGATCCCAGACCTTGATGTCGTTGTCGATGCCTCCGGTGAAGAGCTCGTTGCCAGCTTCTGCCAAGCATATGGCGGTTATGGGGAAGTCGGTGGGGATGAATGTCACGGCGTCTTTGGTTCTCGTGTCCCAGATCTGGAAGAGTCAGAAATGCTCGACGAGTATATGTTGATGCACTCACGCCGATGTAGCCGTCGTCTGAGCCGCTCACGAGCATCTCCTCACCACGCTTGCTCACGTCCATGCAGTTGATGACCTCTTCGTGCCCGGGGTGTCTTCGTATCCTCTCTCCCGTCTCGACGTCCCAACTGGCTAGGTGCATATCGGCCGAGGCGGAAAAGAGGACCTTGGAGTCGCGCGACCAATGCAGATCAAGCACCGCTTGCTTGTGTCCTGTCAGAATACCGTAGTTTTCGCATGATGCAGAGCTGCGCCAGAGTAGTATGGATCGGTCCATGGAACCGGACGCTATGTACTGTCCCGTCGGATCGAATCGCGCTGCGAAGACTTCGCCAGAATGGCCCGTCAATTCCATAACCGGCGACTGCAGCGCGCTGGTACGCGACCCCTACAGCACCTGTCAGCACGTCGACATCTTCAGCTTGGTACTCTATCATAAGTCCTTGGTTGTCACATACCGCTTGTATAAGCGCGCCATTTGCGCCAGAGCCATTCACTTTGGCTACCGCCGAGCTCGCAAGGTTCGCGTCCGACTTTGTGCGCTTGACCAGTTGGCTGGTACCAAAGGCTTCATTGGCGGGTCGCTTTTCTCTCGACATGGCGATGGAGGGGTGCTTGGTTCGCTATCTTGGCGGGCGGTGTGGATTGTTGCGCTGTGGTTGCAGGCGAGTTGCAGCTGGTAAACTTTCAGGCAAGGCAGATGCGCGCTAACGCCCGCCCGTACCAGGAACGCTCCTCCGCAGTCCGCATGCTCCCCGACGCCGACAACACGACTTGATATCACACTCCTACACCAAATACCCGTGACATCACACTCCTACACAAAATACCCGTGACTCTCTAGCACATCCACATGGCTTCATCGACCAAAGCGGCCCGCATGGGCGAGGAGTGAGCTCCAGGCGTCTAGTAGTTGCTTCAACATGTGCTAATAGATGTCAGAGTGTGGAAGTAAGTCTCGCATACGACTGGCCTGGGCGACTGCATCTGACAACCCAAGGACACGAGTAGACAAGGTCAGCGCCGAGCTCGTCACCCTCACATACGGCACCATTGTCGCCCAACTATGCAAGGACTACGAATACAACTACCCCGACGTCAACAAGCAACTCGAGCGCATGGGCTACAACATCGGCATACGGCTGATTGAAGACTTCCTGGCCAAGTCAAGCGCACCTGCCTGCACCAACTTCAGAGAGGTCTCTGAGATGATCTCAAAGGTAGGCCCGACGAGCCGCATATACTTTCACCGCAAGCTGACGTACCGGCTATAGGTTGGCTTCAAGATCTTCCTCAACATTACACCGACAATCACCAATTGGTCGAGCGACAACAAGCAGTTCTCCCTCATCTTTGAAGAGAACCCACTTGCCGACTTTGTGGAACTGCCCGACGATGGCCGCGCGCAAGATGAGCTCTGGTTCTCCAACATCCTGGTCGGCGTACTGCGGGGTGCACTAGAGATGGTATGTAAAGAGCGTGTCTGGATGGTTTATACATATAGTATGCTGATATCGGCCAGGTACACATGCAGGTCGAGGCGCACTTTGTCAGTGACGTTCTCCGAGGCAATGACACAACTGAGATGCGGATAACGTTGATCCGCTTTATTGACGACGAGATGCCACCGGACGATGAGTAGAACAAGGTTGCGCAACGAGAATGCAAATCCGTTGTTTCGTGCTGAACATGTAGGGGTGCGCGGAATGCATCATCTGCCTGGAATTGCACTCTGTGATTGTGTTGGTAGAATCGGGACAGACGCCCGGCGAACTCACTGCACAAGACTAGGTAGAGTGCACTATTGAGATGGCCATTGAAGCCAATGAGAAGGCAATTGCACAATGGCGCAATTGCACTACCACTGATGATTGTAGACGGAGTCTGAAGCTACAAGGTGCATTAGTCTTTCCTCGCCCCTTAATTTTAACGTAATGTCGACGGAAAATCACACCCAACAACCAATTCATGTGAGTACGTCTACGGGTACAGGTATAGGATTGCTACGGCTCTGCGTCGTGGACATGTGTGTCGAGTTCGCGTTACATGTGCCCCACCTACCTCCTAAATACGCAGGCACAGGTGCTGGAGTGCTGTCATGCGATCACGATACAACCCATCTACCATGTCTGACGTCTTGACTTGCTTGATGCGGAATGAAAAACAAAATCCAACCACAGTTGCGATGAGGGCGTGATGGAGCGCGATAGGAGGCTGGAGCATACGAGTCTAATAATACCGAAATCACGTGGGCGACTTGGCGCAGCTCACGAGCGGCCGCACGCTTCCCCTCGATCTGAATCACTTTCAACTTCGCACAACCTTGCGACAATCCATCTGTGCGGCTGATCCAGACGCGCCCTCTTGCGCCGGCACATCTCCATCGTTGTTGTTGTTGTCGTTGTCGTGACGAGATCTCTTGGCAGCCTCCGTGCAGCGCGCCGCTGAGGTCCCTCTTGTGAAGTCCTTCCTTCACGCTAACCCCCGACCCATACCGTGCATCAGCCGCCGCCTTTTCATCGCGACACCAGCGTCGCTACCCTTTCTCGGCAACCTTCATCCCACCCGGCTGCCCATCTCGCGCGACATCACCGGCCCTCGTCGTCCAGCACATCGCGTCCTTGGCACGACGCTCCGCTCCGACTCCCAGCCCGTGGCGACGACGTCCCATGCTGTTGTAGTCGGCCCATCCAGCACTGAGGTGCACGACACAGCGCGTCTATTGCTACCACCGCGCACCTATCGCTAACTCCCCACCCACCCATCGCGCCTGCCCAACCCAGCAGCACACGACGCCGCGATGCAGAACCAGCAAATGGCCCAGATGCAGGCGCAGATGAATGCGAATGGCTCCGTCAACGGCACCCCCGTCATGGGCAACATGGCGCAACCCAAACGCATGGGCAACAACGACCCGGTTGAAAAGCTCAACACGTACATCTACGACTACTTCCTGCGGAACAGGCACCACGCCCTCGCGCGCGCCATGCTCGATGGCGACCTGAAGATGTCCACCGAGAAGCCGAGCCCCAACAAGTCCAATGTAGCCAGCGACATCGACATGCCCGACGACATGCCCCTGCCCGCACTGCCTGCAGGCCAGGTCGCCGACAACTCCTT
>Ga0265798_10012908_pt1 | contig 10043 bp, 4 predicted proteins | sample P3T30metagenome_FD_192430 | JGI IMG/M metagenome (GOLD analysis project Ga0265798, IMG submission 192430) | Plant litter microbial communities from East Loma Ridge, Irvine, California - P3 T30 | ecosystem: Environmental > Terrestrial > Plant litter > Unclassified | place: USA: California...
AATGACGTTTTAAAGATTTGAAACGTTTTCTTAGTAATTCTTTGTACATCTCGAACTCTAAAGGTTCGCCAATTACATCATTTTGGATATAAGCCTCAACTCGGTTTAGCAAATTATCGTAGCTGGTGCGGATCTCCCTTATCGCTTTTTGCAACGAAACAGTAAATTCATTTAATAGCTCATTCTTATCCTTTAATTGGGTAAGGGTATATCCCAAAGCTGCAGGAAAATCTTCGAAAAATGATTTTTCAGGATCTTTCGACGCGGCTATCGCATTCTTTATCGCAAGGGCATCTTTAGACAACCGTTTAGTTTGTTTTGAATATTCTGGAAGTTGACGGAAGAATACTAAAAACGGTTTTATCGTTTCAATGAACGAACGACTAGATAATTTATCTTGAACCTGCTGATTTAGAAATATACGATAGCTATTAAAAATATCAAGTTTAACACCTTCAATATCGAAGGCTTTGATAAAATAATCCTTAGGCGATTTAGAGATTAAGTCTAAGATTTCACCATTTAATTCAGGGATAAATCCTTCTGAGCTAAACAATGCAAAGTCACTTCTCCTCAAAAACAAAAATGTAGGAACCCAAAAATCTATTAGACCTTGTTTTAATCTGAAAGGCCGAGTTCGCAGGGTTTCAGTGAATTCATCAAGGTTTCTCCTATTACCTTTACAATTTTCGAGGAAATCGATACTCGCTGCCCAAAGTGCATTAAATGTCGAATTTTCACCAATGCCCTCATTTACAGCATCAGTTTGATAAGTATTAAGGCCATTTTCTTTTAGCAGTGTTAAGTATATTGTTTTCTCAGGCGGGAATTTTTCTGCATCGAAATTTAAATCAGGTTTATCCCAGTTCGTAGTAAGGGCAACAAAAAAATTCTTTTTTGCCGAGTGGACCGAACCTGACAGCTTAGATCGGTTAACTAGCTCATTTTTAAAAGTTGGCGTTCCGGTGTAAGTTTGTGCGCAAATCTGTGACAAATGCCTGTTGAATGTTCTCTTTGAATCAACTAATAATTCATTGCCACGCCATGCCCATCTCACACCGCCATTAGCGCCGAATAGGTTGTTAACTATATAATGATTAAGTAAATTCTGCTGCGAGATGAGGATGTTTTCTAACTCCTTCTTTGCTATTTTATCTTCCTTGTTTTCATCGATGACCTGCTGGGTCTTCTCAATTTCATAAAGTAAGTTTTTTATTTCTTTTGCGTTCCGGTAATAACCATATAATACCGCCTCCTGAGTTTCCGCCGAAAATTGCTCTACAGAACTAAAGGTTTCATTGTCACTAAATACAAGATTGATATACCCATCAATATCTGCCTCAAATGGCGGAACAATTGGAAATACAGAGAATATATATTTAAAATAACGTGGTGTTCCCGTTTCGAATGAGTAAGCTTTGGTTAATACGGGAGTAAAATCGAAATGCTTTTTTAGAAGCGTCGGAACATCTGTGATTTCGCTAACCTTATTTGCAGCTTCAATTAATGCCGTTTGGATATCAAGATCCGTCCCCTGGTATAAAACGAATCGTTGGCTATGTGTTCTGAAACGAATAATCTTTTTCTCCTCAAGAGCTTTTAAAAGACCAGCGCCTCCACTAATTCCAACACAAATTTCTGCATAGTCCTCGATAAACTTTCGATCAAGTTTCGCCCCCTGTGCCGCATAGATATTTAAGAGGCCAATAATCTTCACCAAACTTTGAACATCGTTTAACCTGTCATCGAATGCCCTGTCAACGGTTTCTAATGCTGCTCTTATTGACGACCAAGCTGCAAAGTCAGGATTATATTTAGACGTTAAAAAAGAGTAAAAATTAAAATTCAAGTATTCATAAACCAGGCTCAGGTTATAAAATTTATTGTCGTACTGTTGAAATTTAGCTAGGCTAGTATGGTCAGAGGATTCAAGGAAAGAGAAAAGAGACCTTTCATTTTGCCCATACCTTTGTAATGACAAGGTTAAAACATTAGCTGCAAAAATGTCCAAAGGGTAAATTTTGGGGTTTATTGTTTGGGCATAGGTCTCTGAAAACGTAAACGCTTTTGATCTTTGAAATAATGATAATGACCTTTGTGAAAGTTTATCATTTTGTTTTAAAATAGTTGCCCCCTCAATGTATTCAGCTGCCAAATAAAGCAATTGATCCACTGGTTCGTTAAAAGTGATGTCGCGGAATCGACCTTTAACTTTTGTCCACTCCTGTCTTTGAGCTGCGGTCAAACCATATGCATAGCTTTCGAAGCTTTGATGAATTGTCGTTATTAAAAAAATATTCCTATCTGGGTTACCAACAAATTCAGCGAGTTGCTGAATGAAGTACAGCTCTTTTTCTGCCTCGTTTTGCGAAGCGTACTCTAAAAACTTACCAAACTCATCAATTTCAATTGCAAGTAAAGGGTTATTAGTACCTAAATCGTGATAAGTGTTGTATATTTCCTGTAAGATATTCTCAACTGTATGAGTATCACGGCCAACATCGAACTTGTCGGCAAAAACCTCTATAATAGATTGATATTCGCCAATGATTTTCAACGTGGAGAATGTCGGTTTTTCAACAAAGTTCGCAGTGAAATAAGGTTTTTTACCATAAAGGCTTTGTTCTAATGCTAATAAGAAAGAAGACTTTCCAGTGCCGTAGGAGCCTATTAAATTAAACGCACGTAATCCTTTTTTAAAATCATCGACCATTTGCCCCACAATACGTTTACCGTTTGGGGTAGGTATGTAGGTTATGTTCCGTTTTGCATCCCTTAGGATGTTTACAGACGGTACATGATAATTTCTATCCATAATAGTCTTCTAATATGATAAGTGGTTCTGGTTTTCTTTTAAACTGTAATTCCTTAATTCCAGCGTTGTCGTTATAAATTACCCAATCGTATTTTGATTGGGCTTCTTGTATCTTCTCAATCAGCCCATTGCGGCTCATTGCAAAAATTGATGCAGGGCTGTTAAAATCCTGCTCTAGGCTATTTAAGCTTATAGAAAATCCATAATTGGGATTTTCTAAAATTGCGTATAGGAAAATTTCTACTGGTAGCTTTTCTTTAGTACTATTCTCCACTGCAAAAAACTCTTCCTTTTTATTATCAATCCTATTTTCGATTCTAGTTACGAGTCCCAATTCTGCCAGCAAACCCGAATAACCATCTTCACTAACTCTATCTGTAGACGAGGCCATATATAATTTTCTGAAAACGTCAAAATCGTCGGCTATCGTTTTGGGGTTATAGTTAATTCCTTTTAAAACCTCAGATTTGCGTTTAACAAATAATACAAATGTTTCCCGGTTAAACTCAATTCTCTCACGCCGGAATTCGTTAAAAATAAAGGAATAGATAGATGCAATATTATTTTTAACTAAATGATAATGTAAGAGCCATAAACTGCCGTCATCCTCTAAAAAAGGGTCGAAGCCATTGTCGTTTAAAAGTCTATTACCAAAGTTGGTCAAGAGGTCCTTTCCATCCGTAATATCGAAAGCCTTAAGCCAATGACGAATAGACGCAACCATATTCTTGCCCACACCTAGGCTGACTACTGCATTATCGTTGTTAAATGATTGCCCATTCGCGACAAAATCATAGCCTTTTTTCAACCAAAATTGCCGACATTGAAAAGAATCATGACCAGAAAATGTATACTTTAAAACTTTGTCTGTAAATAGCTCCATTATTAAATTATTGCCAATTGCAAAGGTCTCTACAATTGGCTTAATATTTTTAATAAAGCTACTTTTTTTACTAACATTAGCAATACCTAACGGATAGATTTCGTCGGCTAAAAATACTAAAAAATTTAGTGGAGGGGGTGATTGATATACATATATTAATAACGGGTTAAAATCTTAAGTGTATTAAATTAATTTTGTCGCAAAAAATTTGATCCGGTTTTGATATCATTTGGGTAGCTTATTCACTTATCGTAAAATATACGCTTCACATATAATTAGTTTGATGCTTTCTTTACAAAATTGCCAATTTTCGTGATGCTTAAAGCGTCTTCCCACATCTCTTCAGGCGTAACACCTTGCCTTAAACCCACAGTGTTCATCCAAAAAGCGAACCATTGAAATATTTTAGTTTTACCATTGATATCCGGGCCGCCATTAAGCATAATACAATAGAGGCACAACTGTTTCATTACCCGCTCACACTCAGCCCCCGTGCGCCACTCGTCAACGCCACCGGTAATGTGACCGAGTCCAATAATCAATATAAGGTAGTCATTATTTGAACTATCAGCTTTAAAAAGCTCGTACAACTGGGCCATGAAGCGCCAAAGTAAGTCTCTGAAAGATGTACTTGATATCAACATGGTTAAATAAAGCAGCTTTCCCTTTAAAGGACTAGGAATGGCCGCAATTGCTTGCTCTGAATTCATAGAGGTAATTAACCGACTATAAACGCCTGTTATTTGTTCACAGATATTTTCAAGCGCCACCTCAATTCGCTCCTCATTCAAAAGTGGATTATCGAGTAATTCCGACCGCTCGTACAATACGCGCCCGATTTCAGACATCGAATTACCGAGATACTCGTATTGACGATTTCGATGAAAGCCTTCAACTGTTAGCAGCAGTAGCTTTAATCCTTCATCTATTTTTCCTGTATGAATTAAACAATACCCTAAGTGATGATAGCTACTTAGCAGGTTTGTTTCGTCATTACATTGTTCTTGGACCTTTATCGCCTTGTTATAATATATAATGGCTTGATCAAGATCGCCTGAAAATTCGTAAACTTTTCCTAACTCGCTTAAAATAAGGGCTTTGTTGCCAGGAACAGCTAATTCATCAATATAGAAGTCGGTAATGTCACTTTCGTTATCCTTAATGGCTGATGGATTTTTTTTTTTTCCCAAAAGATTCAATGCAGATATTAGATAATTTTTGGCATTAGACCAATCCTTGGTTTCGATCGCAAAGCGACCTTTGGCCCAATTCGTATTGATCTGCATTTCTAGGCTGTCCGTTTGCCTGCTAATATTATCCATTTCTACAATGGTTTTTTCGAAATTATCCAAATCGAACTGCCGTTCAAATATTTGTGCTAGATACATATACTGCTGTGCCACCAAGTCAAAATCATCCAGCAATAAATTTGAGCGAATACCAGCACGGGCGAACATGATACCATAATCAAAATAACCCCTTGTAAAACAGAATTTCCCCAATGCTGAAGAAATTCCGGTTACCATAGCTACATAACGTTTTTCCTTTTCACCCAATGGTTTTTCTAAAGTTTTGATCTTGCCCTCTGCAGCATGAAATGCTTCTAATATATTAGGTAATTCTTGGTCGAGTTTGCGGATACCTATCTCAGGTGGGCCGTCGCGCCAACCTTCAATATAATAAGTGTCAAAGATCATGGCTTCAATCATGGTTTGGCCATAAGCCTCATATTCTATTGCTTCGATATCTCCGTCGAATTTTTTTGCCATTGAAGTTATAAAGGGCCTAATAGGATTGGGGATCGCTACTCTTTCGAATCCGAAGTCATCTTGATAGATATCTATCAAAAAGAATTGTTTAATCGAGGCTACGAGTCGATCAATGTCTTGATCTTCATGTTTTGTGCTATACCGTCGAATATCCAAGCCAGCAGGATTACATCTTACAAAAAATAAAAACGCTTTTTCATCTTTCGTGAGACAATCAAAGACGGTCGAAAGGCAACGGGTCAGCGAAGTACTTTTATTATGTACGCGCCGTAAAGGTTGTTCCAGGTTATCTTGTGCCTCTATTCTTACGATGGCCTTCTCTGCGCTACCTAAAAATATGATTAGGGAGGCCGCTAATTTTAAGGATAAGGGATGCCCATTACAAAATTCTAGGATCCAATTGACCTCATTTTGACTTAGGGGAATATGCTCTGGCAATGTATCCTGTAAAATCATCAACAGGGAACCATTATCTATGCCGGATAATTGAACAGTGCATTGCTGGTGATCGAATATGGATAAGTCTACCTGCGATGTAATTAGCAATTGCAAGCTATCCGTAGTTCTGAGTAAATCGGTGATAAAGTCTTCTACTTCATCTCTATATGGAATTAGTAGTTTTTCTAGGCTATCAAAAACGAAAGTGATGGTCAGCTCTTTTATGTCCTCTATAAATGACCTAGTGCTTTGTTTGCCTGTGACTTCAAATAGAGCATTTTGCAATAATATGATGAGCTCTTTTGGATCAGTGACTGTTTCAATATTAACGTATACCACTGGATTATGGAAGCAAACCTGTTGTAGGGCGTTCAAAAGCAACTGGGTCTTGCCTATACCACCGATGCCCTGTATTACAACCAGCCTTTCGGTTTCCATTGAGCGGATCAAACCAAATAGTTCTATATCCCTGCCGACGAAAAATGGGTGTGGTAACGGTGGTTTTAACGTGTGAAGATACGAATTGTCCTTTGCCGTCAGCTCTTTCCTTAATCTGTCGACCAATTGTTGCTTATGTGCAACCAATATCGACTTTGGCAGGATACCAGAGTCTGCTTTGGTATGTTCGTCCTTAGCTATTCTTATGAGATTATGATGGTGGTGGCTGAGCGACTGGGCATAATCGACGATATGTGCGTTATCTAGCGGTGCTCCTTTTCCTGTGATCGGACACTGACCTCTAATTTCTGCTCGGAGATAGTCTTCAACGTATTTGGGTATTGGCGGACGTTTTTCACCGGGTTTAGACCAAGGTTCTTTGAGGTAAGCATCGAAAGCCGCCAATTCATCAAAGTCGAAATAATTATTTCCGTCTTTAATAACTGTTAGTAATTTTCGGTCGTGTCCAAGTTGGATCTTAGGTGCGTTTTTAATATAAGCGTACAGCAACTCTTTTGTGATGCCGAGATGCTTTGCCGCTTGAGTATCGTTAAGTAACTGTTTGGCCATAGTGAAACATTCAGGTTAGGTAAATTTACTTAATATTCGCAAAACTGCGCATCGCATTCTAGAAACTATTCGAGGCCTTTATTGGAAAATTGATACAAAACCAGTACAATCTTTGATAAGAAATTATTTACCCATCCTACATACTGGTCACATGGTCGACAAGAAAGCCGGGCGATTGTGTCATTCCCATGAACGTCGAATCGTAATCAATTTTTTGAGTTAGTGATTGTTTATACAATGAGGCTAGGCGCCTTCTTGCGGTTTTGAAACACAGACAATTCCCTTAATAAACTAGGTTGGCTAGCGTTGCGCGGAACTCGGAACTTATCCTTTAACCAAATCAAATACCTGCAATTGGCTAATATTATCTTCCTGTGTTTTAAAGATAGTTTCATTACCTTACAGGAGCAAGCTGCCGAAGCTATATCGGGTGCAAATTCATTGCCAATTAAATTAACCTTTTATGAAAATTATGGAAACAATAAATTACGAATATAGGGATGCTTTAAACTTGAGTTTAATTGAGAAATCTCAAATTAGATCATTGCGATACAATGGAATTATTTAGGGCTTTGATTGCCCTATTAAAAAGCGCAACATCTTTAAAATGTACAATCTTGCTAACTTTTAACATTAAATGATTTATAAATGGTGAGAAAGTTTTTTGATACAAAGATAAATGAAATACATAAACTTAAAAGAAATGCTGTGCGTCAGGCAAGGAGAAAACTTAAAACAAACAGTAATGAGAGAAAAATTGATCAACTCATCGACGATATACTATCCGAATTATTTCCGGAAAGGAATGATAGGATTTGGATAGAAAGCACAATAAATAAAAAATTGAATTTTATTAGGGTTGATTTTTCTCAATATCCTAACTGGAATTATGATCCAAAAAGATTGGTTTCCGAAATAACGGCAATTTTTAAAAAACGAATGGAAAAAACTAATATGTGGTTTCGTACCAGATTTAATAATATAACCTTTCATATCGTAGATGCCAAGCAAGAACATTATCATGAAAATGTTCAAATATTTTACGGAACACCTGAATTGAAACACTTATATAAGGAACAAGCAGCGAACAAGATTTTAATTTTTTTTAAAAATATCTGGATATGGCCTACATTGATCGCGGTACTGGCTACGCTGCTCCTTGCTTATTTTTCAATTCATCACTTCTATAATGCCAGTGCCGAAGAATTGGGAAAGATGTCGATTATAAACCAAAATATAAATTACGTTACGGGCATCTTTGGATCGTTCATCATGACATTCCTGATGACCCGTGTTTTAAATCTTCGGCAGGAAAAATTAAAACGGGCACCTCAAATAAAGATGTTATCAGATAAGTTGGCGCAGTTTCAAAAGATATGTTATCACTTAATAAACGATGACGATTTTTGGAATAATAGCGAGGACTATAAATATGCTAAGAGGATAAGTGACCGTATATCATACTGGGATGCAAGAGGCATCAGAGTAGGAGAATCTGATGTGGAGTTTCATTACTTCCAGTCTTTAATAACCACTCCAAAATTTGACCACTCTGTGATCTGGCTTCATTTACAGCTGAAAATGTTTGCTAATCTTCATCCCTTGAAAAATCTAAATTTATTATACGGCAAATATCCACCTGTCAAAATATATTCATTTCAGGAAATTGATGATTTTATGGTTTTTTACGGGCATAATGAACTTGAAAGCTATCTAAATAAAAAGGAATATAATCCAACCTACAATGATTCGCCTTATACTCAAAAAATTGTTGATGCCGCCAAACTGTTCGATAAAGAAAAATTTAAAGATGGCAAGTATTCTAGAGAATTGCTGATTGAAATAGCCGATGAGGTAGAGAATAAGGTTTTGCCGGACCTTTATCATCTCAGTATATTGAATAACAAAAAAGTTCCGCCATCGGTAAGGTATTATTTTTATTCAGTGTTGTCGATTATTACACTTACCGTAATATGGCCAGTAATTTTTAATCTCTTTTTCTCAAATAAGCTTTATCTGAATATTGGAAATATTCTGCTTTTGGGAGTCTTTGTTCATATTTTACTTATGCTGCGCGTATTTCTTCAAAGCGAAGCTATTCTTAAAAGTCCGGATGACTACAGATAGAATTTTAGGCCGCATTTTCCGTCGGCAATATTTTTTTAAAGGCCGCGTACGCTTAATAAGCTTTGCAAAGTCGATACATTTAAATGCGAAGGGAAGGTTTCCGGGGGAGGATATAAGTGCAGCTAATTTTTTAACTTGCCTGATATATGAACCCTGAACCTATCCCGACCCCACTTCTGGAATCAACTTTTAAAGGAAAAATTATCGCTACTAAGAGCGGCAATTCCGGACAGGTCTATATTGTCGAACACGAGGCAAATGTCTATCCTCGCCGCGTTGCATTCAAATCTTTTAAACTAAAAGAAGAACTCACTGAAAAGGAAATAGGGTTTTTCATGGAAGAATGTGAGCTGTGGTTTACCATCAAAAATCCATATATTATTGTGCCCTTTTACGCCGAAGTGATCGGAGGGCAACCATTCGTGTGTATGCCCTATTGCGAAATGGACCTTAGAACACTAATGATAGAGCAGGAACCGGATGAGGTCAGTGCCCTGGTTTTGTCCTGCAGATTGATTAAAGCAGTAATTGAAATGCGTAAAAGCGGTGTCAGTCATCATCAGGACTTAAACCCGCCGAACGTTCTTGTAAATAACCTTGAAACCAATTTTCACGGACACCCTAAAGATTATCTAATCAATTGCGATTTGAAGATATCAGATTTCGGTATTGCAAATCTCCGTAAAAAAGTGGGCCCAACAATTGGCGGCGGTGGTGGTAAGTTTCCATTTCAAGCGCCCGAACAAATAGATAGACATAAATACAGGTCATATGATCCGGATGTATTCGCACTTGGAATAATGTTGTACATGTTACTTACAGGCTTTCACCCAAATGGTCTAACAAATGCCAGAGCATTAAATAAAAATACGAAAGGTTCCCTTTTTACTGACTGGACAAAATCAAATGCGGAGATCACTTACCCTGTTGCTGATATAGAAAACACCCTTAAGCTTGCATTAATGCGTGACCCTGCAAAACGAATTAAGCCGGAAGATATATT
>Ga0265798_10012909_pt1 | contig 10042 bp, 8 predicted proteins | sample P3T30metagenome_FD_192430 | JGI IMG/M metagenome (GOLD analysis project Ga0265798, IMG submission 192430) | Plant litter microbial communities from East Loma Ridge, Irvine, California - P3 T30 | ecosystem: Environmental > Terrestrial > Plant litter > Unclassified | place: USA: California...
GGGCGCCCTCGTGCACGTCGGCGTCCTCGACCATCCGCTGCGTCGCCGCGTCGTCCTTGTTGTAGACGCAGGCGACGCGGGTGTTCTCGTAGACCTTGCCCTTCGCGGCCCGGTAGGCATCGGCGCTGCCGTGCCAGTCCAGGTGGTCGTCGGCGAGGTTGAGGCAGACGCTGGCGAGCGGATGCAGGACGCCCGGCCCGGTGAGCGGCAGGGCGTGCAGCTGATAGCTCGAGAGCTCGACGACGAGGGTCTGGAAGCCCTCGGGATCGCGGATCGCGTCGAGCACCGGCGTGCCGATGTTGCCGACGGGGGCGACCCGCACGCCGTCGGCCGCGAGGATCGAGGCGGTCAGCTGGGTCGTGGTGGTCTTGCCGTTCGTGCCCGTGACGAGGATCCAGTCCGCCGGCTCCCCCACCTTGTCGCGCAGGCGCCAAGCGAGCTCGATGTCGCCCCAGAGCGGGATGCCGCGCTCCGCGGCCCAGAGCAGCAGGGCGTGGTCGGGGTGGAAGCCGGGCGAGACGACCAGCAGCTCGGGGGCGAGGTCGACGAGCGCCTGCGGCGGCGTGGACAGGTCGTCCTGCTGCACGAAGCCCGAGCCGATGACGACGAGCAGTTCGACCTGGTCGGCCGGCGCCGTCGACGCGACGACGAGCACCTGCGCGCCGAGCTCGACGAGGGTGTCCGCGACGGCGAAGCCGGTCACGCCGAGCCCGAGCACGCCCACGCGCAGCCCGCTCCAGTCGGCGTGCCAGCTCGTCAGGGTGTCGAGGCGGTCCGCCGCGCTCAACGGCTGACCCACTCGAGGTAGAACAGGCCCACGCCACCCGCGACGCAGAGCGCCGCGATGATCCAGAAGCGCACCACCACGGTGACCTCGGCCCAGCCCTTGAGCTCGAAGTGGTGGTGGATGGGGCTCATCCTGAAGATGCGCTTCTTGCGGATCTTCATGCTCGCCCGCTGCAGCACCACCGACCCGGCGGAGATGACGAAGAGGCCGCCGATGAGCACGAGCAGCAGCTCGGTGCGGCTGAGTATCGCGAGGCCGGCGAGCGCGCCGCCGAGGGCCAGCGAGCCGGTGTCGCCCATGAAGATCTGCGCGGGCGAGGTGTTCCACCAGAGGAAGCCGATGAGACCGCCGGTGATCGCGGTCGCGAGGATCGCGAGATCCATCGGGTCGCGCGCCTCGTAGCACTTGTAGAGGAAGGGATCGTCGCCGGCGAGGTTCACGCACGACTGGTTGAACTGCCAGAAGCCGATGAAGATGAACGAGCCGATCGAGAAGATCGAGGCGCCGGTGGCCAGGCCGTCGAGCCCGTCGGCGATGTTGACGCCGTTCGAGGTCGACACGACGATGAGCAGCACCCAGATGGCGAAGAGGATGCCGCCGACCACGAGCCCGAGCGTGCGGAAGTCGAGCTGCGGGATGTCGCGGATGAACGAGATCGCGCTCGACGCGGGGGTCTGCCCGTTGCGGTCGGGGAAGTTCAGCGCGAGCACCGCGAAGACGCTCGCGATGAGCACCTGGCCGGCGATCTTCGCCCACGGGGTGAGCCCGAGGCTGCGCTGGCGGCTGATCTTGATGAAGTCGTCGAGGAATCCGACGAGCCCGAGGCCGACCATGAGCATGATCACGAGCAGAGCGGATGCGCTGTAGCCGAACTCGTCGAGCGTCGGGATCTTGCCGAGGAAGTAGCCGAGCAGCGCGCCGGTGATGAAGACGATACCGCCCATGGTGGGCGTGCCGCGCTTGGTCTGGTGGTCGACGGCCGTGTCCACGCGCACGAACTGGCCCCATCGGAGCCGGCGGAACAGGCGCACGAACAGGGGCGTGGCCACGAGCGTGAACACCATCGAGATGCCGCCCGCGAGGAGGAGCGCGATCATGCGACAGGCTCCAGCGGAGCGCCGTCGGCGCCGATGCCGGCGATGCGGTCGCCGAGATGGCGCAGGCCCGCGATGCGCGAGGACTTCACGAGCACGACGTCTCCGGGGCGAAGGTCTTCACGGATCCGATGGTAGGCCTCGTCGTGCGTCTCGAGGTACACGGACTCGCCGTCCCAGGAACCCTCGAGTCCGGCGGCGTTGTGGATGTGCCGCGCGCCGTGGCCGACGACGTAGAGCTGCTCGATGCCGAGGCGCACCACGAGGCGGCCGATGCGGTCGTGCTCCTCGTCGGCGTGCTCGCCGAGCTCGGCCATCTCGCCGAGCACCGCGATGCGGCGCTGACCGGGCTCGGTGATCTGCGCGAGCGTCTTGAGCGCGGCGGCGATCGACTCGGGGTTGGCGTTGTAGGCGTCGTTGATGAGCACCACGCCCTCCTGCGGGCGCAGCACCTCCATGCGCCAGCGCTCGGCGCGGGCGACCTGCTCGATCGCGGCAACGGCGCGCTCGAACGGCACGCCGAGCTCGTCGGCGATGCTGAGCGCGGCAAGGGCGTTCATGACGTGGTGCTCGCCGAGGATGCGCAGCGAGACCGGAAGGCGCCGCTCCCCCGCGACGAGCGTGAAGGCGGTGCCGGTGGCCGTGCCGACGATCTCCTCGGCGCGCAGGTCGCCGCCCTCGAGGCCGAACCAGCGCACCGTCGCGGCCGTCTGGCCGGCCATGGCGGCGACGCGGTGGTCGTCGTGGTTGAGGATCGCGGTCGCCGATTCGGGCAGCACGCGGACGATCGCGGCCTTCTCCTCGGCCGTCGCCTCGATGCCGCCGAACTTGCCGACGTGCGACATGCCGATCTTGAGCACGGCCGAGACGTCGGGCACGACGATCGAGACGAGGTGCTGGATCTGGCCGGCGCCGCTCGCGCCCATCTCGACGACGAGGTAGCGGGTGCCGTGGTCGATGCGCAGCATCGAGATCGGAGCGCCGACGTGGTTGTTGAAGCTCTCGCGCGGGGCGATGGTCGGCGCCTCGGCCGAGAGGATCGCGCCGACCAGGTTCTTGGTCGTGGTCTTGCCGTTCGAGCCCGTGATGCCGACGACCTGCAGCGAGCCCTGCGAGCGCACGCGGGCGACGACCTCGCGCGCGAGCGCCGCCAGCGCCTGCACGCCGTTCGCGACGACGACCTGCGGAACCGGCGTCGCGAGCTCCAGCTCGCGCTCCACGATCAGCAGCACGGCACCGGCCGCGATCGCGGCGTCGGCGAAGCGGTGGCCGTCGGTGGTCTCGCCGGGCAACGCGACGAAGACGCCGCCGGGCAGCAGGTCCTTCGTGTTCGTCTCGACGGCGCCGTCGACGACGGTCTCCTCCGTCGTCCCGGGCGCGAGCACGAGGCGCGCGTCGAGGATGCCGACGAGGTCGGCGAGGGTCAGGGCGATCATGCGGGCTCCCATCCGGCGTCCTGCAGCGCGAGTCGCGCCTCGGATCGCGCGGAGTACGGCACCTTGTCGGCGCCGATCTCTCGGTACTCCTGGTGGCCGGGTCCGGCCCAGAGGATGCTGTCGCCCGGCCCGGCCAGCTCGACCGCGCGGCGGATGGCCGCGGTCGGGTCGGCGATCTCCTCGAGCGGCTTGCCGGGCGCCGTCGCCCGTGCCGCCTCGAGGAGCACCGCGCGGATGGACGCGGGGTCCTCCGTGCGCGGGTTCAGATCGGTCACGATGAGGTGGTCGGCGAGCTCGGCGGGGATGGCGCCCATCGCCTCGCGCTTGCTGTGGTCGCGGTCGCCGTTCGCGGCGAAGACCATGACGATGTCGCCCTCGGTGAAACGGCGCAGTGCCTCGAGCGTGGTGCGGAAGGCCTCCGGGCTGTGCCCGAAGTCGACGAAGAGCGCGGGCCCGCGCTCCCCCGAGACCCGCTCGATCCGGCCCGGCAGGAAGGCGTCGATGCCGTCGTCGCCGAGCGCCTGACCGATCGCGTCGAGGTCGAAGCCGGCCTCCACGAGCATGACGATGGCGAGTCCCGCGTTCGAGGCCATGTGCCGGCCGAGCAGCGGCACGCTCGTGACGAGCTGCCGGTCCTCGGGGCCGCTGAGCCGGAACACGGTGCGGTCGACGCGCTCCTCGAGCACGGTGACCGTCCAGTCGGGGGTCGCGTCGGACTCCGCCAGAGCCACGGTCGTCACGGGGATGCGGGACTCCTCGAGCACGCGAGCGCCCCAGGGCGTGTCGAGGCTCGCGACGCCGCGCTTGGCGTGGTCCGGGTGGAAGAGCTGCAGCTTGACGGCGAAGTACTCGTCCATGTCGGCGTACTCGTCGAGGTGGTCGTGGCTCAGGTTCGTGAAGCCGACGACGTCGAAGAGGAGCCCGTCGATGCGGTGCCGGCCCAGCGCGTGCGAGGAGACCTCGATCACGGCGGCGCGCACCTCGGACTCCCGCATCCGCGCGAGCAGCGCGTGCAGCTCCGGGGCCTCGGGGGTCGTGAGCTTCGCCTCGACCACGAGGTCGCCGGCGCGGCGCTCGGCCGTCGTGCTCAGGCCGGTCGTCAGACCGAGCTGCCGCAGCAGCCCGTCGAGGAGGTACGAGGTGGAGGTCTTGCCGTTGGTGCCGGTGACGCCGAAGAGGGCCGGACGGTGCTCATCCGTCTGGTAGACCCAGGCGGAGAGGTCGCCGAGGGCGAGGCGCGGGTCGTCGACGACGAGGATGGGCAGGCCGGCGGATGCGGCGAGCTCGGCGCCCTGCGCATCCGTCACCACCGCCACCGCGCCGGCGTCGCGCGCCTGCTCGGTGTACGCCGCGCCGTGCGCCCGGTCGCCGCGCAGCGCGACGTACAGGTCGCCGGGCAGCACCTCACGGCTGCTCAGGCTCACACCGGTCACGTGCACGCCCTGCACGCTGCCGCGCACCTCGACGCCGGAGTCCTCGACGAGGGCGCCGAGCGACCGGGCCGAGGGATGCTCCGGACGGATCACCGGGGATGCCTCGGTCACGCTGCGCCTCTCGTCGGGATGCCGCTCACCACGTGGTCGGGTACCCGACCGGGTCGACCGTCGAGGTCGGCACGCGGTAGGTCTGCAGCACCTGGCTCATGATCTTACTGAAGGGCTCGGCGACCGACGACGAGGCCTTGCTGTTCGCGGGCCGGTAGTAGGTGACCACCACCGCGTACTCCGGGTTCTCGGACGGGGCGACGCCGGCCACCGAGAGCGTGCGCTCGGCCGTGTAGGCGCCATCGATGGCGACCTCGCCGGTGCCCGTCTTGGCGGAGACGTTGTAACCCGGGATGTCGAAGTAGCTCGACGCGTAGCCCTCGTTGACGACGCTCTCGAGCATGCCGCGCAGCTCGACGGAGGACTGCGACTCCATCACGCGCGTGCCCGTGGCGTCCGGGGTCTCGGTGACGGTGCCGTCGGCCCACTCGCAGCCCTCGACGAGGGTCAGCGGCATCTTCACGCCGTCGTTACCGAGCGCCTGGTAGGCGCCGGCGATCTGCGCGACCGTGGCGCTCATACCCTGGCCGAAGGTCACGAGGTACTTGGTCAGGCCGTCCCAGGAGGCGCCGCTGGAGCCGATCAGGCCGGCGGACTCCCCGGAGAAGTCGACCGCGGTCTTCTGCCCGAAGCCGAAGTCGACGAAGTGCTGCCAGCGGGTCTGCACGTCGACCTTGTCGCTGAGGATCGAGGTGCCCGTGTTCGACGAGTTCATGAGGATGCCCGTGAGCGTGAGCGGGATCGTGTCGTGCGGCCACCAGTCGTTGATCGTGCCGCCGTTGACGGTCCACGAGCCCGGGGTCTCGACCCGCGTGTACGGGTCGGCGACGTTCTCGTCGAGGAGCGTGGCGGCCGCGGGCATCTTCATGACCGAGCCGGGCTCGACCGGCGTCGAGAAGGCCCGAGAGCCGAGCGCATCGGTGCCGACACTGCCGACGTCGTTGGGGTCCACGGAGGGGTAGTCGGCCATCGCCATGATGTGGCCGTCGGCGACGCGGACCACCGCGGCCGCTCCCCACTGCGCGCCGAGCGACAGCGCGTACTCGCTGAGGCGCTGCTGCACGAACCACTGCAGATCGCTGTCGATCGTGAGCTTCAGGGTGCCGCCGTCCTCAGCGGGATCGGTCGTCACGGCGCTGCCGGGCAGTCGCACGCCGTCCGGGCTGCGCTCGTAGGTCTCGGTGCCGTTGCTGGCGCCGAGGCAGGTCTCGTCGTACATCAGCTCGAGGCCGGTCTGCGCGCCGTCCGTGCCCATGAAGCCGACGAGGTTGCCCGCGACCGCACCGAGCGGGTACGTACGGCTCGGCACGGTGTCCCAGCCGACCCAGCCGATGCCGAGATCGTTGATGGCGTTGTAGGCGTCGACGTCGAGGTTCTTGGCGAGGTTCGCGAAGTTGGCGTCGGGGTCGTCGGCGAGGCGCTCGTCGATGGTGCGCGCGTACTCCGCCGCGTCGCCGCCCGTGATGGCCGCGATCTGCGCGAGCAACTCGTCGCGGGTGGTGACGATCTTCTCCCCGTCGACCCGGGTCGTCTTGTCCTCGGCGTTGGCCGGGTCGACCTTGAGGTCGTAGCGCATGACGCTGTCGGCCAGGGCGATGCCGTTCGTGTCGGCGATCTCGCCGCGCTGCCCGTAGACCGTCGACTCGACTCCGCGCCGGCCCGCGGCCTGCTCGGAGAGGTCGGCGGCGCGCACGACCTGCAGGTCGACGAGTCGGACGACGAAGACGCCGACGAGGGCGAGCACGACGACCAGCGCGAGCACCAGTCGGCCGCGCGTGCGTGCGGGGTACCTCACGAGGTGTTCCTTCCCGTTCCGACGACGACGCTCAGTGCGTGGCGGGAGTCGGAAGCCCACTCATTGTCGGAGCCGCATCGCCCGCAGCCGTCGCGGTCTCCGGCGTGTCCTCGGAACTGGACGAGGTCTCGGACGGCGTCACGGTCGCGGCACCAGCGGCGGCGGCCGCCGCCTGCTGCGCGAGCAGCGAGTTCGCCACGAGGTTGCCGTGCGAGCCGACGACGCCCGAGCCGGGCTCGGCCGCGCTGACGTTGCCCTCCACTGCGCCGTTCGAGAGCCAGATCACGGCCGAGCTGCCGTTGGCGACCATGCCCAGGCCCTCCGCCTCGGTGGCGAGGTTCTGCGGCGAGCCGTAGACGTCGATCCGCTCGCGCAGCTGCTGCTCCTCGCGGTTCAGCGCGGCGCGGTCGCTCGCGAGGGTGGAGAGCTCGTAGGCGCCGTTCGAGACGACCAGGCTCAGCAGCAGCTGAGCGATGACGACCGCGAAGACGCCGCCGAGCGTGACGGTGGCGTAGAAGGGCCGCGGGCGGCCTCGGCGCTGCGCACGGCTCGGGGCGACCTCGACCGGCACCAGAGCGGGGCGCTCCGGGGCGACCGGGCGCCCCAGGGGCGCGATCGGGCGGCGGAGGTTCGGGGCGGCGCTCATCGGTTCTCCTCGCGGATGCGTTCGGCTGCGCGCAGGCGCACGGGGGTCGCTCGGCTGTTCACGGCACGTTCCTCGTCGCTGGCGAGCTCGGCGCCGCGCACGAGTGCTTTGAAACGGGGCGCGTGCTCCGGCAGCTCGACGGGCAGACCCGCCGGCGCGGTGCTCGTGGCGCGAGCGGCCAGCTCGCGCTTGACGATCCGGTCCTCGAGCGACTGGTAGGCGAGCACGACGATGCGCCCGCCGACGGCGAGCGAGTCGAGGGCGTTGGGCACCGCGCGCTCGAGCACCGAGAGCTCCTGGTTCACCTCGATGCGCAGGGCCTGGAAGACGCGCTTGGCCGGGTGGCCGGTGCGCTGCACCGCGGCGGGCGTCGCCGCGGCGATGAGCTCGACGAGGTCACCGGAGCGCAGGATGGGGCGCTCCTGGCGGCGCGCCACGATCTTGCTCGCGAAGCGGGGCGCGAGCTTCTCGTCGCCGTACTCGTAGAAGATGCGGCGCAGCTCCGACTCGTCGTAGTCGGCCAGCACGTCGGCGGCGGTGATGCCGGTGCTGTTGTCCATGCGCATGTCGAGCGGCGCGTCCTGCGCGTAGGCGAAGCCGCGGTCGGCCTCGTCGAGCTGCATGGACGAGACGCCGAGGTCGAAGAGGATGCCGTCGAGCGCCGGGACGCTCAGCTCCTCCAGCACCTCGGGGACCTCGTCGTAGACGGCGTGGACCAGGCGGATGCGGTCGGCGAACGGCGCCAGGCGCTCCCCCGTCTTCGCGAGCGCGTTCTGGTCGCGGTCGAGACCGATGAGGGTGAGCTGCGGGAAGCGCTGCAGGAAGGCCTCGGCGTGGCCGCCCAGCCCGAGGGTCGCGTCGAGCAGCACGGCGCCCGGCCGCTCGAGGGCGGGCGCGAGCAGCTCGACGCAGCGCTCGAGCAGTACGGGGATGTGGCGGTCGTGGTGCTGCATGGGTTCCTTCCGGCTGGACCCCTGTCCATCGATCCCCATCCGGCGACCTGGCACCGGGGAAGGTGTGCCAGGGCGGTCGGCTGGGGGTCGACGCTCAGGGATCAGAAGAGGCCGGGGATCACCTCCTCCGACACATCGGAGAACTCGGCCTCCTGCTCGGCGTAGTACGCCTCCCAGGCCGCGGTGTCCCAGATCTCCGCACGGCTGCCCGCACCGATGACCGTGAGGTCTCGGTCGAGGCCGGCGTACTGCCGCAGCGCGGCGGGGATGGTGACGCGGCGCTGCTTGTCGGGCACCTCGGCGTGCGCGCCGGAGAGGAAGACGCGCAGGAAGTCGCGAGCGGTCTTGCTCGTGACCGGCGCCTGGCGGATCTTCTCGTGCACCTGCTCGAACTCGCGGTTCGGGAAGACGTAGATGCAGCGCTCCTGGCCTCGCGTCAGCACGAGGCCGGAGGCCAGCTCGTCCCAGAACTTGGCGGGCAGGACGATGCGCCCCTTCTCATCGAGCTTCGGTGCGTAGGTACCGAGGAACACGGTGCCCACCCCCTTGCCTCTCGATGCCGGTCGCCGCTTTCCTCCACTTTACTCCACTTGCTCCCACAAACGAAGAAAACGGCTGGGAATGTCGACCCTAGCGCTAAGAAAATCCCAGATCAGTGCCGAGAGCCGTGCGGTGGAGGGAGTTAGAGCGTGAAGCGCTCCGAAACCAGCGCGAGCTAGCGCATGAGGACGAACCCGACGCAGGGGCGCGCGCCATCGACGAGGCGGGGAGGGAAGTGGAGGGCGCGGGCGTCGCACGGAGCCGATCGGACCTCCGCGGGGAGCGATCGCGTCGTGGGCGCACGAAAAAGGGACCGGCCCGAAGGCCGATCCCTGATCGAAGTGAGGTGCGGAGCGCTAGCGGTCGCCGTCCTGGCGGCGTTCCCACCGGTCGTTCATGCGGTCCATGAACCCGGCGCCGCTCTGCTGCTGGCGCGCACGGGGAGCCGGACCGGTCGACGTCGGAGCCGGGCCTCCCTTGGCGGAGCGCGGCGACGAGAGGCCGAGCAGTGCTCCGCCGAGCAGCAGCACGAAGCCGAGCACGCCGACGAGCGGGATGCGCAGCGCGACGCCGGTGACGATGGTCGCGACGCCGAGCAGCGCGACCAGCACGCCGATGACGATCATGCGGTAGTTGGGGGCACCTGCACGACGAGCGCCGACGGTCGCGACGAAGTCGGCGTCGTGCTTGTAGAGGTTGCGCTCCATCTCGTCGAGAAGTCGCTGCTCCTGCTCGGAGAGTGGCATGGGTTCCCCTTTCGGATCGAAGACCCCGTAAACGCTGGAGTCTCATCCTATGCCCGGGCCAGTCGCTAGGCTACCGAGGTGGCTGAGAGTCTCCGACTAGTGGACAGGGTGCAGCACTGCATCGACGACTTCCTCGATCAGAAGTCGGGGGAACTGGCACGCATCGCGCCCGAGCTCGCCGAGCTGACCCGGTTCTCCGGTGACCTGCTGCGCGGGGGCAAGCGGTTCCGCGCGCTCTTCAGCTACTGGGGCTGGCAGTCGGTACAGCCCGCGCCGACGGGCCTCGAGGAACCGGATCCGACCGCCCTCGACTCGATCGTCGAGGTCTGCGCAGCGCTCGAGCTCTTCCACGCCGCCGCGCTCGTGCACGACGACATCATTGACCGCTCCGACACGCGTCGCGGGCTGCCCGCCTCGCACCGGCGCTTCGAGCAGCTGCACCGCGAGGGCGCATGGTCCGGCGAGCCGGAGCAGTTCGGCCTCGGCGGCGGCATGCTGCTC
>Ga0265798_10012910_pt1 | contig 10042 bp, 7 predicted proteins | sample P3T30metagenome_FD_192430 | JGI IMG/M metagenome (GOLD analysis project Ga0265798, IMG submission 192430) | Plant litter microbial communities from East Loma Ridge, Irvine, California - P3 T30 | ecosystem: Environmental > Terrestrial > Plant litter > Unclassified | place: USA: California...
CTGGCGGTGGTCGTCGGTGTCGAGCACGCCGACGAGGCGGCCCTTGGCGTCCGAGATCCAGGTGTTCGAGCGGCTGCCGTCGGTGTCCGACACGACGGTCACGCGACCGCGCAGGTAGGCGAAGCGAACGGTGCGTCCGTGCGGGGTGAGCTGCTCGACGACGCGTCCGCGGTCGTCGTACGTGTTGACGGCCTCGACCACTCCGGAGGCGCTGGTCACCTTCTTGATCAGCCCCGCGTCGTTCCAGCCGTAGCGTCGGGTGCCGACCTCGCTCGTCGCCCCGACCAGGCGGCCGGCGTCGTCGTAGGCGTACTCGACCCGGCGGCCGTCCGAGCCGGTGGCGACCGCGACGCGGCCGTCGACGTAGTCGATCTCGATCCAGCGTCCGCGGGCGTGGGTGAGGCGCGCGGGCAGGCCGTCGGGGTGGCGGGCGACCTCGACGGCCGTACCCGCGCCTCCTTCGCTGCCCAGCCAGACGCCCGACGGGGTGAAGCGCCACCGGCTGCCGGCGGCGTCGCGCACGACGAGCGTCGAGCCCTCGGCGGCGAGCCAGAAGTTCTCGCCGACGCCGCGATCCCAGCCCTCGCCGAGTCGCGGGAACAGCACCTGGCGACCGTCGGCCATCGTGAACGCGGCACCCTCGTCGTCGAGGGTCAGGCGTGTCTCGAGCACCGACGCCCAGCCGGGGCCGAAGAGGCCGACGTGCGGGTCGAGGCTGTTGTACATGCGGCTGAGGCGCAGGGCGCTGCTCGCGCCCGAGAACGCGAGGTCGACCTCGGTCTCGAGGAAGTTGCCGGTGGTCGTGTTGACCGGGTCGACCGAGTAGCCGCTCGTGGGGGCCCCGCCGAAGGCCTGGGTCGGTTCGATGACGAGGTCGTCGCGGCCGAGCGCGATGCCGGAGGCCTGCAGCGAGGCCGCGATGGCGGCGTTCGAGAGGGTCGAGACCGATCCTTCACCACCGGCCTGGGCGAACTTGTCCGCGACGGTGGTGGCCCAGGCCGCATCGTCGGCGTTGGCACCGAGCCAGTCCGAGAGGGCTCGCACGAGGCCGTCGGCGGTGAACGAACCCCAGTCGCACTGGGTCGTGAACGTGTCGAGGGCGGCGGTCAGCGTGCCCGGCCGCGAGGCGAGCTCGCCGTCGAGGGCCGTCGTCGTCGAGGAGAAGGACCGGAGGTTCGCGGGGAGGGCCGACGAGGTGGGCCCGGCCGAGCCACCGCCCGTGGGGACCTCACGTGCCGGCGGCACGTAGGTCGAGCTGAGGACCAGCTGGTCCTCCTTCTTCGTGGTGGGGGGTTGCTCGACGCCGTCGAAGCCGTCGATGAACTTGTCCCAGCCGCTGCGGGCCTCGAGGCGCTCGTAGTACTCCCGCGCCTCTCGGCGGCGGGCGTTCTCGCGCTTCGCCGACTCCATGATCTGATCGACGAAGTCGGCGGCTTCGCGCAGGGTCTGGCTGAGGCCGGCCGCGCCCACCGCCGCGGTGGCGGCGTTCTCCTTGAACAGGTCGGCGAACAGCCCGGCGAACTCTTGCGAACCCGTCGTCACCGCCGCGGCGCGCGACGCGGTCTGCCCCTCGACGTCGGTCGCGGCGTTGGTGAACGCCGACTTCAGGTTGTCGGCCGCCCAGAAGCTGAACTTCAGCGGGTCGTTGCCGTGCAGGTCGCTCATGTGTTCGTTTCCCCCGGTGCAGATGGATCGATTCGCCGCCGCGTCCCCAGGCCGCGGAGCCAGAGGACACCGGCCGCTCCCGTGGGGAGCAGCCGGTGTCTTCGGTGGTGCTTAGGCCCCGCCGCCGGCGGAGAAGATGTTCTGCGAGATCTTGTCGAGCTGGGTGCGCAGCTGCTCGAGTTCGGTCTTGGCCTTGTCGAGGGCGGCCTTGGTCTCGGGCCAGGTCGATCCACGGAAGGTGGCGGCGAGCGGTCCGTCCCAGACGTTGGGGTCGGACAGGATGCGGCCCTGGGCGTCGAGCTGGCTGATCTGGTCGGTGAAACCGCCGTTGATGATGCCCTGGACCTGGTTGATGGCCGTCTTGGCCTGCTCGGTCGAAAGAACGCGTGACATGGTTGCCCCCTGATGGATTGGTCGGTGAGCGAGACGTGCCCCCCGAGGCTCGAACGGCTCGACTTTAGCCTGAAATCGTGCTGAGGGTGCAGAACAGTCTGTTGAGCGTTCAGACGCGTGCGTTCAGGCGCGTGCGGTCGGCGCCCACGGTGCCGAGGGCAACGGGCCGCCGGTGCGGCTGAAGTGGACCGCTGCCTCGATGGCGCGGTCGCGGTACGTCGCGGGGGAGGGGGTGGCCGGCACCGGCTGACCGGGGCCGGGGGCTGTGACGGCGTCGACGATCTCGTACCAGGGGCCTGTGCCGACGTCCCTCGTGTGCAGCACGGCGACGGGGACGTCGGCAGGCCGCAGGACGTCGAGCCCGGCGGTGTCGCGGCGCAGCTCGATGCTGGTCGGGATGTTGCCCTTCGGCCCCTTGACGACGGTCCGCAACCGCGTCTCGGACGGGTCGATCACCTCGAACTGCTCGCCTCCCATGCGCCAGAGCAGCACGGTGCGGCCGGGCACGGTGGCGGGGTCGGTGGGCAGGGCGGCGGGTGCGCGGGCTTCGTGTCGGGCGCGGCTGGCCGTGCCGAGCGCGTGGCCGAGGACGGTCGCACCGGCGAAGGTCAGCACCATGAGGATGTTCGGCGGCCCGGACGACACCATCGGGATGCTCGCGGCCCCGGCCAGGACGAACGGCATCGTGGTGGCTCGGGTCCGGTCGCGCAGTCGTCCGAGCAGGAACGACGCGGCGAGCAGCACGAGCCCGAGGGTGATGACGAGGCCCGTCGTCGCACCGCCCACGAGGGCGATGGCGACGCCCGCGACGAATCCGAGGGCCGAGAGAAGGAGGCGCGTGGACGACGGCATCGCGACCGGCGTCGTCGGGGTCAGTCGTCGGGGTCTCGTCTCGGTCGGTGCCGAGGTGCGGTCGATGCTCATGGTTCCCCCTTGGGTGCCCGGCCGTGGGCCGGAGCGTCCGTGCTCGTCAGGGCCCGCCCGTGTCGCGCCGCCCCCGGGCACGATCTTGGCACGAACAGGTCTGTCGGGGTGCCTTGGTTCTCCGTCGTCACGCGGGCCGCCGTCGGCACCAGCGTGTCAGGCGCTCCGCCGTCGCTCAGCAGCTTTTGCGATTCCGCTGTCGTGCCGCCTGCGTCGCCGCGAGGATCTCGACGCCGAGTGCCGAGTCGAACGGCCACTCGTCGACGACCTGACGCGCCAGGCTCTCGAGGTGTGAGAGAGCCAGGTCGGGGTGGCCCTCGGCGGTCAGCCGCCGAGCCTTCTCCATCGTCCGCTCGGCGTGAGCCCTGTGCTCGTCGTCACGGGACGAAGCCCCCGCGCCGCTGCTCAGCTCCATGGCCTCTCCTTCATGATGAGCAGAGAGTGCTAGGCACGCAGCGTCTCGTCGTCGTTCGTCATCCGGTCCGATAAGTTGCCTCGTGGGTGCGCACTCTCGCCTGTCGTCCATCCTGACCTCTACTCCTGAACTCCACGCGACGTCGGGGGCGGGTCACTCGCCGGCGGTGAAGAGGTCTTTCGATGCTCGTCAAGACATCCGCTTGGCGCGTCTTCGGATGTCGTCGACCAAGACGACATACTCGCGGGACCGCGCGACGTCTGGTGTGCCATCTTCGTCGACGATGTACCGATCGGCGAGGGTCCCGGAGCCGACGCGGAGGGTCGCGATGATGTCATCACCGATGCCGACGATAAAGTGCGGCGAAGTCGGCTTCGCCGACCTGGCCAGAGTGCATTGCAGAAAAGTCGCCGGCGACAGCGAGACGTATCGACGGCCCAAGAGGAAAGAGGCAACGACCGCGACCTACGTCTACAGAGTCTTGTCTGCCGCAGGGATTTTCTCAGAACGGTTCGCGGCGTCGCCAGCGTGGCTAGCGATAGGAATATGGCCGACGCCTACAACGCCATAAAGCACCCGGACAAGGACCTCACGTCAGGGCTGCAAGGCCATGGAGTTGCGGCGCTTGAGACGTGGGCTCCGCAGATTCACCTAGCCAAGGGTGCCCTCGGGTACGCGGAGCCCGCGTCTGAGACATACGGCGACCACTCTATTGATGAGGCCGCGCGCCTGTGGGAGCGTCTGGGGATACTTTTGGGCGAGGACGGGTAATTCGTACCTCGCAACTTGCCGTCGCTCTGGCCTGGTTGGGGTATGGACGAGTCGTGACCCGACTCTCAACACAAAATATTGAGGCGGCCACTGTGGCAGAGCACAACGATCTGCTCGCCTGTCTCGATGACATGCCGACCCTCGACCATGGCTCGGTCGAGAATTTCGTCGAGGGCTCCTTTTTGGTACACATCGAGCACCGATCTACGAACGACGCCACCGTTGGCTGATTGTGCTGCTCTGACAATCTGGTCAACTCATGCGCTCATGAGTTGAAGATTAGTCAGGATGCTGTCAGCGGTGGTGCGGGGTGCGACCGTGTTTCGAGACACCCTTGGGATATGCATGGTCGACGTCCGGTAGGCGTTCCTCTCAAGGAGGCACCCAGTCCTACCCTCGGATAGATGCGGGGCGCTCAAGCCATGCCCTAAAGACGTCATCCGCATTCGGGATGAGCTCGGACGGCTGCTTTTCTGCGCCTGGGTGAAGATCAATCCTGGTTGGCGCGGGCGTTCTCGGGCGTGAGCTGGTCAGCGAACCCGAGATAGGCGGCAAGGAGGACGGCTACGACGGCCGTGATCACGGTGGCGACACTGGTGAGGCCGGTGACGAGGACCGTGGAGGCAATGCCTCGGTTTCCGGGCTCGTGGGTAAGGCTGTCGCGCTGAAGCAGCAATAGAGTCGCCCGTTGAACGCCCGGAAGTTCAGAAAGGAACCGTTCGACGCGGATATCGATGTGGCGAAGCGTTTGGTGGGTGGTGTGACGCCCGGCGCGGCGGTAGTCAGTGTCTCGGCGGAAGGACTCGAGTGTTCGGACCTTGGCCCAGGACCAATCGATTCTCCTCTCGGGGCGGCCTCGTCCTCGGTGGCGCGGTCGAGGGCATCAAAGATCGTGTCGAGCTCCTCGTCGTTCATTGCTCCGTAGGTCGTCAGGTCGCTGAGGTCGTATCGGCCAGTCATCGTTCGACCGTAGAAGGACGCCACGTGTCGTGGCAGGCCCCCGAGCGGGCTCGTGCCCACTTGACGTCACGGAAGCGCCGAACGCAGACCGGATGCCAGTTAAGCCCATGTCGTCTGATTGTCGCGAGGGGTGGTTCTTGCGGGTGAGGGGCCAGGAACCATACGGAACGGTTTGGTACCCGCTTAGCCTTTCGCTCAGGTTTCTCATAGGTTTCTCTTTGGGGTGACAAGGGCGTCGTATTTGCGCAGTTCGGGTCAGCTCTTCTTTTCGCACTGCGCCCTTCTCATGGGTCGTGATGTGTTCATCGTTAGATCACGACTCATTGGGGTTTCGTTGTCCACTCTTGTTCGTCCGCACCGAGGGCGAGGGTTCGCAGCGAAAGCTGCTCTCGTTGGTGTGACGTGTGCTGCCCTTGTCGGTGGCGTCGCGCAGTCCGCTTCCGCTGCTTTGCCGTCGGGCCCGGCTACGACCGGTCTGACCGGTTCGCGGCCGTCCGCCACCGCTTTGTCGTTCCCGATCAGTGATCAGGTGCAGGCCAGCGTTGACGTCGCCACCGGCAACCTCCTCGTGACCACTGCCGGCATTGCAATGCCCGGGGTGAACTCCACCATCCCGATCGGGGCGTCCTACAACTCCCTCGGCTGGCAGACCGGCGCGACTTCAACGGTCGCGGCGAACAAGTGGTCGCTGGGCCTCGCGTCGGCGGGCACCCTGTCGCTGAACGGTGCCAACGTCGTTTACACCGGTGCCGACGGTGTCACCTGGAACTTCGTTCCCCTCGCCGGGTCCGCCACCGCCTATACCTCTCCTGCCGGGTTTAAGCAGGACCTCGTCAAGGCGACAACCGGGTACACCCTGACGGACCGCACCTCCCGTCAGGTCGTCACCTTCGATGCCGACGGCAAGGCCTTGAGTGTTGCCGACCGCAACGGCAACGCCACGAAGATCACCTACACGAGCGCCGGCCAGCCCGAGTCCCTCGTGTCGACCGCGGGCGTGATCGGGACGCGCACTGCGGCGCTGGTCTACAACCCCAGCACCCTGCAGTTCACGGCCACCCAGACCGGGGATGCGTCCAACGCCAGGAGCGTGAAGTACCAGAAGGACCCCTCGTCGAACCTGACGTCGATCGTCGACGCTGAGGGCAACACGACGACCTTCGCCTACTCCGGGACGGACCTCACCTCGATCACCTCGACCACGGGTGCCGTGACGACGTTCTCCTACGACGCCGCACACGCGGTGACCCGGGTCGACCAGCAGAACACCACCGCAGGGTCGCCCGGCACCTCAACGACCCGCCTGGCGTACACCTCCTCCACGGAGACCCTTGTCGCGGGCCCGAACACGGACGCGGCCGCAGCTGTGACTGCCGTGCCCCGGACGACCTACACGATCAACCCCGCCCAGGAAGTCGTGACGAAGGCCGTCGACCCGGCCGGCCGTGAGCGCTCCGCGACCTACACCGGCAACGCCGACACCGAGTCCTCGACCGTCGGCCAGGCCGGCGCCGCCACCTCCGGCACCACGACCGGCACATACGGAGCCAACACCGGAGAGTCGCTGACGAAGGCGACTTCACCGGGCGGTGCGTCCTCGAGCACGACCTACGGGTCGACCGCGGCCACGGCCTACCTCCCTGCCTCGACCACTGACGACGCCGGCAACCAGAGCCTGAAGACCTACAACGGCGCCGGGAACCAGCTCAGCAACTCTGACGCCTCGGGCGCGCAGGCGGATCTGACGTACAACACCGACGGCACCGTCGCCACCGCGACCGCGCCCGGGAACGGTGCCAACAAGACCGTCTACAGCTACAACGCTCTCCACCAGCTCACCGGGATGACCCCCGTCACGGGCAGCAGCCTCGGCGCAAAGGCTTACACGTACGACTCCTTCGGCCGGGTCGCCTCAGAGACCGACGGTCGCGGGAACACCACCCGGTACACCTACGACAAGCTCGATCGCCTCCTTCGCACCGAGATCACCGGTGGGCCCTCGCAGGTCGACACCTACGACAAGGCCGGTCGGGTCACCAAGAGCGTCAGCGACTCCGGCACGATCACCAACGCTTACGACCAGCTCGGACGTCAGCTGTCCACGGCCAACACTGCCGGTGGCGGCACGGTCAGCTACACGTACGACAAGGCCGGCAATCAGCGCACCCAGAACGACTCATTCGGCACGTACACCAACACCTACGACGCTTCGAACGTCCTGACCGCGACGACCTACCCCAAGGGTGGCAAGACTGGTCAGATTGTCTACGAGACCGACGCGAACGGGCGTCGCACCGGCACCTGGCTGCAGTCCAACGCTGCACACACCGTTTGGGCAGGTAAGGAACTCACCACCTACGACACGTCAGGCCGAGTCAGCAACCTCAAGGCGTGGACCGGATCGGGCGACACCAACAACACCGCCGTCTACGACACGACCAACTGCTACAACACCGCCAGCCCCGCCCCCACCTGCGGCACCACCGCAGCGAACGATCGCCAGAAGATCCAGTGGTCTAGGGACAACCTCACCGGCCAGGTCACCAGCTACAGCTACGACACCCAGGGCCGGGTGACGCAGGTCGCCCAGGCCGGCGGCACGGGTGCGAACACGTACGCCTACACCTACGACGCTCGAGGCAACCGCCTCACCGCGGTCGTCACCGGTGCCACCCCGTCGTCGCAGACCCTGACCTACAACGCGGCGAACCAGATCACCTCGGCCGGGTACGCCTACGACGGGACCGGGAACCTCACCGCGAACCCGACGACGGCGTTCACCTACAACGCAGCCCAGCAGATGACCAAGGCCGTCAAGGGAAACGTCACCAGCAACTACACCTACGCCGGTGTCGACCAGAAGGCCGTCCTCTCGCAGGGCGTCTCGAGCGGGGTCAGCTACAACGCCACCTACGGCAAGACGGACCAGAACGGCAACCCCACGATCGTCAAGTACACCGGCGGCACCTCTGGCGCCCACGTGTACTCCGACCCCATCACCGGCCAGGCTCTGATGCTGACCACCTCGTCAGACATCTCCGCCCTCTACGTCTGGGACGGTCTCGGCAACCCCGTCGGCCTTCTAACCGACTTCTCCACCAACTCCTTTTCTTACGCGTATGACCCGTACGGCACCCGCGCCCTTATTGCCGGTGGAGCCGGCAACGGTCCCGGCCAGAACCCGTACTCGTTCAAGTCCGGCATCCAGGACCGTGCCACCGGGCTCGTCAAATTCGGGCTGCGCTGGTACGACGCGACCGCCGGAACCTGGACGCAGCAGGACACTCTTGACTCACCCCTCGATCCAACAATTGCCAACCGTTATGGTTATGCAGCCGGGGATCCCACGAACCTTGCAGACCCGACAGGACAGTTCCCGACGTGCAGTTTGGCGTTCACCGGAATTGGTGTTGCCCACGCTGCTCTTTGGGGAACAGCAATTGGGACCGTTGCGACGCCTGGGATTGGGACAGCTGTCGGTGCCGTTGTTGGACTCGCCTGGGGTGTCGGCGGTGCCTTCGCTTGCGAGTAGAGATAGGACGTTATTTACATGACTAGACGTATGCGGCTCACTCTTTGGATAGGTGTTCCGTCGATGGTTCTGATCGCCGTCCTGGCCGTTGCTGGCAGCCGGGTATTCGGATATTCGATGGGTTTGGCCTTTCTCGCAGTAGTGCTTGCAACACCGGTGTTCCTGGCATCGGTTCTGCTCGCGATCAGGCCTAGCAAAAGACCAGAATCCACGTAGTCGACAGAGGTGCAAGAAAAGGCCCCACCGAGAGGTGGGGCCTTTCTGAGCAGGTCCTCAAGTCTTACCTGGCTGTTTTCGGACTTCTCGTTGTTTGTGTAGGCATCCACCTTGGCTCATCTAAACCTGCCCGATAGGCGGTCGTTCATCGGGACACTCTTCGCGACCGCGTTTGGCCGGCTGAGGTCAAGTTGCGCCTGTCCTGCGGATTCGCGTATGCCTGTCCCGCAAAAATGCCCGGTGACGGGGGTATAAACGCTACAGTCGTCGGATGCTCATCGGTTACGCCCGCGTCTCGACCTCGGGACAAGATCTCGCAGCGCAACGTGACGGGCTTGCAGCGCTCGGTGTTGACGATCAACGCGTGCATGTTGATCACGGCCTCTCGGGCACGACTCGAGCCCGGCCCGGCCTCCGCGAGGCGTTGGCCGCGTGCCGGGCCGGCGACGTGCTGGTGGTGACGAAGCTCGACCGTCTCGCTCGGTCACTACGTGATGCGACGGACATCGCGGACGAGCTGACGAAGAAGGGTGTGGCGCTGAACCTCGGGGGAGCGGTCTACGACCCGACCGACCCTGTCGGCCGGCTGCTGTTCAAGGTCCTTGGCATGGTGGCAGAGTTCGAGGCCGACCTGATCCGTGCCCGCACGCGGGAGGGCATGGCGATCGCCAAGGCCGCCGGCAAGCTTCGCGGCCGAAAGCCCAAGCTCACCCCGTCGCAGGAGAAGCACCTCGTGCAGCTGCACCGCAGCGGCGCCCACACTACGAGCGAGATCGCCGAAAGGTTCGGCGTCGCCCGCTCGACCGTCTACCGCGCAATCCAGCGCGGCGAGCAGGCCTGACAGCACTCCGGTCCAGAACTAGAGGGGAACCCAACAGCGATATGAGTTGGGATGCTAAGCGGTGTTGTTCTCCGGAGATGGTGAGCCGAGACTCGACGGGAAACCAGGGCGCTCGTCGAGCGCGACCTCGACTTCGTCCATCGGTGTGCCGTCAGGCCAGGCTCTGGAGCTACCTGTGCTGGTGACGTCTCTGCGCGGCGATGATCATGAGGCTCATCGCAGCCAGGACGGCGGTGACTCCGACTGCTGTGATCGTGATGGCGTCGGGGTGAATGACCGATTGACCGCGTAAGGCCTGCCAGAGCGCGAGTGCGGTGCTGGTAGC
>Ga0265798_10012911_pt1 | contig 10041 bp, 14 predicted proteins | sample P3T30metagenome_FD_192430 | JGI IMG/M metagenome (GOLD analysis project Ga0265798, IMG submission 192430) | Plant litter microbial communities from East Loma Ridge, Irvine, California - P3 T30 | ecosystem: Environmental > Terrestrial > Plant litter > Unclassified | place: USA: California...
ACCTGGTGAAGGCTCTAAAACGGGAAACGTTCAACGGATTCTCGGAGTGGCAAGTTACCGCGACCAAGCAGACTTTGCGCGTCGACAACACGCCAGCTGGGCAAACTATGGCGCTGCGTCTGGCCTTGTCCAAATTGTTCGACCTTTTTGCGAAGGCAGGAATCGAGGAAGCGCGTGTTGTTCCAGTCCCGTCCTCGAAGACGGTGGCGCCAGGGGACGGCTCGACAGGTTCCCGGCTGGTGACGGCGATAGCCGGCATCAAGCCGACGATGCTCGCTTGTCCGGTTCTCTTCTTTAACGAGCCTCAACCGAAGACTGCCGACAGCGGGAGCCGACGATGGCAAGATATTCTGCCCCATCTTCGAGGCAAGGTTCCGGCCGGAGGTGGCCCGATCATCCTGCTCGACGATGTCATGACGAGTGGCGGACATCTCCGCGCATGTGCACGATTTTTTGCCGAGCGCGGTGAGTCCGTCAACGATGCCTTCGTGGTCGGTCGGACTGTGTGGGAACGGCCTGAGAGCATGTTCCAGATGCCCGTGGAGACACTTTCTCTTTAGTGGGGCGTGCCGTCCGCGGATCAGTGCAAAGAACCGGTCGGCATTATCTGCTCAAGTGCTCGGATGCGGTTGACGATGCGCTGGAAAGTGCGGCTGCCGATCATATCGCCATCGGCTGCAAGCGCGTCGGCCAGCTGTGACGCTATGAACCAAGCGTCCTCGCCATGCTGTTTCATCAGCAGATTGGCGCATGCCCAGATCTCGTGATCCTCGATCACTACAGAAGCGCCTGATCGGAGACTGCTGGCTTCCGCTTCACCCACAACTCGCTCGTCCGCTCCATCGCGATCAGGCGATCTGGAAAACACCGCGCCTGGAACGTCAGCGCGTCATCGAAGCTGCCATGCATCCACTGATCCCACTCGTCGGTGTGCAACAGCACCGGCATCCGATCGTGCACCGGCCGGATCGCCTCGTTGCAATCGGTCATGACGCCGGAATAGACCGGCCCCCATTCCGCGCTGTCTCGCCATAACCCAGCCCACGCGAACACCGGCTGATCGACGACCGAAAACCATGTCCGCGTCTTGGCACCCTTCGGCCCCTCGGCTTCCGCGAACCCGGTTAGTGGGATCAGGCACCGCCATTGCGGCTTCGCGGCCAACCCCTTCCACATCGGCTTGGCGAGGTCGGCGATGTTGTTGACCGGCTTCGGCTTCGCCCTAGGGGCCATCGTCTTAAGCCGCAGCGGAAAGCCCCACGTCATCGACTGCATGATGCGCTCGCCCTCTGCCTCGCGCACCACCATACCGGGCGTGCCGGGGTAGACTTCCTCGCCGGCGTTCGAGGCGACGGGGTTCGCAACGCGAAAGTGGTCCGCGAGTTCTGCCGCCGTCAGGCGGAGCGTGTAGAGGTTGCACATTTAGGCAACCTATCTCGCTAGCGCCTGGGCGCAACATCTGACCGCTCGCACACGTCCATTCAGTCGATGTAAGCGGTTCGAGCGCATACTCGCTCGCCTCAATCCAAATTCACGGTACCGAGGCTTACCGTGGCGAAGATCGCATCACGAACCCGGCCGACACAACAGGAACGGGTTTAGAGGGCGCGGCGTTATTGCGGGCTGTTTAAGCCGCTTGATGGAGGTAGGCTGGATCAAAATCTCCGATCGCTTTTAGCTTTTGCCAGTCCGCGATGCAGTAGCTTCGCCCTGTACGCGTGAAAGCGCCCTGTTCAGTCAACTCCCGCAACATTCGGTTGACATGAACCGGCGTCAGGCCAGTGGCATCACCGATCTGCTCTTGGCTAAACGGTAGGTCCACAGCTTCGACGGGCGCGATCCCGTGCGCTTCGCGGCGCTGCACAAACTCGCACAGCATGTGCGCAATACGGGTCTTCGCGTCTCGTGTTCCAAGGTTCAGGACCCACTCTCGGAAGATCGAGGCATCTATCAGGCCGTCCTTCGCGAAGGCAGCCGCGACACGCGGGAAAGCAAAAGTAAGTCGCTCGAGTGCCGCGACGGGTACCCAGGCGACTTCTGCGGACGTTATGGTCTGAAGGTTGTGATCCGCTCGCGGAAGCAATGCGTGCTGCAGATCCAGCATGTCGCCGGGCATGTGGAAGGACACAATCTGGCGCTGGCCCGCCCGGTTCATCTTGTGCCGAGCGGCGTAGCCTCGAACTAGAAGGCAGCAGCGGTCGACGGTGTTGCCTTCCTTCACGAGGTATTGGTTGGCGTCAATTTTCTCGGCCGTGAACGGCGATTCGCCCAATGCGGCCAGCTCTTCACCATTCAAGTTCATCAAGCGGGTGAGCTTGCGAAACCATACTGCGGTGATGCTGGAAGTTGACATATTACCCTATGAGTAAACCTGGAACGGCATCGAAACGTATGGAACCTGCCCTCCGTTCCCAAGCGCGCAGCAGTGAAAAACTAAGTTGCTTTAGAACTCTCGACCAACGCACAAGTCGCCGTTGAGCCTAGCGGACAGCGGTCATGAGCGCGGGCGGTCAGAGTGCGCGCGGAACGAACGTGCATCGCCATTCGCTTATAGTAATCATCGGCCAGCCAGCCTGAGCGCCAATGCCTGAGAGACAAACGCGCTCCCGCTCATGGTGGGAACGGCTTGTGGATAGACAATCGACGAAGGCAGACGATGCTGTCAACCTCGAAAAGTTAATCACCGAGGTGCGAGCAAGGCTTGTTCGGACGGAAGATTTGGTCTTGCAATCGCAGAAGAGAATTCGGCGCTCGAGACGGATCATTGCCGATGGACATCCTGAGCGGCGTAAAGACAGTTAAATCCGTCGGCGCTAAGCGGCTACGACACGTCTGATCCTTTGCCCCGGAGCGTTCCGATTAGATCAGCTGTATCTGGTTGCTCGCCAGCGGCTCGATGTGGATAGCATTTAGCTGAGCCAGCAAGTCGTCGAACATGCCGTCGTTCTCTACTGGGATAGCCCGGTTGAAGGCCAAGCCGAGCCGGTCAAGGTCCTGCTGTGTAAGAAGCCCTACGGCTACTATTCTGGCGTCATTCATGTTCTCTCCCGTCGGAGAGACAGAACAATTCTGTATGCCCTTCGTGCCAAAGGTTCGGTCGCGAGCGACGCGATAATGCCACCGTTCACCGTGCAGCTGTAAGCATCGCCTTTAGCTGCTTCCGGATTGACGACCCCGCGAGGTGTGCGTCAACGGACGTGAACCCTTCTTTGCTGAGCTTGCTACGAACCTCCGATATGGTTCGGCACGTTCCGTCCTGCGCGAGCTGGAATGCCCGGGCGATGATTCCCTCGTCTGCCATTCCGCCCTGTAGCAGCAGCTAAGAGGCTCGTTCCAAGTTTCTTCTCGCGCCCGCCGTGAGCAGATCGTGATCGGGCTCAGATCGGATCTCGAAAGCAGCGGTCTCACCCCTTCAGCGCCTGCCCCTGACGGATCCTCCCCGGGACAGCACCAAGGGTACTGCTCTGCCGCTGCGCGTGCATCCGGTTCGCTTCCTGGAGGATCTGGTGCGCCAACCCGCGCTGCGCCGGCGATCGAGCATCACTCGTATGCTTCTATAGGCTGATAGGAAATCCAATCCGGTCGGGCCACCTTCGCAGAACCTGCTGCTCGACACCAGCCGCGGTAACGCTCGTCAGTTCCGCGAACCCGCCGACGGCATAATGTCCGTCCTCGTAGGGCAACGCCCGTTCTGCCTCGAGAAGCGTCAACCCATCCAACAGGACATCAAAGCTCATGGGATCTGCATAGGCGGGCAACCGGCCGAACGCTTCGACCTGAAGGTCCGGGGGAAGGGCCATGTATTGCGAAAGCCGAACCAAGGTGCACGGCTTGTACCATGAACCGAAGATCTCGCTTCCGCTATGAATGGCCCATAGCTGGCCTTCTCCGGACTTCTCGCACCACAATGCGATGAGCAGCCGCAGAGGCGGCGGTGGCACGTTGTCGCGGGTGCCGATGGCGACGTTCGCGGACGCGAACTGCTCGACGATCGTAGGGAGTGGGGCAAAGATGTCAGCTTGCGTCGGGCCGGCTGCGATGATGGCAGCCTCTAATTCATCGATGTCGTTGACGTAGCCTGACCAGCCGATCGCCATGCGCTGACGCTCAAAACTGAGCACCTTGGTCCCGATTGCGCAGACATGATGTTGAGCGTCGAAGCTCGCGCCATCTGTGAAAAGGTAAGCGCCCCCAGGCTGCACTAGCCCGCTGAGCGCCGTCATGCGGCAGCCCAGACAGCGCAGGTGCGCGCCTCGCCATAGCCGGACTGGCGCGGGACGATCGGCGCCTTGATGGCTGCCTCAGTTCCCTGCGGCTTGGGCGTGCTCGTCAGTAGCGAGGAGACCAAGGTGGCAGTGCCGGCGAGGATGAGCGATGTTCCTACTGGCGCGAAAGGAGTGAACTCCAGGCCGATGCCGATGCCGACTTCAAGGATACTTGCGAGAGTTTTGCTCAAGTTCCTAGCCCTTCATCTGCTGATAGCGTGATACAGCCTTGGGGTGCCGAGGCTCAGGCGGTGCGCTGGGAGGGCGGTGTCGCCCGAGCCACGACGCGACGGCGGTGACGAGGCGCCGACGAGCTGGAGAATTGTTGCGATCGGCCACGCTGCTGCGTGACGGGTCGACGGTGGGAAGTGGGTGTCGATCAAAGGTGCCTGCCGCCCGCAGGTCAATGCGGGAACGGGACCAGGCTATTGATCGACAGAAGATAGATTACGGCGGGCGTCCCCGGCGGCGGATAGCCAGTTGACGACACCTTCGAGGTTCGGCCAGAGCGGTCTTGCTGGATGGGGATCTAGCAAGGGGGAGAATATATGAAACGAGTTAGCGCGCTTGCATTAGTCGCTTTGGCGATGCTGACGGCCGAGAAGTCTGCGCCGCATGACACGGGGCTAAATATCCCCTCGGCTCAATCGCAGGAAATTCTCGTTTCCTGCATCGAGAAGAAGATGAGCGGGAACATCGTCAGCGAAAAGCCCATTAAGGATGGCGGCTTATCGATTCAGTCGATCAAGTACCCGAATTCTCCGTTCTTCGGGCATCCGACCATGTACTTCGACATCACCGAGGCTGACGGCAACCGTCAAATCGGCATCCACTATCGCCACCCCATGTCGAAGGGAGCTGCGGCGAAGTGGACCCGTATCGTCGGTCGGAAATGCTTCCCTTACGAGTTGGAAGCGGCCGGCGGCGGTAAGCTGCCTGCTGGCGACGATTGAACGGTTGAAGGTGTGGCCCCAGGCGTTGCAGGCGTGGCTGGGTTCGCCGGCGCTAACATCGCGCGCGGGTGGTTGCCGATCGCTGCCTCGGTGAACGCCGGCGGCTTGTTCTTGCCCTGCTCGGTCATCCGGAACGTGAACGGATAATCCGCACCGTTGAAGTGCATGGTGATGCTGACGTCATAAGGCAGCTTCATGCCCGATGGCTTCTCGATCACCACCTCGCCACCGTAGCTATTGTCGGGGTCAACGGTGGTCGTTTGCAAAATGTCCGTCGCTAGCGTGCCGAGGGTATACTCAAGACGGTTTTGGATCCCAACAATACCTGCCGTTCCAGCCGCTACCGCTGCGCTGGCGCCTAGGACGCCGATCGTGTTGTCGCGGTAACTTGATGACCAGAAATACGTGCCTCGGGGCGTGCGGACGTTGCCGTAGTAGTGACTCGTGGTGTTCGCAGTGGATGCCGCAGCCGCTGCAACGCCGGAGAGCATCGCGAGCCCGATCGCTGACCAGGTCGCACGGCTCTTCGCCCGCTTCTGCAATTCCTCGCGGCTCAGCACCGGGATGGGGCGGCCAGCGATCGAAGCGGTGACGTTCTCGATGCCGACGTTCACCGAGTTGTTTCCCTTGTTGTAGACCGCCACCCCGAACGTCGCGTGATTGTGATCGAGCGGAAGCGGCGTGACGGTGACGGACCCGGTAGGTGTTTCGATGTTCAGGGTAGGAATGCCGGTCCGGTACCGGATGGTCTCCGTGCCCGACTGCACCGGGTACAGGATCAGATCAGCAGCAACAGCTTGCCCGGCCATCGACATACCTACCGCAAGCGCGATCATTTTCTTCATGCCATCCCCTCGATCTGCTGGTCCCCACCAGCTGCGATCTCTCATCATTTTCGAGACCAGAGAGTCAATCACGGAATTGCCACGCCGGCATGGTGATCTCTCCGCAATAAGGCCGCCGCAGTCGCCGGACCGGCATGAAGGCAAGGGCGGGATCAACTGATCGCATCTCCGCCATTGACCCGAACTTTGCGCCCGGCTTGCACCCCATGACTGATCGGAAACCGCGGGCGGCGTGTAGCTTGCGTACATAGCCGCGCCGCATCTCGATTAACAGCTGCTCGCCTGCTTCGCGCATCCACCGCTTCACTACGGTCTGCCCGGTGTCGTAGTGGTCCTCGATCGCATCCCAGCCGAGGCGCACGAACATGTCGGGGAAGTCCGGCGGCATCGGGCGACGTGGACCGGGGAGGCGCTGCATGGCGCCTGTGCATCGCGGTATTCGGGCAGGCGATTACGGCGTGTCGGACGGTGCGAAGATTACCGGAATGTCTGAAGGTGGTGGAGTGCAGAACGACCGCTTTCAATTCAAATTGGCAGATCGAGTTAGAGCGAATCCCGAGCGCTTGCCGTGGATTAGTGGTTCGCCCGTCTCTTTCAGTTTTTCAGTCGAACTATGAGGCCGCCAATAGAGCTGCCGGGCGCCCCGCTGGCGGAGAACACCAAGCCCAATTCGTTTCCTGTTGAACCGTAGAAGGAGCCGGTGACACTGCCGAACAACGTCATCCCGCCTGCGCCGATAACTTCGAGATCACGCGAAACGATAACGCCCCCGATAATATCGGCCACCACATTGATCTGAATAGGAACGCCTGTACTGCCTGAATCCTTGAACTGCGAGATGTGGATAATGCCATGAATTTGACCGCTCGTCTTCGCCCCGTCGACGTAGATCGTCGCATCTCCAATGAACGGGATCTTCTCTTTGGCCGGTGTGAACGCGGTTCCGTAAACTTCGCCGTCGTATTCCATATTGTTTGTTTGGGGCAAAGCGTTGGCTGGTGAAGAGCTACCAAAGATTTGGATGCCTAGTCGGTCGGAAAATACAGCTTCGAGCAAGCGGGCGTGAGCCGGAAGGCTGCTGGCAGGTGGATTCGGTAGAGGACTAGCCACAGCTTGGGTTTGAACGAGATGAAGCTCGGCAGCTGCGCTCCCGCTGGCCCCGTTGTTCCAACCAAAGAGCGGAACAGATCGAGCTGGCTGGTTTGGTCCGGGCGCGTAGAAGTTATACGTCGCGGCTCCCGTGCTGCTCGCCGCCTGAAACAGGCCTGAGTAACTGGAACCTACCTGATTTCGATTGATGCCGAATGTCTCATTTCCGCTTAATCGGAGGTCCTCAAGCGATGTGGCGGCTGGAGCATCTGGGTCGGAAACGACAACCGAGCCCGCCTCGGCGCCGGCTGCCGCTGGGTAAACCGTAGCCGCGCCGGTCGAATTAAGAAGAGCGGCAACGGAAATCGATGAGAAGGTTAGTGAAACTGGAGTCACGGGTGTCGCGGTCGACGTCGGCGCCGGCACTGGCGTGGGAGATGCCGTAGGTGTCGCGGCGGGTACGACGGGGACGTTTGACCCTCCCGCCTGATCCTCACCGCAGGAGGTAGTGAGCATCGCCACTAAGAGCGTCCAACACAGCTTCTTGTTCATATTCAAAGCCCATCTGGCGAAAATCACGCGGCGCGTCAGAAGCCGCGCGGCAACTCACATCCTTAATAGGAAATTTTCGGCTTCTTGGACGAAGTGTGCGTGCTCGGCGGCCGAGGATAAGTTTGAGCGGAGCGGCCGTGAATGGGCGGCTGCCGTCGGACTGCTTTTCTCCCCGATAATCGCCGGTTGGTTTATGGAAGGACCGCCTCGACCAGGCGCGTCGGAACGGCTAGATGTGGTGGAGGCTGTGTGAGAACGGTGACGGGGCGTCGCTGATTGCGACGCGCGCGAATGCAGGGTTCAGGCCTGCATCGCTGCAATCAGCCCCGGCACACCGACCAGAGCGATGGCGCGCTTGATGTTGTAGGCGAGGATGTGGAGGCTCATCTCGGTTCCGACGTTTCTCAGCGTTCGCGTCTTGAAGTGGCTTCGTCCCATCCAGTCCTTTAGAGTGCCAAAGACGTGCTCGACCGTGCGTCGCCTGACCCGCATTGCACCTGGCATCCGGTCGAGCCGGGCCTGCATCGCTTCGATCACCTCTTCATGTTCCCACCGCTTGATGCGGCGTTCGATGCTGGTGGTGCAGTTCGCCTTCACGCCGCAGCGATAGCGACAGGCCGGCGTGGCATAGGCGTGCAGCGTCATGCCATGCTCGATGGTGGAGAAGCGCCGCGTCATCGTCTCGCCGGCCGGGCATCGATATGTGTCGTTCTTAGGCACATAGACGAAGTCCTGCTTGCCCCAGCGGTCATCGGCCTTGGCTCCGGAGGTGAGCGGCTTCGGGCAGATCGGCGTGATGCCAGCCGCTTGGCAGGCGAGGATCTCGGGGCCCGAGAAGTAGCCGCGATCGGCCAGCACGGTTAGCGCATCCGCGCCCGTCGCCGCGCGGGCTTGCTCGCCCATCTTCGCTAAAGACGTACGGTCGTGGCCGAGATTGATGACCTCGTGTGCGACAATGATGTGGCTGTCGGTATCGACCGCCGCCTGGAGGTTGTAGCCGACCTGCCCAGTACCAGTTCCGGCCGACGCCATCGCGCGCGCGTCCGGATCGGTAAGCGAGATCTGCCGGTCCGGCGATGCGGCGACCATCTGCTCCATCGCTTCGAGTTCACGCATCTGCCGCCGCAGCTCGTCGAGCCTTGTCGTCAGCCGTGTCGTGCGAAGCTCGGCGGCTTCACCGTCCTGGCGGTCGGCGGTGTCGAGCATGCCCAGATAGCGCTGGATGCTGGCGTCCACCTGCTCCATCCGGCGTCGGATCGTCACCGGCGTGAAGTTCTTGTCGCGGGCGTTGACCGCGCGCATGCGGCTGCCATCGACCGCCACTGTGCCGCCCGCAATGAGCCCGAGGTTGCGACAGAGCAGGACGAACCGGCGGCACGCCGCCTGGATCGCTGCGCCATGATCGCGACGAAAGTCGGCGATGGTCTTGAAGTCGGGCGCGAGCTTGCCCGTCAGCCACATCAGCTCCACGTTGCGGCCCGCTTCGCGCTCCAGCCGCCGGCTCGACTGCACTTGGTTCAGATAGCCGTAGATATAGAGCTTGAGCAGCATCGCCGGATGGTAGCCGGGCCGCCCGGTCGCCGCTGCATCCGCGAAGCCCAACGCCGCCAGATCCAGTTCGTCGACGAAGACATCCACGATCCGCACCGGCTGTCTTCGGCCACATAATCGTCCACGCAATCAGGCAGAAAAAGCTGCTGCCGACGATCGCACCCCGCTATGAAACGCCCCATCACCGGCCTCCCAAATCAGACCTTGATCATAGCACGTCAGCACGTTTTCACACAGCCTCGGTGGTTAGCTGCCCTTCAGCGCGGAGGGCATATCCATCGACAAAAACCCGATGAAACGCACATCGGTCCCTCTTAAGCGCTCGGTGAGGCAAGCTGCCTTTTGAGCCCGTTCAATCTGATTTGAGCTTACTCCCTTAAACGTAACCCCGCGTTCTCTGCCTTCGATCAAATAGGCGTCGGGAGCAGCGCAATCCTTCTTGAACCGTTCGAAGTCGGCCCCTGTAACGTGGCGAACCACCTTCGCGCCTGCGCACCCGCTTAAAAGGGCAAGCACAATCGGGAACGTTGCGGTTTTCATTCACCCACCCTAGCCCACTTCTGAATGGCGGCAATTGCGCGATCCGATCGGCGCGGGAGCGTCGGAACGGCTTGAGGTGGTGGTTAGGCGATCGTCCGCTTTTGGTAGTCGGATGGCCTGTGTTGCCGCTACTGTCGCTCGCACTCCAACTTGGCTGGTTTAGCAATGGCTGCGCGTATAATCCTGCTGAACGGCACATCCAGCGCTGGCAAGTCGACGTTGGCCAGAGCGCTTCGTCCGCTGCTG
>Ga0265798_10012912_pt1 | contig 10040 bp, 6 predicted proteins | sample P3T30metagenome_FD_192430 | JGI IMG/M metagenome (GOLD analysis project Ga0265798, IMG submission 192430) | Plant litter microbial communities from East Loma Ridge, Irvine, California - P3 T30 | ecosystem: Environmental > Terrestrial > Plant litter > Unclassified | place: USA: California...
AAAACGCGAAACTATTCAGCCTCCCCTAATCACGAAATCTAGTTCTATTATTGTGTTCTGTCTTATCAGCTCAACATAGGTAAGTGGCTGCTCGGAGACTATCGCTATAGTACACCTACTGTTGCTGTTGCTGACCTACTCAGTCTCCTATCTCCACATATGCATCTAGTGACCTTGAAATGCCATGATGTGCTGTATGCTCTTTATCCGTGTGTCGAATTCGATACTCAGTTATACCTGGGCATGTCAAGTTCCCACGTGGGGCAGGCTATATGCGCATGCAATATCACTGACTTGGAACAGGATCTTCGTTTCCCGAGAATATCAACACCATGTTATACCCTCTATGAAGCACTCCAAACTCAATGATACAATTCAAACAAGGCTCTCACCCTCATCGAGTCAGTGAGGCACATCGCTTTCATCCTGACCACCTGTGCTTATGTACTTTGGAAACGATGCATCACCCGCACTCTCAGATCAAACTGCTGCAAAGACCGCTGGTACCATCGCCAGTCCAGCTCATAGATAGAAGCGCATTCCCTCAGCTTTCCTTTCTCGTCCTGCTGTGCTCGCCTCGAACCACTGCCACACCGGGCAGACGATGGATGGATGTCGCGTAGAAACACTTACATCTGTGTTTGGGGGGCTGAATCGAGAAAAGCAGGACGTTACCCAGCACCATACGCATCGCGGTAGCTACCTAGGTATGGCGTCAAAACCTAAATGTCTACAGCAAGAGCGATATCAAATGAGGGCGTCTTTCCGACGCACGGCTACGATATTCTCAGCCTTGAAAAGTATTCAGGGCCTGCGCTCAGAGGCGTGAACGGTGAGATGTTGGTAGGCCCTAGGTAGGCGCATATGAGGTGAAACAGCACTGCCGTGTGCCCGAATCCAAGCTTCGAACGAGGCTCGACCATCGTTTTGGCTACCCCACTTGGAGCGCGTCCAGTGGGAAGTATTGGGTGGTCCTGACCATGTGCAGGGGAGCCTGCGACAAGCGAACATCTTCCGACGCTGGCGGCGCGTACGAAATTATCGAAGTATTTCAAGGCATGCAAGTAAAATCACTTGGGTCAAGGGTCAAATGCATGTCCTGTCACTCTTCAATGCCATTCGAGAGATTGCGGGATGGCCTTGGTACTACAGAATGATGGCCTTGATCTCTCGCCGCTCAGCATGTCAGAGTACGAGTGGGCCATCTGTTATTTGGGCGTTTATCGTAGTCTCAAATCCTCGAAGGCGCCTCTATGATCCACACGCGGAACCCCAATCTTCCAAAAAGAGGTTATCATCATCTCAACTTATCAGCATAAGCAATGCGGCTGCGGCGCCCTACGCCCGGCACGGCAGCGAGTCATGGTCCAAACGGTTAGGACTCCCTTGCAAAATCCCTACGCGAGAAAGCTCGCTTGCTGATCACCACGGGCGGGGAAACGGGATTGGACGTGATGGAAAGTCTTTTTGTACCTTTCGTGTATGTAGAAACATTAAAGAAAGTTCGCATGTTGAGTGGCTTGGGTCGCATCTGAACTGCAAAACCTTGGTTAATGTCGGTGGCCCTTCTGAGATTACTCGACACACTTGAAACAGCTGCACACTTACTAAGCAATTGCACAGTTGAAAGTCGTTTGTCGTCGAAAGGGGCATCATTTGGACGGTCAAACTTGGCACCGCGGACTTCACGGCTGGGTGCTACTCAAGTATGCCTGTCAAAAGAGCTTGCTGTGGAGGATTTGTATCAAGCCACCTTACTACGGCAATGGCTAGGCCTCGCTTCGAGGCACGAACAACATGTAAGCTAGTACAAGTATTGCCCTTCGAGTTCAAACTCAAATCTTGGGTCTCAGCAAGTTACGTGCCACAGCAATAGCAAACGACACTGAACGATATTATGTACCCATAAAGTCGATAGTGCCCACTCGTAAGTCCAGCAACATCGCAGCAGCGGATGTATACAGTGTTAGAACTATCAATCACTGGAACGAAACGGTCAGATACTGATATGCAAATTTCACATTCCTCTATCCTGATTCAAAAACATGTTGGCCATCTTAAAAGTGCGCAAAGATCCTCTTCGTATGGCTATGACGGAGCCGAAGCCCGGACTCTGACCAGAACTTCGTTTATTACCGTCGTCTTATATAATAGCCTGGCCAGCTGTATGGGAGGTTGGGGCGATATTCGGGTGAACCATCGATCATGGGGCTACTACAGGCATGGCCTGTATACCGAGCACCTAGACGATGTAGCCAAACCTGACTAGAAAACTCTGCTGTGCCGCATAAATCAGGCCTTCAAGTGCTCGGCAGAAATTACTTGAAACGTACTGACGTTTGCATACGCTGTACGGAGTAGCGACCACTGCTTTGGAAAATGCTGTGCCTCTTACACGACCGCTCCACGGAGAATAACGCAGTAGAACCCGAGTAAACATTTGTAATGTATGCACGTGCGTTGCTTGATATGTACGGGTCGACAGTCTCCGCAACTGTGGTGACACGTCGCTTGTCCGTCATCTGTAGCACAGCATATGTCAAATTGTCTTGTTCATGCAGGCTTCGCGCTAGTGTATTGATCAGCCAAGCGCTCGAATTGGCCCCCTTCCCAGGAAGGCGCGCACTCCACTTCCCGCAAACTCTTGCTGCATCCCCTCGTTCGGAGTCGATTGGCTGGGGGAAAGCTGTCTCTCCCGCCCCACCTCCTCACCCCCATAACTTTCATCGTCATACACTACCGTGTCATTCGCTGCAACGATGTGTCTCCGGTAAAGCTCTTCATTTGAGTCCACTACCCCGGCTTTCGCGCCACGCTGGTCCAGCCCAGAGTGGGGCTTTTGGATCCCGCTGAGCGAGAAGAGCTGCTCAGTGCTGCCCGAGCCATACGATTTATTTTGTGCGGGGACTGAAAGATAAGACGCTGTGCCATTCTGCCAGTTGTTCACGGTCGATCCAAGGAATGATGGATGCTCTGGTGTTGAGGAGAGACGACCGTAATCGAAAGTCTTCCAATCGTTGGGGAAAGCGAGGTCGCCAAGTTGCTGCACGTATTTCCCACGGCCCAGCTCCCCGCTTATCGTCAGGTTGCCACCGGCCAGGACGTTGTAAGACGAGATGACCCAAAGCGGGTACTCGAAGGTTCTGTCATATCCCGAGAAAGACGCAGAGACACCCGCTGTCGTCTGCTGCATGATTTGATCGTTGCCTTTGTTGCTGAGACTACCGGCGTTGGAGAATGTCAGATTCTGCTTCCAGAATACGACCTCAGGACCTGTCGAGGTATGTATGACAGATTCAATGTACAGATAACGTGACACTTGAACGGAGTAGTCCAAAATATCTACCGTGCCGTTGGTGCTCACATGTGAGTGCGAGTGCAACCTGAGACTGGGCTCTGGCGCGTGGACTGTTGGTGTAGAACCTGCTGTAATGCTCGTTTCCGCATCCAACCATACGAAAATTTTTCCTGTGACGACCCAATTCAATTCGATAGCGTCAGTGAGTTCTCCATTGCCGTTTCCGTCGTCATTAACGCCAACAACACGGATTTCGAATGTGTGCTGCTTGCCGTCGCTGAGAAGAGGAATGAAGGGCGAAATGTCGATCTCCTCCTCCCGCAGATCGAATGCATCTATACCGACGACCGGGCGCCAAAATCCGGGCACGATTCCACCGGTGAAGATGACGGGAAACGGCCATGCGACACCAGCCAGGAGGCCGTCAACCACAATCTGAAGTTCTCTGAATGGTGAGTGTCCATACAGCGTGGTTTCATTGCCAAAGACATGGGTGTCGGATGTGAGCACGTTGCTCCACCAGAACTCCTCGGCCGCTTGACCGCATGCAGAGATGGAAAAAACAGCCTTCCGGATGTTTCGTGGTAGCGTGAGACTGTTAACGGCCTTCGTTTCCGGTACGACAAAAGCGCTTGACTGGTTCGCGGTCGATCGTTGAGAGGAAACAGGTACTACTAGATCTGCAGGATCGATGGCATCATCTGACTTGAAGAAGTTGGCGGTCAAAGTCGTGTCCCAGACGCCGGTGTATGTGTCGTCGACCAGGTTCCCAAGATCGAAAATAATCTTCTGTGGTTTGTTGAAGACGGCCAAATACGCAGACATATCTTTGGCATAGCTCCAAATAATCCCACTTCGTGTAGGTTCGGCAGTGGAGGTACGGAAGACCTCGATGTCGCCGAGATATACCACCGCCAGTCTGTCAAACTGGCGGCCCTTCGAGGTGACCGTAAGGTTGAACACGATCTGGTTGAAATCGCATTCGGGTGGACGATACTCGCCTAGCATCGTATTAGCATCATTCGTGGAGACTTGTCTTCGAATTTGAACCAGCTGACACAGCAGACACGTGCTACTTACCTACAAAAGGTTCGCCATACGACTGTGCGAAGGTGTGAATCATCAGTGTTTGCTGACAGCCTCCAGTAGGGCTGAAAACCGGCGCTGCGACTTGGAGACAGTCAAGCAAGGAGGAATCATCCGCCGAACGACTCGTCAAGGACGAAAATTGTGCCACTGAGCTTGCGGAAGAAGATGGCATCGTGATTAGGATTACAAGGAGAGAGCTGAAAAGTAGACGTATGCTGCAGAGGACTGGTCCACTGGCCTTCAGATGTTTCAACACCCGTTTCTTCTTTTCGAAGAGGCCAACAGGCCCCGCGCTAATTGCGTGCTCTTGAGTATACATTATGTTCCTATACTCCAGGAAAGTTCGAAGGAAAAGGCCGAAGGTGGTAAAACGCCTGAAGACTGCCGTCTAAGGTATCGCGCGAGAATATCCGAGCTCCGAGGACTACCGAACGCCAATAAGAGCTACCGTTGTGCTACAAGCTTGCTTTAAGCCGAGGATTAGTATCTTGCCAATGGTCTCGATGCTGAGTTGAACTAACCTTGTGAAGAAAAATGACAGTTGTGATGCACTTGTTGGCCGTCGCTATTGCGCCCCTCCTTTATGGTTATCCCAAAACCGTTTCGTAGCACTTCTGACAATCTCGCTGTCTCCGTACCGAGTCCGATAGTAGTTGAGAAGAGCAAATTCGTCCGACGGTAGTATGTAAGATGATGGCTGAGCATTCAGTTTTACCCAGACGTTTTCGAGTTTACGTTCCAGAAATTGTGACAGGCTTTGATCGATTCCTCCTTCGCTATTCTGGGCTGTGTGTACAGCTTGACCGAGAGAAAGGTAGCCGTGGCCAGCTACAAATTCAGTGTTACCACCCATACCGACGAATTTATGAGGAGTTGAACAGGACAACGGTAGTCAGGAGTCGGGAGCAGCGAGTGTTTATGAAGATGGAAAGACGTGAATGTGGGAAGATGGCGTAAAACGTGGGTGCCGGGCGTGTGAAGGTATTGAAAAGACGTTGTCCTTGAGAAAGAGGCAACGTGGGGGGGAAGGTATAAGTACCAAGGTGTAATAATAGAAAGAGATAATACCCACATGGAGAGACAGGCTGATCCCGAGCAGAGACTCATGCAGCCGTGAGAGCTTAATCAAAGCCTCAAACAGTTGGCTCCGGGAGCGTACCGTTTTGGGCGCTGTCAAATTGTGAAGCGAAGGATGAATGTAACACCAAAACGCGGAATATCCTGACGAACGGCACGGAAGTTCTGCAAGGATAAGGGATTGACAGCAGAGTTCAGCCGTGCCACCAAGTGCGGTGCACGACGCTATTCCAGTGTGAAATAGATGCCTGTCCGTGACTCTGCAACTTTAGGGTGCTGAGGATCTACTCGTGACCGCGAACCAATGAAGCATAAAGCTGGTGGTTGTATGGGGGCAATATAAGTCCAGGTAGATGAATAATGTCCTCCGTCACTCGTCAGCTCGATGCCGGTAGCTCGAAGTTTAAGACTGGTGCGGTAACAGGGTTGCTGGAACGCCGAAAACTTTGTTTGCCCTCTGCAAACCTTCGCAAGGCCCCGCAGCCTGACCAAGCCGTGTCAGGGAATACTTTCACTCACGCGAGCGGTGAAGAGGAGAGCGTCAGTAGCCAAGAAGTTAGAAATCGGGGGGCGACCAGAGTAGAGCGCGAACAGATGCCGTGTGTCGCGATGATGATGATGATGATGATGATGACGAGATTGGGATGGCTTGTTCGGCAGTGGAGGACGTGGGCCAGGATTTGCAGCACGCACTTACCTTACCAGGAACCTCAAAGTCGAGCAGAAATACAGTCACTCGAGTCGAGGCGCCCGAATAACGCTGTGAAGCCGACATGGAACCGTCAGAGCGAAATAGGCTAATGCGAGACGTTGGGAGTTGTTAGAGGCCGGCTGGGTCCACTGAAAGTCGACGGTCATGTGCATCACGCGTGGATGCAGTGTTGCCCATGTCCCATTACCACTGGCCTTGCGCGACACCACACTGCACGCGCAGTAACACATGCCGGTGCATGCCAGGTAGGAACATGAGAAAATCTCTAGTGGTGTGTCGACCGGACGAGCAAATGTTACGGAAGTATGCCGCCGCGCCGCCAACAGTACCGACAGACAGGTCCGCATACAAAGTACGAACATGCTGGACCCGCAGTTTAACCCATTATTCCGAGGAGGATGGACGGCGCAAGTGGTAAAGAGCGTTAAGCAGCGCCAATTAATGATGCAGTAGACTCTATACTCCAATACCTTGCATATCAACAATCACGTGGCGCTTCAGAGTACGTCGGGCAGATGAGACCTGGCTTTGGATTGCATACATTTGCAGGCATATCTTTGTAATGGGTTGCGATTGTCTCAAGACAAAAGTGATGTTCCACAAGCGAGAGCAGCAAGGACAAGCGTACACTGCATGCATGCTGTCCACGTTTCGCGAGGATCTCCCCATTCGATTCCGCCTAGGTTATACCCTGTATCCAATGGCTGCTGCTTAGAGAACTTCCTCAGGGAAGCTTCTCTTTCCGCACTGTCGATGCTCACTGACATGAGACGGGCCGCCTCGCTCAACGGCATCGTCAGGACGTGTTGTCGAGCGGCCGAAGGGCGCAAGGCCCAGGATACTCATCCCGAGCTCTAACTCCTGCACACTTGACTGTACTCAGTGCTTTCGCAATGGCATCAGCCATGGTGATGTGCTGCTAGCATTGCGCGAGTCAGTCGAACCTGTTGCACCCACACAGCCGACTCGTTGCTTGATTGAAGTACAAGAACCGCGTACGAGGCGAGGAGACCATGAAAATTTCATAGCAGACTTAATGGGAGGATTTGGCGACGTTGCGGAATTGCAAGCTGTTCCTGTTCCTGAATTTGCACCAACATAAGAACTAGCGTGTGTCGGCGGTTCCTTCCTCCGCGCTCCGAAGACCCTGCAGCTGACGAAATAGTGCACGCCTTGATGAAACCACACTGCAACATTTGAACACTCTCAAGGTCTGGTACGAGCCACGTGATTAGCAATTCACTCGCCGAACACAGCACATACGATGAAGACACGGATTGCTCGGCTGTGGTCTGCCCTTCCGCCTTCCGGAGGCGCTGCGCAGAGTTCCGGCGCAAACCGAGCAGCGCCGCTGCTACGTAATTTCTTCACGACAACACAGGCTGCTGTCAGGTCGAAGCCCGCACACAATGCCGCATATGGAAACAGCCTCCTGTGCTGGAGACAACAGCAATCTGCCCTCGCTCGACGCCTCCGGTCCTTGCGCTCCAAGAGCGACAAGGCGTCCAATCAACAACCTAATCCAACACCACACCTTGGCAGCCCAGAGCCTGCGCCTTCACTTTCGCAGCGACTGAAGAAACTCTCGAGAGAGTATGGCTGGACGGCGGTCGGTGTCTACTTCGGCCTCTCGCTGCTAGATTTTCCATTCTGCTTCTTAGCGGTGCGTCTGCTTGGCACAGATAGGATAGGCCGGTACGAAGATGCCATCAAGGATGCCTTTTGGACTGTGGCTCGATTGGCCTTTCCGGACGCTGGCACAAAATCTTCGGAGAGTTCTGTCGGTGACGATCTTGCACAAGCAACAGCGAGGGAGGGAAATGTTGGTGCCGCCGAGATGACTGCTGCTCGAAGCGGAGCAGATGCTTGTGAGATGCCAATCAGCCCAACGTGTAACGACTTCAGCTGACTTTGAATACAGCAATCTGGACCCAGCTTGGGTTGGCCTATATTGTTCACAAATCTTTCATCTTCGTCCGAGTTCCACTTACTGCAGCCGTCCTACCAAAGGTCGTCAAAACCCTGCGTAAGTGGGGTTACGATATAGGCAAGAGAAAGCCAAAGTCGACCTAGTACATGCTTTCGAAGCGACGGAATCCCATCAACCCTTACTGTGCTTCTGAGCGACTCCCTCCTGCTTTCGGACCCACTACTAGCGAGACAGAGGACCCCACCTGGCTTGACACGTGTCATGAATATGTAACACTACTCACTTGTAAGAATAAACCTGTACGAAACTGCGCATATTGAGGTTGTTGCATCTGAACCATTCGCCTGTTTATGCCTGGGTGATATTGCTCACTATTGCAGCAAAGGTTCCTAGAAAAATTGATCAAAGCACATTCATAAGGTAGTGGGTCTGCATCTTGTGTGCGACATCTGGCTGTCAGAGCAGACACACAGAGTTTGAGTCTTATTTGATGCTTCAGTCGAAAATAGAAGCCGAGAAGCTTTTATGCCTCTTCCTACCACGATGGGGGAAAGTAAGTATCGCGAAGCAGCACTACACCTTCCCTCTCGGCCGTTTGTCAACTGACCCAATACTTTCGCCAGTGACATGCTCGGTCTACCTCTTGGTTTTGGTCTCCCCCTCGTGTCGCTTCCGCCAAGCGCCAAATCTTAGTGTGGAAGGCCAAAGTCAGTGGCGCCTCACGCGATGCAGGTCATTCGCCTGTTCGCGCGAACCTAATCTCAACCCCCTTCGGTCCGCGTTGCGACCCAGATCCAGGGACGTCGGTACACCTAACTCAAGAGGATACCTTTATGTACATAGTTGGCCATCACACACTTCTCTGTAAGCGCACTTTTGGAGGAGGTTGATATCGGACACTTACTCATGACCATGGGCAATGCGCAAACGTTGTCGGCTTTATACTCACCCGTCTTCTGATGCTTTTATGCGAAAGTTAACGGCGCAGACTATTTATCCCTCAAATTGGTACCAGTTGCAAGTCCTTTGACCGTTATAGAAATCGAACGTCTGACTCGCCGTTCATCATGTGCGTACATGTCGCTGCTCAATGACACTTAGCTTTGACTACTCCGATGTGTGGCACAAGTTACGAAGAAGTCTGTGTAGCATGCAGGCTTTGCGGCTCACAATCTATTCGCAGCACCCATCTCGAATGCAGATACGACGGTGCTCCTCTCTAGTCAACCTCTAGGACACATTGAACGCCAACCTTATGGACTCAAAAGGATACGAAGCCCACCGTACATCGCAACGACGATCCTCCACATTCCCGCTACACATCATCCACATTCCGACATCCCCTTTCCCAAAGCCCATCCTCCCACACCCACGCCTCACAAGCCCTTCCCCCCAAAAGTCTATCCAGAGTGCCGCCCACCATCACCGCGCTTCGGCACCATATATGCAAACATGAGATCAAGCCCTCTGCGTCCCAACGAGCGCCGGTCCCAATTTCCCTCTCGTTGGGCCTCACCTTCTTCCTATTGTTGCTTTTGGGCTGTCGTGCTGGGATGAACCTGGCCGGCGGTACTGCGGCGGTTGGGTGACTCGCGCCAAATATAGGGAGACGAGCGAGGCGCTGCTGGATTGCGTGATGTGACATGTGCTTGGGCCGACGTCAGGGATCGGCGTGTTGATGGTCTCAGGTGGTGGGAAGTGTGCACTTCGGAAAGACGCTGGAGCGAGGGCATCGCAAGATTAGTACACCACGACTAGGAGACAAAATAGCAACTGCTCAATCATCTTCACCTGGTTCGAAGGAGTACGTTTGACTGTTCTACACTGGAAGCCACAACACAACCTTTCGTGTACTTTCGCAATATATGACTTTAGCCATACAATCGTATCTCGTCGCCTCAATCATCTCCTCCGTTCCTTGATCATAAAGTTCT
>Ga0265798_10012913_pt1 | contig 10040 bp, 19 predicted proteins | sample P3T30metagenome_FD_192430 | JGI IMG/M metagenome (GOLD analysis project Ga0265798, IMG submission 192430) | Plant litter microbial communities from East Loma Ridge, Irvine, California - P3 T30 | ecosystem: Environmental > Terrestrial > Plant litter > Unclassified | place: USA: California...
GCGTCTGGCTCCAACCTGTCGCCTGCTGAATTTCCCTGAGAAGGGTCGAAGAGTCTTTGTCCATGGCTCAAGTCTATACGCGAATGGATAGGAAAGCAATCCACAAATGAATAGCTTGTTGTGTGTGAGCTATACGCGCGCGTATAGTTTCAAGATGACTATCTCAACCAGGCTGGACCAGGCAATGCAAGCGGCAGGTATCGTGTCGCAGAGTGCACTTGCCCGCGCCTCAGGCGTGCCGCAGCCAACTATCAATCGCATCCTGAAGGGGAGCGGCAAAAAAGGGCCGGAAACGAACACGGTCGTCCAGTTGGCGCAGGCCTGCAACGTCACCGCTCAATGGCTGATGGATGGCACCGGGCCGATGAGCCGGGTCGCCGCCGATGACGCGCTAGAGGGTGAGGTCATCAAAGTTTCGGTCGACGACGCCGAAGGCGATTTCATCGGCGTGCGAATGGTCGCGCGTTATATCCATGCTGGCGTGGGTGGCCACGACGGCGACATTGAATTTGAAGACGACACGATGCTGAGCTTGCGGCGCGCCTGGGTGGTGGAAAAGGGTCTGCCGGCGGCCGCGCTTGTGGCAATCCGAGTGATCGGCGACAGCATGTATCCGACCCTGAGGAAGGGCAACGTCGTGATCGTGAACACTGCCGACAACGATGTGCACAAGCTGATCGACGGCGCACTGTACGCGGTGAATCATCGCGGTAAGCCATGCGTGAAGCGCTTGGAGTCGGAGTCGGGGCGCTGGTACCTGGCATCGGACAACAAGCTCCCTGAATACAGGACGCGCCCTGTCGATGAAAGCACGGAGGTGATCGGCCGCGTGGTGCGCATGGAAGCTGACTTCATCTGATGCGCATTCAGGTAGCAGAGGTGACGCCTTACGGGGCACCAACACTGGTCGCGCTCGTGCCTTCTGAGTTCACGCTAGCAGCGGCCGGTGACGGTCTGCTGATCAGGATTCAGCGGCATTATCCTACCCACCCGATCATGTTGGTATCGGTCGAGGCGAATGGCTTTCGGGCCTACGCGAAGTTTCAGACGCACATGCTGCTGGCGCTGATCCAGCTGGAGTATTTGGATTTGGTGAACCTCGACCTGGCCACGGCGCCAGCGGAGAGCAACGAACTCCCCTTCTAAGGCAACTGCAGACTGCTCGCCATATTTACGCGGTGATCAATTGAAAAGGATTTGGCAATGGCGCTCATCTGGATAGGAATGGGACTTCTGTGAAAATACTGAGCCTGCTCACCCTGCTTTTGGCCGGCGGCGCATACGAAGCCTCGGCTAAGCCTATTGATCCAATTACGATTTTTGGCTTGCCGCTGGGCGGCAAGCTGAACCCTTCATTCCGTCAATGCTCGATGAAGGAAATCGGCACGGATGTGCGTTCGCTTTGCTGGACAAGCCCGCCGTCCATGCACAAAGGATGGAGGGATGGCTCGGTTATAGTTCCGGGGGCGGAAACGCGCCCATCATGGGCCGCCAACGGAAGCTTTACGGCGACGGTCGCAAAGGACGGCACTTTGGGAGAGCTACGCGTCAAGACGTATCCGGTCGATAAATTCGAGGAAATTATGCGATCGATCGAATTGCGCTTTGGACGGCCAACTTCGGTGAGCCCATTGCCGAGCCAGAAGGCCATGCTGGCATCGTGGAACCGCACTGAAATCAAGATAGAGCTCATCTGCGCCCCGAAGATTGATTGCTATACCACCTTCACTTCTCCAGGGCGCGCGGCGGTGCTGGGCCATGAGAAGAAGTTGCAAAGCGACAAAGAATCAGCACGCCCACTTTCAATGTGAAGCACGAGCGCCCTGCGGCACAGCGGCTTCGCCTGCCGCCAAGTGGGACTCACGGCGCTACGGCACGCCTGGATGCCCCTCCCCGAGAAGTCCGGCGCCCTTAACCAGGACTACCCCACGCGCGGGCTCCCTGCAAGGCATCTAAGCAGAAGTCCGAGTTGTACCTTTTCCCACATCAACCCACCTCTCCAAACCCGCACGACATGCGCGCAGAATCTCGATCAATTCGTAAATAACTTGACGTCCCTCAGCGCGGTAACTAGAATCCAGTTACAATATAGAGATTCCCAGAGCTTCCCACATGTCTAAACATAGCAAAGCGATAACAAGGATCACGACGAGCCCGCCTCCGTCCAATATCAAGTGGGATGAGCTTAAGGGCGTACTTGAGCATCTCGGCTACAAGATGCTTAACGGCTCCGGGTCACGGCGAAAGTTTTATCACAAAGAAAAAGATCTTCTGATCATCTGCCACCAGCCTCATCCGTCGCCCGACGTTGATAAGGGCTGCATTACTGACGTAGCTGATCACCTGAAGACCAACGGCTTCCTCTAGGAGTTTGACATGGATATTATGAAATACAAAGGTTACGAAGGTACTGCGGATATAGATATGGAGCGGGGTGTTTGTCGAGGAAAGATTTTACTGATCGACGATCTTGTAACATATGAGTCCGAGTCTCCAAAGGACCTTAGAAAGCAATTTGAAGATGCAGTCGAGGACTATCTTCAAACTTGTGCAGAGTTAGGTCGTAAGGCACAATTCCCGCTTAAAGGACAGTTTAATGTACGAGTTACACCAGCTCTACATAAGGAACTCGTTCTTCGCGCTGCAAGCGAAGAAGTTTCCCTAAACGAAATTGTGTCGCGCGCATGTGATGCCTATGTTTGTCACCGCGATGTGAATCATAATCATCATCATAGCCACGACCATAACCACCGAGTTACTGTAGCGATTGAAGAGGGCCAGATTCTTTCGCGCGTTGCCTCTACCGCAACTGGCCTTAATTGGGAATCAGGGGGTATGCAGAATGTCCACTAATCGTAGGAAGACGGATTTCGATTCTATAAATGCTCCGTTATCAATGAAAGAGCTGGTCGAAGTCCTTGTTAAACATTATGGCTTAGCTGATGGTGATTATGATTTAGGGATTGAGTTCCATATTGGGACCGGGCCTGTAGGACCAAACTCTGAAGAATTAGTTCCAGGAGTTGTATTGGGCGTCAAGAGTGTTGGCTTGGCTCATGCAAAACCGAGCGCGAGTGTTGAGCCGACATCAGGACAAAAATCCCCTTCTCCCGCAAAGAAGCCTCGCGCAAAAAAAACCGAGATCGCTTAGACTCAGGTCGGAATCGAAAAGCCCGCTATGTGCGGGCTTTTTCCAGGCCTGTTACTTTCGACGATAACCCTTACCGACCGAACCCCGCACACGCGGGAATCCCCCCGCCTCACCCGCCCAGCGCGGGTATTTTTTCGCCCGAACATTCAGGCGCAACAATTTTCGCGCAATTTATTCATTCGCGTATTGATATGTCTATCCATTCGTGTATAGTCTTACTCATGGATGCATTGCTTGGGTACCAAGGAGCAGTGGCCACACAGCGCGGCTTGTGAAGTGCCCATCAACCGGTGTTTCGAAGGAGCGAGCCGCGCTGTGTGGTAGCCGGCAGGAGTCAAGCGCCTGCATCGCTTCATGAAGTACGAGGCCTGCTGGCCGCCACACCAAAAACGCCGGACGTCGGCACGAACGAAAGGATGCGGGCATGACCCAGCAATACGACACAGAGTACCTGAGCCAGGCGATCGACGAAGAAATCGAGCTGGCCCTGCTCGACAAGAACCTCAAGGGCGCCAAGCCGCGCAGCCTCTACTTCGACATCCCGGTGCACCAGAAGGTAAAGCCGGGCTCGCTGATCGGCATGTACGGCGGCCTGCACTCGGTCGACCTGCCGCGCTACCGCCGCAACCCGCGCGACGCCGGCGACCTGTGCATCCGGCGCGGCTTGAGCGTCAAGCACGACCACGACGACTTCAGCGTGTCGGCGTACGGCGGCAACAGCCGGCGCGCGGTGACCGAGTTCTACGGCGCCCACCCTGATGTAGCGGCAGCCACCATGGCAGCGATCACTCGGGCCGCCATCCAGCTGCTGATCGAGAAGCGCGACGAAGCCGCTGCCCTCAACCCTACCCGCTCGAAGCCGAGCCGCAAGCCCAGCGCCCGGGCGAAATCGAAACCGTGAGGATGACCATGCGTTACCGAGTAACCATCTGCACCGCCGCCGGCGCCGCGCCGATCACGTTCACCGCCATTGGCGATCGCAACGCGCTGCAGGACGCAGCTTACGACGACGGCGCCATGGGCGTGACGGTCATCCTGGAAGGCTGATCAGATCATGGCCCGAAACAAACGCCGCACCTGGCGCGCGCCCAGCGCCGACAGCCAGGGCATGACCCAGGCCGATCTGGACGCCATCAAGAACTACCGCGCGAACCGCGGCTCGCCGCGCTACTTCAGCGACCTGAGAGCGATTGACGATCGCGCCCCAGCCACCCAACCGGACGAATCAAAAAAATGACCTCTACCACCACCACGGAAGCACCGGCGCCGGCCGCGCTGCAGCGGCGCATCGATGACCTGGCCCTGCCCGGCCAGCCGCTCGAATGGGGCGAAGAAGGCACCCCGCTGCCCGGCGCCAGCGTTGTGCACCAGTACCGCCTGCTCAATGACCGCTTCGAGCGCTGGATGGACATTCGGACGCAGGAGCACCTGCTCGAGGTCCAGGCTGCGCCCGACCGCTTCAAAGTGCGGATCATGTTCACGGTGCCTGTCGACGACATATCCCGGGCGCCGGTTTCCTTCGTCGCCGCGGCACAGACCAGGCTCGACATCATCCATGCCGCCACCGGCGCGGCAATCGCCAACCTGCGCGCGGTTGCGCGCGAGATCGCGGAGCTGCCATGAGCGAGCACCGGCTGCGCGCCATCAAGCGCACCACTCTGGCCGTGGTCACCTACGTCGCGACGTGCGTCGTGGTGATCGTCACCGGGCTGCCGCAATGAAGCGCCGTTTCGCACAGGCGTTCGTGCTGGTCATGGCTTTCCTGATCCTGGTGGCCGAGATCCAGCTGCAGGACGACGATGCGGCCGCGCGCGCCGCCGATGCTCTCTACGGAGCGCAGCCGTGACCTTCGAAGAACTGCGCATCACCTACCAATGCCCGGAGCAGATGGCCCGCGACCTGTTCGCGCAGCTAGCCATCGCCCAGGCCCTGCACACGATGGAGCAAGCCCTGCGGGCCAGAGCAGAATCGAAGTTAGGCGCCGGCGTGGCGCCGCGGCGGACATATAGGCAGGAGGAGCAGAAGTGACCGACCACAGGATAAGCCTGGACTCTTACGAGGCGATAGCAAGGTCCGCAATATCAATCAAGTCGGGGAAACAGTCTTCGATGAAGGAATTAGTGAAATCGGAGCCGATCTCAAGTGCAGCCTGAGGGTCATAAACACCGCTGAATGACCGGGCGCTCCTGTGAATGACCTCGTTACACCCCGGGTCCTGCTGAGACAGAGCCAACGAGCAATTCCATTGCCCGCCAACCTGAACGACGGTGGTTACCACCAAGGAACAGTTACTTACTTCGAAAGTTAGGATCTTCATCATTATTCGCCGGGAAACACCTATAACTATACTCGGCGGCAATACAAACCAGTGCTATTTGGTGCTCTGAAAACAACAGGCTAAAAATTAAATTCCGTCTTTTTGTCCCCTCGTCCGACAGCGATGTCAGTGACGAGCCAAGAATCACAACCGTTATCGTGGAGCAAGCATGACCTACACCACCCCATCTGCCAGCGAGAGCGGCGAACTGAATCTCGATCGCCCGGAAGCGCTGGCCCCGTGCCCAATGCCTGACTGCGGTAGCGATCTTGTCGGCACCGGACGCTTGCCATGTGGCGTCGATACGGTGAACTGCGGGCATTGCGGACTCTCCGTCCCATCGACGGATGATGCAACGGCTACCGAGAGGTGGAACCGCCGCGCCACCCAGCCAGTAGCAGCGCCGACAGCCGGGGATTCGATGCCTCCTTTGCCGCTGACAAAAGCGCAGTACGGCCTGAACAGCACGCTGTCGTTTTCCGCGAACGATATGTGTCAGTACGCGCGCGCCGCGCTCGCCAACCGGCCAGCGCCGACAGTGTCGGCAGGGGATGCAATGGTCAATGCCTACCTTGCGGCACAGCGTGCAGAAATTCACCGGCAAGACCATAACCCGATGCAACTGCCTGATGCTCGTGCAGCGTGCCGTGCGGGATTGGTCGCCGCCCTCACGCATCAACCAGCGCAGGAGCAGGCCGAGCCTGAACTGTGGGTGCAGTACATCGACGGCGTGAAGACGCAGAACGTTGCGCGTGACGCCAAGGAAAAGGCCACGGTCGAAAGTATTCATCGCGTCATGGCGCCCGGCACCACGATGACATGGCAAGCGTTTTTTGCCGCCCCGCAGGCACCAGTAGCAGCGGCACCTGATGCGCCGCGCACTGATCTGTCGAAGCGGATCCGCACTGCCGCCACCGCCGATGTCACCTTGGCGCAGGCCAAGCTGCTGATCGGCGCCGCTGAGGAAATCGAGCAGGCGCATGCAGGAGCGAATGAGGCGCTGACGGCCGCGGCGCGCGACGTGCTGGCCGAGCGCCAGCGCCAGGTCGAGGTGGGGGGATGGACGCCAGCGCACGACGATGTGTACGAAGACGCTGAACTGTCCCGCGCGGCCGCCGCTTATGCGCTGCAAGGCGATCACGACTTCGGGCCACCAACTGACTGGCCGTGGCCGAAGGAATGGTGGAAGCCTCGCGACGAGCGCCGCAACCTTATCCGCGCCGGCGCCCTGGTGCTGGCCGAGATCGAGCGCTTGGACCGTGCAGCTATCCAGGCTGCTCAAGGAGAGAAGGCATGAAAGAGCGCCCTATCCTCTTCAGCGGCGCCATGGTGCGCGCGCTGCTCGACGGCAGCAAGACGCAGACGCGTCGCGTGGTGAAGGACCTGCCACCGTGGGAGATCACCGAGATCGTGCCGTCTGCTGGTGGGTGTGGGCGGTGGCTGCCAAATGGGCCAGCGCCGAGCGGGCGCGGCATGGCGTCCGGACATTGGCGGCCATGCCCCTACGGCCAGCCCGGCGACCGCCTGTGGGTGCGCGAGACTTGGGCTCCACACCCCGACTTCCCGGAGACTGTGCGTCGAGGCGTTTATCGAGCTGACCCTGAGTGCGAATACGACGTTCCGCGCTGGTGTCCGAGCATCCACATGCCGCGCTGGGCCAACCGCATCCTGCTGGAGATTGTTTCGGTGCGCGTCGAGCGGTTGAACGACTGCAGCCGCAAGGATGCGATCGCCGAAGGCATCCACCGCTACGAGCATGTTTGGCGCGACAGCGAGTACCCGCTGGACGACGTCGCCTACGAGCCGGTGATGGGTGCGCCAACGCGCTACTCGTGCCCGATCCAGGCGTACCAGGCGCTGTGGGAGAACATCAACGGCGCAGGCAGCTGGGACGTCAACCCTTGGGTGTGGGTGGTCGAGTTCAAGCGGGCGGCGCCGTGACCCTGGATTGGATCACGCACACCGCGCGGCGCCCTCACCTGTGCGCCGGCTGCGGCCGGACCGTGCACGCCGGCGAGCGGTATGTGCGCGCCCAGCACCCGGGCGGTGGGCGCGAAGCAAAGCAAGCGTTTCACAGCACCTGCTACTCAGGCATGGTCGCCGGAATGAGGAAAGGTAAATAAAATGGCAAGTATGGAAGAAAAGCCGATGGGAACCACGGGGTATCTCAGCGCCAGCGAGCTGGCCGAACTGGTCGACTGCAAGCCAAACCAGCGCAGCCGCATGGTGACATGGCTCTCCTCGCACAAATGGCGGTTTGAGATCGGCGCGTCGGGACTGCCGCGCGTGGCCCGGGCCTATCACGATAAGAAAATGGGTATTTCCGAAGAACCGACGCGCTCAAGATATGCCGACACGCCAAACCTCAGCGCCTTCTCGTAAAGAGCGCACCGGGATCGATCGCCTCTACAAGCGCGTAGGGAAGCGGAAGGTCTCGTGGTATTACCAGCACCCAGGCGGCAGCAGCGAAACTCTGGGCACTGCGGCCCTGGGCGACAAGAAAGCGATCCTTGAGGCAGAGCGCAGCGCCAAGCGCAAGGCGCTCGACATTCAACAGGGCGTGGTGGTGGCCGGGTCGGTAACGGAGCTGATCGAGCGCTTTCGCGATGAGGTGGCGCCAACGCACTATCGGGACCAGTCGAAAGATGGCCTGGCGGTGCGCACCGGCACCTATGCGAACCTGATCAAGTTCTTCGGCGCCATGCGGCCGATGGCGCTCAAGACTGTGCACGGTTACCAGTACCTGGACGCTCGCGCGAAGGCTGGCGCGCCGGCAAAGGCCAATAAGGAATTGTCACTAATGTCCACTATTAGCCACTACGCGGTGCGCTGGGGGCTGATGGAGGCGAACCCATTTACGGACATGATGCAGAACAGGACCGAGAAGGACGTTCGGACGATCTCACGCAGCCAGATCGTGCGCTTCTATCTGTGGTCGCTGAAGCAGTCGCCCGGCTACCAGGTGCTGGGGTGCGCCGGCATGTTCACCTACCTGACCGGCTTCCGCGCGGCAGAGGTGCGACCGTTCCACGTGGCCGGCCTGCAGCGGGACGGCGTGCGCGTGGTCAGCGCGAAGAGAAAGATGGGCGAGGACGAGGTGAGCAAGCTGCGGGAATGGTCGCCGCGGCTGCGCGCGGTGGTGGCGCGGGCGAAAGAGGCGCACTCGGCGAGCCGGCTGTACCTGTTCGCGAATGCGAAGGGCGCGCCCTACTCAAAGAGCGGATGGGGGTCGGTGTGGACGGACGCGATGTTCGACTGGATCGCATCGCTCGATCGAGAGGTCGCCGCCGCGCTGGCAGCGAAGCGGGAATGGGAGGTGCTGTATCGAGCGGCCAGGAAGACCGGCGCCCACATCGCGCCATATGAGGGATACAAGCTGACCGACCACCGGGCGTATTTCGCACTGTCCGACGTGCGCCCCGCCGCGATCACGACCAAGCTGCGGAACCGGACCGATGACGCCTATGACTTCGCCGCGCACGCCAATCCAGCGACCACTCACCGGCACTACGACCGGCGCACAGAGCGGCGCGCCAAGGCCACGGAATGACAGGTGATATACTGTTTTCCGACCTCGAAATTTTCCAACGGGTCTCTTGAAACCCGCATGGATTGGCGTGCTTTTTGAGACGGTCGTTGGAAAGTAAAAAACACAAGTAATTGATTAATATTGGGAAATGGCGGTTTGACGGCTGGATTGTGATTCCTGTTGTCGTGGGTTCGAGCCCCATCAGCCACCCCAAAGAATTCAGCAAACAAGGTCACCTGCTTCGGCACGTGGCCTTTTTTGTTTTCCAAAGGTACTTGCATGCAGATTGTTGGAGAAACCCTCGGCCGGGCCGAGATCGAAATCTTGCTCGCCCAAGGCACGCCGGCATTCCAGGAATGCGATCTCGACGGCGCCGACCTGTCGCGCCTCGATCTGCGCGGCGCCTGTTTCAGCAATTGCTCGATCGCAGAAACGTCGTTCTACGCCGCCAACCTGGCGCAGACCGTCTGGCGCCGCTGCCGTGGGCGCCAAGCCGACTTCGAAGCGGCCGACCTCACCGACGCACAATTCCACAGCTGCGACCTGAACAACAGCAGCTGGCGCCGCGCGCGGCTTGCCTCGAGCACCCTCAAGGGCTGCAAGCTCACCGGCGCCAGTTTCGAGGAAGCTGCCCACCTGGGCCTGACGTTCGAGGATTGCCTGCTCAACAGCGCCGATCTGCGCCGCATGGTATTTCGCAAGGCGCAACTGAAGGGGCTCGACCTGGCCGATGCCGACCTGGGCGGCTGCGACTTTCGCGATGCCGTGTTCGAAGGCGGCAGCCTGCGCGGCGCCAATATGAAAGGCGCGCGTTTCGAGAATGCCGACCTGCGCGAGACCGACCTCGGCGGCGTGCGGCTGGCTGACGCCAAACTGTTCCAGGGCGCCTGGATCACGCCGCGCCAGGCGGCCGAACTGGTGGCCGAGCTCGGCCTGCGGGTCGGCTGATCCCGGCGCCATCGCGGTGACTGGACATGACAACTGCAACACGCCCCGGCGCGCAGGACACGGATGTAATAGCGTTCAATGGCATGAACGGACGG
>Ga0265798_10012915_pt1 | contig 10039 bp, 7 predicted proteins | sample P3T30metagenome_FD_192430 | JGI IMG/M metagenome (GOLD analysis project Ga0265798, IMG submission 192430) | Plant litter microbial communities from East Loma Ridge, Irvine, California - P3 T30 | ecosystem: Environmental > Terrestrial > Plant litter > Unclassified | place: USA: California...
CGGGTAGACCGCTAGAGGGCTGCGGCGACGCAGTCCCGAGAGAGATGGCCGTCCATGGTGCTCACGCACCGGGACAGAACCCGGCGTATCAGCCGGCCCATCCGCCTCAGCCGTGCACGCGGCTGACACACGACGAGAGGGACCCTGGTCCAGGAGGCGCGCCTCCCGAGCCAGGGTCCCTCTCGTCGTGCCGGCCGCGGGTCCGCCGCGCCGCCTCAGGCAGTCGGGCGGGAGCCCGCGGCGAGAGCAGCTGCGCCCATGATGCCCGCGTTGTTGCGCAGCACCGCCGGCACGATCTCGGCGCGGAGGTCGAGCAGCGGCAGGAACTCCTCGTGGTGCTTCGAGACGCCGCCGCCGACGATGATGCGCCGGGGGTAGAGCAGCGCCTCGAGGTGCGAGTAGTACTTCTGCAGGCGCTTGGCCCAGTGCTTCCAGCTGAGGTCGTCGCGCTCCTTGGCGGCGTACGAGGCCTTCGTCTCGTAGTCCTTGCCGCCGATCTCGAGGTGGCCGAGCTCGGCGTTGACGATGAGGACGCCGTCGTTGATCAGGGCGGTGCCGATGCCGGTGCCGAGCGTCGTCATGATCACGAGGCCGGGCACGTCCTTCGCGGCGCCGTAGCGGGTCTCGGCGTAGCCGGCGGCGTCTGCGTCGTTGACGAAGTGGATCGACCTCCCGAGGGTGGTCTCGAACAGCTTCTCGGCCTCGAAGCCGATCCACTTCTTCGACACGTTCGCGGCCGAGAGGGTCTTGCCGTCCATGATGGCGGCCGGGAAGCAGACGCCCACCGGGATCGCGTCGTCGTCGAGTCCGAGCTCGTCGACGATCTGCTTCACCACCGCCACGATGGCGTCGGGTTCGCCTCCCTCGGGGGTCGGCTTCTTGATGCGGTCGGTGAGGAGCTCGCCCGACTCGACGTCGACGATCGCCCCCTTGATGCCGGTGCCGCCGATGTCGATGCCGACTGCCTTCTGTGCCACGGGTCGTCCTTCTTCCTGGTGCTCGTCGTCAACTGAGGGTGAGGACGTCGGCACCGCGTTCGGTGACGACGAGGGTGTGCTCGAACTGGGCCGTGAGCGACTTGTCGCGGGTGGTGACGGTCCAGCCGTCGGCCCAGATGTCCGCCTCGACGCCACCGAGGGTGAGCATGGGCTCGATGGTGAAGACCATCCCCGGCACCATGACGTCGTCGAACTGGGGGGCGTCGTAGTGGGGGATGACGAGGCCGGAGTGGAACGCGCGGCCGACGCCGTGGCCTGTGTAGTCGCGTACGACCCCGTAGCCGAAACGCGCGGCGTACGACTCGATCGCCCGGCCGATCACGTTGACCTCGCGACCGGGGGCCACCGCCTTGATGCCGCGGCGCAGGGCCTCGCGGGTGCGGTCGACGAGGTCGACGGTCTCCGGGGCCGCGTCGCCGACCACCACGGTGCGGTTGAGATCGCCGTGCAGCCCGTCCTTGAAGGCGGTGATGTCGATGTTGACCAGGTCGCCCTCGACGAGCACGGTGTCGTCGGGGATGCCGTGGCAGATGACCTCGTTCACCGACGTGCAGACCGACTTCGGGAACCCACGGTAGCCGAGCGTCGACGGGTAAGCGTCGTGGGCCACGAGGAAGTCGTGGGCGACCCGGTCGAGCTCGTCCGTCGTCACGCCGGGGCGGATCGCGGCCTCGACGGCGTCGATCGCCTGCGAGGCGATCCGGCCGCTCGCGCGGATCAGCTCGATCGTCGGGGCGTCGTACACGTCGCCGCCGGTGTAGGGAGCGGGGCCCGCCTTGCCGACGTACTCGGGTCGGGTGATGGACGAGGGGACCGGCCGGAGTGGTGAGACCCGGCCAGGGGTCAGTGATCCGTCGAGGTCCCGGGGCATGCCGTCCAGCTTAGGGGGAGGGCGGCTCCGCGGGATGCGCCGTGCACGGACGTGTCGAAGGCGTCGTCGCTGGCGTCGTCGCTGGCGGAGGCGCTGGCGGACGCGCTGGCCGCTGCCCGAAGAGGGGGGAGCGACGGGCGAGCCCCGCCGGTTAGCGTTCATCGACTCCCGTGCCCGACGGGAGTCGACTTCTCGCTCTCGTCCCCAGGAGGACCGTGTTCCCGCGCCGTGCCCGCATCGTCACCCTCGCCGCAGCCGTGCTGGCGCTCGTGATCGGTGCCCCCGCTGTCATCGCGGCCTCGGCCCCTGCGGCAGCCCCGGCTCCCCGGGGCGCCCTCGACCTCATCGAGGTCAGCGGCGACGTCGTCTCGGTCGCCGGCTGGGCGTGGTCGGGCGTCGCCGGACCCACCGAGGTCCACTTCTACGACCGGGCCGGCGGCTCCGTCTACGCGGGCAAGCTCAGGACGTCGGTCAGTCGCCCGGACGTCGCGGCCGCCGTGCCGGGAGCGCCGGCGGACACCGGCTTCGAGGGCGAGTTCAGGATCCCTGACGGAGCCCACCGCATCTGCGCGTACGCGATCGGCGGGGCGAACCCGATGATCGGCTGCCTGGCAGCCTCGACCGCGAAGGTGACCGCGCGGGACGTCACCGTCGGGGCACTCGACGCCGTCTCGCGTGAACGGGAGGGCATCCGTGTCCGGGGTTGGGCCTGGGCCCCCCAGGACGACGGCGGCCTCGCCGCCGTCACCGTCACGGACGAGACCGGCGGGACCGTCGTCGAGCTCTCCGTCGTGTCCGACGGGCAGAGTCGTCCCGACGTCAACCGTGCGTTCCCCGGCGCGTACATGACCACCGGCTTCGACATGTCGCTCTACGAGGGGATCCCCCAGGGCGACCGGAAGATCTGCGCGACCGCCGGATCGGGCACCGGGGCGAGGAGCCTCGGCTGCCGGACGGTGCTCGGCGTCGGCGACCCCGTCGGCGCCTACGACGCGCTCGTGTCGTCCCGGGCCGGGCAGCTCACCGCGAGCGGCTGGGCCTTCGACTGGTCCGGCCAGCCGACCGACGTGCACCTCTACGACAACGGCCGCTTCCTCGCCGCCGTGTCTCCCGACCACAGCCGCGCGGACGTCCTCCGTGCCTACCCGGGATCGCCGGACCTCGACGGCTGGGCCACGAAGGTCTCGGTGGCCGTGGGGTCGCACACCGTCTGCGCCTACGCCTACAACACCCCCGACGGCAACAACCCGCTGCTCGGCTGCAAGACCGTCACGGTCCGGTAGCCGACGCGGGGATCCCGGTCGCAGTCGCCCGGACCTGGTCCGGGGACGGCCTCGCCCGGGCGCGGTACCCTCGCCCCATGACGACTGAGTTCTGGTTCAACACCCGCACGCACGAGGTCGAGGAGGGCAAGGTCTCGCCCGCGGTCGACCGCGCCGGGCCCTACGCGACGCGCGAGGAGGCTGCAGCCGCGATCAGGACGATCCAGGAGCGCAACGCCCGCCTCGACGCCGAGGACGCGGCCGACGACTGACGGATCCTGCGCGGGCGTGACCGTGGCCGACGGGTGCGTCCACTAGCCTCGACGCAGAGCAGAAAGGCTGTCGATGGACAAGCAGAGGGACTTCGTCCTCCGGACGATCGAAGAACGCGGCATCAAGTTCATCAGGCTCTGGTTCACGGACGTGATCGGCACCCTGAAGAGCGTGGCCATCGCCCCGGCCGAGGTCGAGGGCGCGTTCGCCGAGGGCATCGGCTTCGACGGCTCCGCGATCGAGGGGCTCACCCGCTCGTACGAGGCCGACGTGCTCGCGCAGCCCGACCCGACCACCTTCCAGATCCTGCCGTGGCGCGGCGAGATCGACCCGACCGCGCGCATGTTCTGCGACATCACGACGCCCGACGGGCAGCCGGCCGTCGCCGACCCGCGGAACGTCCTCAAGCGCACGCTCGCGCGCGCCGGCGAACGCGGCTTCACGTTCTACACGCACCCCGAGGTCGAGTTCTACCTGCTGAAGGACGCGCAGGGCGGGCCGGACGGCCCCCAGCCCGTCGACTCCGCCGGCTACTTCGACAACGTGCCCGGCGGGACGGCCCACGACTTCCGCCGCCGCTCGGTCCGCATGCTCGAAGACCTCGGGATCTCCGTCGAGTTCAGCCACCACGAGGCGGGCCCCGGGCAGAACGAGATCGACCTGCGCTACGCCGACGCCCTGACGACCGCGGACAACATCATGACGTTCCGCACCGTCATCAAGGAGGTGGCGATCGAGCAGGGCGTGTACGCCACGTTCATGCCCAAGCCCTTCAGCCAGCACCCCGGCTCCGGGATGCACACGCACATGTCGCTCTTCGAGGGCGACGGCAACGCGTTCTACGAGGCCGGCGCCGAGTACCAGCTCTCCCGCATCGGCCGGCAGTTCATCGCGGGCCTCCTGCGCCACGCGCCCGAGATCACGGCGGTGACGAACCAGTTCGTGAACAGCTACAAGCGCCTGTGGGGCGGCGACGAGGCGCCCAGCTTCGTGACCTGGGGCCACAACAACCGCTCGGCGCTGGTGCGTGTGCCGCTGTACAAGCCGAACAAGGGCAACTCGAGCCGCGTCGAGTACCGCGCGATCGACTCCGCCGCGAACCCGTACCTCGCGTTCTCGCTCATGCTCGCCGCCGGCCTCAAGGGCATCGAGGAGGGCTACGAGCTCCCCGCCGAGGCCGAGGACAACGTCTGGGGCATGAGCGACGCCGAGCGTCGTGCGCTCGGCTACAAGCAGCTGCCCGCCAGCCTCGACCACGCCCTCTCGATCATGGAGGACAGCGAGCTGGTCGCCGAGACGCTCGGCGAGCAGGTCTTCAACTACGTGCTGCTGAACAAGCGGCAGGAGTGGAAGTCCTACCGCGCGCAGGTGACGCCGTTCGAGCTGCGCTCCAACCTCGAGATCCTCTAGCGGGCCGGCTCCACCATGCCCCGAGCCGCGACGGCCCTGTCCGACCTGGCGCGGCTCGGGTTCGCCGAGCTCGGCACCGCGCGCGAGCGGCTGGACCGCCTCGTCGAGGCGACCCCGTCGCTCGCGTCGGCCGTCGCCTCCTTCGCTCGCAGTCCCGATCCCGACCAGGCCCTGCTGCACCTCGAGCGTCTGCTCGAGCGCTCGCCCGACGGCGTCGCCGCGCTGCTCGAGGCCGGCGCGGGGGAGCGCCTGCTGCGCCTGCTCGGGTCGTCGTCCGGCCTCGCCGAGTTCCTGGTGCGCCGACCGGCCGAGCTCGGGCTGCTCCTGCAGCCCGCGCCCGTTCCCCGCAGTCGCGACGCCTACGTGGACGACCTCGAGTCGCGCGTGGCCGGGCTGGTCGACGAGGAGGCGCGGGTAGCCCTCCGCGTCGGCTACCGCCGTCACCTCGTGCAGATCGCCGGCTGGGACCTCGACCGGCCCGACCCGGTCGAGGCGCTCCCCGTGGTCGCCGCGGCCCTCGCCGACCTGGCCGGTGCCGCTCTGCACGCCGCCCTCGACGTGGCCCGGCGCGAGGTGCCGTTCCCCGCGGACGACGTGTCGCGCACGCGGCTCGCGGTGATCGGCATGGGCAAGGCGGGGGCACGCGAGCTGAACTACCTCAGCGACGTCGACGTCGTGTGGGTCGCCGAGGGCGCCGACGGCCTCGAGAACGGGCGCGCGGTCGAGATCGGCACCCGGCTCGCGGTGCACACCGTGCGGGCGATCACGGACCTCGCGCTCGAGCCCGAGCTCTGGGAGGTCGACTCCAACCTGCGGCCGGAAGGGAAGGACGGCGCCCTGGTCCGCACCCTCGAGTCGCACGTCGCCTACTACGAGCGCTGGGCGAAGGGATGGGAGTTCCAGGCGCTGCTCAAGGCGCGTCCGCTCGCGGGGGACGTCGACCTCGGCGACCGGTACGCGGAGCGCATCGCGCCGTTCGTGTGGTCCGCCGCCCAGCGCGAGGCCTTCGTCGAGTCGGTGCAGGCCATGCGCGAGCGCGTCACCGACCTCCTCCCCGCCGACGAGGTCGACCGGCAGCTGAAGCTGGGGCCCGGCGGGCTCCGCGACGTCGAGTTCACGATCCAGCTGCTGCAGCTCGTCCACGGCCAGGCGGACGACGGCGTGCGGCAGCGGTCGACGCTGGAGGCGCTGGCCGCCCTCGCGAGACGGGGCTACGTGGGGCGCGCCGAGGCCGCCGAGTTCGATCGCGACTACCGGGTGCTGCGCGTCCTCGAGCACCGCGTGCAGCTGGCGCACCTGCGGCGGACCCACCTGATGCCGACGGACGAGAACGCGCTCCGGGTGCTCGCGCGCTCCTCCGGGCTGAGCTCGTCGGGCACGGGTCTCGTGGAGGCGTGGCGCGAGGTGAAGCGGCGCGTCCGCACCCTGCACGAGCGCCTCTTCTACCGGCCCCTGCTCTCGGCGGTCGCGGCCCGTCCCGAGGAGGACCTCGCGCTCAGCAGCGACCAGGCCGCCGCCCGGCTGGCCGCGATCGGCTTCTCCGACCCGCGCGGTGCACTCGGGCACATCGCCGCCCTGACCGGGGGAGTCTCCCGGCGGGCGAGCATCCAGCGGCACCTGTTGCCCGCGATGCTGCAGTGGTTCGCCGACGGCACCGACCCCGACCTCGGACTGCTCGCCTTCCGCAGGCTCAGCGACGGGCTCGGCGAGTCGTACTGGTTCCTCCGCATGCTGCGCGACTCGTCGGGGGCTGCCCACCGGCTCACGACCGTCCTCTCGTCGTCGACGTTCGTCGCCGACCTGCTCGACCGGTCCCCGGAGGCGGCCGCCTGGTTCGAGTCCGACGCCGAGCTCAGACCACGGACGCTCGCCAGCCTGCTCGACGAGACGAGCGCCACCGTGGCGCGGCACGAGTCGAAGGAGGGGGCGGCCGGCGTGCTGCGGCAGGCCCGTCGCCGCGAGGTCCTCCGGCTGGCCATCTCGGGGATCCTGGGCCTCGTCACGATCGACCAGCTGGCTCAGGGGCTCACGGACGTCACGACCGCGACGATCACGGGCGCCCTCGCCCTGGCCCGTCGGGACGTGCCCGACATCGAGATGGCCGTCGTCGCCATGGGTCGCTACGGCGGACGCGAACTCGGGTTCGGGTCGGACGCCGACGTGCTCTTCGTCCACCGGGGGGCCGAGGGCGACGACACCTCGCAGCGCCGGGCCGCCGGCGTGGTGGCCGAGATGGGTCGTCTCACCTCGGACGCCCTCGTGCCGCTCGACCTCGACACGGGCCTGCGTCCCGAGGGCGGGAACGGACCGGTGACCAGGTCCCTCGCCTCCTACCGGGCGTACTACGCCAGGTGGTCGCTCACCTGGGAGGCCCAGTCGTTGCTGCGCGCCCGCGTGGTGGCGGGCGACGCCGGCCTGGGGGCCGAGTTCACCGCGCTGGCGGACGAGGTCCGCTACCCGGCGTCCCTCTCGGACCAGGAGGTGCGCGAGGTCAAGCGCATCAAGGCCCGCGTCGAGGCGGAGCGCCTCCCCAAGGGCGCCGAGCCGTCCCGTCACCTCAAGCTCGGCCGCGGCTCCCTGAGCGACGTGGAGTGGTTCGTGCAGTTGTTGCAGCTCCGGCACGCGCACGACGTCCCCGGTCTCCGCACGACCTCGACCCTGACCGCCCTCGAGGCGGCGGCCGCCGCCGGGCTCGTCGACGTCGAGGACGCGGCCAAGCTGCACGACGCCTGGCTGATGGCGTCCCGTGCCCGTTCCGCCGTCGTCCTCTGGACCTCGCGCACCTCGGACGTCCTGCCGACCGACCGTCGCCAGCTCGAGGGCGTCGCCCGCCTGATGGAGTACCCGCCGGGGTCGGCCACACGCCTCGAGGAGGACTACCTCGCGGTGACCCGTCGCGCGCGTGCGGTGTTCGAGCGGGGCTTCTACGGCCTGGACGAGGCGCCGGAGCCTACCGCCTGACCTCGCCCGGCGCGACCGGCGTCGCGGTCACGAGGTGCGACACGCCCGGGATGCACTCACCCGGGGGGTGACGCCCGAATTGGTCACGGGTGATTTTGTCGTACCCCGAAAAGGGGGTGCGTACCCCGATCGAGATGTCTGCCGTGTTTCGGACGCATGACCGCCCAGCACGCACGGCCCCAGAGCGCCATGGACTTTCCTCACCTCCCGCACCGCGGGCCGAGTCGAGGCGGGGTGGTCAGGACGGCCCTCTGACCTGGCTTTTCGCTCGCGGCCTCCGTGCGCTCAGGAGGGCAGGAAAGGGTCGTGTCCGGTGAGTGCCGCTGCGCCTCTGACAGGCACTCGGCCCTGTCGGCATTTCGTGCGACACCGATGGGAGGACAAGGGCGTACCCCGCCCGGCCGGGCTGAGTCCCCGAACGGGTGGTCGGTTGTGAGTCCCCTCCGAACCGCCGCAAGATTGCACCGACCCGACAGACCCCTTTCCTCGAAGACGCGGAATCATCCTTTTCCCATCCCCGTGAGGCGGCCCTCGTGTTGACTTTCATCCTCCAGATCCGATCGATGGCAGGCGGCCACGCCGAGCTGTACCTGTTCGCGGTCTACTCGGCATTCATCTGGATCCTGTGGATCATCAAGGTGCTGCTCTCGAGGCGGTACCGTCCCTTCACGGGGGAGTTCTCCGGCTCCACGAGCGTCGTCGTCCCCGTGGTCGACGAGCCCCTCGACCTCTTCCGCGACGTCATCGGCCGCATGGTCGAGCAGCAGCCGGGCGAGATCATCGTGGTCATCAACGGCAAGCCCAACCCGGAGCTGGCCGCCGTCTGCGACGAGTACGCCCCCCTCGTCCGCTGGGTCCACACCCCCATCCCCGGCAAGCGCAACGCCGTCATGATCGGCACCGAGCTCAGCCGCGGCGACATCACCGTGCTCGTCGACTCCGACACGGTGTGGACGCCGGGGACGCTCTCCGAGCTCGTCCGTCCCTTCGCCCACGAGAACGTCGGCGGCGTGACCACGCGTCAGCGCATCCTGGAGCCCGAGCGCAGCTGGATCACCCGTTGGGCCGACTGGCTCGAGAACTCGCGTGCGCTCTACTCGATGCCCGCGCAGAGCGTCCTGGGGCAGATCGGCTGCCTCCCCGGCCGGACGATCGCGTTCCGCCGCGAGATCCTCGTGCGGGTGATGGACCGGTTCATGACGGAGAAGTTCATGGGCGTCTTCCTCGAGGTCAGCGACGACCGCACCCTGACGAACCTCACGCTCAAGGAGGGCTACCGCACCGTCTACCAGCACACGAGCCTGGTCTACACGGACGCCCCGCTCGAGGTGAAGAAGCTGTTCAAGCAGCAGCTCCGCTGGGCCCGCGGCAGCCAGTACAACACGTTCCGGATGATGCCGTGGATGCTCGGGCACGCTCCGATGCTGGCGTTCTTCTTCGCGATGGACATCATCCTGCCCTTCCTCCTGATGGGCGTCATCGGCGGCTGGATCTACCGGGGCATCACCGGCCAGGGCGTCAACCTGTACCGCGGCATCCTTGCCGAGTACGGGGTCTCCACCGGGCTGGTCAGCATCGTGGTCCTGATGGTGCTGTCGTCCGTGCTCAGCATGGCCATCCGACAGATGCGGCACCTGGCCGAGAAGCCGTCGGACTTCCTCCGCCTGCCGGTCTTCATCATCGTGTCGACCTTCTTCCTCATGCCGATCCGCGTCATCGGGTTCTTCCGCATGGGGCACGCCAGCGGCTGGGGGACCCGTGCCGGCGCCTACGCCGGCGGAGCCGCGGACGACGCGGCCCAGCAGATGGCCCACCAGGCCACCGGCGACGACTCGCTGCAGGTCCTGGAGCGCGAGTTCGACGACGAGACCGATCCCGGCGTCGACGCCCTCTTCGACTTCGGCGGTTCCCCGACCCCGGCCGGTCCCACGTCGGACGCGACCACCGTCCGACGCGGCGACACGGGCGTGGTCCTGGTGCGGAGCCACCGCGCCGAGACGGCCGTCGAGACCGCGCCGTCGCCCCAGGACGACGCCGTGACGACCTCGTCGGCGACCGCCTTCGCCGCGGCCACGGCCCCCGTGGCCGCCGTCGCGCCTCCTCGTCGTCGCCTCAACCCCAAAGCCGGCTTCCCGTACCTGATCGGTGCCGTCATCATCGCCCTGGAGGTGTGGTTCATTGTCTGAGTCCCCGCAGACCTTCGTCGCCCCGCTGCACGTGCAGTCGGGAGCCTGGTGGGCCTCGTCCCACGGGAACGCCCGCCG
>Ga0265798_10012917_pt1 | contig 10039 bp, 8 predicted proteins | sample P3T30metagenome_FD_192430 | JGI IMG/M metagenome (GOLD analysis project Ga0265798, IMG submission 192430) | Plant litter microbial communities from East Loma Ridge, Irvine, California - P3 T30 | ecosystem: Environmental > Terrestrial > Plant litter > Unclassified | place: USA: California...
AATTGGAATAGCCGCGTATGGCCCGCGACAATATCAACGACATCCTGATTTTCTTCGAAGTGGCGCGCGAACGCAGCTTTACCCGGGCCGCAGCCAAGCTCGGCATGACGCAGTCCGCGCTCAGCCACATCATCCGCAGCCTGGAAGCAAGGCTGGGCGTGCGCTTGCTGCACCGCACCACGCGCAGCGTATCGCCCACTGAAGCCGGCGAGCGCCTGCTGCAGAATGTCGCCCCGCGGCTGGAAGAAGTGGAAGCGGAAATTGCGGCCGTCAGCGACCTGGGCGATAAACCGATCGGCACGGTCCGCATCACTGCCATCGACCACGTCATCGACAACGTCATCTGGCCGCGTCTTGCGCCCCTGTTGCCGCAGTATCCCGACCTGCACCTGGAGCTGCACGCCGATTACAAAATGGTCGATATTGCTGCCGAGCGCTACGACATCGGCGTACGCTACGGCGACCAGGTCGACGAAGACATGATCGCCGTGCGCCTGACCGCCGACATGCCGACGGCCATTGTGGGCGCGCCCGAGTATTTTGCGCGCCGACCCGTGCCGGCGTCGCTGCAGGACCTGATGAAACACGATTGCATCACATTGCGCCTTGCCAGCAAGGGCAGCATCTACGCGTGGGAGTTGCTGCAGGACGGCAAGCCGATCGAGGCGCGGGTGCGCGGCCAGGCGGTGTTTTCGAATGTCGGCCAGATGGTCAATGCGGCCCTGAGCGGCAACGGCCTGGCGTTCACCACCGCCGACATCGTCGCCGGGCACCTGCGTAGCGGACGCCTGGTCAGCGTGATGCCGGAATGGTGCCCGAAGTTTCCGGGCCTGCACGCGTACTATCCGAGCCGCCGCCACCCTTCGCGCGCGCTCGCGCTGGTGATCGAGGCGCTGCGTTACCGGGGTTAATTACTGAGGTCAGCTAATGTAGTTGAACAGCGACAGCCCGGACATCGTCGTGAACGATTTCTGCGCGGCAGTGAGCGTCAGCTGCTGCTGCGAGAACGACGAATACGCGGCCACCAGGTCGAGGTCGGTCAGGTCGGACAGCGTCGACGAATACTGGATGTTCAGGTCGGAGCCGGTGCTGTCCAGGCTGTCGAGCTCGTTCAGGCGTGAGCCGATATCGGAGCGCACCGTGAGGACCGTGTCGAGCGCGTTCTTGAGGTTGTCGCTCGCCTGGTTCAGTCCGTTTGCCAGCGCCGCCTTGCCCTGTGAACCCGTGGCGCCCGCCTTGAGCGTGGCGATCAGGTTGGTAATCGTGGCAAACACCGACTGCTTCTGGCTGGGTGCGACGCTGAAACTGTCGCCATCGGCCGGCACGCCCTTGACGTTCATCGCCATGCCGTCAAACGCAATGGTCTGCCCGTCGACGTAAGGCTGGTCGGCCTGCACCGCCGTGGCCGGGTTGGTCGAATTGTCGTTGACGGTGTAGGTGGTCAGCGGCGGCGTGTCGGTGGAGACCTTGAACGCCAGCGAATAACTGTGGCCGGTCAGCTTGGTGACGTCGGTGACGGTGCCCGACGAGATGATGCCGGCGCCGGTATTGGTGGTGGCGGCGAGATTCTGGAAGCGGCCGTTGCCGGTCGGGTTGTTTTCAAAGACTGCCGAGCCGGAATCGCTGACCGACACCGAGCGGTTCGACCCCACCTGCACCGCGCGCTGGCCCTGGTCGCCATCGTACTGTGCGCCGGTGGCGGTGAGATTGAATGGCTGTGTGGCCGATTTGTAGCCGGAAAACACGTAGCCGCCATTGCCGTCAGCGGTGTTGGCCAGGCCCAGCAGGTCGTTCAGGCTGCCTTGCAGCTGCGTGGCGATCGACGCGCGGTCGCTGTCGCTGTACGAGGCGTTACCGGCGCTCACCACCAGCGCCTGCACGTTTTGCAGCAGGCCGGTGACACTGTTGAGCGACACTTCTTCCTGCGACAGCGAACTGCGCGCATTCGAGCGGTTGGTGGCCAGCTGCGTGTTGATCGACTGCGACTGTGTCACTTCGAGCGCGCGCGCGGACGCCACCGGATCGTCGGATGGCGTCACGACGCGCTTGTTGGTCGACATCTGCAATTGCAGCTTCGCCATATTCGATTGGAGGGTGCCAAGCTGGCCGACGCCGTTGTCGAAAATGGTATTGGTGGAGATGCGCATGATCGCTTCCTGGATTAACTGATTAAGTGCTGATCGACAACAGGGTATCAAACAAGGTGCCGGCCACCTGGATGACCTTGCCAGCGGCCTGGTAGGCCTGCTGGTACTTGAGCAGGTTGGCGGCTTCCTCGTCGAGGTTGACGCCGGACACGTCCTGCTGCGACGCCGTGACCTGGGTCAGCAGTGTCGTTGCCGCGGCCGCGTTGGTTGTCACTTCGCGCGCCTTGTTACCGATCTTGCTGACCATCTGCGCGTACGCCGACTGGTACGTCGCGGTGCCGTTGTTCAGGATGTTCTTGGTTTGCAATCCCGCCAGCAGTGCGGCATTCCTCGTATCGCCCGTCGCATCGGTGTTCTTGCTGATCATGAACGTGTCGCCATTGGCAGGCACGCCCGTCATCGTCACATTCATGCCGCTGAAGTTATAGCTGGCGCTCGCCGTGAACGGGACATTCGTGCTGCCAGCCGGATACGTCGTCTTCACGCCCGCCAGTGTCGTGACCGTGACGTCCTTGTCGGCCGGGAAGCCGGACAGCGTGCCGCTGGCCTTGTTGAACGTGAGCGTGACCGGTGACGTGATCGCGTTGCCCGGCACTAGGTAAGCACTGTCGACGCTGCCGGCGCTGATGAGGCCGGTCCCAGTGTTGGTCAGCGGCACGTTGGTGGTGATCGGGGCGGCGGCGGCAATCTGGCTGACGTCGCTGATCTTGACGTTGAAATTGCTGGCGCCCGCCTCGGTCGGCTTGATCGAAAAATTGTCGCCCGCGGCGGCATGGCCGCTGATGCTGTAATCCACGCCGTCGATGCGCTGGGGCGTCGTCTGCGGATACGGATTGATCACCGTCTTGGCGTTGTCCGACAGGCGCGTGACGGAAAAATTGGTGCCGTCGTACTCGAGCTTGTAGTCGCTGGTCGTCAGCGCGCTGGCGTCGGCAATGTTTGCCGTGACCGCGGTCGTGCTGGTGATATTGTTCTTGAGGCTGCCAGTGACGACAGCCTTGGGCTCAACGAAAAAGTCGGAACCCATCTGCCCGTTCGAGTCCACGCCCAGGTTTTGCTGGTCGTTCATGGTGGTGGCAATACCGATTGCCACGCGGCCCAGTGCGTTCTGCGTGGCGTCCAGCGTTTCGCTGCGAAACGCCATCAGGCCACCCAGCGCGCCGCCGGTCAGCGCATTTTCGGCCAGGACCGTGGTTTTCACATTGGTCACGAGGCCGACTTCGACCCGGCTCTGGTCGGTGTCGGACACGGTAGCGGCCAGCTGGTACGACTGCGCACCGACCACCAGCGGCTGGCCATTGCCGATCGAAATGGTCAGGCTGTTCTTGTCGCCTTTCGTCACCGTGGTCCCGACCTGCGCATTGAGTTCGTTGACCAGCTGGTCGCGCGCGTCGAGCAGGTCGTTCGGCTGGCGCCCGTCGGTACCGGCATAGGCGGAAATCTGCTGGTTCAGGTCGGCAATCTGCGTGGCGTAGGTGTTAATCGTGTTCACAGTCGACGTGATCTGGCTGTTCACGCCGTCCTGCATGTTCGACAGCTGGCTGGACATCGACTGGAAGCGCGCCGACAGCGTCGCTGCGGACGACAGCACGGCCTGGCGCCCGGCATCGGAACCGGTGGTGCTCGACAGGCTCTGGATGCTCGAATAAAAATTCTGCAGCGCCGGCGACAAGCCGGACGTGGTGTCGGCCAGCATGTTGTCGATCTGGCTGATCTGCGCGGCATACGTGTCGAGCGAGGCTTTCGACGTGGTGGCGCTGGTCACCTGGCCGTTCAGGAAGGAATCGCTGTAGCGCTTGATGTCGGCAACACTGGTGCCGGTGCCGACGAAGCCGCTGCCAGTCTGCAGCGGCGTGGTCGTGGCCTGCACTGTCCCCTGGCGGCTGTAGCCTGCCACGCTGGCATTGCTGATGTTGTGGCCGGTCGTGGCCAGCGCTGTTTGCGCGGCGAACAATCCGGACTTGCCGATATTGAGGAGATTTCCAGCCATGGGGTAATCCTTGGTAAGCCTTGGGGTAATTCTTTCAAGCGCTGCGTCATTAACGGCAGCCAGAATAAATACTTGACTTATTTGTGCACGGGCTTGTTATGTTGACATGTCAAGCCGTCCTTGCATTCGAGCGCGCGCTTCGACTGACGCTCCAGCTTACGCCAGCGAGTTGCGGATAATGCGCGTCAGTTTGGTCGCGTAATGCGGGTCGGTGGCGTAGCCGGCTTTTTGCAGGCCCTGGGCAAACTTGGCCGCGTCGCCGCCCGACGCCATAACTTTTTCGTAGCGCGGATTGTTGGCGATAACCTTCGCGTAATCTTTGAAGCTGTCGGCATACGAATCGTAGGCGCGGAACTTTTCGCGGCGCGTGACGGGCGTGCCGTTGACGTATTCCGTGGTGACCGCGGTGGTGGTCTTGCCGGTCCAGTTCGGGCCGGCCTTCATGCCGAACAGGTTGTGGCTGGTGCTGCCGTCGGCATTCTTGATCTCGCGCTTGCCCCAGCCCGACTCGAGCGCCGCCTGGCCCAGCATGAACTTGGCCGGCACGCCGGTGGCGGCCGAGGCTTCATCGGCGTGCGCCGCCAGTTTTTCCTGGAACGAGCGCACGTGCGGCGCCTGCGAGGCGTTGCCCGTGCTGGTCGGGTTGACAATCGCTTTCGGCGCCGCGTTGTTCAGCGGGTCGGTCAGCGACGGCATGCCAGGCAAGCCCGCAGTCGCGCCCTGCCCCGTGCTGCCAGCGCCGGCGCCATCATTGCCGATCGCCAGCGCCTGGGCGTTGGCAGCCTGAGAACTCATCTGGCGCACCAGCATGTCGGCCAGGCCCATGCCGCGCTTGGCCATCGTCTGGCTCAGCTGGCCGTCGAGCATGCCGGTGAAGGTCTTGGTGGTCTCGCTGTCCGTCATGCCGTCCTGCGGCGTCGCCTCGCGCATGCTCTTCAACATCATGTTGACGAACATCGCTTCAAACTGGGTGGCGGCGCCGCGCAGCGCTGCCGGCGAACCGGCGGCAGCCGACGCTTTGAGGTTCGAGAGGCTCTTGGTATCGAGCGCGAGTTTGCCGGACTGGTCGGCGGAATTGACAGTAGCGATCATGATGGCGTCCTCAGATGATCTCGAGATCGGCGCGCAGCGATCCGGCGGCCTTGAGTGCTTGCAGGATGGCCAGCAAGTCCTGTGGCGAGGCGCCGATCGAATTCATCGCTTTCACCACGTCCTGCAGCGTCGCGCCGCCCTTGACCAGCAATACTTTGCCCGGGTCCTTCTTGATTTCGATGTCGGCGGTCTGCGTCACCACAGTCTTGCCGCGCGACCTGGCGTTCGGCTGGCTGACCTCCACGTCAGGGCTGATCGTCACCGACAGGTTGCCGTGCGAAATGGCGCAGGTTTCCAGCGTAACGGTCTGGTTCATCACCACCGAACCGGTGCGGGCGTTCATGATGACCTTGGCCGCAGCCACTGCCGGGTTGACATCGATTGCCTGCAGCAGGCCGAGGAACGTGACGCGCTGGTCCGACGACGACGGCGAACGCACACGGATCACGCGGCCGTCCAGCGCCGTGGCAATGCCCGGGCCGAACTTGTCGTTGATTGCTTCCACCACGCGGCTGGCGGTGGTGAAATCGGTCTGATTCAGTTCCAGGCGAATCTGGTTGTCCTGGCCCAGGTTCGAGGCGACCGCGCGCTCCACCGTGGCGCCAGCGGAAATCTTGCCAACCGCGAGGTGGTTGATGATGACCTGCGCGCCGCCGCCAGGGGTCTGCACGCCCACGCCGCCAACCAGCACATTACCTTGCGACATGGCGTAGACCTGGCCATCGGCGCCTTGCAGCGGCGTCATCAGGAGCGTGCCGCCGCGCAGGCTTTTTGCGTTACCGACCGACGAGACCGTCACGTCGAGCGTCTGGCCCGGCTGGGCAAACGCCGGCAGCGACGTCGTGACCATCACGGCCGCGACGTTTTTCAGCTGCAGTGCGGTGCCGGGCGGCAGGATCACGCCTTTCGACGCCAGCATGGCAACGATCGACTGGACCGTGAACGGAGTCTGAGTGGTCTGGTCGCCGGTGCCGTCCAGGCCGACCACGAGGCCGTACCCGGACAATTGATTCTGGCGCACGCCGGCAATGCTGGCGAGGTCTTTCAGGCGCTCGGCGTGGAGCGCGGGCGCGGCGACGGCAAGCGAGAACAACAGCGCGGCAAGTTTCAAGATACGCATTGCAAAAATCCTTTAGAACGGCAGCATCGACAGGAAGAAGCGCGACGCCATCGACGACATTTCGGCCTTGTCGATCTGGCTGTTGGTGCGGTATTCCACGCGCGCATCGGCCACGGCGGTCGAGGCGACAATATTTCCGGTCTGGATATTGTCCGGATTGATCATGCCCGAGAAGCGGATGAACTCGACGCCCCTGTTCATGGCCACTTGCTTTTCGCCGGAGACGATCAGGTTACCGTTCGGCAGTACTTCGCTGACGGTGACGCCCAGCGTGCCGGTGAACGTGTTGCTGGCGGTCTGGTTGTCGCCATCGGAAAACTTGTTGCCGGTGCTGGCCGACAGGGTTGCGCCAAACTTGCCCTGCAGGACGCCCGGTACGCCAGCGCTGACCGAGCCGGACTTGTTGCCCGAGCTGGCGCCCGCTTTGCCGGCCGACGTTTTTTCGACGATGTTGATCGTCAGCGTGTCGCCGATATGGCGCGCGCGGCGGTCTTCGAACAGCGGACGGTACGTCGACGCCTGGTAGATCGCGCCGTCGAACGCCGCCGGGCCTTCGACCATCAGCGGACGCGAGCTGGTCGGGCGCTGCACGATCGAGGTTGGCACCGCCGAGCAACCAGCCAAGGCTAGCGCCATGGCAGAAAGGATAAGCGAACGATGTGTCATAAGTTAGCCAGTTTCTGCAGCATCTGGTCCGACGTGGTGATGGCCTTGCTGTTGATTTCGTACGCGCGCTGGGTCTGGATCATGTTGACCATTTCCTCGACCACGTTGACGTTCGACGCTTCTGTGTAACCCTGCATGATGACGCCAGTGCCGTTGGTGCCTGGCGTATTCGTGTTCGGCGTGCCGGAGGCGGTGGTTTCGACGTACAGGTTCTCGCCCTTCGACTCGAGGCCGGCCGGGTTGATGAAGTTTGTGACCTGGATCGAACCGATCTGGGTGCTGGCGTTGCTGTCGCCGGTGGTCACCGACACGGTGCCGTCGCGGCCGACCGAGATCGACGTGGCGTTGGCGGGAATGGTGATCGGCGGCTGGATCAGGAAGCCGGAGGACGTCACCATCTGGCCGTTGGAATCGCTTTGAAACGAGCCGTCGCGGGTGTAGGCGGCGGTACCGTCAGGCAAGGCGACCTGGAAGAAACCGTTCCCGTTGATCATCAAGTCTTTCGAGTTGCTGGTCTGGGTCGGATTGCCCTGGGTATGCAGGCGCTCGGTGGCCACGGTGGCCACACCGGTGCCGATCTGCAGGCCGGATGGCAGGTTGGTCTGTTGCGAAGACTGCGCGCCCGGCTGGCGGACGTTTTGGTACAGCAAGTCTTCAAACACGGCGCGCGAGCGCTTGAAACCGTTGGTGCTGACGTTGGCAAGGTTGTTGCTGATGACGTCGAGGTTGGTTTGCTGCGCCTCGAGGCCAGTTTTCGCGATGAACAGGGAACGAATCATTTTCTTCTCCAGTAAGGCGGCAGGGAGACCACCGCCACGCACAAATTGAATTATGCGGGAGAATGTATTAACTCAAAGCAAGGATCTGGGAGGCTTTCGCAGCGTTATTCTCGGCGTTCTTCAACAAGCTCATTTGCATGTCGAACGAGCGCGCCAGGGAAATCATCGACACCATCGAGTCGACCGGATTGACGTTGCTGCTCTCCAGCATGCCGCCCACCGCCTGCACGTTCGGGTCAACCTGGGCGGCCGAACCATCTTTTAAACGGAACAGGCCGTCGTCGCCGCGCACCAGGTCCTGTTCCGGCGGATTGACCAGTTTCAGCTTGCCGAGGATGGTGGCAGTGCCTGGCTTGATGCCGTTTTCGATGGTGGAAATGGTCCCGTCGCCGCCCACCGTTACCGTGACATCCGGCGGCAGCGTGATCGGGCCGCCCTCGCCTGCCAGCGTCAGGCCCTGCTGCGTTTCCAGTAGACCATTACTGTTCATCTGGATGGCGCCGTTGCGCGTGTAGGCTTCGGTGCCATCCGGCATCTGCACCGTCAGCCAGCCCTTGCCCTTGATGGCGATATCCAGGTCGCGCCCCGTGGCCTGCAAGGGACCGGCGGAAAAATCCGCGCCGGTGGTCGAGTCGACCACGAAGGTACGGGTCGGCAAGGTGCCGGCCTGCACGACCGGGACGGCGCGGAAGGTGTCGATCTGCGACCGGAAGCCGGTGGTGCTGACGTTGGCGAGGTTGTTCGCCGTCGTCGCCTGCTGTTCCATCACGTGCTTGGCGCCGCTGGCGGCGGTGTAGATGAGGCGGTCCATAGTTAACCCTTGCTTTAGCCAACGTCATCCTCGCGAAGGCGAGGACCCATACTGAATATGCTACTTAGAACAGCCTTCGCCACCGCACCATATGCCGAAGCCTATGTGTAAGAAGTGAGCGAAGGGAAAAAACGTCACCCGAAGCCGTTTACCGCAGGTTCACCAGCGTCTGCAACACCGAGTCCTGCGTCTTGATCGTCTGCGCATTGGCCTGGTACACCCGCTGCGCCGTGATCATGTTCACCAGCTCGGCCGTCAGGTCGACGTTCGAATCTTCCACCGACGACGATTGCAGCTTGCCCAGGCTGCCGGTATTCGGCGTGCCGACGATCGGGTTGCCTGAATTGGCAGTCTCGGCCCACACGTTATTGCCCAGCGACGCCAGTCCGTTCGGATTGGTGAAGTTGGCCAGCACGACCTGTCCCAGCGCCTTGGTCTGGCCATTGCTGTACTGGCCCAGGATGACGCCGTCGGTACCGGCCGAGAACGTTTGCAGGTGACCCGATGTGTAGCCGTCCTGGGTCGTCAGTTTTTCGCTGGTGGCGGCGCCGTACTGCGTGGTGCCGGAAAAGTTCATCTTGATCGTCAGCGCGTTGTTCGAACCGGTCGACGGGAAAATCGGCAACGACACCGTCAGGGGCAGGCTTTGCGGCGACATCAGCGTGGTCGAGAGCGCACCGTTGGTGTCGAAGTTCAGGTGACCCACCGGCACTGGCGGCACCGACACGGCGGCGGCAATGGCGGCATCGACCGCGTCCGGCGTCGAGCCAGCCGTGTCGCCGGCGCTTCTGGCCGCGGCGTTGATGGCGTTCAGGTTATCGGTGCTGGCCTTGGCGGTGGTGGCGGCGGCGCTGACCATCTGGCGCGCCGACTCGGCGTAGTTGGCCAGGTCGGACGCAACCTGGGCCGCGTTGGGCGGTACGGCCGTGCTCGATGCGATCCAGGCGGCGCGCTTGGCATTGACATCGGCGTAAGGCGCCGTGGTGCCGGTGGCGGCGCCAGCGACCGCCTGGTTGGTGATTTCCGTGCCGTCGTTGGCCACGTACACGTTCCAGGAGCCGGCGCCGCTCTTGACGTAGTAAGTCGACATGACGTGCGAATTGCCGAGGCTGTCGAACACGTCGATCGGGACCTGCTTGTTGTAGGTGGTCGGGTCGTCAGCATTGAATGGGCTGTTGGCCGGAATGCTGTCGCCCGAGTTGAGGTTCATCTGGGTCGACACCGTGGTGGTGGACAGCGGCGCGATGTCGCCGGTGCTGATCTGGATCGGCGCTGGCGAACCTGCCAGGATGTTGCCGCTGGAACTGACGCCGTAGCCGGTCAGCTTGGCGCCTTGCGCGTTTTCGACGAAACCATTCTTGTCCAGCGAGAATTGGCCATTGCGCGAGTACTGCGCCACGCCGTTCGATTCGACCCGGAAGAAGCCGCCGCCGT
>Ga0265798_10012918_pt1 | contig 10039 bp, 8 predicted proteins | sample P3T30metagenome_FD_192430 | JGI IMG/M metagenome (GOLD analysis project Ga0265798, IMG submission 192430) | Plant litter microbial communities from East Loma Ridge, Irvine, California - P3 T30 | ecosystem: Environmental > Terrestrial > Plant litter > Unclassified | place: USA: California...
CCCTGCTGGTGCGCCTGCTCATCGCGCGAGCCGATGTCGAGCAAAAAGCCACAGTGCGCAATCTTGGTATGCGGCACTTCCTTGTGCAGCAGGCGGATACCGTTGGGATATTCGAATTGGTGGTAATCAGACATTGTAGCTATAAACCGACGAAAGCAACAAAGTTCGCGCCTGCGCGGCGGCTTTTCTTGGCAGCCTTTTACTTAAAGCCTTCTACAATCGGCCGTCATGCTAACGAAGGCAGCATCTTACCAGGTTCGGGCAACCTGCACTAGCGTGGTAAGATGCTGCCTTCGTCAGCACGACGGCCGATTATTGGGCCTAATAAAAAAGCGCTAGTGAGTTAATTTCTCGGCTCGAAATAAGTCGTCGGCCGCTTGCAGCAGCTTGTTGCGCAGCTGCGGGTTATAGGTGGGGTGCGCCGCCAAAAACTCGCGCACCGTGCGTGCCGCCGTGGCCGACTGGTAGGTGCCCAGCGTGGCTTGCAGCCAGCCGGCGGGAAAGAAAATATCGCCCGTCTGCTGGATTTCTTGCAGTAAATCGAGGCTGGCCGGCAGGTACTTCTCCGAGGTGGCCTGCCGCAGCGGGTGGTGCAGGTAGCCAAGCGCGGCCTGTACCCAGGCTTCTTTCTCGCGGTTTTTTTCGTCCTTGAGCGAGGCAAAAAACTGGTCGCGCTCGGCCACTTCGGGCGAGAGGGCGGGTATCAGGAACTCCAGCCGCTGGCGGCGGTCCACGTTGGTGATGCGGGCCAGCTGCTGGGGCAGAACGGGGCGCGGGGCCGGGTAGTCGCGCACGGCCAGCGCCAGGGCCAGCGCCGTGTAGTCGTCCTCCGTCAGCTTTACCAAAGCGGGGGCTCTTTGGCTGCGCCAGATGCCGTGCAGGCGTTTTTGGGCCTCTAGGGAGAGGGCCACGCTTTGGTAGGCTTTGAAATAGAGCTTTTGCTCGCCGGGCTTTGGCTGCGCCAGCATAGCTTGCCAAAGGGCCTTCTCTAGGGTCGGGGCGAGGGCATCACGCTCGGCGGGCTTCAGAAACTGCCAGAAAATAGCGCTCAGCTGGCCCGTGAGAAGCTTGATGTTGAGGTCGTTGGTTTCGTGGGTGGTTTGGAGAAGGTAGCGGTCTAGCAGCTGGCGCGGGGCGAGGCCCCGGCCGCCCAGCATGTTCTCATAAAGGGCAATGTAGGTGCTGGCGCGGGCCACCGGGTCGGTGAGGCTAGCCAGGTGGTCGGCGGCCGGTGGGGCCACCGGAAACACGCCGTAGCCCAACCCCTGCGAGTTGAGTAGCACGTAGCTCGGCGTGCCTTTGCCGGGGGCTAGGGGCACGGCTACTTCGCGCTGGCTCACATTGACGGGTAGCGTCACGGGGCCGCTGGGGTACACGAGCGTTACGTCAAACTGCTGGGGCCAGATGCGGTCCGAATTATCCTCCGCACGCTGGCGAATAACAAGCTGGCTAGCTGCTGGTTGCAGCTCATAATCAAACACCGGGCGGCCCGGTTGGTTTACCCACACCTGGTTCCAGGCGGCGAGGTCGGCGGGGGTGTGGGCGTCGAGGATGGCGATGAGGTCGGGCCAGGTGGCGTTGCCGTGGGCATACCTTTTGAGGTATTCCTGGATACCGGCCCGAAACGGTTTTTCGCCCATCAGCAGCTCCAGTTGGCGCATCATGATGGGCGCTTTGTGGTAGATGATGTTGCCGTAGAGCGAGCCGGCATCTTGCAGGTTATCGAGCGGCTGGCGGATAGGATTGGCCCCGGCGGTGCGGTCTACGGCGTAGGCGGCGGGGTAGTGGTCGGTGACAAACTTGAGTAGCTGGGCCGGGCCAGCCGAGGCCTCGGGGTTCATCTTATCGGCCATAAAATTGGCGAAAACCTCCTTCATCCACACGTCGTTGAACCACTGCATGGTCACGAGGTCGCCAAACCACATGTGGGCCGTTTCGTGGCCGATGAGGTTTTGGCGGGCCAGCAGCTGGTCCTTGGTCGCGCCCTCGTCCAGAAAGAGGCTAGCCGCCTTGTAATCAATGTTGCCGACGTGCTCCATACCGCCATATTGAAAGTCGGGAATGGCCGTAAAATCGAACTTTTGGAACGGGTAAGAAATGCCCGTGTAGTTCTCCAAAAAGGCGAGCGCCTCGCCGTGCAGCCGAAAAATGGCGGGCATACTCAGGCGGATTTTGGCCGAGTCCGTTTCGCGGTGCAGCAAGTTCATCGGCCGGCCCTGCACCTGCTGCGTAACCCGCCGGAACTTGCCCGCCGCAAACGAAAACAGGTAGGTGCTGATGGAATCGGAGGGAACATACTGCACGGTCTGGCTACTATCGGTGCCCGCCCAGCGGGAGTTGGCGACGGTTTTCCAGCCCGGCGGCACGGTGAGCGCCAGCGCGAAGGTGGCCTTCAGATTGGGCTGGTCGAACACCGGTACCACCGTGCGGGCGCGGTCGGGCACGAGCAGCGTGTAGAGGTAGTCGGCGTTGCGATTGAGTGACAAGTCGCCCGCGTCGAGGCTGATTTTTACTGCGTTATCGCCCAGGCGCAGGGCGCTGGCGGGCAGTACCAGGTGCTCCTGGCGGTAGTCGATGGCGGCGGGCTGACCGTTGATAAGCAGGCCGTGCAGTTGGCGGGCCTGGCCTTTGAAGTCGAGCTGTACCGGGTGCCGATTGTCGCGCAGCCGGAAGGAGATGGTTTCCTCGGCCCGCACCGGGTCGGCTTTGCTAGCGGGCACGGTCAGGCGTAGGTCGTAGGCCACGCGGCTGAGGGTTTGCTTGCGAAATTCGGCCAACTCGCGGGCCACGCCGGGCACTACGGGCGGTGCGGCTGGCGTATTGGCGGCGGTAGGGTAGGTGGCGCGCTGGCAGGCCGCCGCCAGCAAAAGGCCGCCGAGCGCCCCATATTTACGGTAATTCACGGGCATAGCAAGCGTGACAAACGACAAACAATTTTCCCAAAACTAAGCTGCTCCCCGCATGGCCGCCGCCGCCCCGCTCGTACGCCTGTATCCGCTCGGCGATGCGGCCGTGGTGCTGGAGTTTGGCCAGGCTATCGACCCGGCTACGCACCGGCTCATCCAGGCGTTTGCGAAAGTGCTCGACCGGCACCCGCCGCCCGGCCTGCGCGAGTACGTGCCCGCCTTCACCACGCTCACCGTGTATTATGACCCGTGGGAGCTGCGCCAAGCCAGCGGAATAATGCCTTATGAGCAGATGGCTAGCGCGTTGCAACGCCTGCTGCCTGCGGTCCAGGCCGCTTTGGCTGCCTATGCGCCCGGCCCGCTGGTCGAAGTTCCGGTGTGCTACGGGGGCGATTTTGGCCCCGACCTCGGCCTGGTGGCTAGCCAGGCGCAGCTTTCCGCTGGGGAGGTGATTGCCCGCCACGCGCAGCCCGACTACCTGGTGTACATGGTCGGCTTTGCGCCGGGCTTTCCCTACCTGGGCGGGCTCGATGCGCGGCTGGCTACCCCGCGCCGCGCCCAGCCCCGGCCGCTGGTGCCGGCTGGCGCGGTGGGCATCGCGGGGCTGCAAACCGGTATTTACTCGCTGCCCACGCCGGGCGGCTGGCAGCTCATCGGGCGCACGCCGCTGCGGCTGTTTGAGGCTAATCGGGCGCAGCCCAGCCTGCTGCAAGCCGGCGACCGGCTGCGCTTCGTGCCCATTTCGGAGGGAGAGTTTCAGCGGCTAGCCCATGCGCATTAGCGTTTTAAAACCCGGCCTGCTCACCACCGTGCAGGACGAAGGCCGCTTTGGCTACCAAAAAAACGGCCTGGTAGTCAGTGGTGCGCTCGATGCCGTAGCCCTGCGCACTGCCAACCTGCTGGTGGGCAACCCTGGCGGCGCGGCCGGCCTCGAATGCACCCTGCGCGGCCCCACGCTTCGCTTCGCAGCCGACGCGCTGCTGGCCCTCACCGGGGCCGACCTGGCGGCCAGCATCAGCGGCCAGCCAGTGCCGCTGGGCCGGCCGGTGGCTGTGCGGGCCGGGGCGGTGCTCACCTTCGGCGTGCCAAAAGCGAGCGGCCGGGCCTGGCTGGCCGTGGCGGGCGGCGTGGCCGTGCCGCCAGTGCTGGGCAGCCGCGCTACCTACCTGCGGGCGGCGCTGGGCGGGCTGGCCGGCGCCGCTTTGCGGGCCGGTGACGAGCTGCCGCTTGGGGAGTGGCCGGCAGTGGGTCGGCGGTTATTTGAAGCGTTGAGGCCGCCAAAAGCTCCCGGCTGGGCGGCGGCTGGGTGGCACGCCGCCCCGGCGCCGCTCGCCCGGCCCGGGGCGGCGCTGGGGGTGCGGGCCTTGCCGGGGCCCGAGTACGAACAGTTTGACCCGGCTAGCCAGCGGGCTTTTTGGGCGGAAGAATTTGCCGTGACGCCGGCCGCCGACCGCATGGGTGCGCGGCTCAGCGGGCCGGCGCTGCGCCGGTTGGCCAGCGCCGAGCTGCTATCGAGCGCCGTCACCTTTGGTACGGTGCAGGTGCCCGCTGGCGGCCAGCCCATTGTGCTGCTGGCCGACCGCCAGACTACCGGGGGCTACTCGCGCCTGGCGCAAGTCATTACCGCCGACCTGGGCCGGCTAGCCCAGGCGCTGCCGGGCACGCGGCTGCGCTTTCAGCGCACTACGCTGGCCGAGGCGCAGGCGCTGTATCTTGCGCAGGAGCAGCAACTGCGGGCCCTGGCCCGCGCTGTGTACCTAAAATCGCTCCGATGACCTTAGCCGCTACTGTTGATTTGAACTGCGACATGGGTGAAAGCTTCGGTGCCTGGACCCTGGGCCAGGACGCCGAAATCATGCCCCTCATCACCTCCGCCAACGTGGCTTGCGGCTTTCATGCCGGCGACCCCGGCGTGATGCGCCAAACCGTGCGCCGCGCCCTGGCCCAGAATGTGGCCATCGGCGCGCACCCCGGCCTGCCCGATTTGGTGGGTTTCGGGCGGCGCACTATGGATATTTCGGCCGAGGAAGCCTTTGATATGACTGTGTACCAGCTCGGGGCGCTGGCCGCCGTGGTGCGGGCCGAGGGCGGCCAGCTGCACCACCTCAAGCCCCACGGCGCGCTCTACAATATGGCTGCCACCAGTGCGCCCCTGGCCGAGGCCATCGCCGAAGCCCTCTACAAGGTGCAGCCCGAGCTGATGCTCTACGGCCTGGCCGGCTCGGAGCTGACCAAGGCCGGCGAGAAAATCGGCCTGCGCACCGCCCACGAGGTCTTTGCCGACCGCACCTACCAGGCCAATGGCACGCTCACGCCGCGCCGCCAGCCCGATGCGCTCATCACCAGCCCGGAGGCCGCCATTGCCCAGGTGCTGGGCATGGTGCAAGGGGGCTGGGTGCGTACGCAGCAGGGGTCGGAAGTGGCCATTCGGGCCGATACGGTGTGCCTGCACGGCGACGGCGCCCACGCCCTGGAGTTTGCCAGGCAGCTGCGCACCGCCCTGGCCAACGCCGGCGTGCAGGTGCTGGCGGCCACGGCCCCTGCGCCCAGCGGCCGATGAAAGCGAAGCTGCGCGCCCTCGGCGGGGCTAGCCTGGGCGCCGCCTTTTTGATGGCCAACTCATCCATCGGCCCCGGTTTTCTAACCCAAACCACGGTCTTTACCCAGCAGCTGCTCACCAGCTTCGGGTTCGTTATTTTACTGTCGGTGCTGCTCGACGCGGGCGCGCAACTCAATACCTGGCGCATCCTCACGGTGAGCGAGCTGCGGGCGCAGGACCTGGCCAACCGCCTGCTGCCCGGGCTGGGCTATGGCCTGGCGGGCATGGTTATTCTGGGCGGCTTTGCCTTTAATATCGGCAATATTGCCGGCTGCGGGCTGGGGCTAAATGTGCTCACCGGGCTGTCGTTTGAGAAAGGCGCCGTCATTAGCTGCGGGGTGGCGCTGCTGTTGTTTTGGGTGCGCGAAGTGGGCAAGATGCTCGACGGCTTCACCAAGATTCTGGGCACGGTCAAGATTTTGCTCACGCTGGGCATTGCCTTCAGCGCGCACCCGCCGGTGCTGCAAGCGCTGCACCACACGCTGCTGCCGGCCAAGATTAGCGCGGCGGCCATCGTCACCATCGTGGGCGGCACGGTGGGCGGCTACATCACGTTTTCGGGGGCGCACCGCCTGCTCGATGCGGGCATTAAGGGCGTTGATAGCCAGTCGGTAGTAACGCGTAGCGCCGTGAGCGGCATCGTTATTTCCACCATCATGCGCTTCGTATTATTTCTGGCCATCGTGGGGGTGCTGAGCCACGGCGCCGTGCTGGAGGCCGATAACCCGGCGTCGGGCGTGTTTCGGGCGGCCGCCGGCGAGGTGGGTTTTCGGGTGTTTGGGGTGATTTTGTGGAGCGCGGCCATCTCCTCGGTGGTGGGGGCGGCCTACACGTCGGTGTCGTTTTTCAAGACGTTTCACCCGGTATTTGAGCGCTATGAGCGGGCCTGCATCTCGGTGTTTATCATCTTGTCCACGGCCATTTTCGTGCTCGTCGGCAAGCCTACCCAGCTGCTGGTATTTGCCGGGGCCATCAACGGGCTGATACTGCCCCTGGCCCTGGCCATCGTGCTGGTGGCCGCCGTTAGCCCCCGCCTGATGCGCGGTTACCGCCACCCACGCTGGATGCTGGTGGCCGGCTGGGTGGTAGTGGCCGTGATGGGCAGCCTCAGCGTGCGGGTACTTTGGGAGCAGTTTATGGCTTGAAGACTAGTATTTTGCTTGCGTGGCCCGCCAGGCCTGGGCCTCGGCCAGCACGGCCAGCAGCTGCGTTGTCTCTATCTCGTGGGCGCAGCGAAAATGCCCCAGCGGGCAGCGGGCGTGCCCGTGCAGCCCGCACGGCCGGCAGGCCAGCGGCCCCGGGTGTGCCACCACGCGCGCAAACGTGCTCAGCGGCCCAAACCCAAACGCGGGCACCGTGGAGCAAAAAATGGCGCACACCGGCGCATCCGTGGCCGAGCACAGGTGCAGCGGCGCCGAGTCGTTGACGTAGTTTAGCACGGCCCCGCGCATGAGCGCGGCCGAAGCCAGCAGCGAAAGCCGACCCGACAGGTTGACTAGGCCCGGCCGGGCCGCCGCCTGGGCCAGCCGCTCACAAGCGGCCGTGTCGGGCGGGCCGCCGAGCAGGTACACCGGCAGGCCGGCGGGCAGTGCGGCCAGCAACTCCAGCCATTTTTCCTCGGGATATTGCTTGGTAAACCATACCGAAGTAGGGGCCAGGCACACGTATTCGCCCACGGCGGCGTAGGGGGCGGCAGCTTCCTCATCGGCCGGGGTGGGGTAGAGGCGGGGCGCTGGCGAAGCCAAGCCAGCGGCTGGTAGTTCGGCCTGGAGCAGTCGCAGGTTGCGCGTTACCTCGTGCGTGCCATCGCCGATGACGTGCGGCACGCGCCGCGTAAAAAACCGGCCAAACGGATTTTCGGCGAAGCCAGCCCGCCCCGGCGCGCCCGAAAAAGCCGTAAGAAACCCCGTACTGGCGAAGCGTTGCAAAGTCACCACGCGCCCGTAGCTCGCCCGCCGAATCTGCCCCAGTAGGCGCAGCAGGTTGGGGTATTTTTGACTTTTCTTGTCCCAGATTAGTATTCGCCGAATGTGCGGATTGCCCGCTAGCAAGCCTTCGTTGCCGCGCCGTACCAGCACATCGAGCGGCGCGTCGGGCTCGTGCTGGGCCAGGTATTCGACCAGCGCCGTGGCCAGGATTACGTCGCCAATGAAGGCCGTTTGGATAAGAAGGGTCGCGGGGGGAGGAGCAGCCATGAGCAAGGCTCAAAGGTAGGTGCGGCCCGGAAAACCAACTGCCGCCAGGTTGCCGCTACCAGTAGTCGCCCTCAGTGCTGCGCGGCCATTTAAGCTGGGCGCTGTTGTGCGGGCGAGGGTAGGCTGATACCGCAAAAAGCCCTGGCAGTTGCGGTTGCCAGGGCTTTGTCAATGCTAGCGGCGGCTGGGCTACAAGATGCTCAGCACATAGAGTACAATGCCGACTGCCAGCACAATGGAGCCCGCGACGATAAGGAAACCCGAGCTAACAATGAGGCCAACTATCAGGGCAGCCAAGCCCACGATGCCGACCGTTATGCCCGGGCCTCTGGCCGTCGTTTTGGCAACGCTGGCAGTATTCTGCTGGCGCGTTTCGGCCTTAGCAAGCTGTTTTACTACCTTTTTCAGGGCCAGCCGTTGCATAAGCGTTAGCTTGGCCGGCTTGGCCTGGGCGGTAGTGGTAGCCAGGCTGGCCACCTCAGCTACGTGGGTGGGGTGGGCGGTAGCAACTGGGCTAGCAGCCACTTTGGGGGCCACAGCAATGGCCGGAACAGCTACCGCCGCCGCGGGCGCACTGGGCGCAGCAGCGGCAACGGGTAGCGTAGCCGGGGCTTTGGGAGCTGCCACGGCCTGGGTGGTGCCCAGGTAGGCCGGCATAGCCGGGTTGAAGGTGTAGGCACTGCGGCTGCACGAGCTGAGGGAGGCCGCCGCCATGCCGAGCGCGGCGAGGCGATGATACAGATACTTCATGAAAACAGAAGGGTAAAGGGTGAAACTACCCCTCTGTGTACGAGCCGGGCATAGAACTGTTTGGGTATAATATGCTGAATGATAATGTGATAAGGTCGAGGTTTACGGGATTTAAGGACTTTAAAAGTCTTGGCATGAAACGCTTGTTTTCAAAGAAGTTCAGCTTTAATGCTATCATATATTTTTTTAACCAGAACAGCTGCGCCCAGCTTATAAATAAGGGGTGACTGTTGTGCTTACCAAGCCACCCCGCAAGCGAAAGGCCACCCCGCCGCCGCAGAGTGGCCCGTGGCTCACGGTGAATAAAGCAGGTGGCTGGTTAATAGAGAGTTATGGGATATCGTACGTGATATCCGTTTGGTTGTGGGTGTAGAAGTACGCATAATTGGCGCACATCTGCTCCCAGCGGGCTTCGGTGGCAAAGTTTTCGTGCAGGATATCTTCCCAGGCCAGGCGCATTTGCCGGGCGCACACCAGCGGGCGCACCTGCCCAATGCCGGTGCCCAGCCCTGGCACGGCCACGCGCCGCACTTTTTCGCTCACCAGCTCGCCTGTGGCTAGCCGGCCGTGGCGGAGTAGCAGTAGCACGGCTTTCATGCTTTGGTACACGTTGGGCCCGCGCGTGATGGTCATGGGCGTGCGCATGGTGGGCGCCGCAATCAGGTAGGGAAACTGCGCGTGGCCGGTGGTGAGGATTTCGGCCTGCCCCACCAGTAATTCCCCGTAGTATTTTTCGCGAATGACGCGTTGCAAGTCTTTCTCCAAATGCCAGCCCAGGTGCTTGGAAATGGCGAAATCGATGCCGCCATTCATGTAGCCGAAGCTATTGGCGGGGCTGACGAGCGCATCGGCCGGGTAGTCGAAGATGGAGCCGTGGTGGATGCTGACCTGCGGTACGCCGGCAAAAACTTGGTGCCAGGCGTCGGTTACTTCTGGGTTGGTATCAACGAGTTGAAGGTGCATGAAAGGGTTTTAAGCGGTGCTAAGGTACTGCGCGGCCTACCTTGCGCGGCACAAAAAAGCCGCTTTCCCGGAGGAAAGCGGCTTCTGTTATTGATAACTCAGAGATGGCTAAGCGGCCGGGGCGGCGCTCATCTTATCCAGCGCATCCATCACTTCTTTTACGTGGCCGCGCGAGGTTTCGAGCAGCGCCTTTTCCTCGTCGTTGAGCTGCAACTCAATCACGCGCTCCACGCCGTTTTTGCCCAGGATAACCGGGGCGCCGAGGTACACGCCGTTGATGCCGTACTCGCCTTGCAGCTCCAGGCACACCGGGAACACGCGGCGCTGGTCGCGCACGATGGCCTCTACCATTTGGGCAGCCGCCGCGCCGGGCGCGTACCAGGCCGAGGTGCCCATGAGCTTCACGAGCTCGCCGCCGCCGTTCTTGGTGCGCTCCACAATGGCGTCAAGCTTCTCTTTATCAATCAGCTCGGTCACCGGGATGCCGCCCACGGTGGTGTAGCGGGGCAGGGGTACCATGGTGTCGCCGTGGCCGCCCATGAGCACCGCCTGAATGTCCTTGGGGCTCACGTTCAGGGCCTCGGCCAAAAAGGCGCGGTAGCGGGCCGTGTCCAGGATGCCAGCCA